>Ga0209415_10001104_pt1 | contig 51264 bp, 46 predicted proteins | sample PeaSoiSIISIP2007_FD_187696 | JGI IMG/M metagenome (GOLD analysis project Ga0209415, IMG submission 187696) | Peat soil microbial communities from Weissenstadt, Germany - SII-SIP-2007 (SPAdes) (version 2) | ecosystem: Environmental > Terrestrial > Soil > Wetlands > Peat | place: Germany... | reverse complement strand
ATGGAGCGGGCGATGGGAATCGAACCCACGTCCGAAGCTTGGGAAGCTTCTATACTGCCATTGTACGACGCCCGCTCACTCTTGGTTCGTCCGCAGAATAGCACCGCCATCGCGGCGCACGCAAGAATGTGGAACGCGGGGCGGCTACCTGATTTCGGGATAGTCGAGATAGTAGCGGTGGAGATCCGCGACGCTCATGATTCCTTTGCGGATGCGCGTAGCAGTGGATTCTCCCGCGACGCTGGATGAAGTCACCCAAACGGTGTCGCCCGCGCGAAAATCAGACAGCTTAAGCGGCTTGCCGGCGTCGTCGGCGAACTGCGTCTTGTTGTTGGTCATCAGGACCAGTGTGACCTCGGTGGGATGCTTGAGCAGCAACTGCGCCTTTTGAAGATCGACGGATGAAACAATGAAAAATTGCTCGCCGGCCACCGGTTTTATCTCCGTCCCCGGGGCGATCGCATGGGATGCGGCTGGGGCCGTGGTGGGCGCCATTGCGCCGGCGGGTGGCGCGAAACCCGGCCGATTGCCGTGAGGCGCCCCAACCGCCCCCGGTGGACGACCCGGATACTGTCCCTGTGCGGCTGTTCTATGGGTGAAAGCGAGCCCAGCAAGGCTTGCAAGCAGGATGGCAACACACTTGAAACGGTAGCTATTCATGTCGAAGCGCCTCAATTGGATCGAGCCGCGAAGCCTTGCGCGCGGGATAGTAGCCGAAGACGATTCCGACGATTGCGGAGAATACTACGGCGACGACAACAGAGAGCTTCGAGACGAACGTCGGCCAGCCGAGCGAATTGGAGATGACCGCCGAGGCCGCCATGCCGACGGCAATGCCGAGAATGCCGCCGAGCGCGCTCAGCACGAGCGCCTCGCTGAGGAACTGCCACTGCACATTGGCCTCAGTCGCGCCGACGGCCATGCGCACGCCGATCTCGCGCGTCCGCTCGGTCACCGACACCAGCATGATGTTCATGATGCCGATGCCGCCGACCACAAGCGAGACCGCGCCGACGGCTCCCAGCAGAAGCGTCATCGTGTTGGCGGTAGCCGCCGCGGTCTGCGCCATTTCATTGGGGCTGCGGATGATGAAGTCGTCGTCTTCTCCGGTTCGCAGGTGATGGCGCTGTCGAAGCAGGCCGGAGATCGCGGTTTGCACGGCCGTGTTCTCCTCCTGGGAACTTGTGGAAACCATGATCATCTGCACCCAGCTGATCCCGGAGATCTTCTTCTGGACGGTTGTGAATGGCACGAACATGATGTCGTCCTGATCCTGGCCGCTGCTCGATTGGCCCTTCTCCTGGAGCACGCCGAGAATCCGGAACGGCAGATTCTGAACCCGGATCATCTCCCCAACAGGATCCATATCTCCAAAGAGTTGGGTCGCCACCGTCTTGCCAATGACGCAGACGTCTGTTGCCATGTCGACATCGCGTTGGGAAAAGAAGCTTCCTGAGATCACTGGCCAGTTGCGAATCTGGCTGAAGTCCTGCGACGAACCGTTCGCTCTTGTCAGCCAGTTCTGATTGCCGTTTACGACTTGCACCATGGACCCGACCATGGGGGAGACGGCCACAACGCTCGGCACATGTTGCAGAATCGCCTGGGCGTCGTCGGCCGTTAGGGTTTTGTTCGCGCCGCTGCCCATGTGCACGCCGCCCGTGTTCACGCTGCCGGTAAAGACCATTATGACGTTCGTGCCGAGAGATTGAATCTGCTGCTGCACTTGTTCGCTCGCGCCCTGTCCGATCGCGACCGTGCAGATCACCGCGCCGACTCCAATGATGATTCCGAGCATCGTGAGTACCGTCCGCAGCTTGTTACGCGCCAGGGCTCGCAGCGCCACTCGGATCACTTCTCTTGGGTTCATCGGCTCACCTCGATTCTCCCGCTCATGCTACCGTCCTGGCGGTCCACCCGGACCACCGCCGAAACCCGGTGGACGCTGGCCGCCCGCAGCCGCGGCGGTGGTCGTTTGCTGTGCGACGACGAGCACGTCGCCTTCATGAAGATCGCCCTGAATGAGTTGGGTGTTGTTGTAGTCCGTGATTCCGCACTGTACGGCCACGGGGATCAGGCTCGTCTTGTCCGGCCCCAATTTCCACACCACTTGCCATCCCCCAAGGTGCGTGGTCGAAGCCTCGCGCGAGATCTTGTACTGCTGGTAGAGCTCCTGGAGCTGCGGCTTCGGCGTTGTCGGCTTGAACGTGAGCGCCGGGTTCGGAATCTGAATCGAGTTGCTCGCGTGGCCAGTCGGAATCGTGACGTAGGCCGTTTCTCCGGGCAGAAGTTTTTCATCCGGATTACTGAAATCGATCACCGTATTGTACGTGACCACATTCTGAATCGTAGTCGGGTTCAGGCGCACGGTGCTCACGCGGCCGTGGAATTGTTCGGTGGGGAAGGCGTCGACCGCAAACGTCACCTGAGCGCCGACCTTGATATTGCCCGTGTCGGATTCATCCGTGGCCGCGTACACCAGCATTCGAGTCAAATCCTGGGCGACGGTGAAAACGTTGGGAGCCTGCAGCGCGGCCGCCACGGATTGCCCCACGTCGATGTTGCGGGCCACTACGATGCCGTCGATCGGTGAAATGATGGTGGTGTATTTGAGGCTTGTCTCGGCGCCCTTCAACCCGCCCTGCATGGACGTCACCTGGGCGTGGGCCTGCGCGAGCGTCGCCTTCGCCTGATCGAGCGCTGCTGCGGCAGACTGAACTTCGGCTTGCGCCTGGCCTAGAGTCGATTGGGTGAGGTCATTCGAGTCGGTGGAGATGACGCCTGCCGTGAACAGATCCTGCGAGCGTTTGGCGGTGGCCTGTTCATAGGTCGCGTTGGCTTGGGCCTTTACGAGATTTGCTTGATCGACCTGGACATTGGCTGCGAGCGTGACCAGATTCGCCTCGGCGTTTTCGAGGTTGCCGCGGGCCTGCGTTACCTGCGCCTCGTAGATCGCGGGATCGAGCTGGGCCAGCACCTGACCGCTCTTCACGCGTGTATTGAAGTCCGCGAATATGTATTGCACGGTGCCGGAGACGTACGAGCCGACCGGTACGGTCGTGAGCGCGTTAATGGTTCCAGTGGCTTGCACGGCCGATGTGAGGTCACCGCGGTGGACGGTTGCCGTGGTGTACTTCGGGGCGGTAGATCCGCCTCCCCAGTAGTGCCACGCGAGCAATAAAACGAGGAAACATTCCGGAGCGAAGATGTACCATCGCTTCTGCGCTTGAAGAAATCCCTTCAGTGACATGAGCCTCTTTCACCGTCCACCATCGTCATAAGTGACGCGGCGCTTGCACACGGCCCCGTCCGGAGCCTCATACTCTCCGATTCTACAGACGCACAGCCCGACTTTCGGGTTTCCCGCCGAATGCGGCTGCACTCTGTGAGCAGCGCTGGGATTAGCACCAACGTTCGGCGTGCAGCCACCTCCATGATAGAGTGGGCGGCTCACAGAAACCAGGGAGGGGAAGTGGCCTATCGAGACCTGCGGGATTTTCTCAAGAGATTGGACAAGGAAGGCGAGCTGGCGCGGATTTCTCCCGAAGTCGATCCAATCCTTGAAATCACAGAGGTCAGCGACCGCACCGTAAAGGCCGGCGGCCCGGCGCTCTTGTTCGAACATCCCAAAGGCTCGCGAATTCCAGCGGTCACCAACCTCGTAGGCACCGAGCGCCGGATGAACCTCGCGCTCGAAGTCGATTCAATCGACGATATCGCCGGTCGAATTACCTCGATCCTCGACATGCAGTCTCCGCAGGGGCTCCTCGACAAGGTCAAAATGCTTCCGAAGCTCGCCGAACTTGGCAACGTCTTCCCGAAGACCGTGCGCAACGGGGAGTGCCAGGAAGTCGTGCGCACGGACAATTTTTCCCTGCTCGATTTCCCGATCCTCCAGTGCTGGCCGCAGGATGGCGGGCGTTACATCACCTGGCCCATGGTGATCACGAAAAACCCCGAGACCGGCAAGCGCAACGTCGGCTGCTATCGCATGCAGGTGTTCGATCAGCGCACCACGGGGATGCACTGGCAAACCCAAAAGCACGGCGCGGAACATTTCCGCAGCGCGCGCGCCAGAAATAAAGGTGGGAAGCTCGAAGTCGCCGTCGCGATCGGCGCCGATCCGGCAACCTGTCTTGCCGGCATCCTTCCGGTCCCGCCCGACATGGACGAGTTTCTCTTCTCGGGCTTCCTGCGACGGGACCCGGTTGAACTGGTCGCGTGCAAGACGGTCGATCTCGAAGTCCCGGCGAACGCCGAAATCGTTCTCGAGGGCTACGTCGAACTCGGAGAGATGCGCACGGAAGGGCCATTCGGCGATCACACTGGTTTTTACTCGCTCGAGGGGCAATACCCGGTCTTTCACATCACCTGCATGACGCACCGCAAGGATCCTCTGTATCTCACAACCATCGTTGGGCCGCCGCCGCAGGAAGACTATTTCATGGGCCATATGATCGAGCGAGTGTTCCTCCCGGTCATGAAGATGACGCACCCGGAGATCGTGGACGTAGCAATGCCGGCGGAAGGAATTTTCCAAAACCTGATGATCGTGTCGATCCGGAAGAGTTATCCCGGACACGCGCGCAAGACGATGAACGCCATCTGGTCGCTCGGGCAGGCTATGTTCACGAAGGTTCTCGTAATTGTGGACCACGACGTCAACGTACAGGACCCGCGCGAGGTCGTGTGGAAAGCTCTCTGCGCGATTGACCCCGAGAGGGACATCCAGTTCGTGCTCGGTCCCGTCGATACACTGGACCACGCCGCCCGTCGGCAGGACTACGGTTCGAAAATGGGAATCGATGCCACGCGGAAATGGCCCGAAGAAGGTTTCTCGGGCCGTTGGCCGGACGAAATCAAGATGGACGCGGCGACGAAGGGCCGAGTCGACGCGATGTGGTCCCAGCTCAAGCTCGGTTCGTTCAAGAATATAGGTAAGCAGCGGCAAGGCACCATCGGCTCTTTTCGCAAGCTTTGGCCTTAGTTTCGCCTCTCCTGTCCCTCCGACCGGGTTTTACCAGAAGCACACGCACACAACATGTGGGTTGACAGTCTTTGACGCGGGTGCAATAAACGGTTCAAGGGCAGCGCGTACCGGACGTATCAGTACCAACGGCCCGCGCTGGACTTTGGACGCCTCATGGGGTTGGGGCGAAGCGGAAACGAAGGGCAAGCGGGGTTTTCACAAAGAAACGGCGAAGCTGGAAAGCCATGCGGGATCCTCCCTGCGAAGCGGGGCGGAGTAAGGAGCGAGGGGCCGCGCGATGTTCAATCTGGGCAAGACAAAATCGTTAATCGGTCTGGACATCGGCTCGAGTTCCGTAAAGGCCGTCGAGCTGAAAAAGGCGAAAGACGGCTATGAGCTTGTAAGCTTTGGCCTGGAGCCTTTGTCGCAAGATACCGTTGTCGACGGCGCCATCATGGATGCTCCTTCGGTCGCCGAGAAGATTATCTCCATTTTTGACGGCCAGAAGATCAAGACGAAGGACGTGGCCACATCCGTTTCCGGCCACTCGGTGATCGTCAAGCGAGTCAGTATGCCGCTGATGACCGAGGAGGAGTTGTACGACCGGATTCAGGCCGAAGCCAGCCAGCACATCCCATTCGACATCGCGGACGTGAATCTGAGCCATCAGCTCCTGGAAGCGACCGAGAACCAGATGGACGTGCTTCTCGTCGCCGTCAAGAAGGACAAGATACTGAACCACACGAACGTGCTCGCCCAGGCGGGGAAGACGCCGGTCGTCGTGGACATCGACGCGTTCGCCCTGCAGAACTGCTTCGAAGTGAATTACGAGCCCGATCCATCGCAGGTCGTGGCGTTGCTGAACATCGGCGCGAGCGTGATGAACATCAACATCATCCGCGGCTGGACGCCGCTCTTCACACGCGACGTTTCAGTGGGGGGCAACCAGTACACCGACGCGCTGCAAAAGGAACTCGATCTGAGCTTCGAGGACGCCGAAAAGCTGAAGATGGGTGGAACGCTTGCCGGAGTGAGCGAGGAACAGCGCAGCGCAATCCTCCGATCCGTGTCCGACATTCTGATCCTCGAAATTCAGAAGACATTTGATTTCTTCCGCGCCACCGCCAGCGGAGAGAACATCCGCCGGATCGTGGTTGCCGGCGGGACGGCGCGCGTTCCCGGCCTTCTCGATCTTCTCAAGGAAGAGTTTGCGATGCCCGTCGAAGAACTGTATCCGTTCCGGAAAATCGCAATCAATCCAGGGCGTCACGATGAGAACCAGCTTCGCGAGTTGGCGCCGCGCCTGGCAATCGCCGTGGGCCTGGCGCTCAGGAGCTTTGACACGCCATGATCCGCATCAACTTACTCGGCCAGGCCCGTCCAAAGGCTACCAAGCAAGCCGTGCCGCTCGAGGCGACGGTGCAGATTCTATTCGCCTGCGTTGCGGTCGGCCTCGCACTCGTAATCCTCGGTATCACCTTTTACCAGCAGAAGCGGCAGTTGGACGACACCAATAAGCGCATCGCCGCCCTGCGCGCCGAGAAGGCCAGCCTGCAACAGATCAAGCAGGATGTGGACCGGTTTGAAAGTCAAAAGGCCGTGCTCCAGCAGCGCATCGACGTGATCGAGACGCTGCAACGAAATCGGAGTGGGGCGCAGGACTTGCTGCAGATGGTCGCCAATACAGTCGTTCGAATCGACGCCTTGTGGCTGACCTCTCTGAGTCGCCAGGGCGATTCGATCGAATTGCAGGGCGAGGCGGGGTCGATCAACGCAGTCGCCAACTTCATCACGGAGTTGAAGCGCTCCGGATACTTCGACCAGGTCGAAATCAAGAATGCCAAGGAAAACGACCTCCAGCCGGGGGTCGAAACCTATGGATTCACGATGACGGTGAGCATTGCTCCGCCGTCGGCTGGTCAGCCCCAAACCCAGGCCGTCGGGGCGCCGCAGGCGCCGCCGCTGCCCGCAGCGAAAGGAAGGAGCTAAGCCATGGCGACCGCGTTCCGAGATTGGCCCTGGCCGCTCCAGGCCCTCTTCTATGTAGCTGTGGCGATCGTGCTGGTGCTGGCGGGATTCTATGTTCCGGGTTCGCCGCTGAACAGCGTTCGAACGCAGCTCGAGACTGCTCAAGCTGAATTGAAGCCTCTCGATACGGAAGTCCAGGGACTTCGCGTCTACCGGCAGCGACGCGCCGAATTGCAGTCCGAAATGGACGCGCTCGGCAAGCAGCTTGCGACGTTGCAGACCATCGTTCCGGAAGACAAGGAAACAGACCAGTTCATCCTGATGGTGCAGCGCTCCGCGGTGACGGCGGGAGTATCGATCCGGTCGCTGACGGCGAGCCCGATCGCGCAGAAGCCGTACTACTTCGAGATGCCTTTCGCCGTCGAGGCGGACGGACCGTACTACGCGGTTCTCGACTTTTTCTCTCGGATGGGGCGGCTGTCGCGCATCATCAACGTGGGAGACCTGAAGTTGAGCTCGGTTGGCACAAACACCGGGCAGAAATTCCACATGGCGGCGGGAACCTCGGTGTCCGGGTCGTTTACGGTCACCACTTTCTTTACGAGTCCGGCGCCGCAACAGCCACCTCCGACGGCCGCTGGCGCGCCGGCAAAACGGTAGGGCGACGACGATGAAACTTGCAAAGGCAGCCGCAAACCTGTTGACAGTGCTGGCGATCTCGCTGTGGCTTGTTCCCGGCGTTTTGGCTCAGGCCAAACCCGCGAAGAAAGCTGCTCCGAAGGCCAAGTCCGCGACCCCGGCAACTAAGAAGGCCGCAGCTCGAAAGCCCGCAATGCCAAAGGCTGCGGCTCCGGCGGCTGCGGAACCGGCCGCATCAGCGGCTCCGACCGACGCCTCCGCGGCGGACAAGACTGAGGCGGTCAACAAGCGCGATCCGTTCGTGCCTCTGATTAACGACAAGAAGGGAAACGGCGGTGAGCATCTGCCGCCCGGGAAGGCGGGTCTCGTGATTGCGACCGTCCGCGTGGACGGCGCCGTGCGAGCGGCCAACGGAATGATCGCCGTGGTCTCCAACCCAGAAGAGAGCGTGTACTTTATCCGGGAAGGGGATCGTCTCTACGACGGGGATGTGGAAAAGATTGGCTTGGACGGGGTCACGTTTCGAGAAAACTCGAAAGACGCTTTTGGAAAGCCGGTCGAGCGAGTGGTGACGAAGCGAATCTACGCGAGCGCAGGAGAGCAGCAATGAGGATTATGCCGAGAGCGTGGGGGCTGGGCGCACTGATCGCGGCCGGCCTTATTTTGTCGGGTGGGGCACTCCGGGCGAGTGATACGCCGGTGGTGCACGTGAAGGCGGTGGTGCAGGACGGCGGCGTCCGCTTGGAAGCCGAAGCGAATGGGCCGTTCGAATACACCACGTATCGCCCCAGCGAGAGCCTCTATGTGCTCGACCTGAGCGGTGTGTCGGCGGCGGACCCGGCCGGCGCGCGCGTGGTCGCCTCCGACCTGGTGAAGAGCTATCGCGTGATGTCGTACTCGGCGGGAGAAAAGCCCGTCGTGCGCGTGGAAATTCTGCTGACGCAGGGCGTCGAGCCACGCCTCGAGCGCAAGGGCTCTGACGACCTCACGCTGCTGGTCTCGCGTACTTCGCACAGCGCTTCGAAGCCTGCGGCGTCGAGCCCGGCTTTGGTTCCGGCATCCACGAAATCGTCTGACTCCAAGGCTGGCGCGGCATCGTTCGAAGCCATTCGTCAGGTGCATCTTGCTCAGAACGGCGACGCGACGGAAGTCAGCATTTCCGGCTCGGGCCCTCTGACGTATCATTCGCTCCACCTTCAGAATCCGGACCGGCTGGTCCTCGACTTTGCCGGATCGCATCTAACGACTTCTGAAAAGCAGATTGCCAGCAATCTCGATCCAGTTCGGGAAATCCGCTTGGCACAATTTACGCCAGAGGTTTCACGCGTCGTGATCGACCTTCGGCAACCCGCCATCTACAACATCAAGACGGACGGAAGCACGGTCACTGTTTCGTTCACAACAAAGAGCTCGGCAGGCGCGACATCCGCACCGGCTGGAGATTCGGCGACCGTACTGACGATCAAGTCGCAGGCCACGCCTCGCGCGAATTCCGGAGAAGAGGTTGCCGTAGCCAGGCCGGCTGTGATTCCTGCTCCTCCAGCTGTTCTTCCGGCCGCTCTGACGCAATCTTCGTCCGGTCTTGCAACTCCTGCAGCCCCGGAAGCACAGCAAGAGGAAACCGTTGCGGCGACGCGCGCCGCGCTCGAACCATCGGCCGCAGCGTCGGCCGCAGTTCCATCCGCGGAAGCCGCTGCTCCCGCTATGCCTGCCACCCAGCCCGCTGCGGCGCCAGCGAATCCGGCACGCGCTCAGGCTCCTGCAGCCCCACCTGCGACAGGAAAGTACTCGGGCGAACCAATTTCGGTGAATTTGAAAGACGTCGACCTGCGTGACTTCTTCCGGCTGATCCATGAGATCAGCGGGCTGAACGTCGTGGTGGACCCGGGCGTGAAGGGCAATCTTACGATCGTGCTCGATGACGTGCCGTGGGATCAGGCGCTCGACATCGTGCTCAAGAACAACGCTCTCGATAAGCAGCTCGAAGGGAACGTTTTGCGGCTTGCCACTAAGGAAACGCTGCGCAAGGAAGCCGAACAGAACCGCGATCTCGCCAAGGCTCAGGCCGAAGCCGCCGATGTCGTGACCACGACCCGCGTGCTCAGCTACGCCAAGGCCACCGATATGGCCACCACGCTGAAGAAGTTCCTTTCTTCGCGCGGAGACATCATTGCGGACGATCGTTCGAACACCCTGATTATTCGCGACATTCCAAGCACGTTGCCCGTCATGGACAATCTGCTTCGCCAGCTCGACCGGAAATCGCAACAGGTGGAGATCGAGGCCCGCGTGGTTGCCGCCAACCGCTCGTTCTCGCGTGAAATCGGATCTCAGTTCGGCATGTCCACGGCGTTTCCAACGGGCGGCGGCACAAGCGGGATCAGCGGCGCTCCCGGAGTTGGTCCGAGCCCGACAACTTTCACCCCGGCGCCACCGGTCGTCATCAGCTCGGGCAGCACCACATCCAGCACCTCTGGCCAGTTGCCGATGAACACGAACTTGGGCGTAGGTTCGCCGACGAGCGGTTTCCAGTACTTGTACGCGTCGAAAAACTTTGCTCTCGACTTCGTTATCAGCGCCGCCGAAAGCAGGGGAGTCGGCAAGTTGCTCTCGAAGCCGAAGGTGATCACGCAGAACAACGAAAAGGCCACCGTCAAACAGGGAACCAAGATCCCGGTTCAGACCATCGTGAACAATACGGTCTCCGTTCAGTTCGTGGATGCAGTTCTCGAATTGGATGTGACGCCGCAGATCACGGCGGAAGGAACGGTTTACATGGACGTGACGGTTGAAAACGACCAGATCGACCAGGCCATTCCCCGAGTCCAGGGAATTCCGGCGATCGATACCCAGTCGGCTCAGACCAAGGTCACGGTGGACGACGGAGCCACCGTCGTCATCGGCGGGATCATCGTCACCACGCAGCGGACTGCGATCGACCAGGTTCCGTTCGTCGGGAGCGTGCCGCTGCTTGGAAATCTGTTCAAGCACACGACGGTCAGCTCGTCGTCTCAGGAGCTGTTGTTCTTCCTCACGCCTCGGATTTTGCCGAGCTAACGGATAGAATGGAGCCGGGGTGACCGGTTTCCTGACGTGGCGGCAAAATCGGCACAGCAGAACTTAGACCGGAGCGGGCCCGTGGAAAGACTGGGTCGGCTCCGGTCTTTTTTTTCGGGCGTCGGCGCGGACGCGCTCCTTGTCTCGCATCTCCCGAATATCCGATATCTCTGCGGATTCTCGGGCGGCGCCGGGCTCCTGCTGGTTGAGGCTTCGAACGCGACTCTGTTCACGGACAGCCGTTACACCTTCCAGGCGAAGGAAGAGGTGCTGGGAGCGCGCGTCCACATCGCGAAGCGTGGTCTGATCCGCGCCGTGGGTGACGCGTTGCGCGGCCGCCGCGGGCGCATGAGGGTGGCATTCTCCGCTGGCAATGTGACCGTAGCTCAAAAAGATGCGCTCGGCGCCGCTGCGGGCAGCAGGGTTCGCTGGGTCAACGACGGAACCGTGGTCGAGAATCTTCGCGCGGTAAAGGATGCCGGGGAGCTGGCCACGATGCGCGAAGCCGCCACACTCATCAGTGAAGTCTTCCGACGGATACTGCGCTCGATCAAGCCAGGCGTAACCGAACTTGAGTTAGCCGCGAAGATCGAATACGGGATCAAGCATCTCGGGGGAGAGGGGCCGTCGTTCGAAACGATCGTTGCCTCCGGTCCGCGCTCGGCGTGGGCGCACGCGCGGCCCTCCTCCAAACCACTAAGGAAAAGCGAGTTGGTCGTCCTCGACCAGGGTGCTATACTTCGCGGCTACTGTAGCGATATGACCCGTACGGTCTTCGTGGGTCGTGCGACGGCGAGGGTTCGGGGCCTGTACCGGGCGGTTCTGGACGCTCAGCAGGCGGCGAAATCCGCGATCCGGCCGGGAGTCACTGCTGGCGATGTGGATCGGGCCGCACGGCAACTCTTGAGGCGTTCGAATCTGGCGCGGTACTTCACGCATAGCACAGGTCACGGGCTTGGCCTGGAAGTCCATGAGATGCCCCGGATCGGCAGGGGCGATGGAACGATTCTTCAGGAAGGGATGGTCCTGACGGTGGAACCGGGCGTTTACCTCGAAGGTCTTGGGGGCATCCGCATCGAGGACGACGTCGTGGTGACGGCAAGGGGCGCCGTCGACCTGACTACTGCCCCGCGGGACTTTCTCGAACTCTAAATGGCAAAAAAATCGAAATCAGCGCCAGGCGCAGGCACAGAAGTCCGCGGCGTGGACCTTAGGGAAGTCGAGCGCCTCTTGTCGTTCATGCAGGAGCACGGGCTCGAGGAGTTCGAGTACGAGCGCGCCGGTGTTCATATCCGGTTGAAGAGAGCCTCCGGGCATACCGGTGGTGGCCCCCCAGCGCCTCCTGCGGAGCTGGCCGCGCCGGTGCTACACGCACCGGCAGGCGGGGGCCGGGAGCACGCGGCGGAGGGCGCGGCGGCGGCCGACGTCCATGTAATCAAGTCCCCGATCGTGGGCACGTTCTACACCGCGCCGAGCCCCAATGCCGAGCCTTTTGTCACGATTGGTGCGAAAGTCGCGGCGGGCCAGGTGCTCTGCATCATCGAAGCGATGAAGTTGATGAATGAGATCGAATCGGACGTGGCGGGCGAGGTCGTGCGGATTTTCGCCGAAAACGGCAAGCCGGTCGAATACGGCGAGGCGCTCTTCGGCATCCGTCAGCTAGGGAAGAAGTAGGCCCGCACGCCGTCCCGTACGAACGAGAATTCCCGGCCGTCCGCGCTTCATGCGGCTCGTGCTCCGAATCTATGTTCCGGAAAATCCTGATCGCGAATCGCGGCGAGATCGCCCTGCGCGTCTTGGCCGCCTGCAAAGAGCTCGGAATCCCCACGGTCGCCGTGTATTCGGAGGCCGACCGCCACGCTCTGCACGTCCGATTCGCGGATGAGGCCATCTGCATCGGTCCTCCGCGAAGCAGCGAGAGCTACCTGAACATTCCCCAGGTAATCAGTGCCGCGGAAATCGCGAACGTGGATGCCATCCACCCCGGATACGGGTTCCTGTCGGAGAACGCCAATTTCGCCGAGGTTTGCGAGGCTTCGCACATCACCTTCATCGGCCCCTCTCCCGCGATGATCCGCATGATGGGCGAAAAAGATCGTGCGCGCGCCGAAATGGCCGCCGCAGGGCTTCCCGTGATTCCCGGCAGCGATGGTGTTGTCGCGGATGAAGCAGCGGCGAAGGCGGTTGCCGCTGAAATCGGACTCCCTCTGATGATCAAGGCAGCCGAGGGAGGAGGCGGCCGCGGCATGCGCGTGGTCCGCACGAAACGCGAGCTCGTCCCAGCCTTTCACACCGCTCGAGCCGAAGCCGAGCAGGCCTTCGGCAGCCCGAATGTGTACATGGAAAAGCTGATCGAGCGGCCTCGGCACATCGAGTTTCAAGTACTGGGAGACAAACACGGTCACGTGATTCATCTCGGCGAGCGCGAATGCTCGCTCCAGCGCCGCCATCAGAAGGTCCTCGAGGAATCTCCTTCGCCCGCTGTTGACGCGGCAACCCGGGAGCGCATCGGAAAGCAGGTCGTCGAAGCCCTGCGCAAAGTGGGCTACTCAAATGCGGGCACGGTCGAGTTCCTGCGTGACTCGTCGGGGAACCTCTATTTCATCGAAATGAACGCTCGCATCCAGGTGGAGCATCCGGTGACGGAGATGGTGATGATGGTGGACCTCGTGAAGGCGCAGATTCGCATCGCGGCCGGCGAGCGCCTGGAGGATGCCATCGGCCCGTTTCAGCCTCGCGGCCATGCCATCGAATGCCGCATCAACGCCGAAGATCCGGAGACGTTCGTGCCTTCGCCCGGGCGGATCACGGCGTTCCGCGTCCCGGGTGGGCCGGGGATTCGCGTCGATACCGCCGCGTATGCCGACGCCGTCGTTCCGCCCTATTACGACTCCCTGGTCGCCAAGCTGGTGGCTCATGGTCGCGACCGCGCGGAAGCCATCGCGCGGATGCACGGCGCCTTGGACGGATTCGTCGTCGAAGGCATCAAGACCACGATCCCGCTGCACAAGCGGATCCTCGCCGAGCCGGATTTCATAGCCGGGAAATTCGACACCCATTTCCTCGAGCATTTCACCGCCCCACGCGGGAAGTAGTATCCTGTCGCCCGGCTTTGTTCATAGGCCGCATTTCAATTCGGAGATGAAACTTGTTCCCGGCTCTTTACGCGATTCTCGACCCTGCGCTCGCGCGCTCGCCGCTATTATCCCTGGCGGAAACGCTTGCCAACTCAGGCGTGACGTTGATCCAGCTCCGCGACAAAAGCTCGAACGCGAGGCATCTATACTCGGAAGGGAAGCGTTTGACGGCGGCGCTTTCGCCTCGCGGCGTACGGGTAATCATCAACGACCGTCCCGATATCGCCGCGATTGTCGGCGCGGGAGGCGTCCACGTCGGCCAGGAAGACCTGCCCGTCGAGGAAGCGCGCAGGATTTGCCGGCCGCCCCTCTGGGTGGGTGTTTCGACACACAATCTCGATCAATTGCGCGAGGCGGCTCGCACTTCGGCGGATTATATTGCCGTGGGGCCTATCTTCCCGACGGCCACAAAAGAGAATCCCGATCCAGTCGTCGGCACCGATCTTCTGCGCGAGGCGCGCCGGATAACCGACAAGCCGCTCGTCGCCATCGGCGGCATCACGCTTGGTCGCGCGGAAGAGGTGTTTCGCGCCGGAGCGGACTCGCTCGCCGTGATCGGAGATATTCTTACGGCCCCTGATCCGGCGGCTCGTGCGCGCGAGTATCTTGCCATCGCCGCGCGCGTGCTCCCGGCGCGCGCCTGAAAGCAGAAAAATGCCAGAGCGAACGCAGACGATCGGATCGGCGTCCACCGGGTCTTCCGGCGAGCTGATCAAGGGCCTCGGCCTGTTCGATTCCACGATGATTGTCGTCGGGTCGATGATCGGGTCGGGGATTTTCATCGTCTCGGCGGACATCTCCCACCAGGTGCAGAGCCCCGGCTTGCTCCTCGTCGTTTGGCTTGCCTCGGGACTCATGACGCTGATCGGCGCGCTCAGCTTCGGCGAGCTTGCGGCGGCGATGCCTCATGCGGGCGGCCAGTATGTGTATCTCCGCGAATCGCTCGGCGAGGTGTGGGGATTTCTGTATGGCTGGACCATGCTCCTCGTCATTCAGACCGCCACCATCGCCGCGGTGGCCATCGCTTTCGCCAAGTTTGCGGGCGTGCTTGCCCCGGGAATTTCGGCGTCGCACTGGATTTGGAGGATCGGAACGCTCGGTCCCTGGAGACTCTGGTTCGGCGAGCTCGGCCCGTACAACGTGGGCCTCAATCGCCAGAATCTCCTCGCGATTCTCTCCGTTGTTTTTCTCACGTGGGTGAATACGCGAGGCTTGCGCCTCGGCAAGATCGTGCAGAACGTTTTCACCGTCGCTAAAACCGCTTCGCTTGCCGGCCTGGTCGTGCTTGGGTTCTTATTCTCGACCGCTCTCGCCCGCAGCGGGAATTTCACGGGCTTTTGGCGCAACGCGGGATGGTCGGTGATGCACCCGTATCCGCCGGACGCTTCGACGTGGATGATCGGCACTCTCACTCTGGTCGGCGTCGCCATGGTCGGCTCGCTCTTCGCCATGGACGCGTGGAACAGCGTCACGTTCACCGCCGCCGAAGTGAAAGATCCCAACCGCAACCTGCCGCTCTCTCTTGCGCTCGGCACGGGCATGGTGATCCTCCTGTATGCGTTCGCAAACGTCGCCTATCTCCGAGTCTTGCCCCTATCCGGCGACGCTCACGGCGCGACGGCGCTCGCGCGAGGAATCGAGTTCGCTTCCGAAGGCCGCGTAGCCACGGCGCTCGCCGAGGTGATCTTCGGTCCCGCCGGCGCGATTCTGATGGCTCTTGCGATCCTCGTCTCCACGTTTGGCTGCAACAACGGCTTGATACTTTCCGGCGCGCGCATCTATTACGCCATGGCGAAAGACGGCCTCTTCTTCCGGTCCGTGGGCACTGTGAATCGGAATCACGTTCCCGCGGTGGCGCTTGTTGCGCAGTGCGTGTGGGCTTCGGCGCTCTGCCTATCCGGCACGTACGGGCAATTGCTCGATTTCCTCATTTTCGCGCAGCTGCTTTTCTACATCCTCACGCTCCTCGGTCTTTTCGTGCTCCGCGTAAAGCGTCCGGGGATGGCGCGCCCCTATCGTTGCTTCGGTTACCCATTCTTGCCGGCGCTCTATCTGGCCATGGCTGCCTTCCTGGAAATCCAGTTATTGCGGTATAAACCACAGTACACTTGGCCGGGTCTGATCATCGTTGTGCTCGGTCTGCCGGTGTACGTGCTCTGGAAGTGGGCAGGGAAGTCGCCTGCCAGAACGTAACGGCAGGCTGCCTGTGGCATTGCCGGCTTCACGCTTGGGAGGAAAAGCCTGAATGGGCAATCAACTGTTTGCCACGAAGCCGCTCGACCGAATCATGGCGGAAGCGGAGGACGTGGGCGAAGCCTCGTTGCGCCGAACCTTGGGACCGATCAACCTGATCACGCTCGGCATCGGAGCGATCATCGGCGCCGGAATTTTTGTCCTGACGGGTCATGCCGCGGCGCAGAGCGCAGGGCCGGCCATCGTGCTGTCGTTCGTGCTTTCCGGCATCATCTGCGCATTCGCGGGCCTTTGCTATGCGGAGTTTGCGTCCCTCATCCCGATCGCCGGCTCGGCGTACACCTACGGGTACGCCACGCTCGGAGAGATTTTCGCCTGGATCATCGGCTGGGACCTGATCCTCGAGTACGCGTTTGGCGCGGCGACAGTCGCTTCAGGGTGGAGCGGGTATTTTGTGAGCCTGCTCGACGATCTTGGGCTGCACGTTAATCCCAAGTGGATCGCGACGCCCGGAACCCAGATGGTTTTCTACAAGGGCCACTGGTCGGAGCTAGGCGCCGTCCAGCAATCACTGTCTGCGGCGGGCATCGATGCTGGGGCGCTTCCGCACGCAGTCGGGGCATTCAATCTGGTTGCATTTGTTGCCATCGCGGCGATCACCTTGATTCTGATCGTGGGAATCCAGGAGTCTGCCAACTTCAATTCCGCGATCGTGATCGTCAAAGTCGCCATCGTGTGTATCTTCATCGCCATCGCGGGCGTTTTCGTCCTGCACCACCGATCGCTCGCCGCCGCCAACTGGACTCCCTTCATCCCGCCAAATACGGGAGCGTTCGGAGATTTTGGCCTGTCAGGTGTGGCTCGCGGCGCGGCCGTGATTTTTTTCGCGTACATCGGATTCGATGCCGTCTCGACGGCCGCGCAGGAGGCCAAGAATCCCCAGAAGGACATGCCGGTCGGCATCATCGGGTCCCTCGTGATCTGCACGGTGCTGTACATTCTCGTCTCCGGCCTCCTGACGGCCATGGTTCCCTACAGCGATCTCAACGTCTCCGCTCCCGTCGCCGTCGCCATCGACGCCACGGGCGTGCGCTGGGGCAGCCTGCTCGTGAAGGCGGGTGCCGTGGCGGGTCTCGGCAGCGTCATGCTCGTGATGTTGCTCGGCCAGTCGCGCGTGTTTTATTCGATGTCCCGCGACGGGCTTTTGCCCAAGTGGGCGGGAGCGATTCATCCCCGGTTTCGCACCCCGTGGATCTCTTCGATCGTCGTGGGAATCTGCGTCGCTGGCTTCGCTTCGTTCATTCCGATCGGCGATCTCGCGGTCCTGGTGAACATTGGGACACTGCTGGCGTTCGTAATCGTATGCGCCGGTGTGTGGATCTTGCGCTGGAAGCGGCCCGAGCTCCCGAGGCCGTTTAAGACGCCGCTGGTGCCGCTCGTGCCGATTCTGGGAATTCTCACGTCGCTGGCCGCGATGCTCAGCCTTCCCGGCAAAACATGGATTCGGCTTTTCATCTGGCTTGCGATTGGTCTCGTCGTGTACGCCTTCTACGGCCGGACGCACAGCAAGGTGCGGAACTCATCCCCTCGGTAAGGTTCCGTGACATAATCCCGACTTTCGCATATGAGCCACTTCTCTCCTCGCCGCTTGGGGCTCTTCCTGCGGCGAACTTCGCCGATGGATCGAGTCGCCCTGGCGCTTCTCGCCGTGTATGTTGCGTACCGGATTGCGCGGTCCGCGGGCGCGGTCTTGCCGTTCTCCACCTTCATCGGATTTCTTGCTTTTGTGGCGCTTGCCTATCTTTTCGTCCGGTTAATTCCGTGGTTTCGAATGCGAGTTCTTTGGAGCCTGCGGAACCGCCTGGTCGCCGCGTACGTTTTCATGGCCGTCGTCCCGGTCATGCTGCTGATGACGATGATCGGGATCGCGACCTACCTCTTCTACCTGCAACTCGGCGCGCACCTCCTGCAAGACGCGGTTCAGGAGCGAGTCAACACCATCCGCGCCGACGCGGACACGATCGCGGGAGCGATCGAACGCGAGTCGGCTGCGTCCGCCACTCCCATAGGCCCCGAGGTGCTCGACCGTCCCAGCATTGCGGGCCTGATTTCCAGCGAGCAAGCCAATTGGCCGGGGCTAACGGTGTCCGTCAATCGCGGACAGCCGCTTTTGGCGACATCCGGCGGCCAGCATTACGCGGGTCTCGTGGAGTATCAGGGCATACTTTCGTTCGTATCCGCGCAGCGACGCAGCGTTCGCGCCGGACCCTTTACGGTTCTCGTGATTGCGCCCCTGACTTCCGCACTTCTCGACGAATTCCCGGAAGAGCTCGGGCCGATCCAGTTGATCCTGATGAAGCCTGCGGAGGGCGCGGCAACTGGAAGGCTTTCGCTTGAGATCGACGGACACCTCTACGCGACGAGCGAGCAGATTGCCAGCACTCGGCGCACTTTGCTTCCTCCGACGAACTGGCTCGATATGCGCTTTCAGGGCGGCTCCACCTTCAAGGTATTCCACGCCGATCCGGGAAAAGATACTCCCGACGCCCCCGTGCTGGCCTCGTTCTGGCTGCGTCCGGTGATGGTCAACCGGAATCTCTTCAAGTCCGTGGGGGCCCTTGGGCCGTATCTCATTGGCGCGCTGATGGTGGCGGCGGCAATATTTGTGGTGATGGAAATTGCGGTGCTGGCAACCGGTTGGATGCTGACGCGCACCATCACCCGCTCGATCGCCGATCTCTACGATGGCACGCTGCACGTCCGCCGCGGTGATTTCAGCCATCGCGTCCGCGTCACGCAGCGCGACCAGCTCGGCGCGCTCGGCGAATCGTTCAACGAGATGACCACCTCGATCACCGAGCTGATCGAGGAGCAGAGAGAGCGGCAGCGCCTTGAAAACGAAGTCTCGATCGCGCGCGAAGTCCAGCAGCAGCTTTTTCCGCACTCGCTGCCGGCGGTTCCCGGCCTGGAGCTCGGCGCCATCTGCCGTCCCGCGCGGGTCGTTAGCGGCGACTACTACGACTTCATTTCCCTCAGCCCCACGAGGGTCGGAATCGCTCTCGCGGACATCAGCGGGAAGGGAATTTTCGCCTCGCTCCTGATGGCCAGCCTCCAGGCCGCTCTGCGCAGCGCAGCCACGCTGGATGCGAAGGTCGGCACGGCGGAAGTCGTCTCGCGCGTGAACCGGCATCTTTTCAGCAACACGAGCGACGACCGCTATGCGACGCTTTTCTACGCGGTCTACGATTCGCAAGAAAAGACGCTTACCTACACGAACGCCGGCCATCTCCCGCCGTTCTTTCTCACGGACGGTCGCGTCGAAATGCTCGATCAGGGCGGCACCGTCGTTGGCCTTTTTGATGACGCGCGCTACGCCGAATGCACCCGGAAGGTTGCGCCCGGAAGCCTTCTCGTGGCCTTCAGCGACGGCCTCACCGAACCCGAAAGCGTGTATGGCGAGGAATTCGGGATCGAGCGGCTGAAGGCGGAAGTCGTGCGCCGGCGCGAGGCCCCCGCCGCGCAGCTCGCCGAAGACTTGATCGCCGCGACGGAGCAGTGGGCAGGCACCCCCGAGCAGGCCGACGACGTCACGGTTGTTGTGGCCCGCATGGGATCGTAGATGGGTGCCGGAGTTATACTGGGGTGTTTCCGGAGTCGGCCTAGGCCGTGAATTCTAAGCCATGAAAATTCTGACCGCCGCTGAAATGAGGGAAGTCGATCGGCTCTCAACCGAACGCCATGGCGTTCCGAGCCTCGACCTCATGGAAAACGCTGGAAAAAACGTCGCGGAGTTCGTCGAGTCGCGATTCCCTGATTTCGCGCGCCGCCACATCGTGGTCATCTGCGGCAAGGGCAACAACGGCGGCGACGGCTTCGTCGTCGCGCGCCACCTTCTGGAAATGGGGGCGAAGCCATCCGTCTATCTGATCGGTGATCCGGCCGAAGTGAAAGGCGATGCCGCAACCAACCTGAAGCGGTGGGAGACGGCCTCCGGAAAGATCCACGTCATTCGCGAGCCGGGCGAGTGGCAAGCCGCAAAAGTCGCTCTTTCCTATGCCGACGTCGTTGTCGACGCTCTGCTCGGTACCGGCGTTCGCGGTCCGGCGGAAGGCCTTCTCGGCGAAGTTATCGGAGACGTGAATCGCGTTGAGCGGCCGGTGCGCTCGGCGGTCATCGCTGTGGACATTCCATCGGGCCTGCCCGCGGATTCGGGGGGCGTCAAGGGCGCGGTGATTCAAGCGGACTACACGGTCACGTTTACGGCGCCGAAACCCGGCATGGTTTCTGGAGAAGGCGCTTCGCGCTGCGGCCAGATCGTCGTCCGGGCAATCGGCTCGCCGCCCGAATTGATCGAAGAAATCGGAAAAGGCACGCTGCGGTGGCTGGATGCAAGAGAGGTCAGCATCTTCGCCATGCCTCGGGAGTCGGAAGGCCACAAAGGGGATTACGGCCATGCGTTGATCGTCGCCGGCTCCGTTGGAAAGAGTGGAGCGGCCGTGCTTGCCTCGTGGGCGGCCCTTCGTGCCGGAGCGGGGCTCGTGACGGTGGCAACACCCGCCCCGGTGCTTCCCATCGTCGCAGCTCACACGCCGGAGGTCATGACCGAACCGCTGCCCGCCACCGAAACCGGCAGCATTTCGTTCCGTGGCCTCGATAAAGCCGCGTTTGAAACCCTTCTGAAAGGGAAGCGCGTCCTCGCCATGGGTCCCGGCCTCTCGACGCACAATGACACCCAACGATTTGTCCGCGACGTGGTGGGCAAGCATCTCGTTCCCATCATTCTGGATGCGGATGGATTGAACGCATTTGCCGGCCGAGCCCGCGACCTGAAGCACGCCACGGATGTCATGTGTCTCACGCCTCACCCGGGAGAAATGGCGCGTCTCCTCGAGTGCACGGCTAAAGAAGTGCAAGCCCGGCGCGTGGAACTTGCACGCAAGGCTGCCGCTGAATGGAACGCCATTGTGATTCTAAAGGGCCACGGGACCGTCATCGCCTCACCGGACGGGAATGCGTTCGTCAACTCCACGGGCAATCCCGGAATGGCCACAGGAGGCACCGGGGACGTCCTGACGGGCATGCTGGCGGGAGTCACGGCGCAGTTTGGAGTCACGCCCTGGTGGAGAATTCTAGCATTCGGCGTGTACCTTCACGGCCTCGCCGGCGACATCGCCTATGCCGAGAGCGGTGGGGCGCCACTCATGGCCTCCGATTTGATCCATGCAATTCCCCGCGCCTACCAGAAGTTCTACGCTGCGTGCAGCCGTGTCTAGGCGCGAAGTCGTCACACACTCCTCCGAAGAAACGATCCAGCTCGGACGCCAAGTCGGCGCGCAAATGAAGCCCCCCGCGCTGATCCTATTGTCGGGCGATCTTGGGGCAGGGAAGACGACGCTCACCAAGGGCATCGCGAGCGGCTTGGGCGCCGCCGCGGAGGAGGAAGTGACGAGTCCGACCTTCACGCTCGTCCACAAGTACGACGGCAGCGCTCGGGTCTACCACGTCGATCTCTATCGCATCGGCGACGTCCACGATCTCGAAACGCTCGGCCTCGAGGACGTTTTCGCGGAGAAGGCCGTGGTCATTGTCGAGTGGCCTGAAAAGTTCGCGATTCGCACGGATTGGCCGGTGGTGCGCATCCACCTGGAGCACGTCTCGGAAGACACTCGCCGCATCACGATCGAAGAATCCGCGGCCGCCTCTACAGCCCCATAATCTGGAATCCGGCGTCGACGTAGAGGATGTTTCCCGTGACGCCGCGCCCCAGGTCGCTCCCGAGGAATACCGCCGCGTCAGCCACCTCGGCGATATCGGTATTGCGCCGGAGGGGCGCACGCTGCGCCGAGATTTCCAGCATCTTCGACAAATCCTTCACGCCGCGCGCTGAGATCGTTTTGATCGCGCCCGCCGAAATCGCGTTTACGCGAATATCGTTTGGCCCGAGTTCGCTCGCGAGGTACCTCACTTCGGCCTCGAGCGCGGCCTTGGCCACTCCCATCACGTTGTAGTTGGTCACCACGCGCGTCGATCCGAGATAGGTCAGGGTGATGATGGAGCCGCCGTTGGTCATGAGCGGCGAAAGCGCCTTCGAAATCGCCACGAGCGAATACGCGCTCACGTCGAGTGCGAGCTGAAATCCCTCGCGCGACGTGTTCACGAACGGCTGGTTCAGGTCTTCGTGTTTTGCGGCCGCCAGGCTGTGAACCACGATGTCGAGCCTGTGGCCCGCGGCCTTGATCGATTCCGCCATGCGATCGATGTCCGACTGCTGCTGGACCTCGCAGGGGAAAAATCCCGCGGCGCCGAGCTCCCGTCCCAATTCCTCCACTACAGGCCTCACGCGGTCGTTTTGATACGTCAGCAGCAGCTTCGCGCCTTCGCGTGTGAACGCCTGCGCGATCGCGTACGCGATGCTCCATTTGTTCCATACGCCTAAAACGATTGCTGTCTTGCCTTCAAGGAGTTCCGACATGGCTCGCCATTCTACCCGCAATTCAGGGATTCGGCTTCATCTTCCGCGTTCAGCGCCGCGCCATCCAGTGGATGATTTCGCGTACCAGGTCGGCCACGTACGGCCAGATCAGCACGAGGATCGTGATGGTGGCGCCCAGAGCCCGCGACGGGGTCACAAGTCCCTCGGCGATTCCGCCCTGCCGGTGCCGCAGGCAGAATCCTCCCTCGAGCGCCCTTCGGTTGCAGCGCTCCCCCGCGTCCCCCAGATAGAGGCATGGGCCGTGGTCCCCTCGGGAGTGCATCGAAGGACCGTCGAGCGCTGCCGTTTCAGCCTTCGCCGCGTCTTCGATGAACTCAAAACCGCCGGCGTCAGGCGGATCGTAGGGGGACAGGTCACCATCCATCGCTCCGCCTTCCGCCGTGTCTGGATGCTGCCCGCCCAGGGTTGCGGCAGTAACGCTTACGCGCCGGTCCATTGCACCGTCCTTTTCGCCTCGGCTACAGTGGAAGCTTATCTGCCAGCGGATCCTTGATGCCGGAAACACGCATTGCGCCGCCGCCCGCCCATCCGGCCCGGATGAAGCTCGAGCCCTATTGCGCCGAAATTCGTCTGGCGAATCTCGCGCTCGGCATCGATAACATCCATTATGACGTTTTTCTCAGCCCGCGCTTCGTCGAATTCACGCGCAAGTATCTGCTCGATTCGGTACGGCAGGCCATCAACATCAGCTTGCTCTACGGCAAGGAAAAAGACCGCAAGCAATCCGGCGCGCCCGAACACTCCGCTTTCCGGAAGCTGCTCACGGAAGTCTTGCAAGAGTCGCTCACGCGCGCGAAATTCCAGCAATCGATCGAAACCGACGTCCTCCACCGGCTCGCGCTCCTGAAGTTCATCAGTCAGGAAACGGGAAACCAGTTTTCGAGCCTCCTGGTCGAGTGCAAGGACTGGATCCGCTCGCGCGGCGAACTTTTTGAACACAGCGAGCAGGCCCACGTAATGCGTTCCAAGATTGCCGACGTCCAGGCGGACCGCAAGAACGTGATCCGCCAGGTCGGTGAGACGCTCTGCCGAATCTGGCGGGAGGTCGAGGAAGGCGCGGTTGCAAAGACGCGGCGCGCTCTTTTTGGCGACGATTTCCCCGAGGTTTACCAGCTCTTGCAAAATCGGTTCCTATTCGTCGAAGGCGGCAACGACGACCATTTCTTCCTCGAGCACTACGTTCTCCTCGGCAATTTCGTTAATGACCCGGACCGCTTCGAAACCTTTGACGCCATTCTGCTCGATTTCGTCCGCGACTACGTGCTGGCCGGCGACAACTCCGAAGAGCTCACGAAAGCCCGCAAGGCGCACGAGCGGCTGCTCGAGCAGGCCCGGCTCCTGCGCTCCGAACTGGCGCGCGTCGAGGAAGAAGAGGAAGAACTGGGTTCGCGCGCTGCGGACACCAGCTCGTTTCCTTCGTTCTTCAAGCGCAAGCCGAGCGCCTCGGCTGATGCGAAAAGCGAGCTTGAGGATCTCCACCGGAAGTCTGCGTCGCTTGAAAAGAATCTCGAGGAGCTCGATCCGCAGATCGTCGCCGCCAAGCAGCGCATGGAATTCCTCACCGAAGAACTCCAGAGCCGCCTCGGCGATTACCTGAACCAGCCGGAGAACGCGCATCGGTTATTTGGCCTTCGTACCGATTCGGACTACCGGGCGGCTGCCGGAGACGGTTCCGGGGAAGGGGACTCCGCTTCGGAAACGCGAGCGCACCTCCTCGAGGAATGGGTTCACCGGCTCGAGGAGCGCGACCTGCTCTTCCACGTTTTGGCGAGCTACGAGATGCGCAAGATCTCGGCAGAATATTGCCCGCCCGTCCACTTGCAGCAGTTGAAGAAGTCCCTTGTATTCCGCGAAGAGGCCAAGCGCGTTGCGCAGATCCTCGAAAAATTCCCGGCGCGCAAGGTTTCGATGAAAAAGCTTGAAGAGTCTTCCCGCGCGATCCGCCGCCGCACCACGGACGAGACCCTGGCCGTCGGCCTGCAATTCGCGGAAGACCTGATGCGCCTGCGACGCGACCGCCGCAACTACCAACAGGTCGTCTCGTGGATGGAGCGCATCAACCTGGTTCACTCGGAGCGTGCGCGGGAGCTTTCCCGCGCGAACAAGAGCCTCTACGAATTCCTGCACCCGGACGAAGGGCGGCCCGCCGACGACCCGATCATCAACCACGTGGTCATCAAAGCCGACGTCCGCGGCTCGACCGGCATTACCAAGGACCTCCTCGGCCGCGGCATGAACCCCGCCTCGCATTTCAGCATGAATTTGCACGAGCCCGTGAAGCGCATGCTCGAGCGTTACGGCGCGGCGAAAGTCTTCATCGAAGGCGACGCCATCATTCTGGCGATCTACGAGACGGAATCCACTCGTGCCACGCAGCGGGCCGTCGCCCGCGCCTGTGTCCTCGCGAGGGAAATATTGGCTGTAACGGCCGCATACAACGCTCGCGCGAAGACCAGCGATCTGCCGCCGCTTGAGCTGGGCGTGGGCGTGGCGTTCCAGGATTCCGCGCCGTCGCTCTGGATGGACGCCGATTCGAAGATCATGATTTCGCGCGCGCTCAATCTCTCCGACCGTCTTTCGAGCTGCTCGAAAATGGCGAAGCGCTTGTTCCAGACCAACCCGGCGCCCTTCAACGTCTATCTTCTGCAGACCCTGATGGAAGATGTCGGCGTGGACGAAGGCGAAGAGTTGCTGGTCCGCTACAATCTCAACGGCATTGAACTCAACGAGGAAGGGTTTCAAAAGCTGAGCGCCGAGATTTCGCTCGCGCCCATGGGAGGCAATTTCCCATTGCCGTGGGGCAAGGAGCGCGTGCAACTGTATTTCGGCGAGGTTCCCCTCGGGGAATCGCTTGAGCCGATCGTCATCCGCAAGGGGTTTGTCCGCCAGCTGCTCCCCGGCGGAAAGATCGGCGCGCAGGGCAACCGCGCCTACTACGAAGTCTGCACCGACGTGAAACTCCTCGATCTCGCCCGCAAGAAGATCTCCGCTGTTTCTCCGAAGTCCTGACGCCGATTGTCCCGCGGCCTTTCGCTCGTCCCCAGCTCGTCGAAAAAAGTTGGTCGCGCTACAGATATAGGCTTGCAACATGCTGCTATAATTCGCGACGGAGGCGAAAGGAGTCCGGTGACTTTCGTGGCCTTCAAAGCCATGGATCCTGTCCTTTGCGGCCAGGATGGTGGGTTCGACTCCCACACGCTTCCGCCATATTCTCTGGGGGCATAAAGGACATGCCGCGCCGCAAACAGCCGCGACTGAGGATTCCGAAGGAAGCTCGCCGCCGCGCGCGCCTCGGGATCGGACCTCCGCCTCCCGAGAAAATCATCCCCGACAAGCGCACGAAGCCTCCGAAACACAAGAAGCCGCCCTTGAATTCAACCGAGGAATTGTAAGTGGCCTGAACTTAGTGGATGTTTCGCGTCTTCCGACCGACGTAATCCATCAGCAGGTATTGCCCCAGCGTATAGGGTGTCGTGAAGTAGGCTTTGCCGCGGCAGAGTTCCGTGATCTTCTGCACGAAATTGACGAGGCTGTAATCGCTCGCCAGCATGAAGGTATTGATCAAAATTCCGGCCCGCTTGCACTTTGCGACTTCTTCCATCGTCTGCGTCACCACCAGCGGGTCGAGCCCGAACGCGTTCTTGTAGATCCGCCCGTCCTCGAGCGTCAGCGCCGAAGGCTTGCCGTCGGTGATCATCACGATCTGCCGCATGTCTTTCTTCTGCCGCGCGAGAATCCGCTGCGCCAATCGCAGTCCCTCGCGCGTGTTCGTGTAATAGGGCCCAACCTGCACGCGCGCCAGTTTTCCAAGCGGAATTTCCTCCGCGCTGTCGTGGAATAGCACGCAGTGCAGCGAATCGCCGGGATACTGCGTGCGAATCAGGTGCGAGAGCGCCAGCGCGACGCGCTTGGCCGGGGTGAAGCGGTCTTCGCCGTAGAGGATCATGCTGTGGCTGCAATCGAGCATCAACACGGTCGCGCAAGAGCTTTGATACTCGCACTGGTGGACCATCAGGTCCGGGTAGTCGAGCTCGATGGGGATGACCGCCCCGTTGCGCTGCACGGCGTTGAAGAGCGTCCCGCTGATGTCCATGTTCAGCGTGTCGCCGAATTCGTAGGGCTTCGAGCTGCCGCCCGATTCGACGCCGGTCGCGAGGTCGCGCGTATCGTGCCTTCCGAAGCTGCTCTTCCCGAGGGACGCCAGCAAATCCTTCAGCGTCTTGAACCCGAGAAAATCGAGCGCCTTGTCGGTAATCTCGAATCGCGCTTCCACGTTCGGCTGGTCGCGCCCGATCTGCCCGCCGGGCGTTTGGGACGGAGGCTGAGTCACCTGCGCCGATTGCTGCTGCGTGATGAGGCCTTCCTGCTCCATCCGCTCGATGATCTGGTCGATCAGGTTGCGCAGCTCCTGGTTCTGATTCAAGTCCTGGTTCTGGCGCATTTGCTCGAGCAATTCGGGAGGGATCAGGTCGCCTTCCTGGAGCGCGCGCAGGATTGCCTGCCGGAGCTGATCCATGTGCTGCTCGCGCGAGCGCTCCATATCGAGCTCATAGAATCCGTATTGCGACTCGAAGCCGCTTTGCAGGAAGAAATCGGACAGGCGGTCCATCAGGTCTTGCAGGTCGATGTCGTCGGCCGCTCCCGGCAGGTATCGCGAATACTTTGTGTATTTCATTTTCTCTGTCTGCGCGAATCAGTTGAACTGTCGCCGCGGCATCCGGCCCGACGGCTCCCGCGGTTCGCGCGGCTCGGGCGTCTTGCGGGCTTCGCCGAAGAATCCGCGCTCCTCGCTCCGGTTGATGCGCTTGTGCGCCCACAGGCCCTCGAGGATGAACTCCGCAGCGCTCGTCTGAATCGCGGCGTCGTCCTTCGAACGTACTCCCAGCGCTTCCAGATGCTCGAAAAGCCCCTGAATCTTCTTGAGCTGCCCCAGCAGTTCGGCGCTCGACGCGTTCGCGGGCACTTTCAGCTCGCCGCCCATCTCGAACCACTGCACCACGGTTTGAAAGTTTACGTCCTTGAAGTATTTCGTGAAGGTCTTGCCCACCGCGGCCCGAATCAGTTCCCGCGCGATATTTTCGGCTCCGCGCATTTCGCCTTCGTATTCGAGCTCGAATTTTCCCGTCATGGCGGGGATGGCTGCATAAACGTCCGCCACGCGCGCCACTACCGCTGAGTCGTGATTGCGCACCGCCCGCTGCTCGGCGCTGCTCAGCACGTTTTCGAGCGTGCTGATCGGCAGCCGCTGGCTCACACCCGACCGCCGGTCCACCCGCTTGTCGTCGCGCGCCTGAAACGCCACTTCCTCGACGATTTCGCGGATGTAATCGGGCACCTGCACGCGCCGCTTGCCTTCGCGGTTCGTCCACGATTCCTGCGCGGTGATCGACATTCCTTCGGCGAGCGTCGCCGGATAGTGCGTGCGAATTTCGGAGCCGACGCGGTCCTTGAGCGGCGTGATGATCTTGCCCCGCGCCGTGTAGTCCTCGGGGTTCGCGGTGAAGACGAGCAGTACGTCGAGCGCCATCCGCACGGGATATCCTTTAATCTGGACGTCGCCTTCCTGCATGATGTTGAAGAGTCCCACCTGAATCTTCCCCGCCAGGTCGGGCAACTCGTTGATGGCGAAAATCCCGCGATTCGCGCGCGGCAGCAGTCCGTAGTGGATGGTCAGTTCGTCGGAAAGATTCTTTCCTCCGCGCGCGGCCTTGATGGGATCGACGTCTCCGATCATGTCGGCGATCGTCACGTCAGGAGTGGCGAGCTTTTCTACGTACCTGTGTTCACGCGTAAGCCATGCGATCGGCGTCGCGTCGCCTTCCGCAGCCACGCGTTCGCGGCATGCGCGGCATATCGGGCGATAAGGGTTGTCGTGGATCTCGCATCCCGCGATCACGGGCACCTGCGGATCGAGGAACGCCACCAGCCCGCGAAGAATCCGCGACTTTGCCTGCCCGCGCAGCCCGAGCAGAATGAAATGATGACGCGAGAGCAGCGCGTTCGTGATCTGCGGAATCACCGTGTCGTCGTAGCCGTACACGCCGGGGAAGAGCGGTTCGCCCTGTTCCATCTTTTGCAGGATGTTTTCGCGCAGCTCCTGGCGGACCGTCCGCTGCCCCACCTTCTCTTCCGACCACGGGCTCCGGCGAAGCTCGCCCAAATTCTTCGGTTGTGGACTCATTCGATCACCGGTTCCTTAGAGAGACGCCGCGGTTCGTCCCGATCCGCGGTTCGAAACCATTATAGTGGAAGGCAGCGCTCGCGCATAATTTGGATTGTCAGGTCTTCCGGAGGGTTGCCGCGCGCCGCCTTGCCCGCAGTGACCTGCCGGAGCGCCCGGTATCAATTCAATGCGTGGCCATTCCCGCTGGCGCGCTTGCGAGCCTGCTGGCGTTCGGCCAGTTTTGGCAGAAACGACTCAATCCAGTGCAGGACCATTTCGCGGCGGTCGCTTTCCGACCGCATTTCGAGCAGTGTTTGTCTCTTATCGAGCTCCATCGGCAGCATTGCGGCTATTCGGTAGGCCAGGATAGCCGCGTCGTCCGGGGCGGCGTCCCTCCAAGGCCGTCCAAATAGAAGTGCGTGGCACTTGTCGAAGCTCTCGGTGAGCTGCGCGTCCTTTTCAGCGTCCGCTCGAAATGGATTGTCGGCAACGTACTCGACGTTGCCCTCGTAGTATTCCTTCTCATCGAGCAACTCTTTCAGCTGAAACACCGCACGGCCTTCGGTCAGGATGTCCGTTCGCCCGTCGGGATACTCTTTCAGCTTCTGTGTGATTTCCGCCGTGCAGCCGACCGTGGCGACGGCGCCGTTCGACCCGAGGATCATCCCAAATTCGAGCTTCTCGTCGAGGCACTTCGCAATCATGATTTTGTAGCGCGGCTCGAAAATGTGCAGCGGAAGCTGCGCGCCCGGAAGAAGGACGACGTCGAGCGGAAAGAGCGGTATTCGATTGGGTCTCGTCATGTGCGCCAGCTTCAGGGCCGAACGTGGCTATCGCAGCAGCGTCAGGGCTGCCTGCATTTCGTCCCGCGCGTGCATGTCGCCCGCCTTTTGCGCGACGACGATGCCGTCCGACAGCAGCTTTCGCGCCTCTTCGAGCTGCCCGAGGCGCGCCAGGAGTTGGCCGAACTGGAAGTATCCCGCCGAATAATTGGGATTGGATTCGAGCAGTTTGTGGAAATGGCCAGCGGCGGCGGAATCGTCCCCAAGCTTGATGCATTCGAGCGCCAGCCCGTATCGCGCAAAAGCGTCGCCGGGTTTCTGGGCGACGAATTGTTCGAGGAGCTCGCGGCGCGTTTTTTGCGGCTGCGTCATGGACTGACGCTCGCTAGTATAGCGGTCGCGAGGCTGCCGCGCTAGGACGCCGCGAGAGCGGCGCCTTTCAGGTGTGCGTGTACGGCGTGGGCGGTTTGAAATCCCTGCTCGACGCACTTTGGGATCGATGGCCCTTGGAGGTAATTGCTGGAAAAGAATAGTCCCGAAATCGCGCCTTCCGCCTCGCGGATGGCGCGGACGATGTGCCCGTGCCCCAGGTTGTACTGCGGCAGGGCTTTTGGATGTTTCCACACGGCGGAGACAATCGGCGATCCCGTCACTTCCAGAATGTGCTCGTTTTCCTGTTGCACGATGGCTGCGATTTCCTTCTCCGTCTTGTCCATGATCTCGGGGTCGGTCACCCCCCCGGCGAAACTCGTCAAGACGAATTGCCCGTCGCGAGCGCGCTCCGGGAAAAGCGACGAATTCCACACGGTTCCGAGCGTGTGGTACTTCTCGCTGCGCGGGATGAGTACGCCGAATCCGTCGAGCTGGGCGCTAAGCTGATGCGCGTAGTATCCCGACGCGACCACAGCCACCGCGGCGTATGCGATCCCCGAAAGAGTCGCAGCCAGCGGCGACGAAATCTGTGCCACGAGATGCGAAGCCGTGTACGCTGGTGTCGCCAGCACGAGGGCTCGCGCGGAGATTGTTTCTTGCCGGCCGCCTTGCGTCACGCGGATTTCGTAGCGTGCGCCAGCAGCAGTCTGCACCCGCGTTACGGCATCTGCATGCACGCCTCCTCGCACGTTCTCGCCGAGATGCGTGGCGATGGCCCGCGTCAGCGTTGCCATCCCCCCCCGGAATGAGCACAACCGGGGTGGCCCGCTGCTCGTTCCTTTTGCTGGGCGAGACTTCATCGCGCCGCGCAGGATGCTCCCGTACTCCCGCTCCCACTCCTCGAGCGAGGGAAACGCCGCGCGCAGGCTCAGTTTCTCGGGATCGCCCGCATAGACTCCGGAAACGAACGGCGCGACCAGGTATTCCAGAATCTCGTGCCCGAACTTGCGCCGCACGAAATCCGCGACCGATTCCTCTTCGCTTGGCGGCTTCGTTCTCCGCAGCGCCTCGGAGACCACTCTCCAGCGCGAGCCGATTCCCAGCAGGGAACTTCCTACGATCGCTTGCGGAGACATCGGCACCTTCTGTAGCTGTCCGTGCCGCAGGATGTACCGCGGCGCGCGCGGATCGGCCATGCACAGGTCCGCTTCGATCCCCAGTTCGCGGACCAGGTCGAGCATCGCGTCGGTGCCCTGAAAGCTCTGTGGACCTGTCTCGAAGAGAAATCCGTCCTGCGTGCTCGTGCCGATCAGCCCGCCCATCGAGTCCGCGGCTTCGAGCAGCGTCACCGGCGCGCCGAGCTGTTGGAGCCGAAACGCGCACGCGAGGCCCGAAATCCCCCCGCCGATGACGACGACTTGTTGTGGATCGGCCATGTCCGTGTGGCTGGCTAGAGCGTCTTCGAAAAGAGTGGTTTCTCGGCCATCCGCTGCTCTTCAAGATAGCGGTCGAACACCATCGCGACGTTGCGTATGAAAATCCGTCCGAGCGGCGCGACGCGAATCTCGTCCGCCGAAAGCGCCACAAGCCCATCTTCGGCCGCCTCGCGCAGGCGGGCAATTTCCGGGCCAAAATATTCGTCGAACGAAATCGAAAACTCGCGCTCCACTTCGCGCTTCGGGATAACCGTGTGGCACAGCAGCCGCCCGATCACCGCGCGGCGGACCACGTCGTCGGTCGAGAGCCGGTAGCCGCGCATCGTGGCCAGCCCGCGCTCCGTCACCGCCGTTTGATATGCAGCGACCTCGCGCCGATTCTGCGCGTACGCCTCGCCGATCGAGCTGATCGCGCTCACGCCCATCCCGTAAAGGTCCGCGCCCGCCTTGGTCGTGTATCCCTGAAAATTCCGGTGGAGGGTGCGGTTCTGCTGCGCCGCCGCAAGCTCGTCGCCCGGCCGCGAGAAGTGGTCCATCCCGATGTAGAGATACCCGGCATCGAGAAACTGTTCCAGCCCCGCGCGAAAGATTTGCAGCTTCACGCGGCCCTCCGGCAAGTGCGCCGCAAACGAGCCTTGCTGTTTTCGGAGCCAGGGCACGTGCGCGTAGCTGAACATGGCCACGCGATCCGGAGCGAGTTTCAGCACCCGGTCGATCGTCGCGCGAAAAGTGTCCGCCGTCTGATACGGCAAGCCGTAGATCAAGTCCACGCTGATGCTTTCGAATCCCAGATCGCGCGACGCCGCGATCAGATCGCGGGTCATCTCGTACGGCTGCACCCGGTGGATCGCCTTCTGCACTTGCGCCTCGAAATCCTGAATACCCATGCTCAGGCGGTTGAATCCGAGCCGTCGCAGCGATTCGAGGTGCGCCCGGCTCGTCACCCGCGGATCGACTTCGATCCCAATCTCGGCATCCGGCGCGAACGAAAACCGCTCCCGCGTGTAAGCGAATAGATGTTCCATTTGCGCGGGCGTCAGGTACGTCGGCGTGCCGCCGCCCCAGTGGAATTGGATCACCGGTCGTTTCCGCGAGACCATCCGCGCCACGTGGTCGATCTCTCTCTTGAGCGCATCGAGGTAGGGAATTGCGACGGTCTTATCCTTCTGGATTGACACGTTGCACGCGCAGAAAAGGCACAGGCTCTCGCAGAAGGGAAGGTGCATGTAGAGCGAGATCGGCGTCTGGCGCTCGTCCGCCCGCGCGTAGTGCTCTTCGAGGTCTTCCGGCCCGAAATCATCCTTCCACACGGGTGCCGTCGGATAGCTCGTATAGCGCGGCCCCGGCCGGTTGTACTTCTCGAGCAGTTCTTCCGAGACCGAGCCGATCTCGATTTTGTTGCTCGATTTTGTCTTCATTTCGCTCATGGGCGCGCAGAAACCATCGCCGTCTGCCCGGCTTCGACGAACGCTCTCGCGTTCTCCACGGGCGTTGTCGGCAAAATCCCGTGGCCAAGGTTCAGTATATGCCCAGCGCCGCCGGTTTTCTCGATCGCTTCCCGCGCCGCCCGGCGAATTGCAGCCTGGTCGCCGAGCAGCACCGACGGGTCGACGTTCCCTTGCAGAGCCACTTTGCGCCCCAGCCTGCGTCGCGCCTCCGCGAGGTCCGTCTTCCAATCGACGCTCAATACATCCGCGCCCGACTTCGCCATGCCGTCGAGGTGTTGCGCCGAGCCTTTCGCAAACAATATCTTCGGCACGCCGCTTTCTCCGAGCGCTTGCAAAACCATCTGCGTTGCGGGCAGCTCGAACGCGCCGTACTCTTCCGGCGTAAGCTCCCCCGCCCACGTGTCGAAGAGTTGCACCACGCTCGCTCCCGCGGCAATCTGAGACTTCAGATATCCCGCGGTCGCCCGTGCAATTCGCTCGAGCAGTTCGCGCACAGTCTGCGGCTCATCCCGCAGCATTCGCTTGGCGCGGGAAATGTCGCCGCGCGTCTGCCCTTCGATCATATAGCAGGCGAGCGTCCATGGCGCCGCCGCGAAGCCGATAACCGGCACATCCGGTCCGGCCTCTTTGCAAATCACCCGGATCGCGTCGCCGACGAACCGCGTCTCCTGCTCGGGATCGAAATCTCGCAGCCGACGGACCGCTCCCGCGTCGCGCACCGGATTCGAAAGCACCGGCCCTGAATCGGGCACCGCAAGAGGCATCCCCATGGCCTCCGCCACGATCAGAATATCCGAGAACACGATGATGGCGTCCACGCCCAGCACGCGATACGGCTGGATCGACACCTCGGCCGCCAGCTCCGGGGTCTTGCAGATTTCGAGAAACGAGTGCCGCGCCCGCACGGCCTGATATTCGGGCAGGTAGCGTCCCGCCTGTCGCATGATCCACACGGGGACGCGCTCGGTCGGCTGGAACCGGCAGGCGCGCAGGAACAACTCTTTCTTGTTTTCGTCGCTCTGCGGCATTGGCTATGGGAATTCTTCTGTCATGATAACAGATGCCCGGTGCGCACCGCATCGCCCTTGCGACCCCCGTGCGCCTCTATTTGGAGCTATAATCCTGCCTTCGGAGAGCCATAGCACCGCATGCTCAATCACATGAGCTACTTAAGTCTTGCACTCTACGCCGCGAGCTTTGTCTGCTACGCGTGGGTGCTCTACGCCCCGAATCTCTGGCTGGGGCGCCTGGCCACCCTGCTCATGGCGGGAGGAATCCTCTGCCATTATTTCGCCCTTCTCGAGCGATCCCAGGGGACGCATACGATTCCTTACGACGACCTGTACGGCTCGATGTCGCTTTTCGCGTGGCTTCTGGGCGTCACGTATCTCGGCTTGGAAATCTTCCATCGCCAGCGATCGGTCGGGGCGTTCGTTTCGCTCTTGCTCGTTGTCTGGATGGCTCTGCTGGGCCTGCTTGCGCCGCACACGATTCCGGCGCCTCCGCCCGCTCACGGCCCGCTCTTCGCGTTTCACGTTACGCTCGACACGTGGGCCTACTCGGCCTTCGCTCTCTCGTTCGTCTTGAGCCTCGTCTATCTCATGCAAGATAGTATCCTGCGCTCGCACCACGCGGGGACGGCCTTCTGGCGCTTTCCCGCGCTGGATGTTCTCGACCGCATGTCTCGCAGCAGCGTGTTCGTGGGACTCGCGGCGTTGGCCGTCGGCGTCACGAGCGGCTTCGTCTGGGCGCACCGTTTGACCGGCTCCTATCCCTGGGGCGACCCCAAAGTCGTTGTCACGCTGCTGATTCTGGTTGTGTACGTCGCGTACCTGTTGCTTTCGCGCACCGTCCGCTGGCGCGGCTCCCGTGCCGCTCTGGTCTGCGCCGTGAATTTCGCGGTTGTGCTGTTCAGCTATACGTTTGTAAATCGGTATTTCACCAGGTTTCATCGCTTCTTCTGATGGCCACAGTCTCCAAACCGCGAAGTTCGTCGGCCGGTGCCGGCCCGGTCCGTTCCGGGACGCGCATCCAGATCGCGCTGATCGGCTGCAACCATCGCACGGCTCCCGTTGAGCTTCGCGAGCGCGTCGCATTCACGGCCGAACAGGCGCTGGAGGCCGCTCGCGAACTTCGCCGCCAAGGCATTCTCGAGGAAGTCGTCGTCCTCTCCACCTGCAATCGCAGCGAGCTGTATGGCGTCGCGGTCGAATCCGGCTCGGAAGTCACCGAGGCGATGGAGGATTTCCTCACCTCCTTTCACAAGATCACGCGCGCCGAGCTCGAAGGACGCACCTATCGCTGGGTCGATACGGACGCCCTCCGCCATCTCTTCCGCGTCGCTTCAGGGCTCGATTCGATGCTCCTCGGCGAGGCCGAAATCCTCGGCCAGCTCCGCACCGCTTACGGACAGGCTCTCGAGCACGGCGCCACCGGTCCCGTTCTCAATCGCGCTTTCCAGGGTGCGCTGGAAGTAGGGAAGCGCGTTCGCGCGGAAACCGAAGTCGGTGCGCGGCCGATGTCCGTCGCTCTGGCGGGCGTCAAACTCGCCGAGCGCGTCTTCGGCAATCTCAAGGGCCACGCCGCGTTGATCGTCGGCGCGGGAGCCGTCGCAGAGCAGGTCGTCGAGCATCTGCGCAATCGCGGCATTGGGAACTTGCGCGTCGTGAACCGGTCGCATGACCGCGCCACCGAGCTTGCCGCGCGCATGGGCGGCGAAGCGGTCGCCTGGGAGTCGCTTGAAAAAGTTCTCGGCGCGCCGGACATCATCGTCACGTCGGTCGCGAATGCCGCCCCCGTCCTCACGCGTGGCATGCTCGAGCGTGCCCTTTCCGTCCGGGGGGGCCGCCCGATTTTCGTCGTCGATCTGGGAGTTCCGCGCAACGTGGCTCCCGATGCGGCGGGCCTCTACAATTTCTATCTCTACAACATCGATGACCTCGGCGAGATCGTCGAGCAGAATAAGCGCGCCCGCGAAGCCGAAATCCCGCGCGCGGAAGCCATCATCGCCGAGCACATCTCGAAATTCCATTCCTGGCGGGCTGCGCTCGAAGCGGGATCGATTGTCGATGACCTTCGCGGACGCTTCCGCGAGCAGCGCGAAGCCCTTCTGCGCGAACGCCTCGCCGAAATGCAGAACGTTTCGCCGGAGGAGCGCGAGCGCCTGGCCGCCATCACCGAGGAATTGATTGAGCGCGTCCTCGCGGAACCCGCGCAGAAGATCCGCAAGGGCGGCACGATGCGCGGCCGTCTCGGTGCCATCGACGCCGTGCGCCATCTCTTCGGCCTCGACGTTCCGAACGCGAAAGGCTCCGGGACCGAGGATCCGGAGTGACACGACTGCGCATCGGGACGCGCGGCAGCTCGCTCGCCCTCTGGCAGGCCAACCACATCGCCGCTCGACTCGCGCAACTTCACGGTATCGAAACGGAAATCGTCCGCATCCGCACCTCCGGCGATCGGCTTCAGTCCGCGCCGGTGGCTCAAATCAACGAGCAGATCGGATCGGAATCGGGAATGAAGGGCATCTTCATCAAGGAAATCGAAGACGCGCTGCTTGCGAACACGGTGGACCTGGCCGTTCACAGCATGAAGGATGTTCCCACGGAGATTCCTCGCGGCCTTGCATTCACGGCGATCACTCGGCGCGAAGACCCGCGCGACTGCCTGATCTCCCGTAGCGGCCGCACGCTGAAAGGGCTGCCGCAGGGAGCGCGCGTCGGGACGAGCAGCCTGCGACGCCAGTCGCAGCTTCGCCACTATCGTCCGGATCTCGAGGCCGTCGATCTGCGCGGCAACGTCGATACGCGTCTGAAGAAACTTGACGCCGGAGAATTCGACGCCGTCGTGCTCGCCATGGCGGGTGTGAATCGCTTGGGTGCAACCGCCCGCGTGTCGCAAGTCCTGAATGCGGACGTCATGCTCCCCGCCGTCGGCCAGGGCGCCCTCGGAATCGAAACGCGCTCCGGCGATCGCCAAACGTCGGATATGGTCGCCGCTCTCGACGATGCCGAAACGCGCGCGTGTGTCACCGCCGAACGCGCTCTCCTGCATGAGCTCCAGGGCGGCTGCCAGGTTCCCCTCGGCGCGTGGGCCCGTCTGGTGGGCTCTGGTTCTTTAGGGGGTCGGAGCTTTAGCTCCGACAATGCTGGGGGATCAAAAGAAGGGGCTTTAGCCCCTGAGGGAAGTGCTCCGCGCGCCTCCGAATCCGCCGAAATCCTCATCGAGGCGGCGGTTTTTTCAGTCGACGGCAAGGAATTCGTGCGCCGCGAGGAACGCGGGTCGTCCGCCGATCCCGCCGGGGTAGGGAAGCGCTTGGGCCAGATTTTGATCGACGCGGGCGCCGACCGCATCCTCCGCTTGGCGGGTAGGGTCGTGTGATGCCCTTTTACTTGGATCGACCTTTGAAAGGGAAGCGCATCGTCGTCACACGCGCACCTGAGCAAATGGACGACTTCGTGAGCGCCCTGGAATCCTTTGGCGCCGAGGTCTTCTTGCTCCCCACCATCGCTCTCGCAGAGGTAGAAGATCCCGCGCCCCTTGATCGCGCCGTCTCCGAACTCGACAAATTCGATTGGGTCGTTTTCACCAGCCGCAACGCCGTGAAATTTCTGGCGAAGCGCTTTAAGGTTCTTGAATTTCCCCTGGACCGTGTGAACCAACTTTTGCTGACGCCGAACATTGCCGTGATTGGATCTGCCACGAGCGACGAAGCATGGAGCGTCGGATTCATCCCAAACTACGAAGCGGCCGAATCGAGCGGCGAGGCGCTGGCGCAAGCGTTACTTGAAATGGTGCGAGGGAAACGCGTGCTCCTGCCGCGCAGCGATCAGGCCAACTCGACTCTGCCTCAGAGCCTCCGAAGTGCTGGAGCAGAAGTCGTCGAAGTCATTGCATATCGCACAATCGCGCCACCCTTGGATTCAGAGGCGCTGGAAGCCGTTCGCCAGGGCGCAGTGGATGTGATCACGTTCTTCAGTCCGTCCGCATATCGGCATTTGATTGGCGAAATTGGAGTCGAAACTCTGCGGCGGCTATCGGGTAAGATAGTGATCGCTTCAATTGGGCCGACGACATCGAACGCAATAAGGCGGGACGGCCTGGAAGTGGCGATTGAGGCCTCTACCACGTCTGCGGCGGGACTTTCCGAAGCGACCGCGGACTATTTCAGACAACGTGCCCGTCTAGGAGCGGCAGGTCAATGACATTTCCAACTCATCGCCCGCGCCGCCTGCGCCGCACCGAAGCCCTTCGCGGCCTCGTTCGCGAAACGCGCGTCTCGACGGCTGGCCTCGTCTATCCGATGTTTGCTTGCCCCGGCTCGAAGGTCCGTACTGAAGTCAGCTCGATGCCCGGCGTGTATCAGCAGTCGCCCGACCAGATCGTCGAAGAATGCCGCGAAGTCGCCGATCTCGGCATTCCCGCGGTCATTCTCTTCGGCCTGCCGGAAAAGAAGGACGAGACCGGTTCGGAAGCCGCGTCTCCGAAAGGCGCCGTGCAGCGTTCGATTCAGGCCATCCGCAAAGCGAAGCTCGATCTGCTCGTCCTCACCGACGTCTGCCTCTGCGAGTACACAAGCCACGGCCACTGCGGCGTCATCAAGGACGGCGAGGTCCTGAACGATCCGAGCCTCGCGCTTCTCGCCGAGGCCGCGCTGTCGCACGCGCGTGCCGGCGCCGATATCGTCGCGCCCTCGGACATGATGGATGGCCGCGTTGCCGCGATTCGCTGCAAGCTCGACGAAGCCAAGTTCCAGGATGTCGCCATCCTCTCGTATGCGGCGAAATACTGTTCCGCTTTCTACGGCCCCTTCCGCGAGGCTGCGCAATCCGCGCCGCAGTTCGGCGATCGCCGCAGCTATCAGATGGATCCCGCGAACGCCCGCGAGGCTCTCCGCGAAGTCGCTCTCGATCTCGAAGAGGGTGCCGACATCATCATGGTCAAGCCCGCGCTTCCCTATCTCGACGTGATCGCCCGCGTCCGCGACCGCTTCGACGTTCCCATCGCCGCCTACAACGTCAGCGCCGAATTTTCCATGGTGAAGGCAGCCGCGCAAAAGGGCTGGATCGACGAGCAGCGCATCGTCCTCGAAATCATCACCAGCATCCAGCGCGCCGGCGCCTCCGTCATCCTCACCTATCACGCCAAAGATGTCGCCCGCTGGCTTAAATGACAATCCAATCAGGACTGTCATCCCGAGCGAGTCCGCGGTAGCGGACGACGAGGGATCTGCTTCTGTTTGTGTCCTGCTTGTTTTCTTCCGTAGGGGCACGATATATCGTGCCCGGCGCAGATTCTTGGCGGTCCGCTGCCCATTCGCCTGTGGTTGCGGCGCCCTGAGCCGGGCGTTTCCTGCGGAGCGAAGGTTTTCTCTGCGATCTCTGCGTCTCTGCGGTGAATTGTCTTCGACTCTTTGGACTACTTCTGTAAGTGTGATTTTGTCTTTCTCTCCCGTCATCCGTAATATGATTCCACCGTGAGCCGTTCTTCCGATCTCTTCGACCGCGCCCAGAAAATTCTCGTCGGTGGCGTCGATAGCCCCGTCCGGGCCTTTCGCGCCGTCGGCGGCACTCCGCTCGTCATCGACCGCGCCACCGGCTCGCATCTCATCGACGCCGACGGTCGCGAGTACATCGATTACGTCTGCTCCTGGGGCGCGCTGATTCTCGGCCACGCGCAACCCGACGTTGTTTCGGCCATCGCCGACCAGGCCCGCCGCGGCACGAGCTACGGCATGACCTCGCCGCTCGAAATCGAGCTGGGCGAGCGCATCGCTCGCGCGATTCCGTCGATCGAGCGGATCCGCTTCGTCAGCTCCGGCACCGAGGCGACCATGTCCGCCATCCGCGTCGCCCGCGCCTTCACAAAGCGCGACCTCATCCTCAAGTTCGAGGGCGGCTACCACGGCCACGCCGATAGCTTTCTCGCCGAAGCAGGCTCCGGCCTCGCGACTCTCGGCATTTCCTCGAGCCCCGGCGTCCCCGAAGCGCTCGCGCGCCTCACGCTTAACGCTCCGTACAACGACGCCAGCGCCGTCGAGCGCATTTTCGCCGAGCACGCTGGCAAAATCGCCGCCGTCATCGTCGAACCGGTAGCCGCCAACATGGGCGTCGTTCTGCCCGAGCCCGGCTTCCTTGAATCGCTGCGCAAAATTACCGCGCGCGACGGCGCTCTCCTCATCTTCGACGAGGTCATCACCGGCTTCCGCTTCAATTACGGCGGCGTCCAAGCCATCTTCAGCGTCCATCCCGACATGACCGTCCTGGGCAAAATCATCGGCGGAGGACTGCCGGTCGCAGCGTACGGCGGTCGCCGCGAGATTATGGACATGATTGCGCCGCTCGGCCCTGTCTATCAGGCGGGGACTCTCTCCGGGAACCCCTTGGCCATGCGCGCCGGCCTGGCGACACTCCCGAAGCTCGAGGCCCCGGGCTTCTATCCCGAGCTCGACAAGAAGGCGGCTCACCTAGCCGGCGGCCTGCGCGCCGCCCTGCGGGAGTCGGGCGTCCCCGGAAGGGTCAACGCCTCCGGCTCTCTGCTCACCCTGTTCTTCTCCTCCGAGCCTGTCCGCGACTATTCCGGCGCGAAAAAATCCGACACCGCCCGCTTCGCCGCCTTCTTCCGCGAGATGCTCGCGCAAGGCATTCTCCTGCCTCCCTCCCAGTTCGAGGCCCTGTTCGTTTCCGCCGCTCACACGGACGACGACATCGATCGCACGCTCGTCGCAGCCCGTGCCAGCCTGAAGTCCGTTTCCGCAGCCAAGTAAGCCTGCTCGAGGTCACGGCAGGGAACGGGCGCCCACCTGTATCCTCGATGAGGACTAAGTGGAAAACGCTTGCCACTTGAATAGTACTTGCCCTCCCAAATCACCGTTTCTGGCCCGCCGATCCTTGCTGATCTATTGAAACTACGTGGCTTAGCTTCGTCCCTAAATGGTAGTACCCATGCTTTCCTCATCCCTGTTAGGCGTAAAGGAGATTCTCCTTCCATGGTACTGGCAATTGCCGCTCTGCTTTTTCAATTGGCGCCGGCAACACAGGCGCTGCCCGACGTCGCGCTCAAGCCCCTGACGCCCGCCGCCAAAGCCGCCCCTGCGACTCCTGCTCCTGCCGAGTCGGCCACGAGCCGGACGGCTGCGGCCAGGGGCGCTTCGAGCGCACCTTCATCGAGTTCGTATGCCGAAACCGCGTTTGACGGCTCCTCGGAGAACTCCCGGGCTCTCTCGACGGTTCGCGTCCCGGAATTGCAGCCCGCGAAGCCCGTAGAGATCATCCGGGTTTTGGAGATGCCCTCGCGCCGCAATTGGCTGATCCTTTCGGCCGCGCAGCACAGCGCCGCCACGTTCGACGCCTACTCCACGCGCCGGGCGATCGGCACCGGGGCGACGGAAGGCGACCCGCTCATGCGTCCATTTGCCCATTCGCCGGGCATCTACGCGGCGATTCAGGTCGGTCCCGTGCTGCTGGACTACGTCGGGCGCCGCATGCAGCGCAGCCAGAACAACTTTCTGCGGCACACCTGGTGGGTGCCGCAATCCCTGAGCACCGGAGTTTTCCTTTTTTCCGGCATCCACAACATGAACGTCGCGAGTCAGCACTAAGCTCGATTCAGTCCTCGGTCGCTTCACTCCCTGGCGGGAGCATCGCAGTCGGACACCCGGGCCTCTCCTCCCGGGTGTCTTTTTCTCCGTACAGACGATCAATGGAAAGCTGGCTCCCGTCGTTCCGAATTCCGTTGTTCTCGTAGGGGCGCAGCATGCTGCGCCCAGGCGCACATGCTTGGCGCCATGCCGCCCATCCGCACACGGTTTGCTTTCTAGCGGAAGTGTCGGCTTTTGGAGTCAGCTAATCTGCGAAGCACGAGAAGGGAACTCACCCCTCGCGGTTAGTGCGTCGCCGTTTCCTTGCCCGGCCACACCGCGGACGCTGCAACCATCACAGCCACGATTCCGAGGATGACACCGAGCGACAACCCGGTGGACATCGGAAGCCAATCGCTCGCAACCATCTTTGCGCTCGTAAACAGAAGAATTGCAGCAAGCCCCGACCGCAGAAATCGGAATCGCGGCAACACATCCGCGAGTCCGAAATACAGCGCGCGCAGCCCAAGAATCGCGAAGACGTTCGATGAGTACGCGATGAAGCTGTCTCGCGTGATGGCCAGCACCGCCGGCACGGAATCGACCGCGAAGAGAATGTCCGTGGCCTCCACCGCCACCAGCGCCAGCAACAACGGCGTGGCGTTCCATTTCCCTCTCCGGCGAACCCAGAAACTCTCGCCTTCGTATTGCGTAGTCACCGGCACCGCCATCCGTACGAGCCGCACAAGCCAGTTCCGCTCCGGCTTCACCATGTAAGCGCTCGGCAGCAGCATCCGCACGGCCGTCAAGAACAGGATCGCCCCGAACACAAATAGGACCACGTGAAAACTGCGCAATAGCGCGACGCCCGCAAACACAAATGCGGCACGCATCACCAGCGCCCCAACGACTCCATAGTAAAGCACCTTGTGCTGCGCTTGGGCGGGAACGGCCAGGCTCTGGAAGATCAGCAGAAATACGAATATGTTGTCGACACTCAGCGATTTCTCGACAAGGTACCCGGTCAGGAACTCAAGCCCCGCCTGATGGCCGCGCGCGTGGTATACCCACAGATTGAACAATAGCGCGACGACGATCCACGCGGCGCTCTCGGCCAGCGCCTCCTTCAGCCCAATCCGGTGCGCCTTGCGGTGAAACACACCGAGATCGACCGCGATTGCCACCACAATCGCAACGCCAAAAACCACCCAAACGTGGACCGGAGTGCCAAGCATTTGCCGCCAACTCCCCTCGCGCCCGGGCCAGTCTAACAGGTTGGCGAATCGCCGAGCTTCTCACTCGCTGGCAGTCTGTAGCAGGTAGTCCAAACGTCTTCCGTCACACCCACACGGGGGAAATCTGTTGCAAGTAGCCAAGGTGTTGAGCACTTCACGCTCGGCTTACCCTGTCGTACGTAGTCTACGGGTCGAGCATTCCACGCGCTATGAGAGGTAGGTCAAGCCTCGACCATCTAGCGCCGGGGCAGGTCATGTTCGTAATCGAACGCTGGTGAATTCACGCCGCCCGGGTTGGTCGCGTGTACGTAGTCCGAGCCTCGACTATCCCACTCACCCCGTGAATACGTTTTCCCCAAGGCACGGGGGCCTTGGAAACATCACGCTCAGGTTAGTCCTTTGCACGTAGCCCAGCCTTCAAGCATTCCGGGAGCCGTGAAAGGTAAGTTATAAGCGTCGACCATCTCACACGGGGGCACTTTGATGGCACGTTGAAGAGCGGTCCTGAATTCGCGCTTGGTTCACCCCATGCAGGTCTCCGCCGGTCGACCATTCTTCGCCGGGGGGACGGTGGTGGGCCTTCAAAGGGTCGAGCATTGGCCGCCGCGGGGGGCTTTCGCGAGGCTGTCGAAACGTCGAACATCCCGTGCCCGGCTTGGTCGGTTCTAGGCGGTTCGAGCCTCGACCATCTAACGAAGGCGTTAGTCTGTGGCAGGTTGTCGCAATGTCGGCCTGGTCTGGTCGGTTGTAGGCAGTGCTAGCCTCGACGATCTAACCCAGGGGTCAGCGTATGGCAGGCGGCCAAAATGTCGAGCAATTCGCGCCCCGGTTAGTCTGTAGCAATTAGTCCAAGCGTCAAAAATCTCACGCGGAGGTCGGGTCGACGGAACATTGAAGAACGTTAGTGAATTCACTCCTGGTCCAGGACATTGCAGTTGTCGAAGTGTCGTGCGCAGAATCGTACGCAAGCGAACGAGCACTCTTGCGCTCCCGCTACCCTCGCCTCACGCCGCGCTGACTCGGCATGGCCCCCGTCACCCCGCCCCATAGTAGACATAATATTCATTTGGAGAAGTAAAGGTGATTATGGGGTGCAGTTAATCGGGCGAACGGACTCGCCGAGGGGGGGCGAAAAGCGAGCCCGAAGGGCCCCATTTTAGGTTAACGGACTTCCGGGAAGTTGAAGGGAGGTCCAGATTGACGGGCAGAGCGAAAGACGCGCTGATGTCCGGCGCAGCGTTGCCGACGGGGAGAGAGGAATGCCTGTGCTGTCATGCGGGCCCGGGCCCCGCTTACGAGAGGGATCTGCGCGCGTTGACTTCATGTCGGAAATGGATGGTGGATCTTTCGACGAAGGGGGAGACAAGCGCCTGTCCCGAAGGGGGTCGCTTCGCAGCGGGGCCTCGGGCTGGCGGTGGTCAGTTGGATTGATGGTGTGCCGGCCCTGTGGGTGCGCCAGTGGGGTACGGGGGTGGCCGCGGTGCCCGAAGGTCGGGTGTTGCACCCTGCTTGTTCAGCCCAATTGGGTTCCCTTCCGAAAAGCTCGGAGTCCCCGGCCAGGCGAATTCACACCGGTGGAACACGCGCTGCGGCGGACAACGAGGATCGAAAGTCGACGGCAAGACGACTTGCTGCGATAGAGACTGCGCAGCGAAACGGCGTGGCCGCTCAGCCAGCCACGCCACGGAGGCGCAGAGGTCAGCGCGACAAATACGTGACGCGGGAATGGCGGATGCTAATGCTTGGCGGCGTAGCCCCCGGCTGCGCCAAAACCTGCGCCGACGACGAACCACATCGTGTTGCGACGCAGGCGCCGCCAGAAGCTGCCTCCCTTTGCGGCGGTGATCGCGGCGTCGCGTTCGCGGGTGAGGGCGGCAATCTTTGCGCCGTCGTCGGATTTGTCCTGGCGGGCGGCGGCGAGCTGCGCCTGACACGCGCGGCAGTCCTGAACGAAATCGTAGAGGGGTTTCAGGTCTGCGGCGGGAATTTGCGCGGAGCAGTCGCTGGGCGGGCTGCACGATTGAGGCGCGAGGACTTGCTGCGAGAGATTCTGCGCAGAGGAAGGCACTCCGCGCGGTCCTTCTATGTTGGACCTGAAGGTCCGACCCCCTGAAGACAAGGCCTCAGGGCTTGCGCCCTGAGCTACACGGTTGGTGGCGGAAGTTTCAGGCAGGGCAATTCCCTTCTCCGTCTGGGCCGTGACAGATGCGCCGACGGTCGAAAGCGTGATCGGCTGAGGAAGCGGGAGATATTTCGGGAGATCGCGCACGATTTGCGCGGGCGTTTGCGCGGCGCGCTTGAGTTTGTCGATTTGCGCGAGCGTGACGTCAAGGGTGGTCTGGCGGGAGCGTTCGCGGGAGTCGGCGGCGTCGATGAGCTGCTTTTGCGCGGAGAGAGTCGCGGCGAGGCGCATCTGCTCGTCGCGGGACGCGAGCCACGCGTGGATGGCCAGTGCGGCGAATAGCAGCGCTGCGGAAAATGCGGCGATTTCGAGTGTGCGGCGTGTCATGGGAAAGTCCGTGATTCGTGACTGGTGACTCGTGATTGGTATTTCGTGATTGGTGAACGGAGATTCGTGGAGCGTGCCGCCGCGACGATGCAGTCCGGGAACTTGCCGCGACAGGATCAGCGCAATGCATTGCGTTCCGCAGGAGCGTCCGGAATGCATACCCCGCCCCTCCGTTTCGTGGCGGGAGCGGCGACGATTTCACAGGACGTCTCCGAAATTCGTGAGATTGCGCGACGGCGCAAGATTGAGCGCGCGAAGCCAGCGGTAGCGCGCTCCGGTACGCCACCAGATACGAAAGTCGGTGAGCGACCACGTCAGTTGCGATTTCACGGGGGCGGACTCGATCTCCCAGGCTCGACTAACCGTCGACCTGGGAGCCCTTCCTGCGGTAGCTCGCGACGCGGGCGAGGACTTGCGACACGTAGTCGGGGTTCGCTCCGCCGTTCCAGAGCGCGAGGGCACGCGCGATATCCTCTGCGGCGGGCGAGAGAGAGCCCTCGGTCGCGTTGCTCCCTCGGGATGACGATCCTGATCGGATCGTCATTTTGGCGGCGAGGACGGCGCAGCCGATGTCGAGTCCGGCAGGCGGCTCGCACAGCGCGCTGAGGAATTTTCCGCTGAAGCCGTGCTCGCGCGCGACCTGTCCCATCACCTGCATCAGCCCCCAGGAAATCGAGCGCGCAACTTCCTCGGTCGGCGGAAGGCCGAGCGGCGCGACGTAGTGCGCGCGAAACGCGGGCTCGTAGCGGATCGCGTGCGTCTCCCACGAAGACTCCTGCTCGACGACCGCGCAGACGAGCGCGGGATCGAGCGCGTGGCGCGCGGCGGTGGCGCGAGCGAGCGCGATCAATTCAGCGGGAGGAGGCATGGAGGATATGAGGCAAAGACGCAGTGACCAGATAATGCGACAGCCGAGTACTTGCTGCGAGGAATGCTGTGCATCGGATAGCGCTCCGCGCGACTTGATTAATGTCGGAGCTTCCCGACAAACAGCGTCGGGACGCAACCGACGCAGAAGCTCCGACCCACCAAGAGCCGGGGCTCCCCACGGCGCGCGTCCGGAAACTCGACTACATGCTGCGAATGCGCTTCGCGCATCCTTTTTGCGGCTGGGATAAATCCCCGCCCTTCCGTTTTGTGGCGTGCGAACTGCTCCAGGCCGCACGGGCGGCCATGCGGGCGCGCGGCGGGGCACGTTGATTTGTTGCGCACGGGGCGGGCGATGGCGTTGGCGTTTTGGCGCCGCGCAGATGAAACTGAATGCACCGGGGCGCGCAGCCCCGTCACTCCGTCATGGACAAGAAACTGTTTTGGCGTGAATTCTGGATTATGTGGGGACTCGGCGTCGCTGCCGGCGCCGCTGAGGCATACATCGCGAAGCTGCCGGTGACGCCGTTGGCTCACTATCTTTTCCTCAAGAGTCACGAGCTGCACGGGTCGTCGCTCGCGGGCCTCGAAGGGGCGGAGATTGTCCTCGAGTTGGCGATCACCGTCGGCGTGGGGCTGCTCGCAGCGCACGCAGTCGGCCTGGGCGCGCCCATCCTCGAAGCGGCGCTGCGCGGCGAGCGGGATTATCCGAATCTGAGTTCCCTGCTGGTGCCCACGCTGCTCGTTGGTTTGATCGTCGGAGCGTTTTCCGTGACGCCGGATCTGCCGGTGTTTCATCCCAATCGCCAAGCTGCTCATCGCGATGCGGAGAAAATTCTCAACTCTCCCGCCGGGGCACAACTTTCCGAGAAGTTGAATAGATTCGCCGGGCCGCCGCTTACGGCCGGCTCATCTGCGCTCCTCGATGTGACCGGGGCGATATCGGGCGCGCTCGATCGTCTGTTGTGGATTTCGGGGATCGCGTGGCTTCTGATGCGAATCAGGCGCGACGCGCCGGGACCGGCGAGCCGCGGAGTTCTGTGGGCCACGATACTCATCGTCGCGGCGATCGGCGCCGTTTTCTATTTCACCTCGCACGCGGCGGGCAATGCGGCGATGCTGAGTGCCATCGGCAACCTGTTGATCCCGAGCGACCCTCGGTGGATCGTCGCCGCGCGCGGGCTGCTGGCGGTCTTGCCGGGCAGCATCGGTCTCGGCTGGCTGTACACGCGCCGAGGGCTCGAGTCTACGATTGTCGCGTCACTCGTCGCGCGGACCGTGCAGCATGTACTCGTCGTGCTCGTCGTCGCTCGCTTCCACTAGGCTGTATCCCTCCGAGAGAACCGGGCCGCGGCGGCAGCGAAGCGGCCAACCCCAATCACAAATACATGCTGCGAAAGAACCAGCGCAATAGAAGGCGCTCTGCGCCCACTTCTATGTCGCACCTGAAGGTGCGACCCACAAGGCAGGCCAACGGCGCGAGCGGTGGCCGGTACGCAACTAGAAGCGGATGCGCGGCGCCATTCTCAAATTCGTAGGGGCGCGTTTCAAACCCGCCCCTACGGCGGTTTGTGATGAGGGCATCGGCGAGTTCAGTCGCGCGGGCGATTGTTCAGGTCGAGCCAGCGGATGGGCGGGAGCGGCGTGCGGTCAATTCCCTGCTCTTGGCAGAGTTTTTCCAGGCGCTCGTAGATGTGCGGCAAGTGGTTCGTCGCCATGTCGTGTACGAACGCGCGAGTGAGCTCGTCGTTGCGAATGCGGCGGTAGACCCAGCGCAGACACACGACGAGTTGCGCGAGGAACGCCAAGCCGAACGTCCACCAATTGGAGTTGAGAAGTGCGTGCATGGAGGAAAGTGGATAGTGGCGAGTGATCCCGAAGCTTCGGGAGTGGCGAGCGACTAGTAATTGGTGAATCGTGAGGCGCCCCAAACTTGCGGCAATTTGCGAGTCGCATCCGCCGGGGAAAAGGCGCAAAACGCCCACCGCGGAGCCTTCTCTTGAAAACCCAACACTACCTCTCGACTAGCCAAACAGCGAGGCGATGCCGGCGCCGAGGCCGAACATGCCGCCGAGACCGCTGCTCGAACTGCCTGAAGCGCGCTGGCGGACGCTGAGCAGCTCCGAGGGGACGCCCATCGCCTTCCCGAGCAGGTTCGTGTCGATGCCGTAAGTTTGTCCGAGCGCGTTGAGGCCGGCGAGCTGCTCCTGCAATTGGCGATTCGCAAACGCGATCTGATTCTGCTGCGTCTGGCTGGCGTCGGTCTGCGCCTGCTGGCGGCCGAGCTGCGCGAGCGTGTCGCCGTAGCCGGCGGAGTTGTTCGTGGCGGCCAGGCGATTCGCGGCGCGCTGGCGGAGCGCGTCGAACGCCGTGTTGGCGGCGCCGAGCGACTGCTGCGTGATCGCGGACTGCTGCTGCGGCGTGTAGCCCTGGCTGGTCAGCAGGCTCTGGATCGTCGGCATCATCAGCGTGCGGTCCTGCTGGCCCTGCTGGTTGGATTGCGAGATGAGCTGGTTCTGCTGCGCGAGTTCCTGGTCGGTGAGCTGGCGTGTGCGGCTTTGTGCTGCGCGGGACATGGCAATCTCCTGGATATTCTCGGGGGAATAGACGCGGTGAAGTCACTGGGTTACCCTCAACCCATGGTCGAAGGCGCGAGTGGCTTTTCTTCGGGCGATCGAGTCCTTATCTCAAATAACTACTACTGGGCGAAAGGCGCGGCTGGAACAATCTCCGAGCCGCCGCCCCAGGTCATCGCGATTAGCGGCCCATGGAATGGCCTGACTCGTGAGGGGTCGACTGGAAAGGGACCAAGGACGGTCTATTGGGTTTGGTTCGATGAACCACAGCTCGACGAGTACGGACTGGGTCCATTCAGAGGTGGTGCTATTGATGCGGCCGCTCTCAGCCTTCTGATTTCCAGTTGAACCGCAGCAACTGCAGGGCATCATTATTCTCGCACCAACCTACGGCAATAGGGCGTCCAGGCGTCGTCGCGGATCCAGCCGAGCGCTTCGAGGCGGCGGCCAAACCGGCGCGCGATCGTCGGCGGGAGCCATGCGTGCGCGTCGTCGAGGCCGCGCGCGAGCAGGTCTTGTTCGCCAGCGCGATGCAGAGCGAGAAGCCATTCGTAACGCTGATGCGCGAAGGCTCGCTTAGTAGCGCCGGCATCTTGCCGGCGACTTTCGATGGCGCCCGCGCAAGTCAAAACCTCCAGCCGGAAGCCGGCGCTACGATCGTCTTCCTCGCGATCGACGAGCAGGTACATCTCGCAGGTGAGCCGCGCGAGCGAGGCCATCACGGCGCGGCCGTCGTCGTCCTCGACGACGAGCTTCGAGACGAAAATCGGGTCGGCGAGATCGGGAAACGCGTAGTCGAAGCCCTGCCGCGCGTGCATGCGGCGCAGTGCGTCGAGATCGGCGGGCGTGTATTCGCGGATGAGCACAAAGGATTGGAGGTACGCCGGCCTCGGAGGACGGGTCGTGGAGTAAGAGAGGACTTGGCTAGTGCCGCTCCGGGAATAGGCTTAGCGGATCCGGGTCAATAGGTGGGTTTTTCGAATATGGCACGGCCGATCCCCACTTGATCTCCACCATCTTTTGCGTGTCTCGGTTGATTACGAAGTAACGAAGGTTGGTGAGCTGCGCCTTCCCCGCAGTGCCGTCCACGTTCCAAATTTGATCGATCGGCACGCGGGGATCCAGGAGCACAACAACCGGGGCGTCCGCCCCGCGCTTTTCGTAAACGAGGGCGAGAAGGTGGAGCAAGCTCGTCGTTGCTGTGAGATCGGCGGGTTTAGAATCGACCCTGTATGCGACTCCTCGCGGAATTTTATACACTTCCACGATGGTTGGTGTGTTTTGGCCTTCAGTCCTGTTCGGGTGTAACGCGAGGAAAAGTCCTACGGCGACCACCAAAGGCCGCGCCGCTTTACCCAGAGTGGGCAGCGCCATCATCGACCTCCCGTGAATCTCCGGTATGTTACCATTCGGCCGTCAGCCCTGTTGAACTTGTCATCGGGGCCGACCACATCCTCGTGAGCCGCGATGGCGTGTACGGTCCCGTCGGCATCAACTGAGGTGACGATTCCCGAATGCCCGGTGTAGGTGGGATGGCCTGGAAGCGGATATGCGGCGACGTCACCGGGCTGAGGCACGTCTTTCCCTGCCAGGACTTCCCAATTTGGAATCTTCACATCTGGACTTGCCCATTCGCCGGCCAGCGGCGGTCGCATGTTGCCATCGCTTCCTTTGGTTAAGGCTTCCGCCCCGGCTTCCTTGGCCACGTCATACACGTATTTGTTGCATTTGTCAGTGCCAGGCGGAAAATTGTCCTTCCGCTTCGAGAAGGCCCAGGCGGAGCTATCGTTGTACTTCTTCGCAACTCGCACGATTTTCTGTTGGGTGTCTCGGATTAGGACATGCCGACCGTCGATCGTGACCTAGTGGCCACCCTCGTCTTGCCTCGCTTGAGTTTGCGGCCTGTTTTGCTGCGAAACAACGTCAGCGAGCCGCGCGTCCTCGAGCGCCTGACCGTGGGTGGGATTGATGTAAAACCTGCCGTTGATGTTGGGCATTTCGGGTCTCCATGTGAGTTACTGAATCTTCGGGGTGTCAGAAGACCCTGTGGCGGAGGAGCGGATGGACGCGTGCGAGGGCTTCGGCGGCGTCGAATGTCGTGGCGCCGGGCGCGACGCCGTGTGGCGCGAGCGCGGCTTGCGCGGCGTCCGAGATCGGCTTCTGCGCGAGCGGATGCGGGAACGGCTCGAATGCGGGCTCGTCCTCGAGCGAGAGGTGGACGCCTTCGTCCGCTTCGATGAGGACGAGGATTGGCGTAGCGTCGCGCTGCTCCGCGTCGTCGGTTGTAGGGGCGGGTCTGAAACCCGCCCCTACGGAGCCGCTGCCAATTGGCGTAGCGCCATCACGTGAATCCGCATCGGCGTCGCGCGGATCGAGGACGATGAAATGCGAATTCGCGAAGCGCGCGGCGTGGCGCTGCCAGTCGCCGAGCGTCGTCATGAGTAGCGTTTGCCGGTCATGGAGTGCCCAGGAGAAATCCCAGGAACGACGGACGACATGCTGCGAGAAGTGCAGCGCAGTGGTCGGCGCGGCGCGCCAGGCTTTATGTCGCACCTGAAGGTGCGACCCACAAAGATTGCATTGTTGCTGCGCGCCGTCGTTCACGGCGGAGTTAAAACTCCGCCCTTCCAATTCGTGGCGTCGCCGCGCCTTCCCCACCGTTTCAGCGCGGCTTGAATTGCCCGTCGATTTCGACCTGGTAGCCGGCGGCGAGGCGATTGGTCTCGTTGGCCATGCCGACGACGGCCATCAGCTCGTGAAACATCGCGTCGGTCATGCCGCGCTTGCGGGCCGCGGCGGTGTGCGACGCGATGCAGTAGCCGCACTGGTTCGTCACGCTCAC
>Ga0209415_10001102_pt1 | contig 51315 bp, 45 predicted proteins | sample PeaSoiSIISIP2007_FD_187696 | JGI IMG/M metagenome (GOLD analysis project Ga0209415, IMG submission 187696) | Peat soil microbial communities from Weissenstadt, Germany - SII-SIP-2007 (SPAdes) (version 2) | ecosystem: Environmental > Terrestrial > Soil > Wetlands > Peat | place: Germany... | reverse complement strand
CCTTCCGGGTTCCCCCGGCCGGGCGACCCCCCCCACCGGGCGCAGCTCTCCTCGGCAGCCCTGGACTTCGTGACCCAAGACAGAAGTCGGGCTCAGTACTTTGTCAATGAGACCCGGGACCTGCGACGGCGAACCGTTGATTCCGCACGGCCCCGGAAACGGGCTTCGAGTCTAGCGTAAGGGAACCGAACTATCCGGTGAAGTCCTCCTGCGGCTCCCCCAATGCGTTCAGCGGGCGAGCCGGCTTTCCGGCGCGCCGATACCGGCGTCGAAGAGGTCGGCCTCAGAGTCGTCCGACGGGGCCCGCTCGGCATGAGGGTCCGAAGAGCGAGGCTTCGCCCAGCCCACCTCAGAACGTTCGTTCGACCACGGTCTCGACCCGAGCGGAGCCCACCCCGACGCGATCCCTGCCTTCGTTCGGGCCCGCCGCGATATCGCCCGCGTAGGACCGGTTCGGACCCAGCCTTCCGGACTCCCGCCCGCGGGCCGTCCCGTCCGCCGGCGCCCCCGGCGCAACGGCGGAAGACCGGAGAAAGGGCCGGAGACTGGCCTCCGGCGAGATTCCCATCGAGACCGCGACGACGCCGAGTAGGGCGAATTGGAAGGCCCAGCGCAGCGAAAGTCCGACCGGACCCAGAGCCGGTGGGGCGACCGCGCCCCAGCTGGCAGGGAATCGCCAATACCCCAGGAGCTCGTTGCCCAAAGCCGCCGCGCCGGCCCGGCTCACCGGAACCGGCATCCAAGTCAGCAGGGCCAACCCGGAGGCGGTGAGGGAGCCGCGGAGTGCGAGCCCCCATCCCCCCCTCGAAAACCTCGTCCAGCCAGCCAAGACCCCCGCCGGAAACAGAGCGACGAGGATCGCGAGCATGCCCGGCACCTGGTGTTGGAAGATCCAACCGAACCACACCGCGGGTTGCGCCCTCAACGGAGGCGTTGCGATCCAGCCGGCGAACATGGAGAGCGACCACGTGAGGCCGGCCACCGCGAGCGCGACCCGGAGGACCCCGCTCCCGGCCCCTCCCCACCCGAGGGGACGATCGGTCGTGCTCCTGGCGGGCGGTCTGGGTGGGTCCGGGGTCCCCCAGCCCAAGAGAGGACCGTAGATCCTCAGGAGCTGTTCTTGAGCGAGCAGCGCGGCATACACCACGACCACTTGGAACAGTCCGAGGTACCAGGCGTTCGCCAGGAGCTCGGCCGAACTGGTTCCGCTGGATTGGGCGGTCAGGCTTATCCCGGCGGTCGCGGCAGCGGTCGTCGAGCAGCACGCGCCCAGCGTGAGGAGCGCGATCATCGCGGGCGTAAGTCCGATCGACGAACCGACCGCCGAGGGCCAGCGGAGCTCGGCCTTGCGTTGACGGATGAGACGGACCGTCAGGAGGACGGCCAACGCCATCCCTAGACCGACGCCGGCGGCGCTCAGGATCATGAGGATCGTCGAGAGGATGGGCAGGTCGAGTTGGAAGTAAGGACCGCCCGCCCAGATCGCGGGGTAGTTCCAAGATGGCCCGGGTCCGGTCGGATAGATGTAAAAGAAACCAGCGAGCGGCAACGGGTGGAGGGAGATGTACAACATTCCACCGAATATCATCGCGCTGAGCGCGTAGGCGGACCCGATCAGTCCGACCAGGATACGGTAACGCAGGCCCGTCAGGAGCGAGCGTGTGCCCTGCAATGTCAGGAGCGACCAGACCTGGTGCGGTCTCTGGGATGACGGCATCGGGCCATGCACGAGTCGTTTCTCGGTTTATATGCCCGAAGTGAGGACCTCTGCGAAGGTCACGGGCCGGCCGTCACACCCCCGGGGCAGCCTGTACGGACATCCCCCATAAAAAACTCGACCGAGTCCGTCTCTCGATGTCCGACGGAGATACCGGACCGCCGGGTACGGCGGGCGACGACTCCTTGGGAAGGAGCCCCAAGAGCGTCCGCAGTACAGCTCCGGATCGCGGGCCCCGTACGAGCGTGCTTCCGTACGTCGTCCTGGTCGTCGTAACGTTCCTCATCACGTGGTTCGTTTTCGCGACCATAACGGGTTACCCGGTGGGGCTGGGACCTTCCCCCACATCGAAGTCGTCCTCGGGTACCCCGGCGACCGGCGTCCTCCTTTCGATTAACAATCCATTCGACACGGCCATGAATGCCAGCACCGACCAGTTCGCCCCTGCCAACTTCACCGTGCCGGCGGACACTCTCTTAGAATTCACGCTCCTCAACTTCGACACGGGGCAGAACCCGGTCAGCCCCCTCGAGGCGGAGGTCAACGGGACCGTGTCCAATTGCATCTATCTGAACTCCACCCCCACGTCGCTCGGACCGTGTGAGCATTCTCTGCCGGCCGGATTTGTCGTACACACGTTCTCCTTCGAGAGCGGGGCGTATGCGGGATTCAACGTACCCATACCCTCCGCGGTCAACTCGGGGGAAGGGGGCATCGGGGCCAGTGTCACCTTCTTTGCGTACTTCAACCAGACCGGCACGTTCACCTGGAACTGCGAGGCTCCGTGCGATCCGTACTCCATGGCCACCAATGGGTTCATGACGGGAACGATGACCGTCATTCCCCCGTAGTCCATGCGGTTTCGGCCAGAGCGACGCACGAGTGCTCGCGAGGCCCGCGGTGTCCGTGCGCTCGCGCTCCTCCTCGGTGGGCTGGCGCTCTTCGCTATCGCGATCGCCGTCCCCTCCTCTCCCCTGAGTTCCACGCCGGTCCATGGAGCCGCGGTCTCGCTCACTTCGACTCAGAACGACTCGAGCAGCGGCAGTCCTTCGGGGACCGCCGCCACCCTCTGTCCCTCGACGGGACCCGTCATCCTGGGGGTTCAGTGGAACTGCGTGGCGGTCCTGAACCTGACCGAGCTTGCGCTCATCCTGGCCAGTATCGGCATCGTGGCCTACGTGTTCAAGGACGCGGACCGGGCGGAGCTGCCGGGCGAATCCGCGGAGGTGCCGGTCACGGCCGAGGAGTGGGAGGCGTACCGACGAGCGCGGGAGCTCGGGATTCCGTATGACCCACCGGATCCGGAGGAGGGGGGTGAGGGGAGGTGACCGGAGTAGGACACGGACCTTCGGGGGGCGCCGATTGCGCGTGGTGTCCGGCGTCTTCCCCCTTGTTCTATCGCCTTGCGGACGGCGGTCCGACACGGTTTCCCCCGGGAATCGTTCGTCAAGTGGACGCGATCCCCACGCCTAGCTCGGACGAGGTTGACGAGGCCAGACGCAGCACGCTCAAGCTCGCCTTGATCGGGGGCGTGCTGGCCCTCAGTGGGGCGGGGGTCGCGAGCTTCCTTCGGTTCGCCGTGCCCCCTCAGGCGGGAGCCGCCGCGTTCCCTCGAGTCCAGCTCCTCTATTCTGACGGGACCCCCGTCCTCGCTTCCAGCTACCGCTACCCCTCCTCGTCCACGTCGCTCATCCTGTTCAACTATCCGTTGGACAACGAGCCCAACCTGTTGTTGAACCTCCCCTCCGCGGTTCCGGGAGGGGTCGGCCCTCACAATTCCCTGGCCGCCTTCTCCGCGGTCTGTCAGCATCTCGGCTGCACCCCACCGTTCATCTCCTACTATCCGCCGGGCGCCTGCGGTTCGTTCAACGGTGGCGCGGCGTTCATCCACTGCGTCTGCCACGGTTCCTCGTACAATCCGGCCGTTTCCGCGCCCAGTGGAGGAGCGTCGATCATCACCGGGCCCGCCCAGGCTCCGCTCCCGCAGGTCGTCCTCCAGTGGGACCAAACGACGGACGAGGTGTTCGCGGTGGGCGAGATCGGTCCCGCCGTGAAGGGTCACACCAGCACTCTGGTGGGGGGGAACGTCGTCGCCACTCCGGTCCAGACCGAGGCTCCCCAAACTCCGACCCAACAGTGTCCGGCGTAGAGTGGGGGCCCCATGGCTGAGAACGAGGGCAATCCGCCGGACCGGGTCCCCCGGAAGAGCGGCGGCACGCCGTCCATGTACAATCGGTCGCTGAACTGGCTCTGGAACTTTATCGAGAGCCGAACGCACATCTCCAAATGGCCCTACCGACCTCAACCCGAGTTCAGCTTCAACCCGTCGTACTGGACGGGCGCGTTTGTCGCGATCGCCTTCATCCTTCAGGTCCTCACGGGGCTCCTGCTGCTCTTCTACTACAACCCGTCGGTGACCGCCGCCACGACCGGCGCCCCACCCCAAGCTTGGGCCTCCACGCTGTACATCATTCAGACCGTACCGTTCGGCTGGCTTCTCCTGAGCAGCCACCTCTACGGAGCCTACGCCTGCATCATGCTCGCCTTCGTCCACTTCTTCCGAGGGTTCTACACCGGGGTCTACAAGCGTCCCCGAGAATTGTCATGGATGCTCGGGACGGTCCTTCTGATCTGCATGCTGGGGATGGGGTTCACCGGCTACCTCCTCCCCTACACCGCACTCTCGGTGGGAGCCACGGACGTGGGCCTTTCGCTCGTCAGCTCCGTGCCGGTGCTCGGCCCGATCATGTCCCCCCTCCTCGAGGGGAACGGGACGTACCAGGGTCTCTTGTCGCGGATGTTCGCGCTCCACGTCGTGCTGGTCCCCGTCGTGCTCCTGATGCTCCTGTACGTCCACGTGACGTTGTTCGAGTCCCACGGGGTGGGTCCCGGGGCCAGCAGCGACCCCGGGGCGAAGCGGGTGTTGACGGCGGCAGACGACCGGAAGCTCGGGAGCTGGTTCCCGAGGGTCTTCCTCTACATGCTCAAGTGGGGCCTCGTGTACGTCGGCTGCCTTCTCGTCCTCGCTTCCGCATTCCTGGTCGTATTGCCGGCGGCCTTCGGCTCGCAGAATCAGGGCGGTGCGTCGCCGGAACCGGACTGGTACTTCCTTTGGCTCTACAAGGTCGCGGATTTCCAGTTCGTCACTCCGACCATCGCGGTCCTGCTCGTCGGCCTCCTCGCAGCGTTCATCCTCTTGGTCCCGTGGATCGAGACGGTCATCGGTCGAATCGTTCCCCGCCTGAGGAGCCTGAGGACGCATCCCCGCGACCGGCCATTCGCGCTGTTCACGGCCACCTTCCTTCTCTCGTTCTTTGCCCTGTTGACCGTCTGGGGGGGGGTGATGCCAGGGATCACGATCCCGGCGCAAATGTACGTATCGTACCTGGGTAGCCTGGCTCTTCTGCAAGGGCTAGTCATTTCGTTCTTCTATCTGCGATATCGGCGGTCGTACCGTGCGCGCTTGCCGACGCCGAAGGAGGCCCAGCCAGTTCCAGCCCTATTGCCCGCGGCGCCAGGGACCGTCGATCCTCGATACGTTCACTCGCTCTCCTCACGGTCGCAGAACTTCTGGGATGGATCCACCGCCATGGTCATCATGACCTTGGCCGGTCTCTTGATCCCCCTCGGGTTCGTCCTGGACCAGCGGTCCTACGTGGGCGCCGGGAACGAGCAAGCGTTCGGTGCGGCGACGGCGGTCATGGCGTTGGCCCTGGCCGGGATGGTCCATATCGTCGAACGAGTTCTGTTCCGACGCCGGTCGACACCGGCCGCGTGAGACGCGCTCCCACCGGTGGACCCGTGTCCAACGCAATCCGCGCCTCCGCCGGTCGCATTTCCAGCCGTCACCGCTTGCGGCCTCCGAATACGGCCGGAGCAGCCCTCGCGGCGCGGCCGAGCGCCCGTTCCACAACCCACGAATCCGAGACCCTCAGGGTCAGGCGAGCACGTGGGGTCAACTCGTGATCAGAAGCAGACCCCACATCCGGCCCGCATCCATGAGGCCGTTGTCGCAGTTGGCCACGCAGCCCCAGCTCGTCATCTCCGACTGATTCATCGTCAGTTCGAACGTGACGGCGCAGGGCACTCCAAGGCTGAGCGCCGGTGGGATAGGGACGGAGATGTTGTAGTAGGCGTCGAGCACCGTGAACGTATGGCTGATCCCGTTACTGGGGAGCGAGCTCACGATGTCGGTTCCTTTCCCACAATTCACACTTTCGTTCCCCCCGATGGTCCCAACGACATGGTCGTCCCAGGGAACAAAGAGCGGGCTGGCCGTGGGGTCGTAATTCGTGATCGTCACCACCACGAGAGTGTGCGCGACGACCGAGATGAACGGCGTCGTGAAGTTCCCGACCCCCGTTGCGGTGTCGTAGGCGATCGTGAGGTTGAGGTACGTCTTGGGCCCCGTGGGCGATGTCGTGGAAGCGGGGTGGGTCGGGACTAGAACCCCGAAAGTGAACAGCAAGAGCACTCCTACGGCCACGACGATCGCCACCACGCCAACAGCGACCAACTTGAGCTGCCTCGAGCGGTCCATGGACCCTTCCTGAGAGGGTCCGAGAACGCTCCGGAGGATAGTTGGTAGGTCAAGTAATCTTGACCTGTTCCGGAGCTCCCCGGTGGGTCGGAGGGGTCCGCCGGGAGGGGCGCCCGAGCGGGGAGGGGCCGGTCCATCGACGGCGGGTATGCGGGGGTTCGAACCAATCGGGTATCCCCGCTCCGACCCCATTTCAGGGAATCGGTTCTAGGTCATGGCCGGGCATGTTTGCGACGCGGACGATCCGTCGGTTCCGAGGCCCCCATGGATGGCCCTCTTCGCGTTTGCTCCTGGAGCGCCGAACCGAACGTTAGATCGACTCCCCCCTGGGCTGGCCCTTCTAGGTGGCCCCCTGGCACGCCGATGCAATCCGGCCTCGCGGGCGGGAAGGTCCGGCTCGATGGAGACCCGTCGCGCTCTCACCGCTTCTTCCGGCGGGGGAGCCTGGCCGCCGTGCGGCGTGCGTGCCGGCGGTCGGAATGGGGAGGAGGGAAGAGCTTCGGGAGGCTTCCGGGACTGGACGGTCCACAGGAGCAGATCCCCACCCCGTCCGGGTCCTCCACGAAGAGGAGCTGGGCCGGTCCGTCAACGAACCCAATCTTCGGCTTCGCGCCGGCCTTGATCACGGATCGCAGCCATCCTCGAGGATCGGAGACGTAAAATCCGAAGTGGTCGAACTCGGTGCCGGTGCGGAAAGGTTCGTAGAACGGGGTTCCCGGAGGATAGTAGTTCAACTCGATGCGGTGCTCGGAGCCGGGAAACACGAGGTGGACCCATCTACCGCCGTGGGAGAACCATCCCTTTTTGATGACTCGAAATCCTAGCGCACGGTAGAACCGGACGGACCGGCGGAGGTCGCGGACCCGGATGCCCGAGTACATGAACCGAACTTCGTCCGGCACGCCGCCCGGAGGGGGGTCGGAGTTTATACACCTTGGTCGGCCGGCGGCCTCCCGGGTCGGTCGCCCTGATACCGCAGGGCAGCCGACTCGCCCCGGAGAGCGACCGGGTCGGCCTCCTCCCCGCGCACCTCGCTCTACTGTTATATGCCGAGGAACGGTGAGCAGGGTCGAGGCGAACCGCCCCTGGCCTGGATGTGACCAAGACTCGCCGAGCGGGAATCAAATCCAGTTCGCCCCCGAAGGGTCCTGCGGCCCAGGAGCTCCTGAAATCGATTCAGGACAGCACCGAGACCCGGCTGCGAGATCTTCGACGATCCGCCGACGATCCTACGGCCGACCGCCTCTTCTTGGCCACCCTCCGGGTTCGGATCCCTCAGAACGTGTGGACGGGGCCGTTCTCCTCCCTTCACCCCAGCATACGGCTGGAGGTCCTCAATCGCACGGAGGTCGGTCCGGGCGTGTCCGTGTCCGATTACTGGATCAGCGGGTCCCCTCCCGGCGTCTGGGCCCGAGAAATTGCGGCCTATCCGGATGTCGTCAAGGTCGACAGTCTCGCGGAGGTCGGGGATGGATGTCTCTACCGGATCACTTACAAGAATCCGCCCGTGATCGGCCTCTATCAACGGCTCCAGCTCCCGATACAATTCCCTCTGCGACCCCAGGCCGGGTTCATCCGGTGGGAGGTCGTGGCCCGCCGGAGCGAGTTCGACCTCATCATGAAGCATGCGAGGGCCGTCGACCCGAATTTCTCGATCGTCTCGATCCGGCGCCGACCCCTGCGGAGCCACCTCCCGATGTTGACCGAAGCCCAGGAACACCTCCTCAACCAGGCCATGGCCGCAGGGTACTTCGCGGTCCCCCGGGGCATCACGCTGACCGCGCTCGCCCGCAAACTGAACCGGAGCAAGTCCGGTATCTCGGAGTCGATCGCGCTCATCGAGAAGAAGTTGTTCGAGACGGTTCTCCAACCCAATTCCGCTCTCGCGTAGCCTCGATCGTCCCTTCGAGGACCTCCCCACCGACCGAACCCGTTCGGTCGGCCGAAGGAGTTCGGCGTCCCCTCATCCCCCACACCACCCTTCTCCGGGTTGGAGAGGACCCCGGAGACCGAGATGACGGACCTGCGTGCTGGCGATCTTCCCCCCTATCGGGGCGTCTCCATCCTCCTCTACGGTGGGGGGGAGACCCCGATGGCGGTCTTCGCGTCCGCGATCGCGCGCGAGGAGGTGGGCACGTTCGGATGGGCCGACTTCACCGCCCCACCGGAGGCTCCGGAACCCGGGGCGCGTCGAGTGCTCGAGGAAAGCTCGGAGACCCGTCACGACCCGCCCATCCGAGCGGAAGATCTCCTTCCCCCCGGCGACGGCGTGAGCGCGATGTCGACCTGGCTGGTCCGTGACCCTCTCGCCGCCGAGGCCACGGCACGTCTCGCCGCGTACCTCCGCCTCCCTTCCTTGCTCCAACGTATGGTGTCCCGAGTGATGGCCGCCAACGCCCGAGCGGTCCTGGTCCTCACGAACGTGGACGCCCTTCCCGATTCGCTGGTCGAGCGGGCGCTCGGCTCGGTCGAGGTCCACGAGACCCTCCATCGGGAGGGCGTCACCCTCATCGTCACTTTCCGCGGGACGCCGACGGACGTGCTCCGGGCCCCGTTCGAACGGGTCTACCGGGTCGAAGGTCGGCCCGACCGGGTCTGGCAAGAGGCCCGAGTCACGCTCGAACGAGGCGAATCGGGGGATGGCTTTTCCCCGGGAGAATCGCTCGGCCGGCGGCTGCCGTGGCTGGATCTTTCGGGGAATCCGGTCGACGGACAGCATTCGATCCCCGGCCACCGGTTGAGATGATCGGGCTCGCGGGCATCTGATTCCCACCCGGTCGCCGGAGCTTGGGTTCCTGGCAGGGCATCAGATTCAAGACGCACGCATGGTTCGGTGCCGCGTGAAGGCGCACCAGTACGAGCTCGACCTCGACGTCGACTACCCGGGGGGCCTGTTCCGGGGGGCCGTCACGTTGCTCGCCTCCGGACTGCGCGGGGCCATCGAGCTCGACTGCGAAGATCTCGAGGTGGTCGAGGCGAGCCTCGACGGGGTTCCGATCGAGTTCTCCATCGATTCGACCCGCCACAAGTTGGTCCTCCGCGCTGGGGACGAGGGAGGAGGTCGGCTGTTCTTACGCTACTCCGGCGCGGCTTCGCACAAGAGCCTCACCGGACTCTACGTCTCTTCGTCCGGCGAGCGGCCGGTGCTGACTACGATGATGGAACCGATCTCCTGCCGCCGGGTGCTCCCGTGCCTGGATACTCCGGACCAGAAGGCGGTCTTCACGGTGCGCGTGACCACCGACGCTGGGCCGGTGGTGATCTCGAACGCCGAGCTCGTGCGCATCGAACCGGTGGGAGGTCGGAAGCGGTGGGTGTTCGCCCCGAGCCCCCCGATGGCCACTTACCTGCTCTATTTCGGGGTCGGGCCGTTCGAAACCGAAGAGCGCCTCAGCGACGGCGTGCGGATCATCGCCGCGACCCTGCCGGGGAAGGTCGCGCGGACCCGCACCCTGCTGGACCTCGCCGGCCCGTTGGTGCGCGCGTACGGTGAGTACTACGGCCAGCCCTACCCGCTGACCAAACTGCACCTGGTGGCCGTGCCGGACCTCTGGGCGGGGGCGATGGAGAATTGGGGTGCGATCGCCTTCCCGGAGCTCGGGCTCCTGGTGGACGACACCACGAGTCCTGCGGTACGGCGGTGGGCGATGGAAACCCTCGCCCACGAGATCGCGCACCAGTGGTTCGGAAACCTCGTGACGATGGAGACGTTCAACGACCTGTGGCTGAACGAGAGCTTCGCGACCTTCGTCGCGGCCAAGATGGAGGTCCGTCTCGGGATGCGCCACGATGCCTGGAGCGAGTTCCTGATCCGGATCCGACCGGCGTACTTCGGGGACTCTCTCGAGAGCACGCACCCGATCCGGCTCGACATCGCCGACCCGAAGGCGATCGCCGAAAGCACCGACGAGATCACCTACTTCAAAGGCGCGAGCGTGGTTCGCATGGTCGACTCCTATCTCGGTGAGGAGGTCTTCCGGCGCGGCGTAGCCGCCTACCTCGAACGGTTCCGATACGGGAACGCGCGGGGCGAGGACCTCTGGGCGTCCCTCGCCGCGGTCTCGGGAGAACCGGTGACCGAGGTGCTGCCCGCGTGGATCGGGAGGGCTGGATTTCCCGTCCTCCGGGTGCACGCGGGCCCCCACAACCTCCATCTCGAGCAGACGCGGTTCCTGTTCTCGGATTCCCGCCGGAGGGAGGCACCCTGGCCGATCCCACTAACGCTGGTCGTGGGAACGCAGACCCAGCGGTTGCTCTTCCGGACCGAGACGCTGGACCTCCCGTTCGACCGGACGGACTCCGTCCTCGTCAACCCGGGCCGCTCGGCGTTCCTCCGGGTGTGGTACGACGCCAAGCTCCGTGCGCAGATCCTCCGGTCACTTCCCGCGATGGGGTCGGCGGATCGGTGGGCGCTGATCAACGACGCCTGGGCGTTCCTCATCTCGGGAGACTCCTCCCTCTCCGAGTACCTCGAGCTCGTGCACCTGGGAGGGCAGTTTACGGACTATCCGAGCGTCCTCGAGCTGGCGTACTCTCTCGAGTGGCTACGACCGTACATCGGGGAAGCGCCCGGATTCCGCATGGAGGCCATCGCCTTCTACCGGGCCCAGCTCGCCCGCCTTTCGCACGAAGCCCGACCGGGCGAGCCCGACACCGATGCCGTGATTCGCGAACAGGTCATGCTGAACCTGGCTCGACTGGACCTTGAGTTCGCCGAGTCCCTGGCGTCCCGCTTTGGCGAGATCGACCGGCTGGCCGCGGCGATGCGACCGGCGGTCGCGTATTCGTACGCCCGGATCGCCGGCGCGGAAGGGTTCACCGCGCTGCACGCAAGGGCGCGCTCGACCGCCGATGACGACGGAGCCCAAACGGCCGCCGAGGCGCTCGGAGGGTTGCCGACTCCCGAGCTGCTCACTCGGGCCCTCGCCGCTGCCCTCGAGCCCGGGATGCGGGCGAGCGTCGCCCACGAGATCATCGTGAGCGCGGCCGCGAACCCGGTCGGTCGGGCGCTCGTCTGGGAGTGGCTGAGGCGGAACCTCCGGGAGTTGGAGGAGCGAAGCCAAGGCAGTTGGGCCCTCTCCCGGCTCCTCGAGCGCACCGTCCACCTCGTGGGGGTCGGCCGCCGAGAGGAGGTCGAGGCGTTCTTCGCGACGGAGCCGTTCCCCGAGGCCGCGAACGGGGTCCGGAAATCGCTCGAAGTGCTACGGATCGCGAGCCGACTCACGGAACGGGTCCTCGGCTCGCGGACGGGTTGACCTCCGGCAGTCGGGGGCGAGATCGCGCCCGGCGCCGGACCCCGATCCCCGCTCACCCTGTAAACCGCCGGCGGACGTTCGGAGGGGAATCGCACGGCCCTTACCCGGGCCGAACCCCTTCAAGTATCCGCCCGCCCTCCTCGAACGTGGTCACCCCATTGCCCGGCCCCCCGGGGAGTGCGGTCGAGGTTCGAGAGGTTCGACGGTCCGACCGCGACAGCTTCTCCGAGGTGATACTGGGAAGCTACGGACCGTTCGAGGTGTTGCTCGGACTGGGAACCCGGGGAACGGCCGAATTCGCCGGCCTGTTCCGGCCCGGGATCTGGTTTGCGCTCCAGCTGCTGCGGGCCTTCGGCCGGGCCCCGATCCGGATCTTCGTGGCCTCCGCTGGCCCGACCGTCGTCGGCACCACGATGATGCTGCCCTGGCCGAACTCCGGTTACATCTTGGGGGTCGGGGTCCGGCCCTCGCACCGCCGGCGGGGCCTGGCGGGGCAGATGATCGCGCGGGCGGAACAGCTCTCCGCGAAGCACGGTCGGGAATGGGCCGTCCTCGACGTGGAGGAAGAGAACCATCCGGCGGTGACGCTCTACCGGGCGCGGCGCTACGAGCCGATCCAACGCGCCCTCTGGCTTCGATGTGCCACGCCCGAGGTGGTGGCCGCCGCCGGACGGGCGCCGGCGTCCGTTCGAATCGTGGGGAAAGCCGACCGGAAGTCCGCGGCCGCCTGGTGTGCGCGCCATGTTCCGGATTCCGTGACGGCCATCCTGCCCCCAAATCCGGCCCGCCTGACGCACCTCGAATCTCTCGGCCAGTTCCCCGGGGCCGTCCGGGAGACATGGTCGGTCGGACGCCCCAACGAACCGGTCGGGTACTTGGTCGCGTGCTGGCGGGGGACCGGTCTGCCCGGGATCCTATTCCTCCCCGCGCTGGACCCGGGCGCCTCCCACGATGAGCTCGTCCGGCTCATCCAGGAGGGGACCGCATGGCTCGTCGCCCGAGGGTGTGCGGTCGTCCTGGCCGCCGTCACGGATTCGGTGGGGTCGGCGAGGCCGATCCTCGAGGAGCTCGGCTTCTCTCCCCAGCTCTCCACCCTGACGATGGCACGGCGGCTGGGGGTCGGGGGGGGCGCAGCGCCTCGACCGAAGGGTCCTTGAAACCCCTCGCGCCTCCTCGCGCCGAGCGGGAATGAGATGACGTCGTCCATGGGGGGCTATGCGAGCCGTTCGGTCCGTTGGGGAGCCGTCCTCCTCGGCGTGGGCGTGGTGCAGTTCGTTGTGGCCAACGCCGTGGTCCAGACCCAGTACTCGGGGTATTCCCTCCTGACGAACTACATCAGCGACCTCGGGAACACCGCCACCTCCCCCTGGCACATCGTCTTCAACGTGTCGATCGCGCTCCTGGGCCTGTTCTCGTTCGTGGCCGTCCTCCTGACCTGGACCGCGTTCTCCCGTGGCGCATCGCGGATCGTCGGACTTCCCCTCCTGATGCTGGCGAGCGTCGCCGCGATCCTCGTGGGCGCGTTCCCCGAGAACGTCAACGCACCCGTGCACGACCTCGTCTCCCTCCTCGTCTTCCTCCCCGGTGGGTTGGCCCTCCTGATCCTCGCGATCGGAATGGGACCGGAGACCTCCTGGTCCGGCGGGCGGGCGTACTCGGCCCTACTCGGCGCGGTGACGCTCCTCTCGCTTGCCTACTATGTTCCCACCCAGGGTTCCGGCACGACCTGGGACCCCGGCCTCATCGAACGGCTCATCGTGGCTCCGATCCTCGTCTGGGGATTCGGCGTGTCCGTCCATCTTGCGCGACTGCGCGCCCGTCCGCGGTTCGCTCCCGGCCTATCGGCCTAGTGACGAAGGATTTGAGGGGGGAAGGAGATCCCCCAGAGCGTCCCGGGGCCGGACCTCCTCCGTAAGGAACTCCCATGGATTCGATCGAAGAGCTGGCGGACCGGACCCGACGAACCGGAGAACGCTATCACGAGTTCCTCCGGACCCCGTCGATGTCGGCCGGAGTCTACGTGTTGCCCCGGGGAGCGCTGGATGGCCAGTCGCCGCACGCCCAGGACGAGGTCTATCATGTCGTGCGAGGACGGGCGCGCTTCACGCACCGCGACTCGGACCACGCGGTCGGCCCGGGCGACGTTCTGTTCGTTCCGGCCCACGACGTGCACCGCTTCCATTCGATCGAGGAAGAGCTGGTCGTGCTGGTCGTGTTTGCCCCCGCCGAAACTCCTCCGGTGCCGTCCTAGCCCCGGTTCGGGCTCGCTGGTCGGGGCGAAATGCTCGGCCCGGAGGGACGCGCCCCGTCAGCGCTCGGAAGCGAGGCGCGGGACGGGGGTCGACCCGAGGAAGGAGGCGAACCGGGTCATGTGCAGCTTCCAGCGCCTCTCGAGCGCCTCGATATCGCGTTCGATCTCCCGCCGCTCGGCCTCCGGGTCCGGGGCCTCTGGGAAGGCCCCGAACCGTTGCTTCGCTGCCGGGTCCACCTCTTCCTGGAAGCGAACCGACCGCCCGATCCATGAGCCGAGCATCCGCGCGATCTCCTGAAAGGTGCGGGAATCGCCGGTCAGGTCGATCGTCTCGCCGAGGGCGGCCGACCCTAGTTCGAACACCGAGGCGGCCGCCTCGCCGATGTCCCTCACCGCGACCAGCTCCAGGCGGGTCTCGGCGCGCGCCGGGAACGAGAGGACGCCGGTCCGGAGCGATTCCAGTCCCCACGACGAAGTGAAATTATCCATGAAGGTCGCGGGACGAAGGATCGTCCCGGGAAGTTCGAGTTCCTTCAACCGACGCTCGTTCGCGGCCTTCGACTCGAAAAGGGGCGCCCCGCTGTCGCCGGAGGCAGCGGTCGCGGAGCTCAGGATCACGTGGGGGGTCCCCGCCGTCTTCGCCGCGCCGAGAGCCGTGCGCCCTTGAAGCAGCTCGCTTTCGTAGTCCGGCGAGTCGAACCCGAGATCGTAGGGTGTGGTCAGGACGAAGAACCCCTCGGCCCCTTGAAGGGCCTCCGCGAGACCTTTCCCGCTCCGGAGGTCGCCCTCGACGACCTCCGCGCCGAGCGTGCGGAGGTTCGAAGCTTTCGAGGGGTCCCGCGTCAGCGCACGGACCGAATGGCCCCGCTTGAGCAGACTGCGGGTGACCGCTCCCCCCTGCTTTCCGGTGGCTCCCGACACTACGAAGACCCGCCGCACTCTCGCTCCCGTGACCACCTCGACGGTACGTAGGGTTAGGACATCTTCGGCCCGCGAAAGGCGCTCCGGAGGGACCCAAAACCTCGATTACCCCCCCGTATTCGGGTGGACAATGAACGCCCTCCGGGAGATCGACGCCAGCATCGAACGCCGCCACCTGCTCAAACACCCGTTCTACACCGCTTGGTCGAAGGGGGAGCTGCCCGTGGAGACGCTGCGTCAGTACGCCGGTCAGTACTACCACTTCGAGTCCAACTTCCCGCGCTACGTCGCGGGAGCGTACTCCCGTCTGGTCCGGCCCGAGGACCGGCGCGTTCTGCTCGAGAACCTCACGGACGAGGAGGGACGGTCCCCCACGCATCCCGAGCTGTGGGTCGACTTTGCCCGCGCCATCGGGTCCCGGTGGAACGCGCGCCGACCTCCTCCCCCCCGGCCCGCGGCCCTCGGGCTGTGCCGGACGTACGAAGCACTGACCCTCGGGCGCGGCTCTCCCGCCCAGGCCCTGGGGGCGCTCTATGCCTACGAGCGACAATTCCCCGCGGTCGCCGCCGAGAAATCGCGTGGACTGAGGGTCAACTACGGTCTCCGCGCAGCCGCCGCCCACGAGTTCTTCCGCGTGCACACCGAGGCGGACGTGGCCCACTCCGCGGCCGAGCGCCAGATCCTGGCGCACGAGCTCCGAAAGGAGGCGCCCGGGGACGGCGGAGCCGCCGCTTCGGTCGAGCGCACGCTCGGAGCGTGGTGGGCGTTCCTCGACTCGTTCGGGGTGGGCGAGGCCTAGGGCCCCGCCGCCGGCCGAGGCGGGACCGACCGTAGGGCCGCGAGCAGCCGGCTCCCGTCCGGACTTCCCCAGCCCGTACACGCATCCCAACCGGGTCCCGCGGAGTATCCGCCGTTGTTCCCCGACGTGATGTCGTGGCACGCGGCCTCGGCGCTCGGGCGATACAGGGTCGGGTTGACGAATCCCAGGGGAGGGTCCTCGGTCTGATTGAGGCGGGCGATCAGTCCCGCCCAGAGCGGCGCGACCGCGCTCGTACCCCCGTACGTGGCGCTCGTTCCGTCGACCTCCACGGAGTAGCCGGTCGCGGGGTCGGCGTTCCCCGCGACGTCCGGGACGCCTCGCCCCCCGAACCCGTTCGGTGCGGCGGGCACCGGCGGAGAGGTCTGGTATCCCGGCCGGGGGAACGCCTCGCTGACGCCGCCCCCGGTCGCCCCCTCGCCCGAGGCCAGTTCGTTCCAGACGACCTCGGAGAGGATGGTGCTCCCCTCGAGGACCAACGACGTGCCCCCGCAGGCAAGCACATAGGGGCTGGAGGCGGGGAAGTCGACGACCAGCGGGCCGCCGTCAGTACCGTCGGTGGCCCCCCCGTCACCGGCGGCGACCAGGATCGTGACCCCCATCGTCGCGGCGTCCTCGCAGACGGCATCGAGGGCGGCTCGTCCCTGGGCGGTCCACGAGTCTTCGGGTCCGCCCCAGCTGACCGAGACGATCGACGGGCGGCGGGTCGCGTCGTGCACCGCTGCGGAAAGTCCATCGAGGAATCCGGCGTCGGTGTTGGGCGCAAAGTACGCCACGAGAGTCGCCGCCGGAGCGACCGACCCCGCGACCTCGAGGTCCAGCTGGACCTCGCCGTCCGGTCCCTCCGGATCCCCATTGGGCGTGTTCGTCGCCCCGTCCACCGAGACCGCGGTGATGGCCGGCGGAGCGATCCCCTGGGTTCGGAAGTACGCGTCCAACTCGGTCGCGGTGTACCCTCCCCCGAGCTCCAGGAACGCGATCGTCACTCCGGTACCGTCCCTCCCCGGCGGGAAGGCGTACGCGCTGGCTACTTGGGATGGAGTGTAGACGTGGTCCCCCGCCGCCGGGGTCCGGCGGATGCGGAAGTGGGTTCGAGCCTGCGGCCGGTCGTCCAGACCGAACACTCCGATCACGACCCCGTCGAGCTCGGCGGGGACCTGCACCGGGCCGACCCTCCCGCGATACGTGCCTTCCGAAAACGCCCAGCGCTCGAGCGCCACCCCGAACGCCTGCTCGAATGCTTCCACCGTACCGCCAAGTCGCACGAGCCGAGGGCCGGTCGACACCCCCTTCACTTCCAGCTTCCTCGTCTGGGCGAACTCCCGGACCCGGGCGACGTCGTCCGAGTGAGCCCCATGAGTACGGGCAAATTCCTCGCGGGTCAAGAACGCCGGTCGGGGGCCGCCGGTCGCTCCTCCACCCAGTCCTTCGGGGAACGGGGCGGCGTCGGCCCTGCGCCGGAGCAGGACCGTCACCTCGAGTCGCCCCTCGGCCCGAGGCTGGCCGATGGCGCGAGCCCCGGGCATCGGTCTTCGGTCGCTACCCGGTAGCTCCACACGCCTCGATGGATAGTGTGGGTATTCTAGGTAGCGGTCTCATCGGGGCGGACCGGAGCCCCTCACGCCCGTGCCCGTGGGGGGCGGGGGATCGAGGGCGGCGGGAGCGACCTCGCCATGCCTCCTACTTCGCATCGGCCAGACCGGTCGCGGTCACGGTCGGTAGGCCGGGTTCGTAGGCCTCTTCCCCGAACTCCGAGACATCGAGGCCCGCGTCTTCCTCGGCCGGGCCGACCCGGAGCGGGGAGAACACGTTGATCACGCGGAGGAGGACGTACGAGCCGACGAAGGCGAACGTGGCCACCACGCCGACCGCAAACAGTTGCACCAGCGCCTGGTGGGGGTTGCCGTAGAACAGTCCGTTCGGGCCCGCGGCATTGATCGCGGTCGAGGCGAACAGGCCCGTGGCGATCGTTCCCCACATGCCCCCCGCCCCGTGGCACGCGAAGACATCGAGCGAGTCGTCGAGGGTCGTCCGGGCCCGCCAGTTCGCCACATAATTCGACAGGATGCCGGCGACGAGTCCGATCAGGATCGATGCGGACGGGCTGACGAACCCCGCCGCGGGAGTCACGGCGGCGAGGCCGCAAACGGCGCCGACGGCCATACCGACCGCCGAGGGGCGTCCCTTCCGCACCCAGTCGACCAGCATCCAGCTCACGCCGCCGGCCGCGGCCGCCAAGTTGGTGGTCACGAGCGCATTGACCGCTACCGCGTCCGCGGCGAGAGCGCTACCCGCATTGAATCCGAACCAACCGAACCAGAGGAGCGCGGTCCCCAGGATGACGTAAGGGACGTTGTTCGGTCGGCTCGCTCGGGTCTCGACCTTCGACCGTCGACCGATGACGACGGCCGCCGCGACCGCGGAGACTCCGGCCGAAGTATGGACCACCAGTCCGCCGGCAAAGTCGACGACCCCCAGCATGTGGAGCCAACCACCGGGGTTCCAGATCCACATCGCGATCGGGACGTAGACCAGCGTGGTCCAAAGGACGATGAAGATCAGGAGGGACTTGAAGCGCACGCGGCCGGCGAACGCCCCGATGATCAGCGCCGGAGTGATGGCGGCGAATTTGAGTTGGAACGCGAAATAGAGCAGTTCGGGAATGTTGACGGAGTAGGCCGGGTTCGGAGCGGCCCCGACGTTGAACAGCAACGCCTTCGATAGGTTGCCGATGATCCCATCGACCGAGGGGCCGAATGTCAGCGTGTAGCCCCAGAGCGCCCAGACGAGGCTGACGACCGAGAAGATCGCGAGGCATTGGACGATCGTGGCGACGAGATTCTTACGGCGGACCAGACCGCCGTAGAAGAACCCCAATGCCGGGGTCATGAGCATGACGAGGGCCGTTGCCGTGATCACCCACGCGGTGTCGCCGGTGTCGATCGCCACGTTCGATGCCCTCTAGGCTCGAGGTGGGGTGGGAAAGCGCTGGTTCGTGCTCGACGACGTTTTCTGGGGCGTTTGTGCCAACCTTCCGGCCACGGACCCGGGCCGGCATCTACCCAGATGAACCTTCCGTCCGACTGGGTCGGTTCGGCCGAGTCGCAGCCCGAGCCGGTCTCCTCCTCGGAGTTCGGAACCCGGGGGGCGGTGGCTCATCGCCCCGCCCAGCCGCCAACCCTAATGGGTCTCCGCACTCCAGTTCGCCCGATGGGCGATTCCCTCGCCACGGACCCGGACGGAGCGGTCGTCGTCCTCGGTGCCGGTTATGCGGGCCTGACGGTCGCACGGGAGGTCTCCCGTCGCACCCGGGGCCGGCTGCCGGTGCTGCTCGTCGACCGGAATCCGGTCCACGTGCTGCGGACCGAGCTCTACGAGATCGGCAGGATCGCCGAGGCGGCCGGGGACCCCCGACCCTGGACCGTTCCTCTGGTCCGGACCTTGGAACGGACCGGGGTCGCTCTGCGGCAGGGCGCGGTCACCTCGATCGACCTGCCGAGCGGAAGGGTCGGTCTCGAAGCCGGGGAGGAGATCCGGTTCCGCTACCTCGTCATCTGCCTGGGGAGCGTCGCGGCGTACTACGGGGTGCCGGGCGCCCCGGAGAACACGTTCAACGTATACCGCCTCTCGGGCGCTCAGCGGCTCGCGAGCACCGTGCGGGAAGCAGAACGCCTCTCCGCGACACTTCCGGGGGAGCGGCGCCCTCGCTTCGTGATCGTGGGCGGCGGCTCGACGGGAACCGAGCTCGCCGCCGAGATCGCGACGACTAACTGGGCCCGGCTCGCCGGCCCCGGCGCGCGGCCACCTGACGTCCTTCTGCTCACGGGCGCCCTCCCGTTCCTGGTCGGGCTCCCCCCCGGGCTCATCGCGCACGCCCGGACGCGACTGAGGCGCGCCGGGGTCTCGCTCATCCACGGCGTGAACGTCGTTCGCGTGGAGCCGGGGAAGGTCCACCTCGAGGATGGCTCGGTGCTCACGTGCGACGCGGCGGTCTGGTGCGCCGGACTCGAGGCGTCTCCGGTCGTGAAGGCGCTGGCGGCCCCCCACGGGAAGGGAGGGCGCATCGCGGTCGGACCGACGCTCGAGGTCCCCGGGTTCCCGACGGTCTTCGCGGTCGGTGACGTCGCCGAGTTCCGGGACCCCGCGACGGGAATGCTCGTACCGGCCACGGCCCAAGCCGCGCTCGCCGAGGCCCGCGTGGCGGCCTCGAACCTGGTCGCGCGCTCGGAGGGACGGCCGCTCGAGCCGTTCCGGTATCGCGAGCGGGGCGTCGTCGTGGCGCTCGGCCTGGGCCGGGCCGCGGGGACGCTCGGTCGCGTAACGATCTGGGGAAGTCCCGCGGCGCTGCTCAAACGGGTCGTGGAGAAGGAATACTCTCGGTCCGCCGAGAAAGGCCGCGAGTCGAGCCTCCTCTAGGAGCCGCCGCGCCGCCCCGGACGGCAGGCATAAGGAGGCCACGGGGATTGGCCTCGACCGTGAAGGCGCTCGTGCTCATCGGAGGGTTCGGCACCCGCCTGCGCCCGGTCACCTACACGGTGCCCAAGCAGCTCATCCCCATCGCGGGTAAGCCGGTCCTCTACCACGTCTTCGACCTCATCCCTCCCGACGTGGAGGAGGTCGTGCTCGCGACCGGGTACAAGGCGGAGGTCGTCGACGCGTACATTCGGGACCACCCGCCTCCCTGGCCGGTTCGGACGGTCACCGAGTCGGAACCGCTCGGCACGGGAGGGGGGATGAAGAACGCCGGGGCCGGGATGTCCGACCCGTTCTTGGTGCTCAATTCGGACGTCGTGGCGTCGGTGGACCTCTCCGCCCTCCTCGAGTTGCATCGTCGGCGCGCGGGCATCGGCACGATGGCACTCGCCGAGGTGGACGACACGCGGCCCTACGGGGTGGCGGCGCTGGGAGCGGACGACCGGATCGAAGCGTTCGTCGAGAAGCCGGAACCGAAGGACGCGCCCTCGCACTGGATCAATGCGGGGCTCGCCGTGTGGGCGGCCTCGGTGCTGGACCGGATTCCCGCGGGGCGCCCGGTCAGCTTTGAGCGGGAAGTCATTCCCGGTTTGCTCCCGCTCGGGATGTACGGATTCCGTCTCCACAAGTATTGGGATGACGCGGGAACCCCCGAGCGACTTCTCCGGTCGCAGCAGCTCCTGTTCGAGGACGGTCGGGGAGGCAAGGGCGGAGTCCCGCGCGGGGCCCTCGGCTCGGGCCCGGTCGCGGCCGCCCGCGGGGTCCGGGCGCAGGGAGCGTCGTTCGGTCGGTTCGTCACGCTCGGCGAGGACGTAACGGTCGAGGCCGGCGCGCATGTCGAGAACGCGATCCTGATGGAGGGGACGCACGTGGAGAAGGAGGCGGTGGTCCATTCCAGCATCCTCGGCCCGAGGGTGCGCGTGCGCGCCGGGCACCGGGTCACCGGTCAGACGCTCGGAGAGGGCGTCGAGGCCTGACCGCTAGACGGCGGGGCCGGTCACCGTCACCTTCACGGCTTCGTCCGGCCGGCCCGCGAGGCGAAACGCCTCGTCGATCTGGTCGAGGGGGATCCGGTGAGAAACGAGGTCGGAGATCCGCAGGTCGCCCGACACGACCCGCCGGTGGACCTCCAGGATATCGGGCTCGGTGGTCGCGTACGACGGGATGAGGCGGACTCCTCGGAGGTAGAGGTCCTGCAGGTCGGCGTCGAGCCGGCTCCCGGCCTCGGGCAGCCCGAAGAGGTTGACCGTCCCTCCGCGACGCACCAGCGTCGTGGCCTCACGGACGACCGCGGGGTGACCCACCGCCACCACCGCGAGGTCCACCCCTCGGCCACCCGTGGCCCGGTCCACCGCGGCCCGGACGGCGCCCGGTGCCCGGGGGTCGACGGTGACGTCGATGCCCCCCCGCTCTGCGGCCGCGCGTCGAAGCGGGCTCACCTCGGACCCACCGACCCAGGCCGCCCCCAACGACCGCAGCAGGCGGGCGTACAGGAGGCCGACCGGGCCGAGGCCGAGGACGAACGCGCTGGCCTGGTCCGGGAGCCCGACCCGACGGATCGCGCTCAGGGCACATCCCGCCGGCTCGAGCAACGCGCCCGCGTCCCAGTCGACCGAGTCGGCGAGAGGGAGGATCGCTTTCCGGGCGACATTCCCCGCCGGCACCCGGAACGACTCCGCGAACCCTCCGGGGTCGATGTTGGTCTTGGAGTAGGTGGGGCAGAACGTGTAGTCTCCCCGGGCACAGACCTCGCACGCGTAGCAGGGCACGTGGTGGTGTACGAACACACGGTCTCCGACCTTGAGACCCGCGACGCCGACCCCCACCTGGGCCACCCGTCCCGCCGGCTCGTGGCCGATGAGCCCGGCGGTCTGGTAGTTCCCCCGCAGCTTCTCGAGGTCGGTCCCGCACACCCCACACGCGGCGAGCGAGACCACAACCTCCCCCGGACCGGCGGTGGGCGTCGGACGGTCCGTCAGGACGATCTGACCGGGTCCGGCCAGGTGGCCGTACTTCATGCCGCCGCGCGAGCCGCGGAGATCGCGGCGTCGACGATCTCGATCGCCTCGTCGATCTCCTCGCGCTGGACGATCAGCGGGGGGATGTACCGGATGGCGGAGCGACCGCACCCCAACAGGATGAGTCCGCGCCGGTACGCCTCGGTGAGCACCCGGTCGCGGAACTGGATCGCCGGTTCCTTGGTGCGCCGGTCCTTGACGAACTCCGAGGCGACCATGAGCCCCAGGCCCCGGACGTCCCCGATCTCGTCATGCCGGGATTGGAGCTCGCGAAGTCGTTGCATGAGGTAGGCACCCTGGGTCGTGGCGTTCTGCAACAGGTTCTCGCGCTCGATCACCCCGATCGTCGCGAGCGAGGCCGCCGACGCGACCAGGTTCCCTCCGAAGGTGTTCGAATGGGCCCCCGTGGCGAGGTCGAGGTCGGCCCGCATCGCTACCGCGCCCATCGGGAGGCCTCCGCCGACGGCCTTGGCCATCGTCAGGATGTCCGGCACGACCCCGGTGTGTTCGATGGCGAACCAGCGTCCGGTCCGGCCCATCCCCGACTGCACCTCGTCGTCGATGAACAGGATGCCGTGTTCGTCCAGCGTGGACTTGATCACTTGGTGCCAACCCTTCGGCGGTACGAAGTAGCCTCCCTCGCCCATGACGCCCTCCGCGATGAACGCGGCGACATCGTCGGGGGGGATCGACGTCTCGAAGTAGAGCTCCTTGAGGATCTTCGCACAGTAGAGGTCGCAGCTGGGGTACTCGAGCTTGTACGGGCAACGGTAGCATGTCGGGGCCGGGATGTGGTGGCCCCCGTTGACGAACGGGGCGTACCGGGCCCGCTGAACCGGTTTGGAGGTGGTCATCGAGAGCGAACCCATCGAGCGTCCATGGAACGCCCCGAGGAGCCCGACCGTGATCGGTCGCCGGCGGTTCCAGCGGGCGATCTTGAGCGCGGCCTCGGCGCTTTCGGTGCCGCTGTTGGTGAAGAAGATCTTCTTCGCGAAATCTCCCGGCGTGATCTGGGTGAGCTTCTCCGCCAGCCGGACCTGCAGGTCGTAGTAGAAATCGGTCCCCGCGAAGTGCTGGAGGATCCCGGCCTGGTCCCGGATCGCCCGCACGACGTCCGGATGGCTGTGGCCGACGTTGAGCACGCTGATCCCGGCCGCGAAGTCGAGCAGCCGGTTCCCGTCGACGTCCGTGATCCAGACGCCCCGGCCGGAGGCCGCGACGATCGGTTCGGACTTCGTGACGGTCATGAGGTACTTCTGGTCCCGTGCGATGACCTTCTGGGCCTCGGGGCCGGGGATGGGCGTGCGGAGGAGAACCCCCCGGGCGGGTTTGGAGCTGTTCGGCGGCGAGGAGGACGGTGAGGGCGATGCCAGTGGTGTTTCGCTCATGGACGCACCCGCAAGAACGATTGTGCGGTCATTATAACTTCGGGGTCCCCCCGCGCTGGCCGCATCGAGTGGACCGCCTTCCTTTAAGGCCGTCCCGTCGGCTCGGACCCCGACGAATGGACGACCCCGCCGCCCGAAGGGTTCCGCGGAAAGCGGACGAGAGGCCGCTCGAGGAAATCGTTCCGGCCCGCGCCGTCCTCACCGAGCTGGCTCGCGGATTCCTACTCGTCCAGGAGTCGAATCCGGACCGGGCGCGCGCGTTCGCGAAGACGTTCCTCCAGGAGAGGGAGGGTGCGATGTCCGAGGTCCGGACCGAACCCCTCCGCAAGGTCACCTTGGCCCGTCTTGCGCTGGGCCGAGCCCCCCAGGGGGCGGTCGAGCCACCCTCCCCACGCCAGCCACGCTGACGGCCGCCCTCAGACCGTGCGAGACCGTACCTGTAGGTACGCGGCGAGGTCTCGGGCGAAGGTGGGTCGGGTCAACGTGATCCGGACCCCACCGGGAGACCCGAAGTAGGAACCGGGGCACACGAGGACCGACGCCCGAAGGCACTGGCGGGCCAGCCGGTCGCCGTCCGGCACGCGGTCGAAGTAGACGGGCGCCTGGACCATCCGCTCCAGAGGGAGGGCCCGGGCCAGCACCGAACGGTTCGCCTCGAAGAGATGACGGACCCGCCGTACAACGGATCGTCCCCCCCGAAGGAGACGAAGGGCCGACGCCACCGAGTAGGGAGAGAGCTCGTCGGTCACGAGACCGTGGAACCGGGCGAACGAGGCGGCTTCCTCGGGCGGGGCGACGGCGTAGCCGACGCGGATATCGTCCGCAGCGTAGAATTTCGTGAACGTTCCGGACGCCCAGACGCCCGGCCGGCCGACGCTCGCCTGCGACGGAGCGCCCGAGAACTCCCGGAAGGTCTCGTCGATGAGGACGGAACGTGCCCCTTCCGCCCACCCTGCCAGCTCGTCGTCCGACCACAGGACGCCCTCGGGATTCCGGGGGAGGGAAACCACCGCGAGTTCCGCCCGGTCGGCGCTACGCTCTAGGCGGAATCCAGCCCAGGTCGCAACGTCGACGAGCGGAGGATACTCCGGAAAGCGCACCCGAAGCCGCGCCGTCCTGCCCCGGCTCCTCCGCGCTCGGAAAAGGGTCACCCAGGCGTTGGCTTCGGTGGCCCCCGGGGTCAGGAACACGCGGCCGGGGTCCACGCCGAGGCCGGCCGCGAGCTGGTCCACCAACTCGCTCGCGGAAGCGTCCCGGATCTGCCGGAGGGTCGGACGGGGGTGGGTGACCGAACCGACCATCCCGCTGCGGCCCAGGTCGTGACGACAATCGGCGTGGTCGTCGATCCAGTCAGCGAGCGGGAATCGCACGACCGGACAATCGACGCGAGATTAATGGGTAACGGCCCCCGGTCCGATCCGACGCCGGTGGAGGACAACCCTCATACGAAGCGCCGGGAAAACCGGGCCGTGACCCGCCGAGCGATGCCCTCCCCCTCGGTTCGTGTCGGGCCGAACGGTAGGATCCTCGCCCTGTCGGTCGCCTGGTTCTCGGACGGAGCCGTACGGCGGAGCGAAGCCCGGCGCGCCGCTCGCTGCGTCGAGTGCGCGCGGGCGCTGCCGAGCCACCGCACCCCCTACTGCTCGCGCACCTGCCAGTGGAAATTCCACGGACATTACTTCTGGGACTCGGCCCGCTCCTACGTGATGTTGCGAGACCGATACCGGTGCCAGATCTGTGGAACGCGGCGTCGGGCGCGAGAGCTGGACGTCGACCATATCGTGGAGATCGCGCGCGGGGGCGCCGCTCTCGAATACTCGAACCTTCAGACGGTCTGCCGGCAGTGTCACCGGACAAAGACCCGGGCGTTCATGGCGCAGGAGCACCGACGCCCCGAGAAGGATCCGCTGCCCCGGGGCCAGGAACTTCCGCTCGGCGTAGCGGACCCCTCCGTACCGGGGTCGGGCCTCCCCGCGGCCGACGGGCACGACGCGTCGTAGCCCCCACAACCCAGATGTACCCGCATGACTCGGTATCTCTGGGGAGATCGTTACGAGCGTACGCGTCGTGATCGGGGCGCAGTTCGGCGACGAGGCCAAAGGTAAGATCTCCGATTTCCTCTCGGCGCAGGCACGCTACGTGGTCCGCTCCGCCGGCGGGCCTAACACCGGACACACGATCCAACTTCCCGAGGGGATCGTGGTCCTCCACCAACTGGCGTGCGGGGTCCTCCGCCACCATGTGGTGGGGGTCAGTGGCCCGGGCATGGTCATCCACCCGATGAAGCTCGAGGAGGAGATCCAGGACCTCGAGCGTCGCGGACTCTTGCGGGGCGAGGTGGTCATTTCCGACCGAGCGCACGTCCTCCTTCCGATCCATGAGATCGAGGACGCCTGGCAGGATGACCTCCGCGCCGCGAAGAATCCCACGGCCAAGCTCGGCACGACGCGTCGGGGGATCGGACCGGCCTACGAGGACCGGTACGGCCGTTGGGGGATCCGGATGGGCGACCTCTCCCGCCCGGCGGTGGTCCGGGAGAGGCTCGAACTGCTGTACGCGGTCAAGGCCCACGTACCCAACCTCCCCCCCATCGACCAGGTGGCGTCGCAGCTCGTGGAGACCGGGGCCCGCCTGGCCCCGTACATCCGCGGAACGGAGACCATGCTGTGGGATGCGATCGCGCGAGGCGACTCCATTCTGCTGGAGGGAGCTCAGAGCACCCTGCTCGACATCGATTTCGGGACCTACCCGTACGTGACCAGCTCGCATCCGACGAGCGCGGGGGCGATGGTGGGGAGCGGGATCCCGCCGACCGACCTCGACTCGGTGGTCGGGGTGGCCAAGGCCTACTGTACCCGAGTCGGGGCGGGGCCGTTCCCGACGGAGGATGCGGGCGAAAAGGGAGAGTTCCTCCTGCGGGTCGGAAAAGAACGCGGTGCCACGACGGGACGGGCCCGACGCACGGGCTGGCTGGACCTCGTGTTGCTGCGCTACGCGGCCCGGCTCAACGGGTTCACGTCGCTCGCGATCACCAAGGTGGACGTCCTCGGGGGGGAGGAAAGCGTGCCCGTCTGCGTCCAATACCTCTTGCCCGATGGGACGACAGTGCGCGACGGACTGCCGCTGGACGCGGCCGACCTCTCTAAGGTCCAGCCGGTCTACGAGCATCTCGAAGGGTGGCCGCCGTTCCACGAGCGACTGAAGGAGCGTCTCCGACGGGAAGGAGCCAAGGCGCTTCCCTCACCGGCCCGCCGGTTCTTGGACTTCATCACCCGAGAAACGGGGGTCCCCGTCGAGTACGTGGGCTACGGCCCCAGCCGGGACGAAACGTTGTGGCTCGGCCCCCCCACCCCACCGGGGCGCTCCCGGTCCCTGACCGCGTGGTCGGGGTAGTCGGTCCGTGGAGTTCGACCCCTTCCTGTACGTCGCATTCCTCGCGGGTTTCCTCGCCGGGAGGATCGTTCGACCGGAAACTCCTTGGGTCGGACGTGCGACCCTGGTCACGGTCGGGATCCTCGTCGGCCTCCTGGGCGCCAGCCTGGACGCCGTCCCCGTCCCGCAGCTGGTCGCGACGATTCCTCTCGCGCTCGGGTTCGTGACGCTCCTCTTAGGGCTCACCGTCGCCGCGTACTTCCTCGTCGTCCGAGTGGCCCCGCCGAAGCCACCTGCGCCGGCTCCGGCCCCTCCCATCCCGTCCGGCCAGGTGCCGCTCAGCCTCCTCCTCCTCGGAGCCCTACTGGGAGGGTACGCCCTCGGTCACTTCTTCACGCTTCCGACGACCACCGCCCTGCCGTGGGCGCTCTACGCCCTGCTGGCCCTCGTCGCGTTCGACCTCAAGCTGCGTCCGGAGGGGTTGCGACGCGTGTGGGTTCCCCTGACGGCCGCCGTCAGCGGCTCGGTGTCGGCCGCGGCGATCTTCGTGATCCTGGTAGGAACTCCGGTTCCCGCGGCGTTCGCCACGACGTTCGCGTTCGGATGGTACACCCTCGCCGGCCCCCTCGTCGGGGCTCGGGCCGGCGCCGTCCTGGGGCTGCTCGCCTTCGCGACCAACTTCCTCCGCGAAGACCTCACGATGCTCCTCTCCCCGCTCCTGGGGCGACGGCTCCGGGGGGAGGGGCTTGCGGCGATGGGAGGCGCGACTTCGATGGACACGACCCTCTTTTTCGTCACCCGATATGGTGAGGCCGAGGCCGCGAGCCTCTCGCTCGCGACCGGGCTCGTGCTCACCGTGGCCGCGAGCCTCCTGCTCCCCCTCCTGCTCGCGCTCCCTTGAGAGAACCGCTTAAGGAGTGCGGGCGCTCGGTGCCGAGTTGCGGGCTCGTGGTCCAGTGGTTACGACGTCGCTCTCACACAGCGAAGACCGCCGGTTCGAATCCGGCCGAGCCCATCGATGTTCAGGGGTAGTACCAATTCGGGTCCGGGCGAAACCAATGCTACCCGCCCTCGACCGCGCATCGAGCGGAGGCTAGCATGTCCTCAATTCGGGAATTTTTGCACTAGCTGGGTTGTCCTTCTGTCAGAGAAGCGGTCCGGAAACCCCCCGCCGTGACCCGGCGGTGCTTCGTGCCCCGCTTGGAAGTCTACCGGCCGCCGAATCAGGTCAGGGCACTTGTTCCCAAGGCTTGCTGCTGACCTACCGGAGAGTGGGACCCGCCGGCAATTCTGGTACGCTTGAGTTTTGTTACCGCTCTATCGATGGCTGAACCGCTCGAAGACGAAGGTGCGTTGAGAATGAGGCGGTCGAAAAGGGCAAGGAAGGCACCCGCGTCAAGATAGTAGTTCAGGTAGGCTACTCGGAGCTTCTCAACTCGCGAAACCGAAACCAGCACTGCGTTTGCCCCAAGATCCGAGACCTCCCCCTCCGATATGGATTTCTCCACTTCGGCCTCGCCTGGGTCCGGTAGATAAGGGGCGCGCCCATGGGAACCGGCAGAAGGCGGAGTGCAGGATGGGGCTCGCACGCTCCCCATGGTACCAAAGCTGGGTCTTGGTATTCGCCGTTGCCCCGCTGTTGATTTCTTCAGCCGTACAGGTACTGGCCGGACGACCGGGGCCGGACTTCTCGACCGCGCCCCAAGGTTACCCCGTCTTCACGGGCAGCCCCGAACATGCTCGGCCGACCGAAAATTATCCCGGAACCGGAGCCTGGTCGTACGTCACTCGTAACGTGACCCTGGGCCCCCCGGGTTTCATGCCCTCGGGCTCAATCTTCATAAGTTCCACCGACCAAGTGTTTACTGCTGTATTGCCTGATTTGATCCTCGTCACCTCCTCCGCAACGAACGCTACCATTGCAAGCCTCAACGTCGGTCCCCTCGACCTCTATGGGCCTACCTTGCCATCTTTGTGGGCCTACGACGTCGTGCCCCTTGCGTTCGACAACGCCACCGGCGATGTCCTCGTGCTTTCTTCCGCGAACAACACGGTCATCGCCATCAACACATCTTCGGATCGCGTGGCCACTGTGGTCAATCTATCCGCCATTCCGGGGGCGATCGCTTACGACCCGTTCAATGCCGAAGTGTTCGTCTTGGCGCAGTATCTCAATGGCTCAGCTGTAATACTGGTCCTCAACGGAAGCACGGCCGCCTATTCCACGGATCGAGTTGTTTGGACCGGGACGGGACCCTTCGATTTCGGAAGCGCGGCAATTGTCGTGGACACTGACGATCAGGACCTCTACTTCACCGATTTCCCCGCCGAGCTCTTGACCGACTATTATGGTTCGGTCTACTGGCTTTCCCTGCATTCCTTCAGGACCTATTCCGACAATGCCTGCGCGGGGGGTTGGCCCATGGCCTACGACGCAACGACCGACGAAATTTACCTTCCCCAGGGAGGGGCAGAATGCTTCCCCGTTTGGGTGGGCTTAGCCCCCATAGTCGTTATTTCCGGCGCCACTCACAATGAGACTGCGGCCATTGGGGGAGGGGCATTGTCGTGGGCCGGAACTTCTCTAGCCTACGACTCCGGCAATCAAGAGATTGTGGCCGCGTCGAGCCAAGAGTTCTCTATCGTCTCGCCGATCAACCACTCAGTCGTGCGCACATTTTCGGACCTTGTGAAGTGCCCGGCTGGAATCGCCGTAGACCCGCTTAACGAAGAACTCTATCTTCCCGACCAATGCAGTGACGACCTCGTCGAGGCATCAGTCGTGAATGGTTCTTCGGGATCTCATGTGATTGCAGGTCTAGAGCCCAGCGCGCTAGCATACGATCCAAGCAGCAGTCTTCTTGCAATTGCAGACCAGTCGACCGGGAACGTGACGCTCCTTTCCACTTTGAATGACTCCATCCGCGGCACGATGACCGCGATCCCTGGTGCCGACGCGCTGTGTTACAATAGCGTCTCTGAGAACGAATACGTGGCCGGAATCGACGGATCGGCAGCCGTTCTCATTGGGGGTCGTTTCACCCCACTTGCCGGCCTTTCTTGGGACATGAGTTCGTTGCTGAACCCGCCGTCGTTGGTCTGCGATCCCACAAACGGAGCAACCTACCTCGGATTGACCGATTCGTCCGGATATGGAAACGTGTCGATCTTTTCGCCCAACTCTACTGTCGTGACGACTACAGTCCCCGGGCTTTTCAGTGGGCTAGGGCCTTCTCTACTTTCTTACGACCCGACTAACCACTCAGTGTTGGCCGCGAGCTGGTCTAGCGACGCGATTGTAGAGATAAACGACACCGTCAACGAAGTGAGCAGTGCACAGATATTGCCCTCGGAAGCAGACGGAGTCAGCGCCCTAGACGTGGACAGTGCGAACGGACGACTGTTCGTGAGCGCCTATACTGAGAATGTCTCTGGATTGATGGCGGTTTACTCAGCCGCAAATGGATCGCTCACGTCCTCCGCTATTGAGCCTTCTCCGGTGAGTGCCCTTGGGTACGACGCGCCGTTACACGCGATGTTCGGAGCCCTGTTTGACAACGACAGTGTCATTGTGTTCAATGGCACGACCAGCAACTCCTCCATGACCATCAGCGTGGGAGCAGAACCGGTCGCAATCGCCGTGGACAATCAGACCGGGTCCGTCTTCGTCGCAAACTATGCGTCGGATTCGGTGACCATCATTTCGCACGTCCTTCGGTTTCCGGTTTCGTTTACAGAACAAGGACTTCCGAACGGTGCCCAGTGGTTTCTGAATGTGACGGGTCAACCGCCAATCTCCGAGAGGGGCGCAACGTCCGTATTTGGTCTTGCCAATGGGACTTATGATTACTCGATCGCAACCTTGGACAAGCAATACGAGCCGCTCCCGGCTGACGGGGTATTCACGGTCACAGGGTCGAACCTTTCGGAGTCAGTGCTGTTCTCCTTGGTGAATTATTCTGTGACGCTCATCGAGACCGGTCTGCCCTCCCGCACCAATTGGTCTGTTACCCTCAACGGGACTACTGAAGAGTCCGGGGAGAGCGAGATAATGTTCGCAGAACCCAACGGCTCGTACTCATTCTCAGTAGGAACGTTGGTTTGGTATGAAGCAAATCCAAACTCCGGATTGCTTGACGTAAGTGGTAGATCCGTTAACGAGTCAATCACGTTCTCGCCGTCGATCTGCTATGGATACTGTGGAAAATACCCAGTGGAGTTTACAGAGACGGGGCAACCGTCAGGAACTACGTGGTCGGTGACAATCAATGGCTCGATCGTTTCCGCTGCAGGGTCGATGATGATCCTGCTCGAAAACGGCACGTATCCATTCACGGTCGGCGAAATTGCAGGATATAGCGCGAATCCACAAACAGGACAGGTCACGGTGAATGGTGGCGGGGTCACCAAAGAGATCACCTTCTCTCCAACCACGACTTACAAGTCGCCTGGATCTGGCCTCACGTTCTTGGGTCTATCCGATGTTGACTGGTGTGTTCTCGTCGGCGTCATAGCCGCGGTGGCTATGATCGGCATAGTCGTGGCAGTAGTGCGGCACCGTCGTGGGAAAGCTCCTCCCGACGTCGGAACGTTACCTCGTACCCCGGGTACTGGCAACCCCTAACCCCTCAAGTTTCAACACCTTGTCGTATCTTTCCCAGCGGTGGTTCGGTCAAACTTCGCATAGCCGAGACTCTCAACGCGCCCCGCCCTCGACCGCGCGGGTCGCTCTCAAGGGGGAGGTTTCCGATGAATTGAGCTTTGGCCAAGATGCCGGAGGTACGGGAGGCCTGGACCGAGCTAACGCGCAAGCATAATGCCGGCCGAACGCTTCCGTGTTGGCGGTGGGGTATATGGTGAACGAGAAGACGCTTCGGTTTCAGGGAAAGAACAAAGAGCTAGGTCCATTGGGCGTGCAGATCGAGCAGCGCCTCAAGACGGACGGATACGAGACCCACATCGCCACTACACCAAAAGGAACCGTCATCCAAGCCAAGAAAGCCGGTGTCTTGCGCGACATCATCACGGCCGATCGGGCGTTCGTGATACTACTCTCGGGTCAGCCGAACGACTTCACGGTCAAAGTCGGGATCGGCAAGTTCGTCCAGAACCTCGCGGTGGCAGCGGCAGAGGCGATCCTGCTGGAAGGAATCCCCCTGCTGGTTGACGTCCCCGAGATGCTCTGGACCACCCACGTCCAGAAGGGCATTATTCAGGAGATTACCCAGGTAATCGGTTGAACCGGTCGACCCGCCTGCCCCGGACCTGGTGATTCGAAGGGCCGGGGCAGCCTCGCGCGCTCTCGCAGCGACCTACCCTCGACGGCGCGCCCTGCGTCAGGGTCGCGGTCGCGTCCGGCCATCAACCTGCGCTCGGCTCGGACCGGGATACGTCAGGGGTCCGGTCCCAGCTCCGAGCGCTGTGCGTGGTTCGTGATCGCCACGCCTCCGAGCATGACCCCGATCCCCGCGAGGGCGACGACCAGACCCAGGGATCGGTTCGTGACGAAGACCCCGACCACGAAGATGGTCAAGCCCCCGACCATGGCGAGAATCCCGAGAACACGAAGGATCCGCACCGGAGCCACGCCCCCCAAGCAGGCTGGAGATACACGCGTCGGAGCTTAGAACGAGCGCGACGAACGCCCCCGCTCCTCCGGTCGGTGCGTTCGTGCCGCGCTGACTCCGGCCATTGCCCTCGAACGGACGGACCGTGGGTTCTGGGGGGAGCGAATTGAACCGATCACGGTGCGCCTACTCTCAACGGGACGCGCGACTTCTGAAACCGCCCCGATCATCCCCCCGGCCGATCCATCCGACCGGGAGCGGACAGGAGTCCTGAGGTGGACCTAGGGTGAACTTCGGGTGACGACCCGACTATAACCTCGACCTTCCCCCTCTGCCGCCCCGGCCTGTCAGGCGGGGAGGGCCGGCGGCGCCGCACGGGCGGGGGGTCCCGTCGGCGTCACCCCGTGGGAGGGGGGCTCGGTCGACGCTCGCTCAAAGGCGAGAAGGCGGTCCCACGCGGCTTGCACCTGGACCTGGACCGCGGCGATCTCGTCGTCGGTGAGGTGGGCAAAGCGTCCCTGCGACTTCAGATACTCGCGGACCGGCTTCAGCTGGTGGGCCGACCGGGTGATCCGGCACTTCCCATCGACCACCTCGTAGAGCGGGAAGACGCCCGTGTCCGTCGCGAGTCGCCCGATCTCGATCGTCTCCTCCGAGGAATACTTCCATCCCGGTGGGCACGGAGTGAACACGTGGAGGAAGCGGGGGCCCTTGAGGTCCCGCGCCTTCTCGACCTTGCGCACGAAGTCCTCGGGGAAGCTCGGGTTCAGGGTGGCCGCATAGGGGGGTCGGTGGGCGAGGACGATGGCCATGACGTCCTTCTTCATTTCGGCCTTGCCGCGGTTCCCGCCGGTCACGGGCGTCGTGGTCGTCCACGCTCCCAGGGGGGTGGCGCCGCTGCGCTGGACGCCGGTGTTCATGTACGCCTCGTTGTCGTACATGACATAGATCGCGTCCGTTTCGCGCTCCAGCATGCCGCTCAGCGCTTGCAGGCCGATGTCCGCCGTCCCTCCGTCTCCGGCGAACCCGACGATGTTGAGGTCGTGGTAACCGAGGGCGTCGGCGGCGGCCCGCAGACCCGATAGGGAGGCGCCGGTCGCTTCGATCGGGTTGTCCAGCATCGGCACCCCGAGGGCGGTCGTCGGGTACGGGGTCGCGATCACGGTCCAGCAGCACGCCGGAACCGAGACGATCGTCCGCGGTCCAAGACCCTTGAGCAGGAGGCGCATCGCCAGGGCGGGTGCGCACCCGGGGCACGCGGCGTGGCCGGGGTGCATCAGCTCTTGACGGGGAATGGTGAGCTTAGCCATGGACGGCCACCTCCAGCTCCGGGTTCAGGTCGACCCAGCTGACCTCGGGGGGTTGTCCCGTCAGGAGAGCATCGAACATCCGGCGGACCATGCCGGGAGTCACGTCCCGACCCCCGATGCCCGCGAGGAAGGAGGAGACGTGGGGCACCTGCGGCATTCCGTAGAGGGCCGACCGAACCTCGGTGGCGGTGGCTCCGAGCCCTCCGAAAGTGTACGAACGGTCGACGACGCCCAAGCGGTCCACGGTCCGGCCGAGGGCGCGCAGCTCGAGGATCGGGAAGGGCCGGAACAGGCGGAGTTTCGCCAGGCCGACCTTCTGTCCTTCCGCCCGGAGCTCGTCCACGACCTTCCGGGCCGTCGTCGACATCGTCCCCATCGTGACCAGGACCACGTCGGCGCCCTCCGTACGGTACCTCGGGAGCGGGCCCCCGTGGGAGCGTCCGATCTGACGGCGGAACTCCTCCTCCACCACCTCGAGGGTCGGCAGCACGGCCTCCATCCCCCGGGCGACCTGGCGCCGGAACTCAACGTAGTGGTCGGGGCCAGTGAACGAGCCCACCCGGGAGGGCACCCCCGGCTCGAGTACTCCCCGGGGGGAGCGCGCCGGGAGGAACGCGTCGACCGCGGATTGGTCCGGGACGTCGACGGGCTCGACCGTGTGGGAGAGGTAGAACGCATCCTCCGTGACCATGACCGGCAGCCGGACCGCCAGGTCCTCCGCGAGACGGTACGCCTGGAGGACCGTGTCGAGCACCTCCTGGTTGCTCTCGGCATAGAACTGGATCCATCCGGTGTCCCGTTGGGCGATCGTGTCGGTGTGGTCGGCGCCGATGTTCCACGGGGGCGCGACGGCGCGGTTGACGACCCCCATCACGATCGGGGCGCGAAGTCCAGAGGCCCAATGCAGCAACTCGTGCATCAGGAGAAGGCCCTGGCTCGAGGTGGCGGTGTAAGTTCGGGCGCCGAGGGCGGCCGCGCTCACACAGACCTGGAGCGCGCTGTGCTCCGACTCGACCTTCACATATTGAGCGGGGAACTCCCCGCTCGCGACGAACTCGGCCAGCTTCTCCACGATCGAGGTCTGGGGAGTGATCGGGTAGGCGGAGATGACCTGGACCCTCGCGAGTCGGGCCGCATAGGATTGGGCGTAGTTCCCCGAGATCACCAAGCGTGGCATGGTCCGACCTCCTAGGCCTCCGCGCGCATTTCGATCGCCTTGGGAGGGCACTCGGCCGCGCAGATCCCGCACCCCTTGCAGTAGTCGGCCCGGATCACCGGGAAACCGACGGGGTCGAACTCGATCGCGTCGTCCGGGCAGAACTTCCAGCAGAAGTTGCAGCGCGTGCACTTCCCGAGGTCGATCCGTGGAGTCAGGGTCCTCCAGTCCGCGGTGTGGAGGACGTCGCTCGCCACCGTAGCGACCGGATCGTCGGGTTCGGCGAAGACGACCGCTCGGGGGAGAGGGGCACCGGCCGGAGGAGTCGGGCCCATCGGGGCCGTGTGGACCGCATCGAACCCCGCCGCCGCGGCGGCGCAGTTCTCCGCCCGTCGGGCCGGTGAGAACGAGTCGATCGCCTCGCGGATCGCATCGAGGGTAACGATGCCCGTGGCCCGTGCGAAGGCCCCCAGCACCGCGGTGTTGACGATCGGGAGCGTCGGCGACCCCAGCCCGTGCTCGAGGGCGATACGGGTGGCGTCGACGGTCGACACACGGAACGGTCCGGCTTCGAGGAGGCCCTCCGGGGGCCGGGGCGTGTTGACCAGGAGGATGCCGCCGGCCCGGAGGCCGTCCGTCACCGGGATCCGGCGCAGGAGGCCGGCTTCCAATACGACGACGATGTCGGGAGTCGTCACCGAGGTGCGCACATCGATCGGTCGGTCGTCGATGCGGGTGAACGCGGTGACGGGAGCCCCTCGGCGCTCGACCCCGAAGAACGGGAAGCTCTGCGGGAACTTGCCGTCCACGAAGACAGCCTGGGCGAGGAGCTCCGAAGCTACGACCGCTCCTTGTCCCCCCCGTCCATGGAAGCGGACCTCGATCATCTCGGCACCAAGGGTGCCACGGCGAGAGGAGTTCAAGTAAGACCCGTCATGCAAAGTTGACCCCCTGTGCCGGAGGGGTCGGTCGGCTTCCCCTCCCACTAGGTGGGGCCATGGACTCGAGGCGCCTCCGGCCGACGAGTCGGGCGCGAGGCTAGTTCGCCGGTTCGTCGATCCGGTGATCCAGGCTCCCCCGGAGCTGCCCCACCGAGAATGGGATTCCGGAGCCGGTGTTGTAGAGGAGGACGGTCTCCCCGGGGCGGATCCACCCTTCTCGCACCAAGGGTCCCAAGGCGGCGAACGGCGCCGCACCTTCGGGAGAGGCAGAGACCCCTTCGCGTCCCGCGAGGTCGGCCATCGCGTCGACCAACTCGCGATCGCTGACCACGACTCCGCCTCCGTGGCTCAGGCGTACCGCCTCCAGGATCCGCTCTGACGCAAAGGGAGCCGGCACGAGGAGCCCGGGGGCGATCGTCGACGGGTGCTCCCAGGGCGTTACCCGGGGCGCGTCGTCCCGGAGGGCCCGCACCACCGGGGCACAGCCGTCGGGCTGGACAGCGTACAGCCGCGGGATCCGCTCGAGGAGGCCGAGCGAACGGAGTTCGGAGAAGGCCTTGTACATCCCGACGAGGCCGGTGCCTCCGCCCGTAGGGTAGACGACGGCATCGGGCAGCTCGCCGGCCGGGAACTGCTCGAAGATCTCGAGCCCCATCGTTTTCTTTCCTTCCACCCGGTACGGTTCCCGGAGGGTCGACATGTCGAACGAGCCACGTCCCTTCTCCGCCTCGCGGGCGGCCATTCCGGCCTCGCGGATCGTCCCCGGCACGGCGTGGACCTCTGCGCCGTACCGCCGGCAGGTCTCCTGAACCGATTCGGCGGTGCGCTCGGGCAAGTAGACCCGGACCCGCATCGTCGCCCGAGCGCCGTACGCGGCGAGCGCGATACCGGCATTGCCCGCGCTGGGAACGAAGAGGTCGTGGAGTCCCAGCTCTCGGGCGCGGCTCACGGCGACCGTCATTCCTCGGGCTTTGAAGGAGCCGGTCGGAAGGAGCCCGTCATCCTTTAGGACCAACCGGATCCCGTGCGCCGCCGGCGCCTCCGATAGACGGAGGATCGGCGAGAATCCCTCGCCTAAGCTGGCCACTGATTCCGGTCGTTGTACCGGTAGCAATTCCTGATAGCGCCAGAGGGTGGTGGGTCGTCCGCCCAAGTGCGCGTGCCAGGCGCTCGGATCCAGTCGTCCCAGGTCGTAGACGGCGAACAAGGTGTGGCCGCAGGTCGGGCACACTCCGACAGGTCGAGAAGGATCGAACTGGGAACAGCAGGCCCGGCATTCGAGCGATGTAAGGAGCGAGCCGGTGTCAGTCACGGAACCCCCTCCGGCGTTCGTCGCCCCGTTCGTCCACGACCCTCTCTCGGGTGTCGGGAGTCCGCCCTCGACGTAACCTCTTCGCCTTCGGCCCTCCCGGCCCCCGTCCGACGGGACGCAACTCTCTTCCCTCATTCAGGCTAGAGCACGGCGTGTCGGGCTCTCGAGAACCGGCCCTCGCCGCCCCCGGCCTCATCGGACCGATCTCGATCCTCAATCAGCCGATCAGCGGACCCCGCTCGAATCGACGACGCAAGAATCGACCGTTCAGTCACGTGCACCTCGAACTCGACCTAGCGAGGACGGCCGGGGTCCCGGCGAATGCTCCGGCCCCCGGAGGCCTAGAGGAATTTCTCAGGGGCGGAAAGATCGTGGAGTCGGCCGACCTGCTCCGCCTCACCGGGTCGACCCTCCATGCCCTGTCCGCCCGGGGGTTACGGCGGGTCGACCATTGGGAGGTCTCCCCCGGCGGTTGGCTGCCCCCTCCGGAGGTCTCCCCCCGTCCGGGAAAGGACGAAACGGTGGGTCACCTCCTCAAGGCGATAGAGAGCAAGGACGGGCCCTCGATGGCCCAGGCCCGGTCGTTCAGCGTTCGTCTTTCAGGTCCGGGGGGCAAGCACGTCGATGCGGTCGTACGCCGCACGCACCGGGGCGGCCGCCACTCGATCTCCCTCGACCTGCACGGTACGTGGACCCGCGAGGAGGTGGAGGGGTTGAAGGGCGCCATGGCCGACCGACTCCCCGTGGAACATACCGAGATGACCAAGTTCCAGTACGCCTACGGGAAGTGATCCCACCGCCCTCGACGTTTATGGGCCAGTGGGGGTCGCCCTGGGACACCCCGCCCACGAGCAGCGTTGGTCCCGGGGGCTTCCGGAATCTCTAGAAGCCTCCATAAGGTCCTCGGGCCATCACGACCCGGCCGACCCATCTCTTACCTATGGATACCTCGAGGTCATCGACCGACGGATCGTCCACCACGGGGCGGGCCTCCTGGCGCGCTTCCGACCCCGTACCGTTAACGATACCGGTGGTCGCCCAGACGGAGAAGCGGCTCGCCCAACAGGAGTACGCCCGAGCGGTAAGCGAGGCGTACCACCGGGTCGTGCTCGACCTCCAGAAGGCCTACGGATTGAGCCTCCCGGCCCAATGGACCCACCGCGAGTTCCTGTCGGATTTCTTGAGAGAAGATATGGGGGTCCTGACAAGTCGGGTCGCCCGACTCTACGAGATGTACGAGCCGGTCCGCTACGGGACCGAGTCCGATTGGACGAAGGGAGACCTGATGGAGCTCCTCCACCAGATATACGACGAGCCACCCATGCGGAACCTCTACCTCCGATCGCCGACCCGCGGGGCCGGCAACGGGGATCCCCCGAAAGCGGTCGGCACCTCCCCAGCGGGCGTCGAAGGGTCCCCCGCCCGTCCAGGGTGAAGGGCGGTCGGTCGGAGGTGCCATGCAATACATCCCGGTCGTTTCGAACGTCTCCTATGGTCTGCCGCTGCTCCTCCTCGTCGGAGCCGGGCTTCTGTGGTGGTGGACGACCCGAGGCACCCCTCCCCCCCACCTCCATGCCACTCCCCCCTACCACTCTTGGAGGGTCAACCCCGTCGCGGCCGCCTACTCCTCCCTGCACCAGGAGCGCTACCTTCTGGCCGCGTTCCTGCTTCGGGAGCGAGTAGCCACCCTCGCCCAGGAGAAATTCGGGGTATCGCCGGAGAACCTTCGGTCCTGGGCGTCCGGCCCCACCGTGCCCGACCTCCCTCCACCGCTGCTCCTTCGCCGGGTGCTCCGCGACCTCGCCGCCGCCTACCGATCCGCCTACCTCGCGGAGGGAATGCGGTCGTGGGAGACGTTCGCGAGCGTCACCCTCCCGGTCCGGCGCCGACGAGCCGCGCGGGACTTCGAGCGGGCCGCCCGTGAGGTCGAACAGGTCCTGGCGGCGTGGGGGTCGGCGGCATGACCTCCCCGGCCGCACGCCCGGGCGAACCCCCATCGGTACCCGCCGACCTTCCGTCGGAGGGCGGCTTCACCCCCGCCGGTGTCATCCTGGAACGGTTGCAAGAGGCGATCGGCCGGGAGGTGATCGGTTATGCCCCGGTCGTGCGGGCGCTGACCGACGCGCTCTTTGCGGAGGGTCACGTCCTCCTCGAGGGCGTCCCCGGCCTCGCGAAGACCTACCTGGTCCGGACCTTCGCCCGATCCCTGGACCTCTCGTTCCGCCGGATCCAATTCACCCCCGACATGCTTCCCTCGGACATCCTCGGCGCGACCATCCTCAACCCGAAGGACCGATCGTTCGAGTTCCGTCCGGGACCGATCTTCGCCCAGGTGATCCTGGCGGACGAGATCAACCGTGCCCCGCCGAAGGTCCAGTCCGCTTTGCTGGAGGCGATGCAGGAGGGGCAGGTCACGATCGAAGGCCAGAGCCATCCGTTACCCCGGCCGTTCATGGTCATCGCGACCCAGAACCCGATCGAACAGGAGGGAACCTACCCCTTGCCGGAAGCCGAGCTCGACCGCTTCCTCTTCCGGTGGATCCTGGACTACCCCTCCTCCGACGACGAGGTCACGATCCTCCGGACGCGAGGGGACGTGCCCGAGGATGCGCCCCGGTCGCCGGTCGTGACGGCCGAGGAGCTCGACCGGTTGCGGGGCCTGCCCGCTCAGGTCCATGTCACGGACGACCTCTACCTCTACATCACCCAGGTCGTGCGGGAGACACGGCAGGACTCGCGACTCCTGATCGGAGCATCCCCTCGGGCGAGTGTGCATCTCCTCAACGCCGCCCGGGCCGCCGCGATGCTCGACGGTCGACGCTACTTGATCCCGGACGACGTCCGTGACTTTGCCCTGCCCGTGCTGAGCCATCGGGTGATCGTGAAGCCGGAAGCGCTCACGCTCTCCGCCCAACGGGGTGGGATCGGCCGAGTAACGGAGACCGTCCGCGCCATCCTCGCTGAGGACCTTGCCCGGATCGACGTTCCGCGGTAGGCCGTCGCGAGGGCGAGGCCGGCCGTGACGCAAGTGGTGCTCACCCCGCGCGGCGGGGCGCTGCTCGCCGCGGGCCTCGTCGCGCTGGTGTTCGCCTTCTACAGCCTCAGCCTCGTCCTCTTCGTCTTCGCGACGTTCGTCATCGCCTTCGTCTCCGCGGAGGTCTTCCTTTTCGCGTACGCCACCCGGGGGTTCGGTCCCGAGGCGTTCCGCGCCCAGCGGCTCGAATGCAGTTCGTTCGCGCCCGTGAACGGCGCGGCCTTCGTCGCGGTCCGTATCGAACCGAACCTCCGATCGGGCGTGTATGCCGAGGTGTACGACGCGCATCCGGACCGGCTCACCATCGTCGACGGGTCGCCGCGGCTGCTCACCTGGTGGAATCCCGGCGTCGAGAAGACGCTCGCCTACGTCACGAGCCCGACCGTTCGGGGGCGGTTCGCGCTCGGTCCGACCTTCGTCGTCGCGCACGACACCTTTGGGTTCGGGTTCAAGCAGGTGGCCCTCTCCACCCCGTGGACCCTCGAGGCGATCCCCCACTATCCGTCGGTCCGTCTCCGACGGCCGGAGCGGTTCCCCACACCGACGTTCGGGCAATCGCCGCACTCCGCGCGCGGCGCGGGCATGGATTTCCACTCGCTGCGGGAATACGTGAGCACCGACGACCCGCGCCGGATCGCGTGGACGCGCTCCGGAAAGGGGACGATGTACGTCCGGGAGTTCCAGCGCGAGAACCAGGAGGAGGTGGTGCTACTGCTCGACGTCGGTCGTACGATGGCGGCCGGTGCCGGCATTGCGGACGCGCTCGAGGAGGCGGTGGAGGCTGCGGGCTTCGCCGCCCAGTATGCGTTTGACGAGGACATCCGGTTCGGTCTCCTTCTCTTCTCGGACCGGATCGTCCGGCACCTTCCCCCGGGTCGGGGTCCGGAGCACGAGTTCGAGGTCGCCCGAGCGCTGGCCGGCGCGGAGGTCGAACCGCGGGACTCCTCGCTGGCGGGCGTCTTCGAGTACCTCGCTCCCCGACTCGCGTACCCCGCCCATCTGATCGCCTTCTCCTCCTTGGACGGAGATTCCGCGGAGCTCGCCCGCGCCTGGGGACTCCTCGCGCGGTCCGGCCACCGTCTGAACGTCTTTGCCCCGGACCTTCGGGGGTTCTATCCGAAGCTTCCCACCGAATCCGGTCAGGAGGCGCTCGGTCTCCTGATGCGCCCGGAGGTGGACCAGGTGGACCGCCAGGCCCAGCAGCTCCGCCAGTTCGGCGTGCCGGTCGCCCGCTATGGGCGGAACGGGGCGACCGAAGGACTGAACCTCGTCTTTTCCCAGGTCCGCGGGCGGAGGGTCGCCGGATGAACGAGCGGGCCCTCGCGACCGGACTGTTCCTGCTCCCGTTCCTCTACGTGGCCGCCCTCGTGCTGCCCCTCTTCCCTCGGGGCGACGTGGGGGTCTACTTCGCCTTCGGGACGTGCCTCGCGATCGCGCTCATCCTCGGCCTCGGTGGTTCGACCGGGCAGCTCGTCGCCGTCGTGCTGGACCTCCTCCTGGTCGTGCTGGTCGTCCTCGCCCTCGTGGCGGCCAATTCGTTCGGGGATCTCGCGAGCCAGCTGACGGCTGGGGTCCTCGTCGGACTCCCCTTCCTCGTCTCCGCCCTCGCCTGGCGCGAGCGCGTCGGACTGGCCCATCGGACCGTCGCGCTGGCCCTCGCGATCGTCGTCGCCACGGCTCTCCTTGCAGCGCGCGAAGTGGTGGTCTCCGCGACCCTGCCCGCCGCTCCGACCGACTTCGTCCAGGCGTTCTTCACGACCAACCTGACCCAGCTGCAGGGGTTGATCGCGATCGCCTCGGGGTCGCCCGAGCCCAACCTTCCGCTCCGGGCCGTGGCCGACCCGACCTTCGCCGCGCTCTGCGCTCTCGCCGTCGGTGGGGTCCTCCTCCTCGCGCTCCGGCCTCGCACCGGGACCGACGAGAAGCTCCCGGTGGCGGCGACGCTCATCGCCGCCGGCGCCCGGAGCGATGTCCACCGGGTGATCCCCTTTTCCGAGGCTCAGCGTCGCGCCTTCGAGAGCCGCTCCTCCGACGAGCCCCCGACGGGGGCCTGGCCCCCGGGGCTAGAGTCGGTTCTCGCCGCGACCCTCGCCGGCTCCGCCCTCATTGTCCTTGCGTTTCTCACCCCGCTCTACACGCCGCTGATCCTGGTGCTCGGTGTTGCCGCGATCCTCGCGGGCGTCGGCCTCGCCAGTTCCCGAGCGGGCTCCGCCACCCGGCTCCTGGGGACCTAGGTCCGAGCGGATCCGGTCCCGGTCGGTTCCGGCCCCCCCTCGGGGGGTGGGTTCCGGCGTAGCCGTCGCCAGAACCCCTTCCTTTCCTCGGCCGGGGCCGTCGGGTCGGGGGGGCCCGAGGGCTTCCCTGGCGCGGCCACGGGCGCCCGGAGCATCGTCAGGTACACCAGCGCGAGCGCCAGCGCGGCGAGGGGGAGGAGGAGCAGAGGCCAGATCGTCAGGGCGTTGGGAGGAAGGAGAGCGACGTTGTTCTGGCCACCCGAGGCCGACCCGGAGGTGGCCCGCGTGAGGTTGATCGGGAACCGCGGGAGGATCTGCCCGACCCCGAGGGCGATGTTCGTCTCATTCGAGTCATACCCGGTGGCGGAGGCGACGATCTCGTACGAGTACGCGACCAGGCCCGAGAAGTTGGCCCATCCCTGGGCATCCGAGGTCAGGGTCAGGATATCGACCCCCGAGAGCTCGACCGTCGCCCCGGCGATCGGGTCGTGGGTCGCGTTATCGAGGACCAGGGCGTCGAGCACGCCCTTCGGGGCGGGCGTGAGCAGTACCGTGAGGGGGTCGATCTGGGCGGGGCGCATCCATTGAGTCGGGACGGTGGAGTTCTCCTCGTACCCCGCGGACCAGGCCGTGAGCGAGTAGTTGCCCGCCAGGATCGGGCCGAGCAGGAGGCCGCCGATCGTGGCCTCCGCGAAGCTCGGCGGTAGGACCGGCAAGGGGGACGTGTCGGTGAAGTTGATGAGGGCGACGGCGACCGGCAGCAGGGTCTCCGAGTTGAGGACCGTCAGGTCGAGGATCGCCGGCGGGTCGGAGGTGAGCTCGACGGCCGCGGGGACCGGACCGCTGACCGGCAGCTCCACGGTCGTGGTGTTCGGGGCGAAGTACGGAGCCGAAGTCGCGAGCACCTGCTTACCGACCGCCGTCGTACTGGTGGTGAGGTCCCCGTTCCCGGAGGTGAGCCCAAGGAATCGGCCATCCAAGGAGATGGAGGAGTTCGCCAACGGGACTACCGTCCCGTTCGGTAGAAGGCCGGTCACGTGTACCTCGAGGAGGGGGAGAGCGAGCAGGGTCAGCTGGACGACGACGATCTCACCCGACGCGAAAAGTGCCACCCTGCCGCCGGTGTGATACCCGGGCGCCCAAGCGGTCGCCTCCCCCTCGGTGGCGGGGATGCCCGAAAAGTTGGCCCATCCCGTGGGATTGGTCCTCTGCCCCGGAGCGAGCAGATGCCCTCCGAGCGAGAGGTTGACCAGCGCCCCCATCAGGGGGGTTCCGGTGGAGTTCGACACCAGGGCATCGACCGTCGCCGGGGCGACCCCGACCAGGCCGACGACCACGGTCGTCGTCGTCCCCGGCGGGAGCCAGAACGCACTGGAGTTCCCGGCGTAGCCGGCGGCGGTCACGCCGAGAGCGACCTCTTCTGAGGGAAACGCCGTCAAGTTCACGTACCCCTCGACGTTCGTCGTCTGGCTCGCCCGGGGTTCGGCCGCGACCGCCGCCGAGGCGATCGGGGAACCGTCGGAAGCGTTGACGACCTCGACCGAGAGCGTGGCGGTGGACGCCAACCGCCAGCTCCCGTTGAACGGTGTACCCCCGGCGTTCCCCCCGGTCATGAGGAGGGTCTCATTTCCCGCGACGTCGAGCCAGTCCGCGGACGCGGCGAATCGAGCCGGAACCCCGGACGCCGACTGGGTGGACCAATCGTTGTCGGGCGGGAAGAAGAGCGACGTGTCCGCGAAGTCCGAGACCCCGTTCGTCCCCCCGAATAGGACGTCCGCCCCCAGGAAGGGGTCGTACGACCAAACCCCCTGCATTCGTGGGGCTGGGATCGTGCCCGAAGGGGAGGGCTCCTCGGCCCATTCGCCGGCACCCGGGTCAAATTGCCAGAGGGTGCTCGTGCACGGGTAGCATCCACCGAAGGTGTCGAACGTGCCGGCGGCGACGTCCCAATCCATCATGGCCCCCCGCAGGGCGGGGGGCCCGGAGCCCGCGGCCACGCTCACGCGGGTCCAGTGGTAGGTGGTCAGGTTGAGCTCCCAAGTGTCCGAGAACGTCACCTCCCCCGTGCCCTGGTAGTCGGGGTTCCATCCTCCGAACAGGAGCCCCACCCCCAGAGTCGGAGAGATCGCGAACGCCGCGTCCTCGCGGGGCGCCGGGCCGGACGAGCTCGAGACGTTCGTCCAGGACCCATTGGCAAAATCGAATACCCAGGTGTCGTTCGCCGAAAGGCCGCTCGTCTCGTTCGTTTCCCCGCCGAAAAGCACCGCTACGCCGGTCGACGGGTCGCCCGCGAGGGAGAGTCCGGTCCGGGGCGACGGGGCCGGAGAGGACCCCGTCCCATCGCTGAGTACGGTCCACTGATCGGTCGTCTCGTCGTACACTTCCGTCTCGTTCGTCAATCCGCTCGGGGTCGCCCCGCCGAACTGGACCGCTTCGGCGAGAGTCGAGTCCGCCGCCAGTCCCGCGCCGCTCACGTTCCCGGGCGTGCGGTTGCTGAGCAGGGTCCAGGCGAGGAGCGAGGAGGAGTTTGCCGGTCCGAACGAAGCGAGACGAGCCGTCGGACCGCAGTGGACCGGAGGTTCGCCCGCCCCGTGGGACACACGTTCGCAGGAAGCGTTCGATGACCGAGAGCTGTCGATCGAGAGCGGCCGTCCCGGAGGCGCGACCGCGCCCCCTTGGGGCAGACCCGACAATAGGAGCGAAGTGAGAAGGAGAACGACGAAGGCGGCCTCCAAGGCGGCGGCCGCTTTCCTCAGTGCCTCACCTGCCCCGGGCGCCGTTGGCGCAAAATCAGGGCACCGGACAAATACTTCCCTCTACATTGGCTTTGGTGGGGTGCCTCACGTCTCGTGCAGGACCGTGATTGACGGCCTGGGGGAGGCGCAGGTCACTCGCCGGCGCGAGCACGGGCCCCGACGGGGCAGGCCATCGTGAGTATCGAGCTCGGCCGCTCCGTGCCGCAGTAGGCACACGGGTGATCGATTCCCCCGGTCACCAGGAAAGGATTGGGGCGGACCTCCCAGTCACCGCGATGATGGGGCAGGCAGTTCGCACAGCATGGGACCGGAAAGGACGGGTACCCGAGCATTCAACGGGTCAGACCGTTCGGCGATAAATGGCTCCCCTTCCGGTGGATCCCCCAAGCGAGCGTGCCCGTCGACGGGTTCTGGGGACCATGCCAGCCACCGTCCTCCTTCAGCGTGGCCAGGAGCCAGTCGATCGAGGCTCGAACCCGGAGGTCGGCCCCCAGGGATCGACCGGAGGGAGGAGGCGGCCGGCCTAATGTTGAGGGCTGTCCTCCTGGGGGCCGATGAGCGGACCGGAACGCCCGGTGCCCACGCGGGAGGTACTCCCCGCCGTAGGCACGGTGCCAACCGCGGGGGCCGAAGGTTCGTACCGGTGCCGAACACGGAACGGCGAACTCCCGACACCGTTCTCATCCGTGGGACGGCTGGGGAGGCCGCGCTCCGGACCATGAGACTTCGGGGAATGCCCGTGCGACTCACCGGCTACGCGGCGGAAAGCGTCACGAACCGCCGGTTCGAAGGGACGGAGGTCTCGCAGCTGAAACGATTCTACCTCCCCTCGTCGCTGGCGCCCCTGTACGACGGGCCGGCGGTCGAGACCCGAGAGTTCATCGAGGACGACAATCGGGCGGCCATCCTTCCGGATCCGGTCGCGACGCTCGACGGGATGGACTTCTATCTGTCGGTAAAGGGGGTCGGGTCGACCGTCGACCCGTACTCCTGGAGACCGCTCGACCGCTCCTACGCCTCCGAGCTGGTCGGCGACCCCGACATCGGGCGGAAGTTGCAAAGTGCGGCGACCGACGCGCCCGACCGGATCATCACGGGGGAGCTGTGGCTGCGGGGTTCGCCCTACGGTGGACAGGGGTGGGAGCATGCGACCAACGCCCTTCGCGTCTCCGAGAGAGCGGACCTCACGAACCTCAATGGATTCCGCATCGCCCCGGTCGTCCAGGTCTGTTTCCTGCCGGTCGAGCTCCAAGAGCGCCTCCGCCAGATCTACTGGTATCGACGGTACCCAGGGCGCATGGTCCAGGAACTCCGTCTCGTCCCGTCGAACGTCCGGCTGTACTTCCACTCGAAGACCACCGTGGGGAACGACATCACTCACCTCTTCGACCAATTCTCGGTCCGCACGAGCGCGCAGGCGCTCACGTTCGAGGTCAACTATCTTCGGACCACCGTGGCGATGCTCACGCTCTTCGCTCGGACGCTCGTCCGCGAAGGAGCCGACGGCCCGTACCGCGGCTTGGACTTCCACGACGTCTGGCTGGACAAGGACGCCGTACTCGCCCCGGATGGCTCGGTCTACTTCGTGGATCTCGAAGGGATCGAGGAGGTCGCCGTCTCGCGGAGCCAGGTCATCGAGCGGATCGAGGACCAGATCTACCGCACCCTCTACGAACTCACGTTCGCCTACGAGCAGATCGAGCGAGAGCGGGCGCGCCGATTCGGGACCTCGAGTGCCCGTCGAAGCCACTTCGAGTCGGTCCTCCGGGCCGCGCTCCGGGACGACCCGTTCGTCCGGCTGGGAGGGGGAGGCGCCTTCCTGGAGATGGAAATTCGGAACAACTGTCAAGAGGAGGGGCTTCTTACGAGGTTCCGGATGCTGGACGGCTAACATGACCAACTGTCAAGACGTCTTCAACTTCCTGACCGGCGTCGGCCGTCGCTCCACTCCTCCCGCGCTCGCGGACGCGGATGTCGCGTCGCTCCAGCAATCCAACCTCGTCCGGAGACTGAGCGCCGAGGAGTATGCCCAGATCACGCGCAACGTGGCCGCGCTCTCCGCGACCCAGGAGGCCCTGGCCGCGGAGCAGGCCCAGCGGAGCGAGCTCGCCGCCCGGCTCCAGGACGACTACCGCAAATCCCATTCGATCCTATTCCGCCTCGAGGGCCGAGAAAAACAGGACGCGATCCTCCAGAGAGAGGCGAGCGAGCAGGCGAAGATGCGCGATGCCTCGGCCGACATCGCGACCCGGGACCAGACGGTCGACCAGATGATCGCCCAGGAGTCCCTCCTCGGGACCCTCGCCCCCTACGGGGACGGATACGTGGGGTTGACGAGCACGGGCGCGATGGCGTTGAGAGACCTCGGAGTTCGCCTGTACCGGGTTTCGGACCTCCCGTTCGCGGAGTACTGGCAGCAGAGCCAGCAGGTGACGGGCGAGCTGAATACCATCGCCGGAAAGAGCGGCCAGTATTTCGGGGCCCTTAGCCCGCGTCTGGGCGGGTCCGATCGATCGGGTCTCTGGTCGATCGCGGTCGGCCTGGCCAAACGGGAGGGCGACGTGGCGACGCTCGGGTCGGTCTTCCTCGACGCGTATGCTCGCATTGGGGGACTCTCCCATAACGACGAGAACCGGCTGATGGCCGCCGAACTGATCTCCACGCTCCCCACCGGGGTTGCGGAGAGCATCCCGTTGCTGACCCAACTCGAACATGACGTCCGGAAGGCCGATGTGCCGAAGGAATCGTCCCTGGGCGTCGCGTCCATCCTCCTCCTCGGACGCCGGACGGATGGGACGTTCGCCACGGCGAACCTCCCGGGCTACCTCCGGCTGACCCGGTCGTACGAATCCGCGGCCCTGCTCGCGATCGTGAACCGACCCTTCGACGAGCTCGGCCAGAAGTTCCAACAGCTGCGCGCGATGTTCGGCGCCTGGGGATTCCAACCCTCGGAGGACGTTGAGCTCGCCTCGTCCTACCTGGCGGTCTCCGACCTTCCGGCGGAAGGGATCAACACGAAGCTAGCGATCATCAGCAAGGGGATGTCGACCTACCTCCAGTATCCGCTGGTCGCCTCCTCGATCTTGGCCTCCATTCCAGTGCTCGAAGCCAACGACACGCTCAACCTCTTGGAACAGGCCTACGGGATCATCGGCCGCACAGCCGGCGGGCTGAGCCAGGCCGAGCTGATCTGCCTCGCAGTGAGGATGATCCACGGGATCCGCACGGAGACGGTCACCGGAGTGGACACGACCGCCACCGCCGTGCCCGCCGCGGTCCGCTACTACGCGTACGGGCCGATGTACTTCTTCGTCCCGCTCATCATCGCGCACGGCGCGTACTACTCGACCTACAGCGGCTTTGGGGGCGCCCATCCGGGCCACGCTCACTTCGTGGGCGGTGGATTCACCGGATGATCTCCCGGTGGCTCCTGGTCGCACTCCCCCTCCTCCTCCTGGCCGTCCCGCCCGCGTCCGCGAGCGGGGCTCACTACCTCCCCCAGACCGGGGACCGGTTCCATTACACCGAATCGATCCAGCTCGCGGGCGGGGTGGGCGACTACTCCGGATACACCGAGAGCACCTACCTCAACGGCAGCGTCACCGTGACGGCGGTCGCCGCGAACGAGACCGAATCGGCCTACTACGCCAACGCCGGTACCTGGAGCAACGACACTGGTTCGAGCGAGCCGCTCAACTCCTCCGGGACGTTCACGTTCTCCGCCCAGAGTTTCCTATACGTCCAGGGCACCGACAACCAGACCGGGTACTCGAACCCGTACGTCTGGTTCTACATGGACAACACGCTCGCGACGGGGGCCACCTTCTACCTCCTCAACACCCCGATGACCGTCCAGTCGACCGACGCGAGCTACGCCCTCGACAGCACGCCCGGAAAGTACGTCGCGACCATCGCCGCGCAGGGGACGGGCTCGTTCCCGAGGCAGGACGAGTACGGCAACTTCATCGCGAGCTACACGTGGCAAGCGAATTACGACCCGTCCACCGGCTACATCGTAGGGTACCTGTACACCGAGCATGACAGTAACGCCTCGGGGGACGGGTTCACCGTCACGGACCTCCTCTATGTCACCACCACTTCGTACGCGCTGACCCCGGCGGCCGCTCCGTCGAACTCGTCCGGCGGGTGGAGCTCGATCCTGCCCTACCTCGTGATCGGAGTGATCGCCGTCGTCGTGATCGTGATCATCGCGGTGGCCGTCCGCTCACGGTCCCGGCGGGGACCCGCCCTGCCCCGGCATTCGGCCGGAGGGGCCCTGGGGTATGGTCCACCTCCGGGGTTGGCACCGCCGCCGGTGAATCTCATCCCCAGCCAACAGCCCGCGGTCCAGCAGGTGGTCCTCCGGGAGACGGTCAAGGTGAACTGTCGGTACTGCGGGGCGCTCATCGACACCACGGACACGGTCTGTCCCGTCTGCGGGGCGCCGCGAACCTAGCGCCCGAGCGTCCGATTCACGTCCTCGCGGTGAGGAAGAGCTGGCCGATCGGGCGCATTCCCCCGGCGGTCGCGATCGAGCGGGAGGCGTCGTTGTGCTCCGAGATCTCGGTGAGGACCCCTTCCGCGCCCGCGTGGCGGGCCCACTGCATGCGGGCGTGCCAGAGGTCGGTTCCCACGGCCATCCGGCGGAAGCCGGGCCGCACCGAGAGGGAGTGCAGCCGAGCGTGCCCGGGGACGACGCAGACCCACGCGACCCCCACGACCTCGTGGTCGAACTCGACCACGAAGCACTTCTCCCCGTCCCGTTCGACCCGGTCGAGCCAGCGCTCGTCGAGGACCCCGTACACCTCGCGCATCAATCGTACGATGGCCGTCCGGTCCGCCTCGCGGCCGGCCCGGACGGGGTGGAGGTAGGTGTGGGGGACGGTCCCCGTCGACCGGTCCACCGCGTACACGTGGTAGACCTCGGAGGCCGGTCCGAGCGGGAAATCGGAAAAGACGCCGACAGGGTCGTGGAGCCGGGAGAACGTTTCCGCGAGGGCTCGCTCCCGCGTGAACACCGAGGCGACCCGTTCGACCTCGTTGTAGAGCAGGACCCCCGTCACGCGACCCCCGGCCTCGGAGACCCATACTTCCCCTCCGCATCGGAGGGCCTCGGTCATGAAGTGGGGCAGAAAGGGGTCGAAGTAGTCGGAGAGCGGATCGAGCGAGAGCCGACCGAGCTCCCCCGGGCTACGGAGCTCATGGACCGAGAAGGGGAGCGGATTCCCTCTCGTCCTTTCGTCGCCCACGTCGCCGACCCGCGGGTCGCTCCCCGGATCGACCCGCACGGGATCCCCCGCCCCGGTCCGCAGCACCCCTCCTACAAATGCCAGCTCGGGCCCCCGTAGCCCACGGGAGGGCTCGGGGGTTCGGCGGCCCCGAACGCGTCCGGACGCCGCGTGGAGGGCCGGCCCTTCTTCTTCGATACGTAGGCGTCGATGGCGTTCGCGGCGGCGGTGCCGGCCGCCATCGCGTAGACGACCGACTTCCCGCCGGAGGCAAAGACCCCGTCGATGTCCGTCATCCAATCCTCCTTCGTGCCCTGCGGCCAGGGGTGGGAGGAGAGGGAGAAATTCAATTCGGTGGGAAGGCCCGCGATGTCCGCCCTCTCCCCGACGGCCACGATGACCGTGTCGCAAGGGATCGTCTCCTCCGACCCCGGCACGGGGACCGAGGTCGGTCGCCCTTGGCCATCGGGGGGGCCCGCCCGCATCGCCTGCACGACGAGGCCGGTGACCTGGGCGGTGCCGAGGATCTGGACCGGCGCTCGTTCGAAGAGGAAGCGGACCCCCTCGATCTCCCCGCCGCCGACCTCCTCGTCGTCCGCCGGCATGTCGGCCTTGGTCTTCCGGTAGATCACGGTGACGTCGCCCGTCGCGTCCATCCGGACCGCCGAGCGGGCGGCATCCATGGCGACGTCGCCTCCGCCGATCACGACGACCTTCCGTCCCTTCCGTCCGAAGAGGCTCTCGGGGCCCTTGTTGACCGCGAGCAGGAACTGGATCGCCGGGAACACGCCCGGGAGGTGCTCGCCCGGGACTCCCGCCGCATGGGGGTCGGACGCGCCGATGGCCACGTAGACGGCGAGGTACCCCTCCTTTAGGAGACTCTCGGGCGTGTAGTCCGTGCCGGCCTTCGCCCCCAGCCGGAACGTGACGTCGAGGCTCTTGAACCGCGCGAGGTCGGTGTCGAGCTCGTCGCCGGCCAGATGGTACTTGGGGATCGTGTCCACCTGGCCTCCGAGGAACGGCTG
>Ga0209415_10001101_pt1 | contig 51318 bp, 52 predicted proteins | sample PeaSoiSIISIP2007_FD_187696 | JGI IMG/M metagenome (GOLD analysis project Ga0209415, IMG submission 187696) | Peat soil microbial communities from Weissenstadt, Germany - SII-SIP-2007 (SPAdes) (version 2) | ecosystem: Environmental > Terrestrial > Soil > Wetlands > Peat | place: Germany... | reverse complement strand
TCCTCCAAGGAGCTTGAATCACACCGCGCTACGAAATGGAATCCCGTTTATGAGTTTGTGACCTAGTGTGATGATTCTTACGAATTTCAGGGGCGGGACACTAGGCTCTTGGTTTGTTCGCATTTTCTGCGCCGAACCGGCGTCCACTTCGGCGGAAAATGCTCTAGCGCGCTTCGTCCTTTCCGAGGACGGCCGGCGCGAGGAAGCGGTCGACCGAGACCGGGCCGGGTCCGCGGGTGAGGATGACGAGCAGCATCGCCGCCCAAATCAGGTGCTCGATCCAGTCCTCGGGATAGACGAAGACCTGAATCACCAGCGTCTGTGCCAGCATCGGCAGCGTCGCAAGCCGCGCCCCAAGCCCCAGGAACAGCAGCACCGGGCAGCTGAACTCGACCGCCGTCGCCACATAAGCCGCGAGCTCCGGCGGCAGCAGCGGAACCCGGTACTCGTCGCGGAACAGCACGACGGTGGTCTGCCAGCTTGCGATCTTCGTGAGACCTGCGTTCCAGAAGACGGCGCCGATGCCGACGCGCATCATGAGCTGCAGGATCGCGAGCGGAAAACGATCGAGCGCGGCGACGATCGCGCGGGCGCGCTCGCGCCAGTCCGACGCTCGCGCCGACCCGGTGTTGGTGATGGTCATGTTCAGGACCTCAAATCCTCGGGCGGAGCCAGTCCGATCGCGACGACCGCGCCCTCGCGGAAGAGATCGGCGAGAGCCCGTGTGAGATCGAAGCCGGAATCCGCCGCCAGCGCGGCCTCGGCCGCGCGAGCAAGCGTCGATCCCCGCTGCAGCTCCGCGCGGAAAGCGAACCTCCCGGGATCGAGGGTGCCCAGGAGAATCTCATCCGCGACCCGCCGCACCTCGAGACGGGCGCCGCCGCTCGAGAGATCGATGCGCTCCGCGCCATCGGCGCCACATCGGTTGGCGCGCCAGATCCGATCGATCGGCCAGGGTGAGCTCACGAGCCCCAGGGACGGATCGAGCTCGAGCACGAGCCGCGGCATCTCCGCCTCGGCGAGCCCGCCGAGGGCCGCGGGCGATATCGGCGCCGCATCCTGCGCATGCGCCGCGCGATGCATCAGCCACTCCAGCCGTGCCATGTCGGGGAGATAGACGAGCTCTCGGCAGGCCGGAAACGCCGCCAGGAAATGCGCGAAACCCTCGCCGTAGGCCGAGAGGCAGGGGCGCTCCGGCGGATGCGCGCGAATGAACTCGGCCGCGGCGTAACGGAAGAAGCGCTCGTCCACCAGCCGGCAGACCACGGGGAATGTGGCCGCGAGCGCATCGGTGAGCGAGACCAGCACCGTGTTGCGGTAGATATCGAGGCGCAGCTCGCGGGAGAGGCCATCCTCGGCGATCGCGTCGGAGATCGCGTCGTCGCCGAAGCCTAAGAGAGCGCGCGCGAAACTCGCCTGGAGCTCAGGCAGCCCGAGCATGCGCGCCCTCCCCGAGTGCTGTCTGCGCGACGGCGTCGGCGCGCGCCGCCTCGTCGAGCAGCACGGGCAACTCCGGCAGCCGCTTGTCCCACTCGATCAGGGTCGGCACTCGGCCGAAGCGGCGGAGCGCGCGCTCATAGAGCTCCCAGACCGGCGACACCACGCGGTCGCCGTGATCGTCGATCAGCAGCGTCTTGTCGCGCCGCTCCGTGCGGAAGTGCCCGGCCAAATGGATCTCGCCGATCGCCGCCGGCGGCAGCGCATCGACATAGGCCGCTGGATCGAAGCCGAAATTGACGGCGGTGACGTAGATGTTGTTGACGTCGCAGAGAATGCCGCAGCCGGTGCGCTGCGCGAGCGCGCTCAGGAACTCGGGCTCGGATATTGGCGAGTGCCGGAAGCGCAGGTAGGCGGAGGGATTCTCCACCAAGATCGCGCGGCCGAGCGCCTGCTGGACACGATCGACGTTCCAGCAGACCACCTCGAGCGACTCCTCCGTGTAGGGCAGCGGCAGCAGGTCGTTCAGGTAGACGCCGCCGGTCACACTCCAGGATAGGTGCTCGGAAACCAATCCGGGCTCGATCCGCGCCGCGAGCGCCGCGAGCGCCGCGAGATGACTTGCATCGAGTCCCTCGGCGCTGCCCAGCGACAATCCGACACCGTGCAGGCTCACGGGATAGTCGCGGCGGATCGCCTCCAGCCGGCGCAGGCCCGGACCGCTCTCGATGTAGTTCTCGGTGTGAACCTCGAGCCAGCCGATGGCGGGGCGGGTCGCGGCGATCTCGGCCATGTGCGGCCCGCGCAAACCGATGCCGGCGCGCGCAGGCATCGAGGCACTGCCGTTCGTGACCTTGTACACTGCGTCCGCCCCGTTCATCGCAACTCGCTCAGGCCTTGGGCACGAGGCTGGCGCCGACAATCTTCTGACAAGTGCCCGAGGGCACGTAGATCCAGGATTTGGGATCGCTCGCCAACTTGGACTCGCCCGCGCAGGAATGATTGCCGGTGGCAGCGCAGTCGTTCTTGCCGGCGGCGGCGACGCCAAAGCATTTCTCCGCCGTGAAACTGGGCGTCGGCGCGGGACCGGCGTTCGCGATCAGCGGCAGCGCAACCGCGGCGCCGACGGCGGAGGCGATCATGAGGGCGATCTTGGACTTTTGCATCGAACTCTCTCCCGGTAAGGTGAATGGTGTGGATTTGCGGGACCGATCGGGCACTCGAGCCCACCGGCCCGCGTCTGTGTGTTCGCGCCGCTACGGTTTTGGTTACAGGCGAGGCATCGGAAACCCGAACGATGGCGCTGGAAAGCGATCACGATCTCGCGAGGGACCGGGAATGGTCCGCGCTGATGGCCGCGGCGCAGGATGGCGACCGTGTGGCCTATGAGCGTCTTCTCCGGGAGGTCCTGCCCTTCCTGCGCGCGCTGGCCGCGCGCCAGCACCGCGCGCCCGACCGCGCCGAGGATGTCGTGCAGGACGTGCTGTTGACGGTGCACCGCGTACGCCACACCTACGATCCCGCTCGGCCCTTCACCCATTGGCTCGCGGCGATCGCGCGGCGCCGCTCCATCGACGCGCTGCGCCGCCGCGGCCGCACCGAGGCGGCCGAGGTCTCCGACGAGCGCGCCTATGAAACCTTTGCCGATCCTCGAGCGAAACAGGAGATGGAGGTGCGCGACCGCGCCGGTGGGTTGGGCCCGGCGATTGCGAGCCTGCCGCGGGGGCAACGGGAGGCGCTGGAACTGCTGAAGCTGCGGCAGCTCTCGCTCGCCGAGGCGTCGCAGGCGAGCGGCAAGTCGATCGCGTCCCTCAAGGTGAGCGTGCACCGGGCGATCCGTGCGCTCAGGGCGCAGTTGACGGGAGGCGAGCGGTGAGCGGGGCGACGGAGCGGCTGATCGAGCGGCTGGCGGCAGAGGCCGAGCCCGTGCATCGCCTGCGCCCCCCTGCCCTACGCGCGGCGCTTTGGCTGCTCGCGGTGGCGGCGGTGGCGGGTATGGCGATCGCGGGTTTCTCGGATCTCGACGTGTTCACCCGCCGAGCCCAGGACCCGAAGCTGGTGCTCGACATGATCGCGACACTCGTGACCGGAATCACCGCAGTGCTCGCGGCCTTCGAGCTGAGCCTCCCCGACCGTGCGCGCGCCTGGGCCTTGCTGCCGTTGCCGCCGCTCGCGGCTTGGATCGCCACCAGCGGCTACAACTGCTATCGCCACTGGATCACCGTCGGACCCGACGGCTGGGAGCTGGGCGAGAGCACGCACTGCTTCCGCTTCATTCTATCCGTGAGCGTGCCGCTCGGCCTCACCCTCTGGCTGCTGCTCCGCCGCGCCCAGCCGCTGGCACCCGCGCGCGTCGCCGCCGTCGGCGGTCTCGGCGTCGCCGCCATCGCTGCCTGCCTGCTGCAGTTCTTCCACCCGTTCGACGTCACGGTCATGGATTTGTCTGTGCATGCGGTCGCCGTGGCGATCGTGATCGCGGTGGCGTCTCTTTGGGCGAGATGGTCGCAGGGGCGGGGCTCGGCAGCGGCTCCGCCGTAGCCGCCGTCATCGCCTCACACGTTCACTCCGACGGCTTGGGTCCGATGATGGCAGTGCCGTCGGTGCCGCGCAGCAACGCGGGCTGAGACTTCCTTGCTCCTGGAGCGGGCTCCGGCTTCACCGATACCACACAGGCGAGTCGGTCCACATCGGGCATGGATTCCGGACAGGCGGATTGCGCGGCCACGGGCGACGGCGCGGGCTTGGCGCACGCCGCCAGCAGGGCCAGGGAGATCAGAAGCATCGCGCGTTTCATCGAGGAGCGCACTCCGGATCCAGTCGAGAGGCATCATCGCGCCGGCGGACGGCGCGGTCCATCCACTTAGATGACGCAGGAACCACGCCGGTAAAGCGGGGTCCACGAAATACCTCAGGGCATCGGATATCATCAAAGACCTTTATAGCCCGTAAAGGCCCTGTAACACCCCGAGCGCGCCCACCAGCACGCCGGCGGCGGTCTCGACGCTCAAGGGACGCCCGCCCCAGCCCTCGCGGAGCGCCCAGTCCTTGAGGGTCCACTCGCAGCCCACCACGTGCCAGACGCAGGAGCCCGCGGGCGAATGGATGCCGCCGAGGGTCGTCATTGCGGTCCAGACCTTCTCGCGGGCCTCGCCCGCGCGCTCGCCGAGATGCGGGTCACGGCCCACCCTGGGCACGCGGTTGAGATCGGGTGCGCGCAGCGGGTCGAGCGATGCCGCCTGAAAGATCGCACGAAAATCCTCCGCGGCCTGGCGCATGGCCGGCGTGATGGTGCGCCGCCGCTCCATGACGAGGAGCGTATCGGTGGCGCGATAGGGTCGCGCGGGGCGGCCCTGCTCGTCGGCGATGGCGGCGGGAAGCCGCTCCACCTCACCCCGTGCCCAGCGCTCCGGCGTCGGCGCCGCGCCGTCCTCGCCGCGTGTCGCCCGTCTTGCCTTGCCCCGTGCCATATCGGTCTCCTTCTCCCATATCGTCGCCGCACTTTCGCGCCTCGCTCACTCCGGGTCGCGCGCGTCAGGGTCGGGTGGCGGATGGTCGAGCAGAGCCCGGAGGTCGCCGATGTCATCGGGTAAGGCTTCCGGTAGCGCGCTCTCCCTGAGATGCGCGAGCTCCGGCGGCGGCTCGGGTGCCGCCTCGGCTTCTTCGAGCAGCGCCGCCTCGCGCAAACGTCCTTCGGCGCTCTCGCGCGGCACGATGCAGACCGGCTGGTGGCGCGCGCAGTAGGAGGAGCCCGGCCGAGTCGGCGCTCCGCAGAAAGGCTCGGCACCCGTGCGCCACTCCGCCACCACGAACGAGCACGCGTCGCTAGCGCGTGTGCGCGCGGTCTGCCCGCAACCGTTGACCTGGCCTGGATAGTCCTGTATCTCTGAGCGTAATGTTCTTGATATGTTCTCTTCGAGGGCCACAGAAAACCCAAGGTCGTCAATCACATGGACCATCTCACTGTCTCCAACCCAGAACTCGATCGCGGGGCCGCCTCGGTCACGTCAGTGGCCCCAAGCAATACCGACCATACGCCGCAAGCGGTCGGAAGTCAACGCAAAATGCGTCTAGCATTGTATTGCGGCCGCGTACACACTGCCGCGATGCGCGACGTTTCCGCCGTGGCCCGGCGCCTCAAGCAAATCCGCACGCGCGCCGGGCTATCCATCCGGCAGGTCGCCGAGGCGCTCCACATGGAGCATGGGTCGAGCTATCAGCACTACGAGGATCGCTTCAAGAAGCAGTTGCTGCCGCTCGATCTGATCCAGCGCTTAATGCCCATCTTCGAGCCGCGGGGCATCGATCGGGCGGACCTGCTCGCACTCGCGGGCGTCGACGGCTCGGGCCAGCGGCCGCTAGCCGGCTCCTCCCGCCCGGAGATCTTGGCGCCGATGATGCGCATCGAGGAACTCGACGTGCGTGCGAGCGCGGGCAGCGGCGGCAGCGGCCTCACGGACGAGAGCGCCCGCACCGTCGCGGCCTGGCAGATCCCGAACGAGATCGTGCGCGGCTACACCACCGCGCCGGCGGCCGAGCTCCGTATCATCACTGTGCTCGGCGACAGCATGGAGCCGACGTTGCTGCCTGGCCAGCGCGTGCTGGTCGACACCGCCGACCGGCGGCCGAGCCCGCCCGGCGTCTTCGTGGTCTGGGATGGCCTGGGGCTGGTCGTCAAGCGCGTGCAGCTCCTGCCCCACACCGACCCACCGCGGGTGAAGATCACCTCGGACAACCAGAACTACGAGTCTTACGAGCGCACGCTCGACGAAGCGTACATCCAAGGCCGCGTCATCGGTCAGTGGCGCTGGCTCTGAATAAGTGGAGGGGGATCATGAGGCGGCTGATCATTAGCGGCATCGTCGCGCTCGGTTGCATCGGAGTTGCCGAGGCGCAGGAGGCCAAGACCGTTCAGTGCCAGAAGAACGCAGACGTCCGCACCGTCACCGTGGAGTCGACGGCGGGCGGTTGTCGCGTGCTCTACTCGAAACCCGCGAAGTCACCGGGCCGCGAGCTCTGGCGCTACAAGGCGCATCCCGACATGTGCCAGTCGCGGGCGCAGCAGTTCGTGACCAAGCTCGAGGGCATGGGATTGACCTGCGGACCCCAGCCTTGATGTCAGACGCCGGGCAGGCGGTGGCTCCCGAAGATTTCCCGCAGCCTGGTCTTCAGAATCTTTCCGGTGGCGGTGTGCGGCAGTTCCGGCAGGAACACCACGTCGTCGGGTAGGGCCCACTTCGCGACCTTGCCCTCGAGGAAGGTCAGCAGCGTGTCGCGGTTCGGCGAACGGCCCTGTTTCGCCACGATGACCAGGAGCGGCCGCTCAGCCCATTTGGGATGGGGCACGCCGATCACCGCGGCTTCCGCGACGTCGGGGTGGGCGATCGCCGCATTCTCGATATCGATCGAGCTGATCCACTCGCCGCCGGATTTGATCACGTCCTTGCGGCGATCGACCAGCTGAAGATACCCGTCGGCGTCTATGGTCGCGACGTCTCCGGTGCGGAACCAGCCGTCCGCGTCGACGGCGTCTCTGGTCGCCGCCTCGTCCTTGTAGTAACCGCTGACGATCCAGGGGCCACGCACCAAGAGCTCGCCGCGGGCCGAACCGTCGTGCGGCTGGACCTTGCCCTCGGCATCGACGAGCTTCATCTCCACGCCGTAAAGCGGCCGGCCCTGCATCGCCTTGCGCGCGAGCTGCTCGTCCTTCGGCCGGTTCTGGAATTTCGCTTTCAAGGTTCCGAGCGTGCCAACCGGGCTCATCTCGGTCATGCCCCAGCCCTGGATCGCGTTAACGCCATACTTCTCCTCGAAGGCCTTGATCATCGCCGGCGGCGCGGCCGAGCCGCCGATCACAACTCGGTCGACGCCGTCGATACGTTTGCCGCTTTCCTCGAGATATTTCAGGAGGCCGAGCCAGACCGTGGGAACGCCGAGTGTGATGGTCACCCGCTCGGACTCGAACAGCGATTGCAGACTGGCGCCATCGAGGTTGGGCCCCGGGAACACCAGCTTGGCGCCCGCCATCGTGCAGGAATAGGCCGCGCCCCAGGCATTCGCATGGAACATGGGCACGATCGGACAGACCGAATCCCACATGGCGAAAGCGGTGTTGTTCGCCATGCAGCAAGCAAACGAATGCAGGACCGTCGAGCGATGGGAGTAGAGCGAGCCTTTCGGATTGCCCGTGGTTCCCGAGGTGTAGCAGAGCGACGATGCCGTGCTCTCGTCGAACTCGGGCCAGGCGAGGTCCGGCGTCTCGGCGGCGAGCAGCTCCTCATAGCAGAGCTGATTATTGACGCCGATATCCGGCATGTGCGCGCGATCGGTCATCGCGACATAGTGCTTCACGGGCTTCCAGTGCGGGGCGAGTTTCTCCACCAGCGGCGCGAAACTCAGATCGAAGAAGATCAGCGCGTCCTCAGCGTGATTGACGATGTAATCGAGCTGATCATGGAACAGGCGCGGATTGATCGTGTGGCAGATCGCGCCGATGCCGGAGACGCCGAAATAGAGCTCGTAGTGGCGAAATCCGTTCCAGGCGAGCGTTGCCACCCGGTCGCCCAATTTGATGCCGAGGCGGCGGAGCGCCTTGGCGAGCTGCTTCGAGCGGCGCTCGGCCTCGGCGTAGGTATACCGGTGGATCGGTCCCTCGTTGGTGCGCGAGACGATCTCGGTGTCCGCGTGATACTGCGCCGCGTGATCCAGCATGGTCTGGATCAGCAGCGGGCCTTCCATCATTAGGCCGCGCATGGCACCTCCCTGTTCCCTGCCCTGGGGATTCTTCCCCTTATGCTCAGACCCAAACCTCTAGCCGAAACAGCCGGATGTTGCGAGAGCTCAGAATGACGCGGAAAGCCCGCCATCGACGGTCAGCACATGCCCGTTGATGTAGGTTGCCGCGTCCGAGGCCAGGAACACCGCCGCGCCCGCGATCTCGCGGGGCTCGCCCCAGCGCTGCAGCGGGATCCGGCGCTTGACGAAGTCCTCGACCTCGGGATCGTCGATCATGGCGGCATTCGTCTCCGTGGCGAAGTAGCCGGGCGCAATGGCATTCGTCGTTATGCCCTGCGGTCCGAATTCGACCGCCAACGCCCGCGCGAAGGCCGCGAGCCCTCCTTTGGCCGCGATGTACACCGCATCGTTGGCGCGGCCGAGTGGACCGGCGATCGAGGTCACCATGATGATGCGGCCACGGCCCCGCGGAATCATGAGCGCCACGGCCGCCTTGGCCAAGTGAAAGGCCGCCACCAGATTGACGTCGAGCACGCGATGAAAGTCATCTGCCGTGATCTCGGCCAGGGGAAATCGATGCCGGACGCCCACATTGCTGACGAGGATGTCGAGACCGCCGAAGGCCGTTTCGATGCGCTCGAATGCTGCGGCGATCTCGCCGGGCTCGGCGATGTCGAAGGCGAGCGGCGATGCTGTGCCTCCATTATCTTTGATCTGCGCCTCCGCGGCCTCGAGGCGCGCCGCTTGGCGGCCGTTCAAAATGACGTGGGCACCCGCTTCGGCGAGGGCTTGAGCGATCTCCAGCCCCAGCCCCTGGCCTGCGCCCGTGACCAGCGCGACTTTGTCGCCGAGGTCGAACAACCCCCTCTTGCCGGCTCCGGCGTCGACCTCTCTCATTCGCGCGCCCATGACCGAAGCTTGAGCCACTGGATCGTCCTAAGGCAAGGACGAACGTAGACAAGGGCGCCGCCATGCCCCATTTTTCGGCGAGCAAGGGAGGCGGCGGATGGTAGGTAAAATAGGCGTTGTCGGCGCCGGTCTCATGGGGGCGGAGATCGCCCTCGTCTATGCGCTCGCCGGATACGATGTGCTCCTCAGCGACCGCACGGACGCCGAGCTCAAAGGGGCACTCGACCGGCTCGCCGGCCTTCTCGACAAGGGGATCGCGCGCGGCTTCTACAAGGAGACGGACAAGTCGCCTGCACTGGCCCGTATCGCTGTCACCACCGATCTCGCGCGCTTTGCCGACCGGGATATGGTGACCGAGGCGGCGTTCGAGGACGAATCGGTCAAGGCTGGAATCTTCCGAACCCTGGATCACATCTGCCGGCCGGACGCGCTGATCGCCAGCAACACCTCGAGCATCGCGATTTCCACTCTCGCCTCCCACCTGAAGCCCGAGCGGCGGCCGCATTTCCTCGGCACGCATTATTTCTCGCCGGTCTCGCGCATGAAGCTCGTCGAGGTCATCCCGCATTTCGACTCCGCCGAGCCGGCTGTCGAGCGTGCCCTCGCTTACTGCCGCGACGCCGGCAAGATGCCGATCCGCGTCAAGGACGTCGTGGGCTTCGCCGTCAACCGAGTGCTCCACGCCTTCGTCATCGAGGCGATCAAGCTGGTCGAGGAAGGCGTCGCGACGCCGGAGGACATTGATCTCGCCTGCAAGCTCGGCCTCGGACATCCGATCGGGCCGTTTGAGCTGATGGACGTCACGACCTCGAGCCTCTGCCTGCAGGTCCAGGAGATTCTGCATGCCGCCTATGGCGAGCGCTTCCGGCCGCCGGCTCTGCTGAAGCAGCGCGTCAACGCGGGCTATCTCGGCCGCCGGGCGGGCCGTGGTTGGCTCAAGGGCGCCGAACGAAAACCTCGGTCGTAAGCGCCTATTTCTCGCCCCGGGCGGTCTTCAGCGCATCGAGAATGGCGATCAAGCAGCGGTCGCGCTCAGCAGCGAGCTCGGGAATGGTCCGTCCGGCGGCTTCCTCGGCAACCCCGTCAATGATCTGCTGTTGCACCGCCGGCGTGAGCTCGGGATTGCCGAGCGCGGGCCACCAATCGCGCGCCAGGGGTACACCCAGATGCGGCATGAAATGGGTCATGCCGCCGACGCCGCCGGCCAGATGAAACGTGAGGTGGGGTCCCATGATCGCCCAGCGCAGGCCCGGCCCGTAGGCGATACCCGCGTCGACATCGGCGACGCTGGCAACGCCGTCGGCGACCAGGTGGATCGCCTCGCGCCACAGCGCGGCTTGGAGGCGGTTGACCAGGTGGCCCCTGACCTCCTTGCGGATGTGGATCGGCCGCTTGCCGATCTCGCGGTAAAACGCCAGTGCGCGCTCGATGACGGCGGGGCTGGTCCGCTTTCCGCCGACCACCTCGACCAGGGGGATCATGTGTGGGGGATTGAAGGGGTGGCCGATGATACAGCGCTCGGGGTGCCGGCAGCGCGCGGCGATGTTGCTGATGAGAATGCCGGACGAGCTCGACGCCAAGATCACCTCGGGCGGCAGCGCGCGGTCGAGGCGCTCGAACAGCTCGACTTTCATGTCCTCGCGCTCGGGCGCGCTTTCCTGAACGAACTCGGCGCCAACGACCGCGGCCGCGGGATCGCGCTCGAAGCGAAGTCGCTCGGCCGATGCGCCAGGCGCGAGCCCCAACCGCTCGAGCGCGGGCCACGCGGTCCGGACATAGTCGCGGATGAACGCCTCGCCTGTGGGCGCGGGGTCGCTCGCCACCACCGACAGGCCACGGGAGAGAAAATACGCCGCCCAGCTCGCGCCGATCGTACCCGCGCCGATCACTGCAGCATGTTTAACAGCCATCCTCTCCCCCTCACACTCTTCGGAAAAACGCCTCGATCTCTCGGCACGCGAGCACTGGCTGCTCATAGTGGACGAAGTGCCCCGCCTCGGGAGCGATCGTCACTTCGACATCGCTGAAGAATTCGTCGAGCCGGTCGGTCCATTCGCTCTTGAGCACGGGATCGCTCGCACCCCAGAGCACGCGCGCCGGCACTGAGATCGGTAGACGCCCGCGCTTCGGCGCCTCGCCACGGATCACTGCGAGCCGCGCCTGGTGCGCGCTGATATACCAGTTGAAGCCACCTTGCAGATTCCCGGGTTTCATGAAGTTGTCGACCCAGGCTTCGAGATCCTCGTCGAAAGCGCGAGGATCGTGCGCCCAATGACTGAGGAAATGCCGGAAGTAAGTCCGACAGGTCTCGCGCGAGCTTCCCACCAGCTCCGCCGCCCAGGGCTGCTGATGGAAGGACTGATACCAGATCTCCACTAGATGCTCGGGAGCCGCCCAGCGCGCGCCGATCCCGGCATAAGGGCAATCGAAGAAGAACAGGCCGTGCAGCCGCTCCGGCTGCTGGCGCGCGATCGACTGGGAGACATAGGCGCCGACGTCGTGCGAGACGATGCCGATGCGCTCGAGGCCGAGCCCGTCCATCAGCGCCAGAATGTCCGTGGCGTGGACGTCCGCACCGGCATCCGCCGACGGCCCATGAGCGGGTTTTTCCGTATCGCCGAAGCCGCGCAGATCGGGCGCGATGACATCGAACTCGGCGGCAAGAGCGGGGATGCATTTGCGCCAGACGCGGCAGAATTCCGGCCAGCCGTGGAGCAGCAGCAGTGTTGGACCGCGGCCTTCGCGGAGATAATGGATGCGGATACCGTTGGCCGTGATGTAGTGGAACTTGAACCCGGTCATGCCGCCTCCCGGTCGGAGGCGGCATTCTCCCCGCAAGCGCCGCTCAGCGCAACGTCGGCCGCGGCCTCACACGGCAGCGAGCGCCCGATCGAGGTCCTCGATCAAATCCGCGGAGTCCTCGAGACCGACCGACAGACGCACCAGCGCCTCGTCGATGCCCAAGATCGCCTTGTCCTCGGGCGACAGTTTCTGATGCGTTGTGGTCGCGGGATGCGTGATCAGGCTCTTGGCGTCTCCGAGGTTGTTCGAAATCTTGACGATGCGCAGCGCGTTCTGGAACCGGAACGCACCGGCTTTGCCGCCGGCGGTCACGAACGCCACCAGATTGCCGCTGCCGGTCATCTGTCGGCGCGCCAGCTGATATTGCGGATGGCTCTCGAGACCGGGATAGAGGGTGCGCAGCACCTTCGGATGCTTCTCCAGGAAGGCCGCCACCTCGGCTGCATTGCGGCAGTGCTGCTGCACGCGCAGCGGCAGCGTCTCGAGCCCTTTGACCAAGAGCCAGGCATTGAACGGGCTTATGGACGGGCCGGTATGGCGCAGGAACGGCGCCAGGTGGTCGGTCACGAATTGGCGCGACCCCAGCACCGCGCCGCCGAGGCTCCTGCCCTGACCATCGATGTGCTTGGTCGCTGAATAGACCACGACGTCCGCCCCGAGCCTGAGCGGCCGCTGCAACAGCGGTGTCGCAAAGACGTTGTCGACGACAAGGAGTCCGCCGGCAGCGTGGGTCAATTTCGCGACGGCCTCGAGGTCCACCAATTCGAGCGTCGGATTGGAGGGCGTCTCGCAGAACACGAGCTTCGCTGGCCGCGACAGCGCGCGGCGCCACGCCTCGAGGTCCCGGCCGTCGACCACCTCGGTCTCGACGCCGTAGCGCGGCAGGATCTGCTTCACGATGTGGAGACACGAGCCGAAGAGCGCTCGGGACGCGACGAGCCGGTCGCCGGCCTTCACCACCGAGGCGAGCGCCGCAAACACCGCCGCCATGCCGCTCGCCGTCGCGCGACACACCTCGGCGCCCTCGATCAGGCGCAGCCGCTCTTCGAACATGGAAACGGTCGGATTGGCATAGCGGGAGTAGACGTAGCGCGAGCCGTCGTTCGCAAAGGCGGATTCTGCCTCCTCGGCGCTCCCGTAGACGTAGCCCGAGGTCATGTAGACGGCCTCGCTGGTCTCCATGTGCTGGCTGCGCAATCCGCCGCCATGGACGAGGAGCGTGCTCAGATGCGAGTCTTCCGGAAGCGAGGCTGGCGCGGACATCGGTCGTCTCCTTTGCGAGGCGCCGGCTCCGCACACGAAAAAACCCTGGTCCGCAACGGGTCCAGGGTTCCACAGAACACCCGACCTTTTAGCGGAGGATTTTTACGTGGTCGCAAGCCGGTCGGCCAAATCACCACGGTATCGAGATGCAAGTAGCGCCTTCGGAGCGCGCCTGTCAAGCGGGTCGCGCGGCGGCGGCGCGCGAAGGATGACGCCGCCTAGCCGCATGCGATAGGGTTTCCTAAATCACTCACCGCTCGGCGGAGACGTCATGGACCTTTTCGATCTCACCGGCAAAACCGCGATCATCACGGGCTCCTCGCGGGGCATCGGCCGCGCCATCGCGGAGCAGATGGCGGCGGCGGGCGCCAATGTCGTGATCTCGAGCCGCAAGGCCGCTCCCTGCGAGGAAGTCGCCGCGGGGATCATCAAGGCCGGTGGCAAGGCCATCAGCATCCCCTGCAACGTCGGCGAGAAGGCTCAGCTCCAGGCGCTGATCGCGCGCACGCGCGAGCATTTCGGGAAGGTCGACATCCTCGTTTGCAATGCCGCGGTCAATCCCTATTACGGCCCGCTGCTCGACGTCACCGACGAGGCCTACGACAAGACCATGAGCTCGAATGTGCGCAGCAATCTCTGGCTCATGCAACTGGTGATGCCGGAGATGGCCGAGCGCAAGGATGGCGTCGTCATCATCATCTCCAGCATCGCGGGCTTGCGCGGCAGCCCCATGCTCGGAGTCTATGCGATCTCCAAGGCAGCGGACCTCCAGCTCTGCCGGAACTTGGCCGTCGAGTGGGGGCAGCACAACGTCCGCATCAACTGCATCGTGCCGGGCTTGGTAAAGACCGATTTCGCCCGCGCGCTCTGGGAAGACCCGGTGGTGCTGGAGCAAGCCGTGAGCAACGCGCCGCTAAAACGCATCGGCCAGCCCATCGAAATCGCGGGCGTCGCCGTGTTCCTGGCATCGCGCGCCGGCAGCTTCGTCACGGGTCAGGCGATCGTGGTCGACGGTGGCGTCACGATCGCCGGGCGACTCTAGGCGATCTCGAACAAGCCGGCGGCACCCATGCCGCCGCCGATGCACATGGTGACCACGGCGTAACGCGCCTTCCGGCGCTTGCCCTCAATGAGCGCGTGGCCGACCAGGCGGGCGCCGCTCATGCCATAGGGGTGCCCAATGGAGATGGCGCCGCCGTCGACGTTGTATTTCTCGGGATCGATGCCGAGCCGGTCGCGGCAATAGAGACACTGCACGGCAAAAGCCTCGTTGAGCTCCCAGAGATCGATATCCGATACTTTGAGTCCGTGGCGCTGCAGCAGCTTCGGCACCGCGAACACGGGGCCGATGCCCATCTCGTCGGGCTCGCAGCCCGTCACCACCATGCCGCGATAGATGCCGAGCGGCTCCAAGCCGCGCTTTTCCGCGAGCTTCGCATCCATCACGACGCAGGCGGATGCGCCGTCGGAGAGCTGGCTCGCGTTCCCCGCCGTGATATGACCTGCTTCGCGCACCGGCTTCAGCGAGGCCAATCCCGCAAGGGTCGTCTCGGGCCGGTTGCCCTCGTCCTTGGCAAGCGTCACCGGCTCGCTCCAAGTCCGGCCGGAGTCCTTGTCGCTCATTTGCCTCATGCTCGGCAGCGGCACGATCTCGGCGTCGAACCGGCCAGCTTTCTGGGCGGCGGCCGTGCGCTGCTGGCTCAGCAGCGCGAACTCGTCCTGCTTCTCCCGCGTCACCTGATAGCGCCGCGCCACTACCTCTGCGGTGTCGATCATGGGCATCCAGACATCGGGCTTATGCTTTGCGAGCCACTCATCGTGATGATGAGACGTGTTCGTGGTGTTCTGCACCAAGCTGATCGATTCGACGCCGCCCGCCACCATCGCGGGGACGCCGTCCACCACGACCCGCTGTGCTGCGATGCTGATGGCCATCAGGCCGGAGCTGCAGAACCGGTTCACAGTCTCGCCCGCGACCGTCACGGGGAGGCCCGCGCGCAGCGCAGCCTGGCGCGCGATATTGTGGCCTGTGGTTCCCTCGGGAAAGCCGCAGCCGATCACGACGTCCTCGATCTCGCCGGGCTCGAGCTTCGCGCGCTCCACGGCGTTCTGGATCACGTGCCCCGTAAGCGTCGCGCCGTACGTCATGTTGAACGCACCGCGAAACGCCCTCCCGATCGGCGTGCGCGCAGTCGAGACGATCACCGCTTCGGCCATGGCGGCTTCCCTCCCATTGTTCCAAGTCGGGCCTAGGAAACGCGCTCACGGGCGATCTGGCAAGTGCTTCGGGACCGCTTTGTGTTAGATAGCAGAGCCCCTCACCCTGCCCTCTCCCCGACGGGGAGAGGGTTGCGGAAGCTTAGCGAGCGCAGTGAGCTTAGCCGAAGCTGGGTGAGGGGGATGCTTCCGTCTGCTCGCGAATTGCCAGGGAGTTTCGTTCATGCGTGAGTTCAAGAGCCTTGCCGAGCTCAAAGCCGCCGCAGGCGAGACGTTGGGCGTCAGCCCCTGGATGACTGTGACCCAGGACTTGATCGATCGCTATGCCGACGTCATCGACGACCACCAATGGATCCACGTCGATCCCGTGCAAGCCGCGCGCTCGCCGCTCGGCACCACCATCGCGCACGGCTATCTCACGCTCTCGCTGATCCCCTCGATGATCCGCGACCTCTATTCCGTCGCTGGTGTGAGCGCGCGCCTGAACTACGGATCGAACCGCGTCCGCTTTCCGACGCCGGTGCCGCGGGACGGGCGCCTGCGCACGCATCTTAGGATCCTATCGGCGGAGGATGGAACCGACGGCGCCGTGCGGGTCACCCTGCAGGCGACGGTCGAGCTCCAGGGCAGCGAGAAGCCCGCCTGCACCGCAGAGATCGTGACCCTGATGCTTCCGGAGGCTCGCTAGGACCCCGAGCCGTTGCGCTTTCGCGCCTGCCACTCCGCGTAGCTCATGCGCTTCATGTCGAAGCGGTCGGACAAGCGGACATAGCCGCTGCCGGCGAGACGGCCGACCGGCTTCATGGCGTCGAGATCGATGCGACCGCCGGGCATCAGGACCTCATCGCGGATGTGAAAGCGGAGCACTTCGCCGAGCACGATGGAGCGCTTGCCGCCCTCGCCGAAGCGCAGTTCCTCGATCAGCTTGCATTCCATGTTGACCGGCGATTCCGCGATGCGCGGGGGCTTCACCACCGAGGACGGCACAGCGGTCAACCCCGCCTCCGAGAGTTCATCGATGCCCTCGGGAAAATCGACGGCGCATATGTTCATGCGCTCGGCGATCGCCTCGTCGACGAGATTGACCACGAACTCGCGGGTGGCGCGGATAATACGCACGGTGTCCTTGAGTCCGCCTTCGGCCCGGAGTTCCATGCCGAGCGCCACGATCGGGGGGTCGTGGCTGAAGCAATTGAAGAACGAGAACGGCGCCGCGTTCGGCACGCCCTGTTGGTCTCGCGTGGTGACGAAGGCGATCGGCCGCGGCACCACGGAGCCAATCAGAAGCCGATAGCGGTCCTTCGGGGGGAGCGTCGCGAAATCGAATTCCATGGGTCTCGGACTCAGGAGGGGGTGACAAGCCGGCTTGTGGTCGGATCGAAATTGATCGGGAGCATGCCGCGAGGCTTCGCCGCCGCTGAGAGCTCGCATGACAGGAACCTGCCTCGGCCCGCCGCGCCCGTCACCGCGCCGTCGCGCCAAACCACTTCGCCGCGCGAGATCGTGGTGATCGGCCAGCCCGTCACCGTGCGCCCCTCGTAGGGCGTGTAATCCATGGCGTCGTGCATGATCTCCTGGCGGATCGTCACCGGCAACTCCGGGTCCCAGATCGCGATATCGGCGTCGCTTCCGACCGCGATGGTACCCTTGCGCGGATAGAGTCCGTAAAGCTTCGCGGCGGTCGTGGCGCTCAGCGCCACGAACCGCGTGAGGTCGATGCGACCTGCGCGCACGCCCTCGGAGAAGAGGAGCGGCAATCGCACCTCGATGCCCGGTACCCCATTGCCGATCTTCTTGAAATTCGGGTTTGGGCCCGCGTACAGCTTCCCCGTCGCATCCATGCGATAGGGCGCGTGATCCGACGAGAACACGTCGAACACGCCGGTTTCCAACCCACGCCAGACAAATTCCTGGTTTGCCTTGTCGCGCGGCGGCGGGCTGCACATGCAGCGCGCGCCCTCGATGCCGGGCTTGTCGAGATCGTCCTCGGTGAGAAACAGGTATTGCGGACAGGTCTCCGCGTAGATCTTGAGGCCGCGGTTGCGCGCCCAGGCGATCTGATCGATCGCTTCGCGGCCGGAGACGTGCACGATCAGCACGGGCACGTCGATGAGCTCGGCGAGGCTGATCGCGCGGTGGGTCGCTTCGCGCTCCGCGAGCGCCGCGTGCGCCGTCGCATGGAATTTGGGCGCCGTGTGGCCGGCTGCCAGCAAGCGCTCGGTCAGGAACGCAATGACGTCGTGGTTCTCCGCATGGATCATCACCAGCGCGCCCTCGCGCCGCGCCAGCGACAGCACCTCCAGCGTCTCGCGGTCGCTGAGCTTGAGGGCGTCGTAGGTGAGATAGATCTTGAAGGACGTGTAGCCGTCGCGAATGAGCGCCGGCAGCTCCTGGCCCAGCACCTCGCGGCTCGGGTCGGAAATAATGAGATGGAAAGCGTAGTCGATGATCGCCTTCCCCTCCGCCTGCCGGTGATAGTCCTCCACCACCTTGCGGAGCGATTGGCCGCGATGCTGTGCGGCGAACGGGATCAGCGTCGTGGTGCCCCCCGCCGCTGCTGAGCACGAGCCCGAGAGGAAATCGTCCGCCGTGGGAATCCCGATCGAGGACACCTGCGCGATGTGGACGTGGCTGTCGATGCCGCCGGGCAGCACCAGCTTGCCCCGTGCATCGATCTCCTCGCGGCCTCGCCCTAGATTCGCGCCAAGCGCCGATATCCGGCCGCCTGCAATACCGACATCGGCCGCGAACACGTCAGCCGCGGTCGCGACGGTTGCGTTGCGGATCACGAGATCGAATTCGGCCATGCAGATCCCTGGTCAGAGCGCCACAGTGCCGCTAAGACTTATACGAAGCCCGCTTGCCTGCAAAGCCCGAGGCTGGGGGCCTTGCCTAGGAAATGCTCATGCCTGTCATCGACGAATCCGCGCGCGGCTTCTATGTGATCTCGGCCACGCCGTTCACCGACGATGGTGCGATGGATTGGACCTCCACCGATCGCCTGATGGACTTCTACCTCGACTGCGGCAGCGACGGCATCACCATCCTCGGCATGATGGGCGAGGCACAGAAGCTCTCTCAGGAGGAGTCGGCGGCCTTCGTCGCCCGCGTGATGAAGCGCGTCGGCAGCCGGGTCCCAGTGGTGGTCGGCGTCACCAGCGCGGGCTTCCGTCTCATGGGCGACCTGGCGCGGCATTCCATGGACCTCGGCGCCGCCGGCGTCATGGTTTCCGGCACAAGCGCGCTCAGAACCGATGACCAGGTCTACGCCTACGTCGAAAGCGTCGTGCGGGAACTAGGCCCGGAGATCCCTGTCGTGGTGCAGGATTATCCGCAAGTCAGCAACGTCTGCCTCTCGCCCGCTCTGGTGAATCGGCTGTTCGCCGATTTTCCCACGCTCAAGGTGCTGAAGCACGAGGAAGCGCCCGGCCTGCGCAAGATCTCCAAGCTGCGCGCGGCGGAGTCCTCCGGCTCCCGCAAGCGCCGGATCAGCATCCTCGTTGGGAACGGCGGACTGCATCTGATGCAAGAGCTCGCTCGGGGCATCGATGGCGCCATGACGGGCTTCGCCTTCCCCGAAGGGCTGGTCGAAGTGATCCGACGCTGGTTCGCGGACGATAGGGACGCTGCCGAGGATATCTACGACGCCTACCTTCCGGTGATCCGGCACGAGAATCAGATCGGTCTCGGTTTGGCCCTCCGCAAGGAGACTCTGTGCCGCCGGGGCGTGATCGCGTGCGCCCGCGCCCGCGCACCCGGTCCCGCACTGGACGCCGACGACCAGGCGGAACTCACGCATCTGCTGGATCGCCTCGAGCGGGCAAAGGCGCGGCTCGGCATCGCGCTGCCGCCGCTGCTCATGGCCGGCGGGTAGCCTACTCCTCGTCCGGCAACGCGCTCTCGTGCCAGTGCGAGAGCAGCCAGCGCGAGACGCGGTCGAGCGAGAAATAGATCGCCATGCCCGTGAGCGCGAGCAACACCAGCGCCGCCATCTGCCGCGCGATCTCGAGACGGTAGCCGGCCTCCAGGATGCGGTAGGCGAGCCCGGTCTCGCTTCCGCCGGTGCCCGCAACGAGCTCCGCCACCACGGCGCCCACCAGCGCAAGCCCGCCGCTGATCTTCACGCCCGCGAGGAAGTTCGGCAGCGCCGTCGGCATGCGGAGATAGCGCAGCGTCTTCCAGCGCGTGGCACCGTAGAGCTTGAACAACGCGGCGAGGTTCCGATCGGCGCTGTTGAGGCCGAGTGTGGTGTTGGCGACGATCGGGAAGAACGCCACGATCAGGGCCAGGATCAGCACCGACCAATAGGCATCGTTGACCCAGATGATGATGAGCGGCGCAATCGCCACCACCGGAGTCACCTGGAGCGCGATCGCGTAGGGCAAAAGACTCTGCTCCAGGACGCGCGACTGCGCGAAGAGGATCGCAATCGCACCGCCCAGGACGATGGCGGCGGCGAGGGCCGCGATGGTGATGCGGACGGTCACCCAGAGCGAGCCGAGGAGGCTCGGGCCGTCCCGCCACAGCGTCTCCGCCACCAGAGCCGGGCCCGGCAGGACATACCAGGGAACCTCGAAATAGCGGACCACCGCCTCCCAACCGGCGAGGAACAGCGCGCCGACCGCGGCGGGACCGAGAATACGGAGCATGCGATCGGTCATGCCATCATTCCTTCCGCGAGCCGGTGCGAGAGCGCGCGGCAGAGCTCAGTGTAACGCGGCGCCGTGCGCAAGGTGCCGGTGCGCGGATAGCCGAGATCGATGGGCATGTCGGCGATGATCCGCCCCGGCCGGGGCGTCATCACGATCACTCGGCTCGAGAGGAACGCGGACTCGAACACGCTGTGGGTGACGAAGACCACGGTCCAATGCTGCTCTTCCCAGAGCCGAAGCAAATCCTCGTTCAGCTTGAAGCGGGTGATCTCGTCGAGCGCTGCGAAGGGCTCGTCGAGCAGCAGCAGCTCCGGGCTGGTGACGAGCGCGCGCGCGATGGAGACGCGCATCTTCATGCCGCCCGAGAGCTCGCGCGGGTAAGAGCGCTGGAATCCCTCGAGGCCCACCGCGGCGAGAGTCTGCCCGATCCGGTCGGAGACGCTCGCTCGCGTCTCGCCCGAAAGACGCAGCGGCAGGTAGACATTGTCCCAAACCGTCGCCCAAGGCATCAGCGTCGGCTCCTGGAACACGAAGCCGATGCGGCCGGCGAGCGCGTCCCGACCCTGGATCATGCCGGCGCTGGGCTCCACGAGCCCCGCGATAATCCTGAGCAGCGTGCTCTTGCCGCAACCGGAGGGCCCAAGCAGGCTGACGAAGGCGCCCTTTTCAATGGCGAGGTCGACGCGATCGAGAGCGAGCGTGCCGTTGCGAAAGACCTTGCGCACGCCCTCGAGAGAGACGAGCGGCGGCATGGGCCGTCGCGATGGTCCGACGATTACTTCCGCATGCCGAGGTCGAAGGCCTTGTTCACGAACTGCAGCGTGTAGGCTTTCTTGTAATCGAGGTTGGCGGAATAGAGTCCCTGCTTCGACATCACGTCGTGGAAGGCCTTCCAGCGCTCGTCGGTCATCGCGCCGATGCCGAGCTTGAGGCTGTCGCCACTGTCGACCACGCCGTATTCCTTGATCTTCTTGATCGCGTAAGCCAGCAACTCGTCGGTCTCTTCGGGGTTGTCCTTTTTGATGAGCGCGTTCGCGGGCGAGGGATCGCCGTAGAGATAGCTGTACCAGCCCTCGATGCTCGCATTGACGAAGCGCTGCACCAGATCGGGCTTCTCCTCGACCATCTTGCGCGAGGCCTCGATCACCGAGGCATAGGTGGCGTAGCCCTCGTTGGCGAGTAGGAACACCGCCGGCTTGCCGCCCGCCTTCTCGATCAGAAAAGGCTCGCTGGTGAGATAGCCCTGCTGCACGGCGTTCTGGTCCGCCATGAAGGGCGCGATGTTGAAGTTGTACGGGCGGATCTGGTCGTCGGTGAAACCGAACTTCGCCTTGAGGAAGAGCCATGGGCCCACGCGCGTGTCCGCACCGATCATGATCGGCTTGCCCTTGAGCGCTGCGAGGCTGTCGTTGCCGACGCCGGCATGGGCAATCAGCACCATCGGATCCTTCTGGAACATGGCCGCCACCGCGACCATGGGGATGTTTTCTTTGACGAAGTTCAGGGGCAGGAACGAATTCGGTTCCTCGTCGAAGTCGAGCCGGCCGGCGGCGAGCAGCTGCGAATGATTGACCTGCGGCCCGCCCTGGCGGAGCGACACCTCGAGGCCGTATTTGGCATAGATGCCGGTGGCGATCGCCTGGTAATAGCCGCCGTGCTCGGCCTCAGCCTTCCAATCGGTGCCGAGGCTCACCTGGTCCCGCGCCGCAGCAGGCCCCGCGAGCCACGCCGCCAAAGCTCCCGCCATCAAGACCGCACTGGATGTTCTGATCGCCTGCCGCATTGCTCGCCCCTCCGGATTGGCTCGTGTCCCCGTGGCTCTTCTATAGCAGCAGCAGCAGGCGCCAGGCATGATCAAATTCCGCAATGGGGGTGCTCAATCCGCGGGCAGAGGCGCCCGCATCTACGGCCTATTTGCTCGACCGGGGCACGCGCCCCTCGATGGGATAGGCGGGATCGTTGTAGCCGGGCGTCGAGGGGTGTCCCGCCGGCACCAGCCCGTCGATGAGCGCCTCGTCAGCAGCATCGAACTTGTACTCGAGACCGCGAATGTAGTCGGCCCACTGCACCTCCGTGCGCGGGCCCGCGACAGCGCCGGTCACCAGCTCGTTGTTGAGCACCCAGGCGAGAGCGAATTGGCCAGCGGTGAACCCGCGAGCCTCCGCGTGCCGCTTGATGGTCTGGGCGATGCGCAGCGACTCCGGACGCCATTCCGTCTGCATCAGGCGCTTGTCGTTCCGGCCCGCCCTGGTGTCGGCCGCGGGCGGCGCGTCGGGCGCGTATTTCCCGGTCAGGACGCCCCGTGCCAGCGGGCTGTATGGCACGACGCCCAAGCCGTAATGGGCGGATGCCGGCAGCTGCTCCACCTCCGGCATGCGGTTCATCGCGTTGTAATAGGGTTGGTTGACGATCGGACGAGCGGTCCCGAGCCGATCGCAGAGGGCGCAGATCTCAGCGATTCGCCACGAGCGGTAATTCGAGACGCCGAAATAGCGCACCTTGCCCTGACGCACCAGATCCGCCATGGCACGCACGGTCTCGCAGAACGGCGTCGCGTGGTCCTCCTTATGAAGGTAGTAGACGTCGATGTAATCGGTGCCGAGGCGCTTCAGGCTTGCCTCGGCCGCTTGCAGCATCCATTTGCGCGAAAGCCCGGCTTCGTTCGGTCCCGGTCCCCCGGGGTTCGCGAGCTTGGTCGCGAGCACCCAGCGGTCGCGGTCGCCGCGGATCGCGCGGCCCACCACCTCCTCCGATCGACCGCCCGTGTATTGATCAGCCGTGTCGATGAAGTTCACGCCCTGGTCGCGGGCCGCACCGACGATCCGTGTGGAGGTCGGCTCGTCCGTGGCACCGCCGAAATTCATGGTTCCGAGGCAGAGCGGCGATACCTTGAGGCCGCTCCGCCCGAGGGTCCGGTAGTCCATACGAAACCTCCATTCGACGAGATCGCCACGAGCGATCGAGTCTGCTGTGGCAACGTGATCGCTGCAAGCGTGCTGCGTCCAGCCATTGAAACTGCGGCGTTAGCGGACCTCCGGCGAGCGATCGCAAGACTATGCAAAGACTTTGATCCATTTCCCGAAGAGTATTCAATTCCGAATCCTGTGCCTGTGCTGCGGTATTAGCAAACTTTTAAGGCTGAAGTTGTAGGGTCGCCGCGGTTTCGTTGGGCGTCACAGGAGCGTGCGGCCGAGCAGTGGCTCGGCCGCGGAGGTCAGAACGCATCGTGCAGGCATCCGCGCTTCAGGTCGGCGCCCTCGAGCGGCCGACGGTTCCCACGGCTCTTCAGTGCCTCGTCATGGCGGCACGCCATCACGGCGTGCACCTCTCCGCCGATCAGCTCATCCGCGAACACGCACTCGGCCCCGAAGAGCCCAACTCTCAGCAGCTCGCCGCCGCCGGCGGGGCACACGGGCTGACACTCGGCGAGATCAGGCTCCGCCCGCGCGATTTTTCCAAGCTCGCCCGCGGCGTGCCCGCGATCATCCACCTCAAGAACGGCAACTCGGTCTTGCTGACGGCCATCGCGGGCAAGGGCCAAGCCGCGACCGCCACGGTCTTGGACCCCGCCGTTGGCGAATCGACGCCGCTCATCACGGAGCTCGACCGGATCGCCACGGCCGCCGAAGGCGTGTTGCTCATCCGCCGGGACGGCGAGAGCCGGGATGCCGCAGCGCAGCCCTTCGGTCTCGGCTGGCTCGTCGGTCAGGTGGTGACGGAGCGGCGGCAGTTCCGAGACATCGCGATTGCGGCGGCCATGATGAGCGTGCTCGCGCTCGCGCCCGCGATATTCTGGCAATTGGTCGTCGACCGCGTCCTTGCGCACCGGAGCCTCGCTACACTCAACGTGCTGGTGGGCGGCATGGCGCTGATCATCATGGTGGACATGCTGTTCGGCTACGCGAGGCGCAGCCTGATCCTGTTCGCGACCGCACGGATCGACGCGCGTTTGTCGACCTACGTCTTCAACAAGCTCCTTGATCTGCCCATCGACTTCTTCGAGCGCACGCCGACCGGCGTGCTCACGCGGGACGTCAACGAGATCTGGCGGATCCGGACGTTTCTGACGGGACAGCTGTTCGGCACCGTGCTGGACGGCATGGTCCTGCTCGTCATCCTGCCCGCGATGTTCTGGTTCAGCCCCGTGCTCGCTTGCATCGTGCTGGCGCTGGGTGCGCTGATGGTGCTGATCGTCGCGGGATTCCTGCCCTTCATCCGCAAGCGCACCACGCGAGCCTTCCTGGCGGAAGGCCAGCAGAACGCTTTCCTCGTCGAGACCGTGCAGGGCGTTCGCACGGTGAAGTCGCTGGCCTTGGAACCGCGCCGCCGCCACGGTTGGGACCGTCATGTCGCGAGCGCGGTGCGGTTGCGCCGGCACGCGGGCGCGCTCGCCAACTTGGCCCAGACGATGATCGCGCCGTTGGAAAAGCTGATGACGAGCGGGGTAATCGCACTGGCGGCCTACGGCGCGATCACCGCCGGCGATCCCGTCTATCTCGGCACTCTCATGGCCTTCGGCATCCTGGCGCAGCGCGTGGCGCAGCCGCTGGTCCAGCTCGCTCATCTGATCCAGCAGTTCGACGAGGCCAACCGCGCGGTTCGGACCGTCGCGGCGGTCGTGAACCAGGCGCCCGAGGATGGCCGCGACGTCGGCGGCTCCAGCGCGCCGCTCAAGGGCGCGATCGAGTTCGAGGCGGTGCGCTTCCGCTATGCCGGAGCGACCACACCCGCTCTCGACCGGCTCTCGTTCAACGTCCCGGCCGGAACCATATTCGGCATCATGGGCCGCAGCGGGTCCGGCAAGACCACGATCACGCGTCTGCTGCAGGGCTTGCATCGCCACTATGAAGGGATGATCCGCGTCGACGGCACGGACATTCGAGCCATTGATCTCGATCACCTCAGGCGAAGCACGGGTGTCGTGCTGCAGGACAGTTTTCTATTCTCCGGCACCGTCCGCGACAACATCGCCGCGAGCTGCCCGACGGCGAGCTTCGAGCAGGTCGCGGCCGCCGCCCGCATGGCGGGCGCGGAGGAGTTCATCGAGCGGCTGCCACGCGGCTATGACACCGTCATCGAGGAGGGCTCAGCCAATCTCTCCGGCGGGCAGCGCCAGCGGATCGCCATCGCGCGGGCGCTCCTGGTCGACCCCAAGCTGCTGATCCTCGACGAGGCCACCAGCGCTCTGGACCCCGAGAGCGAGGCCATCGTCAACGCCAATCTGCAGCGCATAGCCCAAGGGCGAACCGTCGTGGTGATCTCGCACCGGCTCGCCTCCCTGATAGCCGCGGACGCCATCCTGGTCCTGGATCAAGGCAGCGCCGTCGATGTCGGCCGCCATACGGAGCTCCTGCAGCGCTGCAAGCTCTATGCCCGCCTCTGGAATCAGCAGAACCGCCATACTTTGCACGAGCTCGATCATGACATCATGGCGGCCGAGTAACTCGACCCGATCCGATGCGGCGGTGCTCGCGAGCTTTCGCTCCGAGACCAGCGCGCTCCTGGCGGAGCGCGACCCCCTGCTCGCGCGCTGGCTCCTGCGCTTGGCCGCGGCGGCGCTCGCCTCTGCAATCGTCGCGGCGGGATTCGTCAAGATCGACCGCATTGTGACGGGCGGGGGGCATATCTACTCGCTGCACCCGACCATGGTCGTCCAGTCCCTAGACCGCGCGATCATAACCTCTCTGACCGTGCACGAGGGCGATCGGGTCGCGGCCGGTCAAGTGTTGGCCACGCTCGACCCGACTTTCGCCGCCGCCGACGTGGCGCAGCTCAACGTGCAGATCGAGAGCCTCAACGCGCAGATAGGCCGACTGGAGGCCGAGCACGAAACGCGCGAGATCTCGCCCGGAGATCTGCCGCCGCGATACGTGGCGATGCAGCAGGCGCTTTGGTTGCAGCGTCACGCCGAGCATGACCAGCGCCTGCGCGGCTTCGACGCCAAGATCGCCGAATACCAGGCGACGCTGGACAAGGCGCAAGCCAACATCAAGCACTACACGAACCAGCTTCAGGTCATGAGCGAGGTCGAGGACATTCGGCACAAACTCTACGATCTTAAGGATGGCAGTCGCCTCACTTTTCTCGAGGCGACCAATCAGCGCTTGCAGCTGGCGCGGAGTCTCGAGCAGGAGCGCAACGCGCTCGCGGAGACCCAGCACGCGCTCGAATCCGCGCGCGCGGAGCGCGAGACGTTCCTGCGTCAGTGGCAGGGCCAGGTGGACGCCGAGCTCATCCAGCATCGCACCGAGCGCGATGCGGCGATGGAGCAGCTCGTCAAGGCGACGAAGCGTAACGATCTCATCGATCTGCGCGCGACGACCGATGCCATCGTGCTGCATGTGGGCAATTTCTCCGTCGGATCGGTTCTGCCGGAGGCGACGCCACTGCTCACGCTCGTGCCCGTCGATGCGCCGCTGGAAGCAGAGATCCACATCGATGCCCAGGAGATCGGCTTCGTGCGGCCAGGCGACCCCGTCGCGATCAAGGTCGAGGCCTACAACTACCTCGAGCACGGCACCGTCGAGGGTCACCTCCGCGTGCTGAGCGCGGACGCTTTCACGACATCGGATGACGACAAGGCGACGCCCGTCCGGGCCTATTACAAGGGCTATATTATGCTGGATCGCGTGGATTTGCACGGCGTCCCGCAGGACTTCAAGCTGGTGCAGGGCACGCCCGTGACGGCGGACATTCAGGTCGGCCAGCGCACGCTCCTCTCTTACCTCGCGAGAGGCGCACTACGCAGCGTCGACGAGTCCATGCGCGAGCCGTGATCGCGCCGCTATGATCCACCTCGGCTGGACGTGGCGCTGGGGAAGCGCCGAGCGGGCATATCGCCGAGGTTATCGGTATCTGCGAGGTGACGGCGTCCCGCATGACCCCGTCGCCGCGATCCATTGGTTGACGCGCGCTGCTGAAGGCGGCCATGAACACGCGCAGCATGCGCTCAGCATGGCCTACCTCTCCGGGATCACCGGCCGTGCCGCGTGCGCATCCTGGCTCGCGGAGGCCCGCAGTGGTTCGTCGGCAGCCGCCGGCAATGCAAGCTTGCTCTATCCTGAGGGGCTCGACGTCGGAGCCGATCCAGCGCTCGCCTTTGGCTGGGCCAATGCCGCTGCGCGGCGCGGCCTCGCCTGCGCACAAGCCAATCTCGGGATGCTCTTGACGCGCGGCATCGGCTGCAAGCCGGACTTCGCCGAAGCGGGCATCTGGTATCGCCGCGCCGCCGCAAAAGGCGAGGCGGCGGGCGCCCTCGGGCTCGGTATTCTTCACGAGGGAGGCCTCAGCGTTCCCAAGGACATCCCTGAGGCGATGCGCTGGTACCGACTTGCCGCCGAGGGCGGCAACGATGTCGCTGCGAGCGCATTGGGTTTGTTGCTGCTGAGTGGCGATGGCGGCGAGTCCGACCCCCCTCAAGCCCAGCGCTGGCTCAGCGGTCCCGCCGCGCGCGGCAATGCCCACGCGCAATACGGCTTGGGGCTGCTTTCCCTCCGGGGGCGGGGTGATGCCCAAGCGGGGTTCTGGCTGAGCAAGGCCGCCGCCCAAGGCCACGATGGCGCTCGATCAATTCTGGCGAGGCTCCAGTCGACCGACGGAGCCGACTGCGCCGCAGCCTAATGCACCTCAGGTCTGCCTAAACTCTGCAAAATCGCGCTCGAAGCGCGCGAGGTAGTCGCGCGCATAGGACCCATAGTCGACGTCAAGGCTCGAATGGAGCTCCGAGACCATGCCCCACATCGCCTCGCGCAGCAGCGAGGCGCACTTCATCGCGTAATAACGCCGCGCCAGGTCCGCCGAGAGCGGTCGCTCGAAATAGGTTTCGAGCAGCCAGGTTTCATCCGCTGGAGCGACCGCGTTGTTCGAGCAGAGATTCGCGAGATCGAAGAGCGAGCTGTTGAAGCCCGCGTAATCCCAATCGATAAGCCAGAGCCGCTCGCCGGCATCGATGAAATTAGCCGCCAAGAGATCGTTGTGACCGAAGACGACGTCGATGGGCCCGACCGCGGCCTGTAGCTCCTCGGCCACCGCGACGAGCCTCGCGAGCTCCGGGAGGAACTGGCTCCCGCCGTCACGCAAGGTTGCGGCGTAGTCGCGCAAGACGTGGAAGACCCAGAACATCTGCATGGGCCCGCGCAGATACCGCTCGACCTCGCGATGACAGAGGCGCAGAAGCGGCAGAATGCGGGCCAGCATGGGCCGGCTGCGGACGGCTTCGGGCTTCAGCGTCTCGCCCTCGATGAACCGCAGGACCAACGCACCGGGCTCGTGGTGCACCACCTCGGGCGAGAGTCCCGCGGCCGCCGCGGCGCGGCTCGCCGCCAGCTCGTTGCTCCGCGTGATCTGGTGAACGGGAATGTCGTCCCCGACGCGCACCACGAAGCGCTCGCCGCGGTGGCGGACGAGATAATTCCTGTTGGTGATGCCGCCGGACAGCGGCTCCGGCGTCACCGGATCGAGCCAGCACGCCAAGCGAGCTGCCAATCGCCGGGCATCATCCTCGTTCATGCCTGTCATCTTCCGCAATCGGGCACGCGATGTCACCTCGGTAGACGAAATGCACTGCGATGTCGTGAGGTAGCTCCCGGGACTTGCGTTTGCGGAGAAGGCGTCGCAGCTTCGGTGTGAAGCGCCATCGCCCTGCGCGGAGAGGATCATGAACGACGCAAAATCGCCGGAGAGCTCGACCATAGGAGCCATGTTCGGCTCTGTGTCCGCCGGGACTTTCCTCGATCTTCCCAAGGCATCCACAGCCGATGGCGCCAGCGCGAACGTGGCGATCCTGGGGGCGCCGGCGGCGACGCCTTATCCCTCGGTCGGCCCCTACTGCGCCGGCGCTCCCCAGGCCATTCGAGCGGGCATCGCCAATTGGGCGGGAGCGCGCGATCACATGGATTTCGACCTCGGCGGTCCGATGGTGGCGGCCGGCACTTCCGCGGTCGATTGCGGCGATCTCGCCTACGACACCGACGCTGCCGCGGAAAACCGCGCGCGGATCGCCGGCGCCGCGAAAACCCTCCTCGACGGCGGCGCAGTGCCCGTCGTCATCGGCGGTGACGATTCCATCCCCATTCCCCTGTTCCAGGCCTTCGAGGGTCGCGGCAAATTCACTGTGCTGCAAATCGATGCGCATATCGACTGGCGCGATGAGGTCCAGGGCATCAAGCTCGGCCTCTCCAGCACCATGCGCCGCGCCAGCGAGATGGATTGGATCGACCGGATCATCCAGGTCGGCGCCCGCGGTACCGGCAGCGCCAGGGTTTCGGACTACCGCGATGCGTTGGCGGCCGGCGTGCGGTTCTTCTTCGCGGACGCGGTGCACGAGCGCGGCATCGAGCCCGCGCTTGAGCAGATACCCGCGGGCAGCAACGTCCTCGTCACTGTCGACTGCGACGGGCTCGACCCCGCCATCATGCCGGCGGTGATCGGCCCAGCGCCGGGCGGTCTCTCCTACTGGCACGCCGTCGGCTTGATGCGCGGCGTCGCCCGGAAAGCGCGGATTGCCGCCTTCGATATCGTGGAATTCATGCCTGAGCGCGATCAGCAGCAGCGCGGGGCGCTTACCGCCGCGCGGCTGGTCGCGAATGCGATCGGCTTGATCTCGCGGCAATGCGCCGAAAGACGGTAGCCTGTCAGCCGCGACGATGCGGCCAGTCGCTTCGGGACGTACAATTCAGTTCAGATTAAAGGAGACCTACCATGCTGGACGCGGCATCACTGCTTTCCTCGCTGGGCGTAGCGGCCTCGGCGATCGCCGACGGCGATATCGCCGTCCATTCACCGATCAACGGGCGCCGGCTCGGCTTCGTGAAGAGCGATAGCCCGGCAGGGATCGACGCGAAGATCGCGCGCGCCGATGCGGCCTTTCATCGGTGGCGCTCGGTGCCGGCGCCGCGGCGCGGCGAGCTGGTTCGACTTTTGGGCGAGGAGCTGCGCCGCGCCAAGGACGACCTCGGCCGTCTGGTCACGCTGGAGAACGGCAAGATCCTAGAGGAAGGCCGCGGCGAAGTTCAGGAGATGATCGACATCTGCGACTTCGCGGTGGGCCTGTCCCGCCAGCTCTACGGCCTCACCATCGCCTCGGAACGGCCCGGCCATCGCATGATGGAGACTTGGCATCCGCTCTCCGCGATCGGCGTCATCACAGCGTTCAACTTCCCGGTGGCGGTCTGGTCGTGGAACGCGGCCATCGCGTTGGTCTGCGGCGATTCCGTGGTCTGGAAACCCTCGGAGAAGACGCCCCTCACAGCCCTCGCCTGCAAAGCGCTGCTCGAGCGCGCGGCCAAGCAGCTGGGCGGCGTTCCTGACGGGCTGCTCGAGGTCGTGCTGGGTGCCCGCGCCGCCGGCGAGAAGATCGCCGCCGATCCGCGGCTCCGCCTCGTCAGTGCCACAGGCAGTTGCCGGATGGGGAAGGCGCTCGCCCCCGTGGTCGCCGGGCGCTTGGGCCGCTGCCTTCTGGAGCTGGGCGGCAATAACGGCGCGATCGTCGCAGCCTCCGCCGATCTCGATCTCGTGGTGCGCGCGGTCGCCTTTGCCGCGGTGGGCACGGCAGGACAGCGCTGCACCTCGCTGCGCCGCCTCATCGTGCACGAGAGCATCAGGGCGCCCCTCCTCGATCGCCTGAAGAAGGCTTACGGCTCGATCCGCGTCGGCGATCCCCTTGAGCCCGGCACGCTGGTGGGTCCGCTGATCGACCACCGCGCTTTCGACGGCATGCAGGCGGCCTTGACCCAGGCGCACGCCGACGGCGGCGCTGTCTCCGGCGGCGAGCGTGTGATGGGCGACCGGCTGCCGGACGCCTACTACGTCAAGCCCGCGATCGTCGAGATGCCCCAGCAGACCGCGATCGTGCGCGAGGAGACCTTTGCGCCGATCCTCTACGTCATGAGTTATCGCACCCTCGACGACGCGCTCCGCCTACACAACGAGGTGCCGCAGGGCCTCGCCTCCAGCGTCTTCACCAATGACCTCCGCGAGGCCGAGACATTCATGAGCGCGGCGGGCAGCGACTGCGGCATCGTCAACGTCAACATCGGCCCAAGCGGCGCCGAGATCGGCGGCGCTTTCGGCGGCGAGAAGGAGACCGGCGGCGGCCGCGAGTCCGGCTCCGACGCCTGGAAGGCCTACATGCGCCGCGCCACCAACACGATCAACTACTCGGGCGCGCTGCCGCTCGCCCAAGGCATCAAGTTCGACGTGGGCTAGCGCAACGACGCCACGATCTCGCGGTAGGCGGCCTCGGGGAAGGCTTTCAGCGTCGTCGAGCGCACGTTGCCGAGCATTCCCAGCATCAGCGTGAAGCGCGCGGCGACGGCGTCGTCGGGCGCTTCGTAGATCGCGACCAAATCGTAGTCGCCCATGGTCATGTAGAAAGCCTTGAAGTCACCGCCCATCTCCTTCAGCACGCGTCTTGCGGTATCGACCCGCTTGGGCGAGTCCTTCACCTCCCGCATGCCCTGCTCGGTCCAGTGAGCAAGCATAACGTAAGTCGCCATGGCGTCCTCCTCGGGTTGGTTTGGCCCTTGCTGGGAGCCGACGAGGTGCGTACCTGCCGAGGCGATCCGCGAAGCGGCTACAGATCCTTCGCGAGCCTTAAGGCGTCGTAGATGGCGGCGTGAATATTGCGCGACGCGACCGCATCGCCGATCCGGTAGAGTGCGTAGCCGCCGTCCGGATATCTAACCAGGTCCTGCGGGCGGTTGGCGATCAGCGCGCCGTGATCGATCTCGCCGAGATTGCGCGATCCCGGCTTGAGCGCGAAGTAAAGCTCGTCGAGCGGTAGGGTGCCGTGCTCGACCACCACCTGATCGACGAGCCTCTCGCGCCGGGACTTGTCGTACTCGTTGAACAGGGTCGCGCTCAGCCGGTTGCCCGCGCGCGCCACCCGCTCCAGCCTCAGATTGAGGGATATCGTGGTGTTGCGCTCCGAGAGCGTCCGGAAATAGGCGGGGTAGTTGGTGCCGCCGACCTCGGGCGCGAGGCTGCGTTCGGGTGTGGCGATCTCGAGCCGGCCGCCGGCGCCCGCGATGAACTCCGCGACGGTGAGCCCGGCGTCCGCGCCGTTGTCGTCGAACAGCAAAACGGAGTCGCCGGGTTTCGCGGCGCCCGAGAGGATATCCCAGGAGGTCGTCACGAGATCGTCGCCGGATTCGAGGAACGACAGGTTCGGCACGCCGCCCGTCGCGACGAAGACGATCTCAGGCTTCTCGGCCAGCACGTCCGAAGCCTCCGCAAGCGTATTGAGGCGGAATTGGACGCCGTGCCTCTCGCACTGATCGACGCGCCAGTCCACGATGCCCAGGATCTCGCGTCGACGCGCGAGCTTGGCGGCAAGCCGCAGCTGGCCACCGGGCTCGGCGGCGGCCTCGAACACCACGACCTCGTGGCCGCGCGCAGCCGCCACCCGAGCGGCCTCGAGCCCGCCGGGGCCCGCGCCCACCACGACGACCCTGCGCTTCGGTCCCCTCGATGCCGCCACGACATGCGGCATGGTGGCCTCGCGCCCGGTGGCGGCATTGTGCGCGCAGAGGGCCTCGCCGCCGAAATAGATCCGGTCGATGCAGTAGCCCATGCCGACGCAGGGCCGGATCTCGCTCTCGCGCCCTTCGGCGACCTTGCGGGCGATGTGGGGATCGGCGATGTGCGCGCGGGTCATGCCGACCATGTCGAGCTTACCGGCGGCGACGGCGTGGCGCGCGGTTGCGACGTCCTGGATGCGCGCGGCGTGGAACACCGGGAATTTCGTGACCTCGCGGATCTCGCCGGCGAAATCGAGATGCGGCGCCGAACGCGCACCCATGCCGGGAATCACGTGCGAGAGCGCCTCGTCGGTGTCGATGTGGCCGCGGATCACATTGACGAAGTCGATGAGGCCGCTCGCTACGAGACGCCGGGCGATCTCGACGCCGTCCTGGCGCGTCAGGCCCTTCTCCCAATCCTCATCGCAGACCATGCGGACGCCGACCAGAAAATCGGCGCCGACGCTGCGACGGACCGCCTGCAGCACCTCCATGGTGAAGCGCAGGCGATTATCGAGCGAGCCGCCGTAGGCGTCCTCGCGCTTGTTGGTGGCGGGCGACCAGAACTGATCGGCGAGGTGGCCGTAGCATTCGATCTCCAACCCATCGAGGCCGGCCGCCTGGCATCGCTCGGCCGCTACCGCGTACTGGCCCACGATGCGCGCGATGTCCCAATCTTCCGCGGACTTGGGAAACGCCCGGTGGGCGGGTTCGCGGATCGGGCTCGGCGCGACAACCGGCAGCCAGTCGCCCTTGCTCCAGGAGGTGCGCCGGCCGAGGTGCGTGATCTGGATCATCACGGCGGCGCCATGCTCGTGCACGGCATCGGCGAGCTCGCGCAGCCAGGGCACGACCTCGTCCTTGTAGAGCGTGATGTTGCCGAAGGCCTGCGGACTGTCAGGCGCCACCACCGACGAGCCCCCGAACATGGTGAGGGCTATGCCGCCTTTCGCTTTTTCCGCGTGATAGAGCCGATAGCGTTCCTTCGGCAGGCCATCCTCGGTGTAGGCCGGCTCGTGCGCCGTCGACATGAAGCGATTGCGCAGCTTCAGGTGCTTGAGCTGGTAAGGTTGCAGCAGCGGATCACTGGAGCTCATCGGGCCTCATTCCTAGGCGGCGGAATTTATCCTAGCGGGAGTTTGCCCTAGAGTAATCCCGGAACCAGCCCGCAAGAGAGGATCGCCATGGCCAGCTCCACGGACCGCGCATCTGCTCCCCCGCTCGCCTTCGATCTGGCGGCCCGGCTCGGCGTCATCGATCAAAAGAAGCTCCGCGGCTACCGGCTCGAGCGGCTTCGGCAAGAACTCCGCAAGCGCGACTACGGCGCGTGCCTGCTCTCCGACCCCATCAACATCCGCTACGCCACCGGCAGCCGCAACATGATGCTGTGGACCATGCATTCGCCGAGCCGTTGGGCGTTCGTGCCGGCGGAGGGACCGGTGGTGCTCTTCGAGTACGACAGCTCCAAGCACGTCAACGAGGGGCTCGAGACGATCTCGGAGATCCGCCTCTGCACGCCCTGGATCTATTTCCTCGCAGGTCCACGCTGCGAGGAGAAGGCGGGGCTTTGGGCGCGCGAGATCACTGACCTCGTAGCATCGCGCTGCGGCAAGAACCGGCGGCTCGCGGTCGACCGCTGCGAGCCCATGGGCGCCTTCAAGCTGGCGCAGCACGGTCTCGAGCTCTGCGACGGCCAGGAGGCGATCGAACAGGCGCGCCTCATCAAGTCGCCCGAGGAGATCGCGGCCCTGCAGCTTTCCATGGACGTCTGCGATGCCGCGATCGTGCGGATGCGCAAGGCGCTCCGGCCGGGCATCACCGAGAATCAGCTCTGGGCGATCCTCCACGAGGTCAACATCGCCCACGACGGCGAGTGGATCGAATCGCGGCTCCTCGCCTCGGGCGAGCGCACGAATCCGTGGTTCCAGGAGTGCGGCAACCGCGTGATCCGCGCCGGCGACCTCGTCGCCTTCGACACCGACATGGTGGGGCCGCTGGGTTACCTCGCGGACATTTCGCGGAGCTGGGTCTGCCCGGGCAAGCCGCCCACCAACGAGCAACAGCGGCTCTATGCGATTGCCCAGGAGCAGGTGCTCTTCAACATGCGCTTGATCAAGCCGGGCGTGAGCTTCCGAGAATTCGCGGAGACGTGCTGGCCCGTTCCGGAAGAATTCATCCCGAACCGCTACATGATGATGGTGCACGGCGTCGGGTTGGTCGACGAGTACCCGAGCGTCGCCTATGCCCGGGATTTCGCGGACTGGGGCTACGACGGCGTCTTCCAGGAGAACATGGCCGTCTCCGTCGAGAGCTATATCGGCGAAGTCGGCGGCAAGCAGGGCGTGAAGCTCGAGCAGCAGGTGCTGATCACCGCCACAGGGGCCGAGCCGCTCTCCAAGACGCCCTTCGAGGACGCATTGGTGGCCTGATCACCGCGCCAGCATCGTGGGCGCGATCGCCGTGGTCCAGCCGTGGGGGTCGTTGGAATCGCCGTACTGAATGCTGACGATGGTGTCGTAGAGCTTCTGCGTGAGCGGGCCAGTCTTGCCGCCGTTGATGGTGATCCGTTCGTTCTTGTAGCCGAGCATGCCCACGGGCGAGACCACGGCGGCGGTTCCGGTGCCCCACATCTCCGCGAGCGTGCCGGCCTTCGACGCGGCCATCACCTCGTCGATCGAGATCAGGCGCTCGGAGGTCTTGACCCCCCAGTCCTTCAGCAGCGTCAGGATGGAATCGCGAGTGACGCCGGCGAGGATCGTACCGGTCAATGGCGGCGTCACCACCTCATCGCCGATCTTCACCATGATGTTCATGGTGCCGACTTCGTCGAGGTATTTGCGGTGGACGCCGTCGAGCCAGAGCACCTGGGTATAGCCCTGTTTCTTCGCGTCCTCGGCCGCGTACAGGCTCGCGGCGTAATTCCCGGCGGTCTTGGCGCCGCCTAGGCCGCCCTGCACCGCCCGCACGTACTTGTCGGTCGCCAGGATCTTCACGGGATTGATCCCCTCGGCGTAATAGGAGCCGACCGGCGAGAGGATCAGGAAATAGGCGTAGGTCCGCGCGGGACGCACGCCGAGGAAGGGCTCCGTCGCGATCACGGTCGGCCGCACATAGATCGCCGTGCCGCGCTTTCGCGGGACCCACGCCTCATCGACCGAGATCAGCGCGTGAAACGACTCGAGCACCAGCGCCGGATCGAGCTGCGGTATGCACAGGCGCTCGCAGGACCGGTTGAGGCGGCCGACATGCGTCGCCGCGCGGAACAATCGGACCACGCCGTCGCTGCCGCGAAACGCCTTCAATCCGTCGAACACCGCCTGCGCGTAGTGCAGCACGGCGGCAGCCGGATCGAGGCTGAAGGGCTGGTAGGGGACTATGCGCGGATCGTGCCAGCCCCGGCCCTCGGTGTAGTCGAGCTGGAACATATGGTCGGTGAAGACGGTCCCGAACTGCAGGGCGTCGTCCGCAGGCCGCGGCTTCGGCCTGGCCGCTCGCGTGACCGGGATCTCGGGTTTGCGGGGTTGTTGGCGCGCCGCCTCGCTCTTGGTCATCGGTTGTGTCATCGAGAAAACTCCACTGGAATTCCTGATCCAACCATGAGAGGCCGAACCCCGTCGAGAAAAAGCCGACCGGCCGGCTCGGGCTGGAACAGCCGCATCCCGAAATTGGCTTCGATTGGCTTTGGATTTGCAATTTTCATTTTCCCCGGCTCGCGCCTCTCCGGTCTGAACGCAGTTTGCGTTTAGATAGGAGCCCGGCTGCGGAACTTCAAGACCACGCCGATCTCGGAGTTTCTCGAGAGGTCGAGCCGGTGTAGCTTTCGGTGCCACCCCATTGGAGAGAGGCACGATGAGCGGAGACGCCGGCATCGGATCGGTGGGGCTCTACACGAATCTGGATCGCATCGCCAATGGATTGGCCGGCCTCGGAATCGGTCCTGCGGATCCGATCGCGCCCGAGCAGCTGTTTCCCTTGGATCAATGGCACTACCACGGCACCGCCGCCATTCGCGCCGCCGCGGACTCCCTGGGGCTTGGTCCCGAAAGCCGCGTGCTCGATATCGGCTCCGGCATCGGCGGTCCGGCGCGCTACCTCGCGCACGCCGTCGGCTGCCACGTCACGGCGCTCGAGCTGCAACCCGAGGTGCACGCCGTCGCCGCCGATCTCACGCAACGGTGCGGTCTCGACGGGCGCGTCACGCACCTCTGCGGCGACGCGCTCAGTTATCCGATTCCGGATGCGGCATTCGACGCCGTGGTGAGCTGGCTTGCGGTTCTGCACATTCCCGACCGGCCTCGCCTCTGCGCGCGGCTCGCACGAGCGTTGCGCTCCGGCGGCGGATGCTACATCGAGGATTTGAACATGCGCGCGCCCTTCGCCGCGCAGGAACTGCGTGACGTGCGCGACATCGTCTTCGGCGTCACGCTCACGAGCATCGAGCACTATGTCGGCGATCTCGAGGCTGCCGGCTTCACCGGCGTTACCGCCACGGACATGACCGGCGACTGGGCGCCGTTCGTGGCCGCGCGGCTCGTGGCCTGGCGCAAGAACCATGCCACCTATGCGCGGGTGCATGGCGAGGCGGCCTACGCCGAGCAGGAGATGTTCTACGCCGCCGTCGCGCGGCTCTTCGAAAGCGGCAGCCTCGGCGGTCTCCGCCTGGTGGCCCATGCTCCATGAGCGCGAGCGAGGGCGCCGGGCGATGCTGATGCGGCTTTGGACCATCCTGGCGGTCGGCGCTCTCGCGGTACCAAGCCCGCTCCATGCCCAGAGCAGCGGCTTCAGCGTCGATTTCTCATGGGAAGGCACCGCAGCCTGCTTCGATCCCAAATCGCCGCCATTCTCGCTGAACGGCGTGCCCGCGGGCACCAAGCGGCTCGCGTTCGCGATGAAGGACCTGGACGCGCCGGGCTTTCCGCACGGCGGCGGCACGGTCGCTTTCAGCGGCCAGACCCAAGTGGGCCGGGACGCATTCTTATACAAGGGCCCTTGCCCGCCCTCCGGCCAGCATACCTATCAATGGACGGTGGAGGCGCAGGACCAGGCCGGCAAAACGCTGGCGACGGCGACGGTGGCGAAGAAATTTCCGCCGCGCTGAGCCAGCTCGGTGTCTCCGGCGATCCTGCGACGTCGGGCCGCAGCTGGTTGGTCTGCAAAAAAGAACCCAGGAGCCCGCCTCACGGCGACGGCTCCCGGGTTTCAGGTCGTCCGCGTTAGGTTTCGAGGCGTCCCGCGATCACGAGCCGACGTTGGTCGCGATCGAGTTGTACCTCGAATTCAAGGTCGTGCCGAGGGTGGTAAGGCCCGCGATCGTGACGACGGCGATGAGGGCGGCGATCAGGCCGTACTCGATCGCGGTCGGACCTTCGCAAGATCTCATGAGTTTGAGCAGGACTCGGAGCATAAGGTTCTCCACCCAGTTAACCGGCCACAGCGAAATGTGATCAAGAATGTATTGATACCCCGATGCGCGCATTGATATGGCTCAATGCTCCGTGGGTTCACCTCCGGACACACAACCGTATTCGTCGCATACCAGACCGAAGAGGCTTAACGATGCGCACAATCCCGTCATGGTTCTCCGGCGCCGGAGTCGCGCTGGCGACGCTCGGCTGCCTGCTCACGAGCCCTGCACGAGCAGAGCTCCTGGTGCATCACGATCTCCCGTTCGATCTCGCGCTCACCATCGCCAAGGGCGCGGTGGAAAGCTGCGCCGCCAAAGGATATGCGGAGTCCGCCGTCGTGGTGGACCGCGATGGCGAGACCATCGTGGCAATTCGCGGCGACAACGCCGCCCCTCTCACGATGGAAAATGCGCGCCGCAAAGCCTACACGGCCATGAGCTTTCGAACACCCACGACGGAGTACGCCAAGCGCTTTGCCGACAACAATCCGGTGGTTCGCCAGCAGGTGACCCTGCCGAACGTGATCGCGATCCCCGGCGGCCTGCCGATCAAGATCGGCGACGAGGTCATCGGCGGTATCGGAGCCTCCGGCTCGCCGGGCGTGGACGAGCCCTGCGTTCAAGCCGGCTTGGACAAGGCGGCGGACCAGCTGAAATGACGCGCGAGGCCCGCCGCTAGGGTGCAGCGAAGCGGCTCGGCGAGCACGATCGTATGTCCTCGCCGGGATCGCGGCCGAGCATGCAATCGGCGACCAGGCGGGCGGAGAGCGGACCCAGTGTGTAGCCGGCGCTGCCGGGGATCGCGAAAAACAAACCCGGGACCGCGTCGATCCCGCCCAAGGCGCCGCAACCGTCGAGGTTCGTGTTGAGACCGGCCCAGGTCCGGATCACTCGGAGCCCCGCGATCCTCGGAATGATGTGCTGCGCCAGGGACACATTGCCGATGATGCTCGAGAGCTTGGTTCTCGGAATTTCGCCGGTCTCGCGGAGGTCGGCCGGCCATCCTCCGCCGATCACCACCTGACCAGCGCTCAGTTGCTTCAAGGTGATGCGCCGGTCGGCGTGCTGCACGAGATGGCCGATGAAGGGAGCCGCGGCCTCCGTGATGTTCATGTGCAGTGGCTCGGGCTCCGCGGGCATGTCGACCCCGACCTGGGCAGCGAGTGCCTTGCCGCCGTAGCCGGCCGCGAGCGCCACCCGCCCGGCGCGGATGACCCCGCGCGCCGTGCTCGCGCGAAATCCGGAGCTTGCGGCCTCGAGCCGCAGCACCGGCTCGGCGTCGAGGAGAACGGCGCCCCGCCGCTTCGCCCATTTTCGGAGCGCGATATTGGCGAGCAGCGGATTGACTTTGCCTTCATCGGGACATAACTCCGCACCGACCACCGCGGGGCCGAGATAGGGCGCGATACGGTCGAGCTCGGCCCGGGTCAGGATGGAAACCTCGAGACCGAGCTCGATCTCGCGGCGGGACTTCGCGATCAGAAAATCGAGCTGCCGCTGGTCTTCGGCAATCATCAAGCCGCCGGTGATCCGGAGCTCGCAGTCCTCGCCGAGCTCTTGCTGGAAGGACTTCCAGAATGGCACGGCCTTCCGGTACATCGGCAGCGACTGCTCCACGAGAGGCACGTACTGCGGAAAATCCCGCAGGAAGAGGCTTTGCATCTGCACGTGGATGCTGCCGGCGTTGGCGGTGCTGCCGCCGGGCCAGCCCGCATCGATCACCGCGACATCGGCGCCCTCCGCGGCCAGAAATCCGCCGAGGCTGGTCCCGACGATGCCGCCGCCAATCACCAACGTGCCGATCTCGGCCACCACGGGGTGCGGTCGGTTCGTATCGCTGCTCATGCGCGACGAGCGATATCGGTCACGGAGATCGGCTTGATCGGCACGCGCGGCGCGAAGCGGAGGTCTTCGTCGAGATCCCGTCCCAAACGCTGCGCCATCAGCATCGACAGGATCGGGCCGCAGTAGCGTCCCTGGCAGGCTCCCATGCCCGCCCGGGTGATGCGCTTCAGCTCCCCGATCGAGGGACAACCCTCCGCGAGCGCCGCCTCGACCTGGCGGACCGTGATTTCCTCGCATCGGCAGAGCATGGTGTCCGGCGTGGCGAGCTCGAGACCCAGGCGTGGAGCCGCATAAAATCGCCAGAGCGCCGCCTGAAATTGTCGGTGACGCGCGAGCGCGCGCCGGGCGGCGTCGCGCTCGGCGGCCAGGCCGGGAGCAAGGCCGAGGCCCGACACCGACGCTGCCGCGAATCCCACAAGCGTGCCTTCGGCGAGCGCCGCGCGGGCACCGCCGAGACCCGTGCAATCGCCGAGTGCGAAGACATCGGGGATCGTGGTCTCGCCGGTGCCATCGGACGACAGACACGCGACGAACTGGTTGCGAGCGGCATCGAAGCGATGCTCGCAGCCCAGCGCCCGCAAAATCTCGCTCGAGGGATGAAAGCCATAGCCGAGGCAGACCGAGTCGACCGAATAGGCGCGGTCGGCGGAGCCGCTGCCGAGCCGCCCGACCTGGACCGTGAGCCTATCCGAACTTTTCTCGACGCGCTTGACCACCGAGCCATAGAGCACCGGCACACCGGCCTTCTGGAGCCGACGGCGATAACCCAAGCCCTCGAAGACGAGGCGCGGCGACGCGCGCATCATGCCCGCGAGAGCCAGCGCCGATCGAAGCGCCGGCACGGGCGCCAGCTCGACGACCGCCGCGATCTCGGCACCGCCTGCGGCGAGCTCGGCGGCCACTTGCAGGTTGAGCGGCCCATTCCCGGCGATGAGCACGCGCCGCCCCGCCAGGCGGCGGTAACTGCGCCACAGCGTCTGCGCTGCGCCGGTCGTCATGACGCCGGGCAACGTCCAGCCCGGTATCGGCACGCCTTGCTCGTACGCGCCCGTCGCCACGATGAGACGCGCCGGGGCGAAGATGCGGACGGCACCCTCCTGCACGGCCGCCAGGGTATGGGGTGGAAAGGCGCCCCAGATCTCCACGCCACTGAGGATCTCCACTCCGATGGCGCGCGCCGCGGCGATCAGCTTGCTCCCTTCCTCGTGCTGCGCGTCGGGCGGGGCGACAGAGCCGCCATCGACCGCGATCTGCTTGAAATATTGACCGCCGGGAAGCGGACGCTCGTCGAGGACGAGGACACTGGCCCCGGCTCGACGCGCGGCGATCGCCGCCGAGAGGCCGCCCGGCCCCGCGCCGATCACGAGAAGATCGGGCTTCTCCTCCGGGATATCCTCGATGGTCCTCGGAGCCGCACCGGTTGCCGGAGCCGAAATCTCGCGCGCGAAATTCTCGCGACGCACCGTCATGGATCGATCCAGCTTCACCATGCAGGCGCGTTGGTTCGACCGGCCATCGATCTCGACCAGGCAATCCTGGCATACGCCCATGCCGCAGAAGATGCCGCGCTCGGCGCCCGTGCGCGTCGCGCGGAAGCTCCGGACGCCCGTGGCGATCAGCGCGGCGGCCAGGCTCTCGCCGCGGCGGCCCGCGAGGTCTCGCCCCTCGAAGGTGAACGAAACCGAATCGCTCATCGGATTGTGGCTTTGGAGAACAAAGAGAACAGAGCAAGCACTGGAACCTTGCAGGACGTTAGTCGATTGTCAGACAATTGCCAACGGCGCGCCGGTACCATCAACCGCGGCGCGCGACCTCGAGGCGCCGACGTGAAGGGGACGATCCGATGCCGCAGCTCCTGACCGACCGCGTGGCTCTGGTGACGGGCGGCTGCCGCGGCATCGGCCGCGCCATCGTCGACTGCTTCGCCGAGCATGGCTCCACGGGTCTCGCCGTCGATGTCGGCGGCGCGGCGGCGACGGCGTCGCTGCCCTCCGGCTATACCGCGCATTTGGCCGACGTGACGGTGGAAGAGCAGGTTGCCGCCGCCTTCGCGGAGGCCAAACGAAGATACGGCCGGCTGGACATCGTCGTGGCGAATGCCGGCATCGTGCCGCCGTGGCACGAGACCGACGGGCTGGATCTTGCCGAGTGGGACCGCGTGTTCGCCGTGAATGCGCGCGGCGTCGCCGCCACGATCAAGCATGCCGTGCCCCTGATGCGGGCGCAGGGCGGCGCCATCGTGGTGACAGCCTCCGTCAACGCGCTCAAGCCCCACGCGCGGCAGCTCGCCTACACCGCCACCAAGCACGCGACCGTGGGGATCATCCGCTGCGCGGCCCTCGACCTCGGGCGTTTCAACATCCGCGTGAACGGTCTCGCGCCAGGGCCGATCGCGACCGCGGCGCTGCGCGAGCGCGTGCGCTTTCGCGCCACCGCCGGAGGGCCACCCGAGGATGCGGCCCTGCGCGCGCTCGCGGAGGAAACGCCGCTCGGCCGCATCGCGACCGAGCGCGAGGTCGCCAAGGCGGCGCTGTTCTTGGCCTCCGATCTCGCGAGCGCGATTACCGGCCATCTGCTCCCGGTCGATGCCGGTTTGTCCGCATGCTAGAGCGTCGGCTCTAGCCGCGTGTTGACGACGAGCTCGGCAACCGACGCGTTGCCCGGCAAGCGCAAGAGCAACGCCACGATCTCGGCGAGCGTTGCCGGCGCAATCCGCTTGCCCGGCGGCGTGACGCCGGGAAGGCCCTGCAGCAGGTCGGTATCGACGGCCCCCGGGCAGAGCGCCGTCACCCGCACGCCGTCCTCCCAGCCCGCGAATTTCGCGGCATGCGACAGCGCCACCAGCGCTTGCTTGCTCAGAGCGTAAGCGATGGAGACCGAAGCATCCCGGTAGCGCTTGCCGTCGGTGGACGCGACGTTGATGATCCGCCCGTTGCCGGAGCGCGCCAGCTGCGGCAGCGCCAGTCTGATCAGTCGAAAGGGCGCCTTCACGTTCACGGCCCAAAGCTCGTCCAGCACGCTCTCGTCGCCCGAGGTGAAGCTCAGCGGCTTCATGATCCCCGCGTTGTTGATGAGCGCGTCGAGCCGACCAAAGCGGCTGACGGTCTCGTCAAGCCACGCCGCCGCCGAGGCGACGTCGAGCGCATCGAAGCGCGAGACCAGAAGCCGCTTGGGATCGAGCGCCGCGAATTTGGCGCGTACCTCCGAGGGCCGTCGCACGCCAAGGGACAGGATGAAACCCTCCGCGGCGAGGCGATGGGCGATGGCGGCGCCGATTCCGCGCGAGGCGCCGGAGATCATGACGACGCGGCCGGCCGGGCTTAGCAGATCCGGTGCGGCCGCGCCCGGCGGGTCGGTCATCTCAGAATAGCCCCTGATAGACGCCGCCATCGTTGACCAGGTTCTGCCCGGTCATGAACCCCGCTTGCGCGCTGCAGAGAAACGCGACGAGGTCGCCACATTCCTGCGGATCGGCGAAACGGCCGGCCGGGCAGGTGCGCAACCGGTCCTGAACGATCGCCTCGTACGTCGTATTGCCGCGCGCGGCATGACCGCGCAGGTTGGTGTGCAATGCATCCGTATCGAAGAGACCGGGGCACACGCTGTTGATCGTGACATTGTGGGGGATCAGCTCGCGCACCATCGAGGCGACCGCGCCGGCGAGCGCCAGGCGGGCAGAATGCGTGTGCGCGAACCGGACCTGCGGAAACTTGATGAAGCTGACGGAGATATTGACGATGCGGCCGAAGCGCCGCTCGATCATTCCGGGCACGACCGCCCGGATGAGGTCGAGCGCCGAGAAGAAGTGCGCCTCCATCCAATAGAGCCAGTCCTGATGCGGCAGCTCGCGAAAGTCGGCCGGCGTCTGGCGCACGCCGGGGTTGGTGACGAGGATGTCGGGCGCGGGACATGCCTTCAGGATGGCTGCCCTGCCCTCCGGCGTGGTCACATCCGCCGGCACGACGCTGACCTCGGCGCGCGTCTCGGCTCGGATCGCCTCGGCCGCTTCGGCAAGGGTTTCCGCCGTACGCGCGACCAGAGTTACCTCGGCGCCTTCCCGCGCCAACGCCAGCGCGCAGGCTCTGCCGAGCCCCTTGCTGCCGCCGCAGACGATCGCCCGCCTGCCGGAAATCCCGAGATTCATCGGTCACCTCCACTCAGCCGAGATGGCTCAGGCGCATTCCCTGCCTGGCCCATCTCGACTGACGGACCCTTACTGCTCAGGCGCCGGGCGCGAAGGAATTCGCGAGCAGCCGCGGCGGCACGCGGAAGCGGCCGGCGATGTCCCGGAGCTGCTCGCGCTCCGTGATCACCTCGGCTTGATCGCCGGAGACCAGCACACTGGCCGGCAACAGCTGGGCATTGTAGCGCGCGGCGCACGGCTCCGTGTATCCGCCGGTGTCCAGGAAGGCGACGTAGTCGCCGCGCTTCAGCGCTGGCATCTTGCGATGCGGGCCCACCTCGTCGGAATTGCAGAGCGGGCCGACGAGATCGACCACCTCGGTTGCGGGTGCGCTCGCGTTCACCACGGGCACCGAGTGGTAATACCAGTTCAGCACCGCCGCCCATGACAGGTGATTGGTCGAGAGGTCCATGTTCACCCACTTCTTCCGGTCGCCCTGCTTGACGGCGCCGACCCGTCCGACGCTGACGCCCGCGGGGCCAGAGAGCGACCGACCGGGCTCCATCCGAAGCTTCGGCCGCGGCAGGTTCAACTTCTTGGCCTCGTCGATGATCGCCGCGCAGCAGTGCTTCGCGTAGTCCTCGGGCGTCGGCGCCGAGGCGTCGTCGAGCTCGCCGTTCGGGCCGGTGCCATACCATTTCCCGAAGGTCCAGCCGCCGCCGATATCGATACAAGGCGGAATCCAATCGGCCTTGTCGCGCAGATAGCCCGACCAGGTGATCATCTCCCGCGCCATCACCGCGAAGGCCTTCGGGTCGTTGGTCATGCGGCTCAGGTGGAAATGCGTCTCTTTGAGATGGATGTGCGGCATCTGCTTCGCGCGCTTTACGATCTCCGCCGTCTGCTCGCGACTCATGCCCCATTTCGTGGAATCGCTCTGCACCTTGAGCGTGCCCGGCCCGTGCATGGCGACGCCTTCCTTTTTGGCGAGCGGCTCGAGGTCGAGCTTGAGGCGGATGCCGACATCCGCTTCTTTCTTGAACTGACGGCAGATCGCATCGATCCGATCGAGCTCGTCCATGGCATCGATGTTGATGCAAAGACCGTTCTGGATCGCCATCTCCAGCTCTTCCGTCTCCTTGTTGGAGCCGTTGAGCACGAGCGTCTTGGGATTGGTGCCCGCAAGCAGCGCCAGGTACATCTCGTTGACGCCGAAGCAATCGCCGCCGGCTCCCTCTTGATTCATGATGTGGCGGATGGCGAGACCGTTGTTGGACTTGTTGGCGAAGAGAATCTCGACGTCCGCATAGTGCGCGCGGAAGGCGTCGCGGAATTGGCGGTAGGTGTGGCGGAGCTGGTTCTCCGACATGATGAAGAGCGGCGTGCCGAACCGATCCGCGAGATCCTTGACGTCGCAGCGGTCGACCCAGAGATTGCCGTTCGGGCCGATGCCGATGAATTCCCCGAACGTGGTGCTGTAGTCGGTCGGCTTCTTCAGGGGCGGTGCACGGTCTAGCTTGGTCATGGCTCAGCTCCTCTCTTCGATTCAGTCTCTTCGGTGGCGCGAGAGCGAGATCACTCTACGACGGCGGACCTCGGTCGGCACGGCCGATCATGGCAACAGCGCCAGGTCCCTGAGGCCTTTACGAAGCCTCTCCAGAGCCTGACCTTCGGCTGGGCGCAACGGCGGACGCGGACGTCCGCCGCCGGGGTAGCCGAGCATGTCCATGGCGGCCTTGGTCGCGGGATAGAGGGTCAATCCGCCCGTTGTGAACAAATCCGTCAGCTGCCGCCCGGTCTTCTGCAGCCGAATTGCGGTTGCCGTATCTCCCTTCCGGACCGCGTCGTAGAGCGGTCGACCGCCTTCGGCCCAAACGTTGGGGAAGCAATCGACGAACCCGTCCGCACCCAGCTGAATCGCGGGCGCGCCATAGATCGAGGCCGGCCCGCAGAATACCCTCAGCCGGTCGCGCACCTCGATCAGCGTGGCGTAGAAATTGTTCCAGTCGCCGGAGCTCTCCTTGACGGCGACGACCGTGTCCAGTTCGGCGAGACGCCGCACCAGGGCCGGGGACAGCGCGTTCACCGCGTTTCCAGGGATGTTGTAGAGCAGGATCGGCAAGCGAGTACGCCCGGCGATGTCGCGGTAATGCGCAAAGATCTCGTCGTCGGTCAGCTTGACGAAATAGGGCGGCAGGATCAGCGCGCCGTCGCAGCCCGCTTTCTGCGCGTGGTTGGTAAGAGCGACGGTCTCGTCGCCAGTCACCGCGCCCGTGCCCACGATCAAGGTTCCGCGCCGGCTCATCACGGATGCCGCAACGTCATAGAGGCGCTTCCGCTCGTCGTGGCTCAGCGCCCAGAATTCGCCGGTGCATCCGCCGACCACGAAGCCCGCGGCGCCCTCGGCCAGCAGCCGGTCCATGTTGCGCGAGAATGCCTTCTCATCGATCCGACCCTGAGCGTCGAACGGGGTCGTCATGGCCGGAAACGAGCCTTGCCAATCGATACTGTTTCTATCCATTTGACCTAACTCCTCGCTGAATTCTTGAAAGGGGGCCGTCTCGCTTGGCCCACGATGTCCGTCCGCCTCATCGTTAAGCGATCGATTGCAGGCCTCGGAGAGCCGCGACCCGCGGCGGTCCGTCGCTGTTCAATCTGGTTCCGGCCGCCCGGTCGAACACGTGCAGTTTTGGCGTACGAAAAGCCACGCGCACGGCTTCCCCCGGCCGAAGCCTCACGTCCGCTCCGAGTCTCGCGGTCACGACCAGGCCGTGGAGCGTCAGCAGAACGATGTTCTCGTGACCGGTCGGCTCCACCAGCTTGACCGCGGCAGGCTCGCCCGTCTCGCCAACGCAGACGTCTTCCGCGCGCACGCCAAGCGTGACGGGCAACGCGTCGGACGCGCCGGTCCAGGCGACGTGCTCCCGCGGAAGCGGGATCATGAGCGAGCCGATGCGAACCTCCCATTGGCCCGCTTTCTGGTGCAACGTGCCCTCGAGCAGCGTCATCGAGGGCGTGCCGATGAAGTCCGCGACGAACACGTTTGCCGGCCGCTCGTAGACGTCGGCGGGCGTTCCCAGCTGTTGCAGCATCCCGCCCTGCATGATGGCGATGCGGTCCGACATGGTCATTGCCTCGAGTTGATCGTGAGTGACATAGACCATGGTCTTGCCGATGCGACGATGCAGCTCGATCAGCTCGGCCCGCATATGGGCGCGCAACTTAGCATCGAGGTTGGACAAGGGCTCGTCGAGCAGGAATACCTGCGGCTCGCGCACCAGCGCCCGCCCCAGCGCGACGCGCTGCTGCTGCCCGCCGGAGAGGTGGCGAGGCTTGCGGTCGACGAGCGCCTCGAGCCGGAGCAGGCGAGCGACATCCATCACTTTCGCCAGACGCTCGCGACGCGGAACGCCGCGCTTCCTCAGGGGATAGCCGATGTTCTCGGCGACCGTCATGTTCGGATAGAGCGCGTAGGACTGGAACACCATCGCGATGTCCCGCTTGCCCGGCGGCAGATCGTTCACTACCCGGCCGGCGATGCTGATGGTGCCGCTGGTGGGGAAATCCAATCCCGCCAGCATGCGCAGCGTGGTCGTCTTGCCGCAACCGGAGGGGCCAAGCAGGCTCACGAACTCGCCCTCGGCGATCTCCAGATCGAGATCCTTGACCGCCATCACGGGCCCAAAGGCCTTGCAAAGCTTGCTGATGGAGATGCCGGCCATCGGAGACCGATCAGCCCTTGACGCCGCTGGCGGCGAAGCCGCGCGTCAAGTGGCTCTGCAGGAAGACGAAGATGACGATCAGCGGCAGGCTCATCATCACCGACGCGGCCATCAGCAAGGACCATTCGATGTTGAAGGAGGTGATCAGCATGTTCATGACGCCGGTCGTGAGCGGCCGCGCGCTGTCCGAGTTGACCAGGATCAGCGCGTAAAAGTACTCGTTCCAGCCGACGATGAAGGTGAAGACCGCGGTCGAGATGATGCCCGGCAGAGCCTGCGGCAGCACCACGTCGACAAACGCACCGAGGCGGCTTGCTCCATCGACGAGCGCCGCCCATTCGAGATCCTCGGGCGCGCTGGCCATGAACGCGCGCAAGAGCCAGAGCGCATAGGGTAGGGAGAAGGTCGTGTAGGCGATCACCAGGCTCAGGAGCGTGTTCGCGACGCCGACTTTCACCATCATGAGATAAAGCGGCAGCACGAGGACGACGGACGGCAGCAGGTAGGTGGACAACACCACGAGCGCGATTCTCTCGCGGCCGGGGTAGGAGAACCGCACGAGGCTGTAGGCGCCGAAAACGCCGAGCACCACCACGAGCAGTGTCGTGGACGTCGCGATGACGAGGGAGTGGCCGAAATATTTGAGGAAGGGCGTATTCTCCAGCAGATTGCGATAGTGCTCGAGCGTCACGTTCTCGGGTAGGAACATCGGCGGCATTCTGAACAGCTCTTGCTGCGGCTTGATCGAGGTGATCGCCATCCAGAGCAGCGGGAATATCGTCGCGAGGACGACGGTCCACGCCACGATGGTCGCGCCGACCGACTTCGTGCCGTGCTCGGTCACGTCTGCTCCTTCTCATGGCCCACGCGGCTCAAGTACAGAGCCATGAACGTGAGCAGCACGAGCAGCATGCCGATCGCGTAGGTCGACGCCGTTCCCATCGCATTGAGGCCAAACGCCTGTTTGTAGACGAGCAGCGGCAGAGTCTGGGTCGAGGTCACGGGGCCGCCGCCGGTCAGCAGATAGATGAGGTCGAACTCCTTGAAGTCCCAGATCGTCCGCAGCAGGACGATCACCACGAGCACCTCGCGCAGCTGAGGCAGCGTCACGTCCCAGAAGCGCCCCCAGACGCCCGCGCCGTCGATGGTGGCGGCTTCATAGAGCTGCGGCGGGATGGTCTGCAGGCGGGCGAGGACCGCGATCACCACGAACGGGAAGTATTTCCACGCCCCGATCAGGATGACGCTCGCCATCGCGTTGGGCATGCGCCCCAACCAGTCGACGGGCAGGTCGACCACGCCGGCCTGCAGCAGGACGTGATTCAAGATTCCATAGACGTCGTTGAACATCCAACGCCAGACCAGGACCGCGACCACCGTCGACACGAAATAGGGAAACAAGACCAGGCTGCGGGCCAAGGATCGGAACCAGATGTTCTGATTGAGCAGCAGAGCCGTGCCGACGCCAAATACGACCTGCAGGGTCAGCGTGCCCACCGTCCAGATCACGTTCGTCTGCAGCGTCGTCCAGAACTCGCCGGAGCCGAACATCTGCCGGAAGTTATCGAGCCCCACCCAGTGCCCCTGAAGGGTCGGCGTATAGATCGAGAACAGCGACAGGTAGATCGCGTAGATCAGGGGATAGACGATGACGGCGCAGAACACGAGGATCGTCGGCGCGATGAGTAGCATGCCCAGCAGGGCGTATTGACGCTGAAGGCTGAACGTCCGCGCCCTGGTCGGGCCGCCGAGAACTGCCACCGTCATTTGGCCTAGACCTGCTCCTCTCCGCTACCCATCGTCCGCCGGCACCGGGCTTTAGCCCATGCGGCTCCGAGCCCCCGCCGCGCATTGCCGCGGCGGGGGAACTGGAGCGGATCAGCTCTTCATGATCGCTTCGAGCTTCTTGGCGGTATCGCCGATCACCGTCTTCGCGTTCTCGTTATTGAGCGCGACTCGCTGCACCATCTCGGAGAGCGCCTCGCTCGCGATGATGTCGACCGACTTGGTGTTCGGCTTGTGCTTCGCGCTCTCGAAGCCGAGGTTGTAGCCGGCAGCAGCCGAGACCGTCATCAGCTCGACCTCCTTCGGATACTTCTTGATGATGGGATCGGCCAAGTAGGTCGGGTTCTCGCCGATGGTCTTGAGCACCGGCAGCACGTGACCGGGTGCCGCGAGAAGCTGCTTGATGTAGCCCTCGGGCTCGAACAGGAACGCCGAGAACTTCTTCGCCAAGTCGAGGTTCTTCGTGCCCTTCGGGATGAACACGCTCGGGAAGTCGTTGACGGACGCCTGCGGCACATCCTTGGAGATGGTCGGATAGAGCGTGCAGGTGATTTTGTCGGCGATGGAGGGATTCTGGCTGTTCACGTTCGCGAGCACGCGTCCCGCATAATAGCCGGTCGCGCACGCACCGCTGACGAAGCCCGTGATCATCTCGCCCCAGCTGTAGTTGGTGGCGCCGGGCGGGCAGAGCTCGCGCAGCGACTTGTAGAACTCGAGCGCGTGCTCCATCTCCGGGCCGACGATCGCCACCTGCAGGTCTGGCGTGAAGAATTGACCGCCGGCGCCATGGACCAGCGTTGTCAGGACGAAGGCCGTGGCGCTGTTTCGCCCGAACGGCAGCGGTGCACCATAGATTCCGCCGCCTTGCATCTTCTGCAGCGCCGCGCGCGTCTCGTCCCAAGTGCGCGGGATCTGGCCGATGCCGGCCTTCTCCATCAGGTCCTTGCGGACCCAGAAATTGTCGGCTGCGGTGTTGCCGATGCCGGTGCCCGTGAAGGTACCGGGCTTGATCTCATAGGTCTTGTTGGCGTTGGGATAATACTTCTCGGGACCGATCATCTTGATCACGTCGCCGAACGGCTCGACGAGGCCCTTGTCGAAGTAGCTCGCCACCGCGAAGGACGGGATATGCGTGACGATGTCCGGGACCTCGCCGCTGGCGTAGGCCGCAGCCATCTGGGCGGGATAGCCTTCGTCCGAGGTCGGCTCGAAGTTCACCTTCACGCCGGGATGTGCCGCCTCGAACTGCGCGATCTGAAGCTTGTAGGCGGCGAGCTGCGCCGGCGCCGATTGCGGCGACCACCAGCGAAGCGTGACACCCGCTTGGGCGCGCGCTTGCGGCGCGAACGGCAGGCTCGCCGCCGCCGTCAGCGCGCCGGCGGCGCCAATGGTCTTGAGCGCCTGACGGCGCGAGAGCGGCGCGCCACCGGAATGCGTGGATTTCCTCGTCATTGGGTTCCTCCCGTTTGTGTGCGTCGATTCCCCAAGCCGGGGCGCCCGCGAAAGCGCAGTGTCACCCCAGGTCACTGCCTACGACCGTAGTCGATTGTCCGACAATTGACAAGAAGCGGCGGACCGCGCCGCCGTGTGGTCGCGCCTAGTCGGAGGCGGCGATCCTGCGCTCGCCCGAGCGCGCAGAGCGGCGCGGGCGTGCCTGCACCCCCGCCGCCTCGGTCTCGCGCGTTTCCTGCGCGCTGCTCTTCAACGCCCGCTGCACCGCCTCGAATCCGAGATCGAGGTGGCGATCGATTTGCGCCAGCATCGCCGCGAGGTTGTTGCCGAGCGCCCCCGAGAGGTAGCGCTGGTTCTCCTTGGTGAAAGGCAGACCGAACACCACGGTCTGGCTCACCGTGAAGCAGAGCTGGATGCGGTGCGCGAGCTGCTGCCAGACCTCGAGCAGCATGCCGTC
>Ga0209415_10001099_pt1 | contig 51404 bp, 50 predicted proteins | sample PeaSoiSIISIP2007_FD_187696 | JGI IMG/M metagenome (GOLD analysis project Ga0209415, IMG submission 187696) | Peat soil microbial communities from Weissenstadt, Germany - SII-SIP-2007 (SPAdes) (version 2) | ecosystem: Environmental > Terrestrial > Soil > Wetlands > Peat | place: Germany... | reverse complement strand
TCTGTGGCAATCCACGCTGCCGCTGTAAGGCTGACCCGCCGCAGAAGCACAGCCCGTACTACCAGCTCAGCTACACTTTCCGCGGCAAGAGTCACTCCGACTTCGTGCGCCGCGATGCACTGCCGCAGGTGCGAGCGCAGATGCGCAACTACGAAACGCTGCGGGCTCTGGTCGATGAGTGGATCGCGTTGAGCATCGCGCTGGCCCGCGGCGCCCGCTCGGCCACTTCTCCACAAACAAAACGTCCGCCCAAACGACGCCCTTTCCCGAAACCGCGCTCCGCACCACGCTGATTCGTTCGCTCACACCCCGCAGGAAACCCTTGTCTGACAAGCACTTCCGTGTTTCGAGACAGAAACTAGCTAGTGGCCCGCGCCCCAGTTGATTCCGACCATGATCAGGGTGTACGCGCCCGGCGGCAGAATCGACGATAGGAGGGTTGCACCCTGCGTCAGCGCTCCGGGCACCTCATCGTCCATGCCGCCCACCATTTGCCGTCTTGTACGAAGGTTGCCTTCATCTATTGCCCGCCGCCTCGATTGACGCTAACCGACTTTCATGAGCAGCGATGGGAGCATCGCGCGGACCATCGCCGAGGCCTTCCGCCACACGGTTGCCGCCGCTCCGGATCGGGTTGCCGTACGCACCATCGACGACAAGGTCTCGCTCACCTGGGGCCTGCTGGCGCGGCGCGTCGATGCGGTCGCTGGGGGGCTGGCCAAGCTCGGGGTCCGACGCGGCGATGCCGTCGCGCTCATGCTCAACAACCGGCCCGAGTTTCACATCGCCGACCTTGCGGTGATGACGCTCGGCGCCACGCCGTTCTCCATCTACCAAACCTTGCCGCCGGAGCAGATCGAATACGTTCTCCGCGACGCCGGCGCGCACGTGGCGATCGTCGAGACCGCATTGCTGGAGAGCTTCCGGGCCGCCCGGCGGCAGCTGCCGCAGCTCGAGCACGTGGTGGTCGTCGACGGCGGCGGAGACGACGACACGCTGGCGCTGGCCGACGTCGAAGGTTCAAACCCGGCCTTCGACGTCGAGGCGGCCTGGCGGTTGATAACACCGGACGACACGCTGACCCTCATCTACACCTCGGGCACCACCGGGCCGCCCAAGGGCGTCCAACTGACGCATCGCAATCTGATCGCCTGCGCCAAGGTGGTGCAGGCGACGGTGCGCCTCCCGGAAGGCGCGCGGGTGATCTCGTGGCTGCCGGCGGCGCACATCGCCGAACGCGCGGCGCATCATTACCTGCCGATCGTCTTCGGCTTCACTATCACCTGCTGCCCGAACCCGCGCGAGGTGGCGGCGTACCTGCCGCAGGTGCGACCCAACTGGTTCTTTGCGGTGCCGCGCATCTGGGAGAAGATCAAAGCAGGTCTGGAGGCGCGGCTTGCGGCGCTGCCCGAAGAGCAGCGCACGCGCATCGAGCAGGCGCTGGCGGCGGCACGCGAGAAGGTGCGGCGCGAGCAGGCGGGCCAGCCGGTCCCGCCGGCACTGGCGACGCAGGTGGCGCAGGCGGATGCGGAGATCTTCACCATGTTGCGCGCTATGCTCGGGCTCGATCAGGCGGTGGCGGTGAACGTCGGGGCGGCGCCAACGCCGCGTGACGTCATCGAGTTCTTCCACGCCATCGGCATCCCCGTCGGCGAGCTGTGGGGCATGTCGGAAACCAGCGGCGCCGGCACCTTGAATCCCCCGGGCCGCATCAAGATCGGCACCGTCGGCCCGCCTGTGCCCGGGGTGGAGATCAAGCTTGCACCCGACGGTGAGGTGCTCATCCGCGGCGACGTGGTCATGAAGGGCTACCGCAACCAGCCCGAGAAAACCGCCGAGGTGCTCGACCCGGACGGGTGGTTGGCCACCGGCGACGTCGGGGCGCTCGACGCTGACGGCTATCTGCGCATCGTCGATCGTAAGAAGGAGCTGATCATCAACTCGGCGGGCAAGAACATGTCGCCGGCCAACATCGAAGCGGCACTGAAGACCGCGAGCCCGCTGATCGGGCAGGTGTGCGTCATCGGCGATCAGCGCCCGTTCGTCACCGCGCTCATCCTGCTCGATGCCGACTTCGCGCCCGCGTGGGCGGCGCAGCACGGGCTGGAAGAACGGACGCTGGCGCGGCTGGCGCACGAACCGGCGGTGATCGCCGCGGTGGAACAGGCCGTCGCGTTGGCCAACTCGCACCTCTCACGTGTCGAGCAGGTGAGGAAGTTTCGCATCGTCCCCGGTGACTGGACACCCGGCGGCGCTGAGCTGACGCCGACGCTCAAGCTGAAGCGCAAGCCGATTGCCGAGAAGTACGCCGCTGAGATCGACGCGATGTACACGACCTGACGGCGTCGTACCGAAGAATCCGGGAAGGGAGGACAACATGTCTCTGCACGGCAAGATCGCGCTGGTCACGGGTGCGGCGCGCGGCATCGGCCGCGCCACGGCGTTGCGCCTGGCCGATGCCGGTGCCGACGTCGCGTTAATGGATTTGCAGTCCGAAGTGGAGGACACCGCGGCCCGCATTCGCGAGCACGGTCGACGCGCCGCCGTGGCAATGGTCGATGTAGCTGATCCGGACGAGGTGGGCGCCGGGCTGCAAGGCCTACGCGCCGCGCTCGGTGACGTCGATGTGCTGGTGAGCAACGCGGCGATCGTCAACAACATCGCGCCGCTGACCAAGATGACCGCCGAACGCTGGCAGCGGGAGATCGCGGTCAACCTCACCGGAGCGTTCCACGTGATCCAGGCGGTGCTCGGTCCGATGGTCGCGCGCGGCTGGGGCCGCATCATCGTCATGTCGTCGGGCGCGGCGCACGGCGGCCTGCATCATCAAGCCGCGTATGCCGCGAGTAAGGCCGGGCTCATCGGCCTGGTGCAGACGGTGACCCTGGAGCATGCGCGGCACGGCATCACCTGCAACGCCATCCTTCCGGGATTGATCGAGACCGAGACGGTGCGCATGATGCCGGCGGAAATTCGCGAGGCGGCGCAAGCCGGCACCCCGGCGCGGCGTCTCGGTGCGACGGACGAAGTGGCGCACTTGATCGCCTTCCTGGCGTCCGACGAAGCCGGCTTCATCAACGGCGCCGAAATCGACATCGACGGCGGCTTACGCCTGAACACGATGTCGTTGGGCAGCCGCAAAGAGGTAGCCCAGCAGCACCGCGATGGGTGACGCGATCGCCGCCCGTCGCGCGAGAGGAGGGTTCCCGTATGAGCGAGCGGTCCACGCAGTCGCGCATCCCGGTGAAGCCACACTACACGCCGGGGGACCTGCCCGGCTTCGACTACGCGACGCAGCTGAACGAGCCGGGCGCGTACCCGTACACCCGCGGCGCAAGGCCGCGGCCAGCCGGACGCGGCGGCTGGATCCAGCGCGAGCTTTCAGGTGAAGGCGATCCGTCACGCTCAAACGCGCAGTTCCAGTACCTGCTCGCGCAGGGGCAGACCGGACTCGACGTGATCGGCGACGCGCCGACCATGGGGGGTTTGGACCCGGATCATCCGTTCGCCGCCCACGCCGTCGGCACCCAAGGCGTATCGCTCTGCTGCCTCGAAGATTACCGGCAGCTGTATCGCGATCTGCCGCTCGACCGCATCACGCTGTCGCACTCGCTGCCGGCGGCGTTCGCCGTGGCGGCTCTACATACCGTAGCGCGAGAGCGCGGCTTCGACCCGGCGACGCTGCGCGGCTCGGTGATCCAGGCGCCGTACTACTGCGAGGACTGCAGCTACGCCATTCACATGCCGTTCAAGCTGCGCGTGCGCCTGGCCGCCGACGTCATCGCCTTCTGCAGCGCCGCGATGCCGAAGTTCCACGCCTTTCTGGAGGACACGTACTTCATCAGCGAAAGCGGCCTCGACTCGGTGGAGGAGATGGCGCTGGGATTCGTCGAGATCCGCGGGTTGGTGCGCGAGCTGTTGGCGCGCGGCGTCGACGTCGACCGCTTCGCGCCGCGCATCGCCATCCTGCTCAACTGCCGCATGGACTTCTTCGAAGAGATCGCCAAAATCCGCGCCACACGGCGCCTGTTCGCGCGCATGATGCGGGAGGAGTTCGGCGCCAAGGACCCGCGCTCGTGGGCGGTGAACATCGCGGCACACACGTCGGGCCTGTCGCTCACCGCACAGCAGCCGGTGAACAACATCGTGCGCGGCGCGATCCAGGCGCTGGCGCTCGGCTGCGCCGGGGTCCAGGCCATTGAGGTGTCGACCTTCGACGAGGCGTTCCGTACTCCGAGTCCCGAGGCGCACGTCGTCGGTCTGCGAACGCAGCAAGTGATCGACCGCGAAAGCAACGTGACCATGGTGGCCGATCCGCTCGGCGGCTCGTACTACGTCGAGGCGCTCACCGACGAGCTCGAGCGCCGCATCTGGGAGATGGTGCAATCCATCGAAGCCAAGGGCGATCCCGCGGCGTTGTCCGATTCCGGATGGTTTCGCACTGTGTTTCAGGCTGCCATGGAGCGCCACGCCCGGGCATTGGCCGACGGCACACTCGAGAAGGTGGGCGTCAACGCCTTCCAAGTACCCGATGCGGAGGACGTGCTGCTGCGCGACGTGGCCGAACGCAAGATCGAGCCGTGCCGCGAGCGCGTCGCGTGGATGGCCGCGTATCGGGCACAGCGTGATGCCAGTCACGTGCAGGCCGGCTTGCAGGCGCTCGATACTTGTGCGCGTGATTGGCACGCCAACTTGCTGCCGGCGATCGTCGCCGCTACCGAGGCCGGGGCGACGATGGGAGAGATGGCGGGCGTGCTGCGCCGCGCGTACGGCCATCCCGCGGATCCCTTTAGACGGCTTGGCGATCCGCTCTGATGGGCATCTCGATGGAGAAGACCCGTGTCCTGATCGCGATGCTCGGGCTCGATCAGCATGAAGTTGGAGCCTTGACCATTGCCAGGCTGCTCCGCGACGCCGGCATGGAAGTGGTGTACGCCGGGCGCTTCAACCTCCCGGCGGGCATCGTCAAAGCCGCCATAGAGGAAAACGTCGACGTCATCGGCCTAAGCTGCCATTCGTGGGAGTATCTGTACTACGTCGATGAGCTGCTGCAGCTGTTGCGCACCGAGGGCAGCGAGCTGCCGGTTGTCGTCGGCGGATCGGTCATTACGCCGGCCGACCGGCAAGCGGTGCTCGACAAGGGCGTCCGCGCCGCTTTCGGCCCGACAGCGGCGCGCGACGAGATCGTCACTACGATCGAGACCCTGGCCCGCAGACGACGGAACTGACGGATGGTATTGCGAGCGCCGGGCGTGAATTGTCGCGGGGGTGTGAAAGCACTATAGACAGTGTCGCTGCAGGAGCAAGGTCGAAACGGTCGGTAAGTCGACAGCTCGCGGACCCCTTTCCACGGATCACGGCAATTGCCGACGTGCCTCGCCTATGGCAGCTGCACTGTCGCGGTGCCCGTTACCCAGCGATCACCCTCGGTGTTCTCCAAGACCAGATCGCATTCGACGAAGTCGCCGTGATCGCTGGAGTGCTTTTCGGTGACCACGCCATGGATCAGCAACGCGTAGCCGGGACGCACGAGGCCGCGGAACGTAGCGTTGAGGCGCTTGAGCACGGCGCCCGGTAACGACTCGCTGATCAGACGGGAGAACAGCGCCATGCTCAGGTTACCAGGCACGATCTGACCGGGCAGGCCTTCTTTGCGAGCATCTTCGTCGCTCATGAAGCGACCGCCGGGCATGCGCGCGGCGATGGAGTACTGACGCACCTGCTCGCCGCTCAGCGTGAGCGCGAGCGGACCCAACTCGTGGCCGACGTCGATGTCTTCGATTCGCATCGCCCTACCTGAACATCATCCGCTGATCAATCACCGCCACCTGTTCGCTGCGCTGATTGGTGATCACCGTGCGCAGCACGAGGAAGCGCATGCTGCCGCTGCGGCCGGTCTTTTCGTAGATGTCGTGTACGGTGCTGACGGCGGTCAACACGTCGCCGACGCGGATCGGCGCGCCCCACTCAATGTCCTTGCCGGCGTCGAATGCCGCCCGGCCGAGATCCGGAGGCAGGTTCGACGGCATGAAACGCCGTCCGCGCAAGCGCACGACGAACGTCGGGGACGCGATCGTTTGATCGGGCTGCGGCTCGGTCGACGCCGCGGCATACTCGGCGACCTCCGCGTCGGTGACCGGATCGAAGATTGTACGGTCGAACTCGCTGCCGATGATCGAACGGTCGAGCTCCAGGGCCATCAACTCACCTTCCGTAGCTGGTCGCGAAAGTCCAGCGGTCGATAGCCGCCTTGGAACAGTGTCTGCACGAGGTCGTCGATGGTACGAATCTCGTGATCAAACTCGGTGGCGCAGATGCCGATGAAGCTCACCAGATGCGAGTCGCTGCCGCCGAAGGCGTGATAGCCGTAGCGCTCGATCAGCGCGTGGACGCGCTCGTTCTCGCCGCGCCGGCTGCCGCCGTTCAAGGCTTCCACCGCCACCACGCCGTCGATCGGCGGCTTGGTCTCATAGTGCTCGCACAGGCCGATCGTCGGCCGGCCCGGATGGCAGGGGACTGCGATGCCGCCCATGTGCGCGACCGCGGGAATCAGCTCCTGCGCCGACAAACGCACGTTCGTGAAGTCGAAGCGTCGCGTGATGTCTTCGTTGACACCGTACACCAAGACGTGGCCGTAGTCGGTTTCCACCTCGGCGCCGCGCAGGATGACCAGGCCGTACGCGTCTTCGAGCGCGCGATAGTCGGCGTGCGAGTTCCACTGCCGATGCTCCGTCAGCACGATGCCATCGATCGGCAGGGCCTCACGTTTGCGCGCCAACCACTTGAGATACGTCTCCACCGGGGCACGGCTGTCCTCCGATGCTTCGGAGTGGGTATGAAGGTCGAGAATCATGAATGCAATCTGCTTCCCTCGCCCTCTGAGAGAGGGCCAGGGTGCGGGCGCACTAGGTCGCCGGTTTGAACTTGGGCAGCGTCACCTCTGGGTTCACATCCTCGAACGTCACCTCGACGGGCATACCGATCTTTACGTCGTCCGGCTTGCAGCCGACGATGTTGGTCAGCATCCGCACGCCTTCGTCCAGCTCGACGTACGCCAGCACGTACGGCAACTCGTCGCGGAAGCCCGCCGCTTGGTTCTGATGGGTCACGGTATAGGTGTACACCGTGCCCCGCCCCGAAGAAAGCACCCACTCGGTATCGTCCGACAGGCAGGCCGGGCACAACGCTCGCGGATAGTAGCGCAACGCGCCGCAGGCGCGGCACTTCTGCACGTACAGCTCGTGGCGCTGGCTGGCCTCCCAGAAGCCCTTTGATTCCTCGTCGATGCGCGGCAGCGGCTTCTTGTATTTCTTCTCGTCCGCCATCTCACCCGCGCCCCAAAACCAGCGTCGCGCCGCTGTGCCGCAGGCCGAGCATCCCGCCCGTCCCGTGGCACAGGGCGATCTCACAGTCTTTCACTTGCCGCGCGCCGCACTCGCCGCGCAGCTGTTTGGTGGCCTCGATCACCAAGAAGATGCCGCGCATACCCGGATGATTCGACGACAACCCGCCACCGTCAGTGTTCACCGGCAACTCGCCGCCGAGGCCGATGCGTCCGTTCTGCACGAACGCTCCACCTTCGCCCTTCTTGCAGAAGCCGAGGTTCTCGAGCGTCTCCAAAACGGTGATGGTGAACGAGTCGTAGATCATGCACATGTGGATATCTTTGTGCGTCATGCCCGCCATCGCCATGGCACGCGGCCCCGACTGCTGGGCGGCCATGTCCGTGAGGTCGCGCTTGCCCATGCTGGTATGGCAGCAGGCCTCGGAGCCGCCGAGCACGTACACCGGCCGCTTCTGCAAGTCGCGGGCCCGTTCGGCACTGGTGACGACGACCGCGCCGCCGCCGTCGGTGATGATGCAGCAGTCAAGCAGATGCAGCGGCGACGACACGATACGCGATGCCAGCACGTCCTCGACCGTGATCGGATCGCGGAACTTGGCGACCGGATTCAGCGACGCGTGCCGTCGGATGGTGACTGCGATCTCGGCGAGCTGTTCCGAGGTGGTGCCGAACTCATGCATGTGGCGCTGCGCGACCAAGGCGTAGGAGCCCAACACCGTCGGGCCGAACGGCCCTTCGAAATGATCCGGCGGATCGCCCGCAAAGCCGCCGCCGGTGCCGACCGCGAAGCGTTCGGACGACGCGGTACTGCCGTAGGTGATAAGCGCCACCTCGCACAGCCCGGCCGCAATCGCCGCCGCCGCATGCGTGACGTGCGCCACGAACGACGAGCCGCCGATCGACGTCGAGTCGAGATAGCGCGGTTGCAAGTTGAGATGCTCGGCCATCGACAGCACGCCGATGGGACCGACGCCGGAGGTGAAGTAGGCGTCGACGTCCTTGATCGTCAGGCCCGCGTCCACGAGGGTGCCGCGCGCGCTTTCGGCGTGGATCTGGAACATGGTCTTGTCCGGCGCCCAGCGCGTGGGATGCTCGTAGACACCGGCGATGACGGCTTTGCGATCGAAGCCCATGCTCAGCCCAGCGCCTTCAGAAATTCGGTGACGGCGGCGTTGAGCTCCGCCGGTTTCTCGCTCGGCACCGTATGCCCGGCGTCGTCGATGATCACCAGCTTCGAGTGCGGAATGCCCTGGTGCAGCGCTGCGGCGCGATCGATCGGCGTGATGCCGTCGTCGCGCCCGGTGATGATCAGCGTCGGCGTCCGGATCGCGCCGAGACGCGCCGTGATGTCAAATTGATTGCACGCGACCAAGTCGAAGTAGCGCACGCGGGGGTCGGTCTTGACCTGCTCCATCCACGCCTCGCGCATGACGGCGAATTCCGTCTTCGGCGAGAACGCTTCCGTCGTGAACGGCTGTTGCGCACGCCCGAGCATGACGTTCTGCCACGTGTCGAGCATCGCCTGCGGCAGATCGAAACGTGCCGCGGTGGCGACGAGCACGAGCGCGCGCACCCGCTCGGGATGCGCCAGCGCCAGCTCCATGGCAATCGCGCCGCCCATGGAGCGGCCGATCAGGACAGCTGGCCGCAGCTGCATTGCTGCCATCAACTTGGCTAGGAAGTCCCGGTATGCCGCGATGCTCTTCAAGCTCTCGGTGCCCCCGGAACGCCCGTGTCCCGGAAAGTCGAAGGCCAGCGGACCGTGCTGTTCCGCAAACGCGCTGAGCTGCCGCTGCCACGTGTTGCCATTGGAACCGGCGGCATGAACGAAGAGGAGCAACTCGCCGCGGCTCAGATCGGGAATCACGTCGGGAAGCGTCGTGCGCCCGGTGTGGAAGTAGTGAACGGCGGTGCCGTCGACGTGGATGTACTTGGTCGGCATGTGCGGCCTGTCAGCTCATCACACAGACGAGTCTCACGACGCAGTGGTTGGGGTTATCCAACCGACTTCCCTAAGTCAAGGCAGGTCCACGCGCTCAGAGAATCGCGGCGCGACCTTCGTCATGAACGTGTCGAGCTGATCGAGGAAGTCCTGCAGGCTGCGATGGCGCAGCTGCAGGTTGAGCACCGTCGTACCGAGGCGCTGGTACTGCGCGACCGTGTCGATGGCCACGGCAATTCCCGCCGCGGTGCTCACGTCGATCAACCGCTCCGGCGCGAACACCAGATCGAACGGCGCGCCGCGCGCGCGCCAGACCGGCCACTGCCGGGCACGCTCGAGCAGCCCTTCAAGCTGGGAATAGGAGAAGCCGAAGGGATCCCAGCCGTCACCGAAAGTCAGCGCCCGCCGCAGCGAGCGCGTCGACCGTCCGCCCAGCCAGATCGGCAGGCGCGCCTGCACCGCACACGGATCGACCACGAAGTCGTGAAAGGCAAAATGACTGCCGTGATATTCGGGCTGCCGCCGGCCCAGCGCCGCACGCAACGCGCGCAAGGCGTCGTCGTAGCGCGCGCCGCGGCCGTCGAAGTCGACGCCGAGCAGCGCGAACTCCTCGCGCAAGCTGCCGACACCCACGCCGCAGACGACGCGGCCGCCCGACAGGCGATCAAGGGTGCCCAGGCGCTTCGCGACTTCCAGCGGGTGATGATACGGCAGCACCAGCACGTGCGTGACCAGCCGGATGCGCTGGGTCACCGCTGCGATGAATCCCAAGGTCGCGAAGGCATCGTAGTAGCGGCCGCCACGCACCTTCGCGACCTCGGATGGAATCGCGACATGGTCACTACAGGTGAGGTGATGGTACCCGAGCCGATCGGCTGCGATGGCGATTTCCCGCAGCGCGTCCACGCCCGCGTCTTCTTCCCACGTCGCGTGACGGCGCGGCACCAACGTCACGACCGGTGTCGTCAATCCGAACTGCATGCCGCGTCCTATATCGAATGGCGCCATGTGGACTCAATCGGCCGCATGGACGATAGTGGCCCGACCGCATGACGTCTCCGCTACAGCGGCTCATCGTCGCATCGCTGAGCTGTACGCTCCTCGTGGTCGCCGGCGCCACGATCGCCGATGAACCGACACCCGTAGCTTCGATCCAACTGCCGGGCGCCCCCGGATTCGGCGCCGATCTGCAGAGCCGGCTGCGCGCGGCATGGGCAGCGCAAGCGGCGGGGCACCGGGCGCATATCGAGCACGTCAACGCCGACGGTTCGCCGCGGTACATCAACCGGCTGATCTTTTCGTCCAGTCCCTACCTGCAGCAGCACGCCCTCAATCCGGTCAACTGGTACGCGTGGGGCGATGAAGCCTTCGCTGCGGCCACACGCGAGAACAAGCCGATCTTCCTGTCGATCGGCTACTCGACCTGCCACTGGTGCCACGTGATGGAGCGGGAATGCTTCGAGAACGAAGTCATCGCCCGGTTGCTCAACCAGCACTTCATCGCCATCAAAGTCGACCGCGAGGAGCGCCCGGACATCGACAACGTCTACGTCGAGGCGGTGCAACACATGACCGGCGGCGCCGGCTGGCCCCTGACGGTGTTCCTCACTCCGGACCGCCAGCCGTTCTACGGCGGCACCTACTTCCCGCCGGACGATCGCTACGGCCAGCCGGGCCTGCCGAAGCTGCTCACGACGTTGGCCGACGCGTGGACGACGAAGCACGAGCAGGTGCTGCAAGCGAGCGCGGATCTGATGCGGTCATTGCAACAACCCACCACCGCAGCCGCAGCCAGCCTCAACGTCGATACGCTGCGCATCGCCTACGAGCAGATGGCGCGTGGCTTCGACGCCACCAACGGCGGCTTCGGCCACGCCCCAAAATTCCCCCAAGCGCACATGCTGCAGTTCCTGCTGCGATACTGGCAGCGTAGTCACGAAGCGCACGCGCTCGACATGGTGGAGGCGACCCTCGATCACATGGCGCGTGGCGGCATCCACGATCAGCTCGGCGGCGGCTTTCATCGTTACTCGACCGACGCCACGTGGACCGTGCCCCACTATGAGAAGATGCTCTACGATCAAGCGATCAATGTGCGGGCGTATCTGGAAGCATACCAAGCAACCGGTGCCGCTCGCGACGCCGAGGTGGCGCGTGACGTCTTCGGCTACGTGCTGCGCGACCTCGCCGCACCGGAGGGCGGATTCTACACCGCCGAAGATGCCGACAGCGACGGCGCGGAAGGACGCTTTTACGTCTGGTCGCGCGCCGACGTCGTCGCGGCAATCGGTAATGACGCAGGTCCGCTGATCGCCGACTTTTACGGCCTCACTGGCAACGAGGCGCCGGCCGGCAAATCCGGGCCGCTGAGTATTCCGGTGCCGGCCGCGGAGTTCGCCGCGCAACACGGCATGACCGCCGACGCCTTCCAAACCACCCTGCGCGCGGCGCGTCAGACGTTGCTCGCGGCGCGCGCCCGGCGCGCGCGCCCGCTGCGCGACGAAAAGATCATCACGGCGTGGAACGGTTTGATGATTTCGAGTCTGGCATACGGCAGCACGGTCTTGGGCGAGCCGCAGTATGCCGTAGCCGCAGCACGTGCGGCCGATTTCATCCTGAGCCACGTGCAGCGCAACGGCCGCCTGCTGCGCAGCTTTCGCAACGCGCCGAGCGCGACGCCGGGCTATCTCGACGACTACGCGTTCCTGATGCTCGGGCTCACGGACCTGTACGCCGCGACGTTCGACGTGCGCTGGCTGCGCGAGGCCGACCGGCTCGGGCGCGACATGCTGCGGCTGTTCGCCGATCCCGCAAACGGCAGCCTGCGCTACGGCGCCGGTGACGCCGAGCACCTCATCGCCGGCAGCGACGAAACCGACGATGCAGCGCTGCCGGCGGCGCAGTCCGTGGCGGCGCTCGTGCTGCTGCGGCTCGGGCGATTGACGATGAACGACGCGTTCGAGAGCCGCGGCCGCGCGCTGCTTACCAGCGGTTCACCAGACGTCGCCAAGGCTCCGACGGCACATACCGAGATGCTGATGGCGCTGGATTTCGCGCTCGGTCCCACGAAGGAGATCGTCGTGGCGGGCGCACCCGATGCCGACGGTACACGGGCGCTGCTGGCCGCCGTCCGGCGCCGTTATCTGCCGCGCTCGGTGATCGCGCTGCATGCGCCAAACGATGGCGCGATCGAAGCGCTCGTCCCCTTCCTGAAGCAGCAGACGATGATCAACGACCAGCCGACGGTCTACGTCTGCGAGCACTACGTCTGCAAGCTCCCGACGAATGATCCGGGGAAGGTCGAGACCCTCCTCGCCGACGCAAAGCCAGCCGCCTGAGCGGCTCACCGTTCGACGGGCAGGCCGGCGTCGTTCCAATCCAGCATCCCGCCTTTGAGATTCGACACGTGCTCGAAGCCGAGCCCGGTGAGAATCGCCGCAGCGGTCGCACTGCGCACGCCGGCACGGCAGATCACGATCACGTCCTGCTCCTTGTACGGCGCCAGCTCGGCGGTCCGACCGGACAGCTCTTGCAACGGCACGAGCACGCTACGGGGAATGTGCCCGAGCTCGCCCTGGAACTCGTCCGGCTCGCGCACGTCGAGCAACAGCGGCGGAGCGCCGCTGCCGATGCGCGCCTGCAGCTCCGCAGCGGTCACCTGCCGCACCTGGCTGAGCTGCGGCAGTGACGGGAACGGCACGGAGTCATCCTCGATCGCCGACTGATTGGCCTGCAACGCTTCCTGGATCTTGTCCGGCAGCGGCAGGCCGAGATTGTTCATCAGCTCGACGTACGCCTCCCGCGCCCGGCCCGCCAGGCGCGGGTTGAGGCGCTTCTCCTCACCGATGGTCGAGTGCGTGTGCCCGCGGTAGTCGTGCGCCGGGAACACCAGCGTCTCGTCGGGCAACGCGAACAGCTTGTGCGTGATGCTGTCGTACTGTGCGCCTGGATCTCCACCCGCAAAGTCGGCGCGCCCGGTGCCGCGGATGAGCAAGGTGTCGCCGGTGAAGACCCGGTCTTCCGTGCAAAGGCTGATGCTGTCAGGCGTGTGTCCCGGCGTATACAATACGGTGATCCGCAGGTTGCCCACCGGCAGCTGCTGGCCGTCGTCGACGTGGACGTCGATGTGCGGTGCGGGCGCACGCCGGTGCATCACGACGCGCGCACCGAGCAGATCGCGCAGGTCCCAGGTGCCGGTGCGATGATCGGCGTGCGTATGCGTGTCGATGACCAGATCGAGCTGGCAACCGTAGTAGGCAAGCACCGCGAGGTAGCGGTCGACCTTGTCCTTGATGGGATCGATCAGCGCGGCCTTGCGCGTCTCCGGGCACGCCAAGAGGTACGTCTTGCACTTGCCGCGGTTGAGCTCGTGAAACAACATTGATGTCGCGCTCCGTCCGTAAACGCGCAGGGCGGACCCCCCAACCCGCGCCGGTTTCCTGATACGGGAATTCTATAGCCTTCGTCTGGAGATTCGGCTAGTGTCCTCGTCAATCAAAATCTGGATGCGGTGTGGCCATGAACGTCAAGCGGATTATGATCGTGATTGCGCTTCTAGCAATACTCATCGCGCAGCTGACAACCCCCACGCAGGCATATGCTGCCAACACCCTCGTAACGGCCCTGATCATCGCGGGCGCGGTGACGGCTGCCTACGTCGCAGCGGTGTGCATCGCCACCGAGGTGCACCGGGAATCGCGTGGGCCGTTCGAGCTGATGCCCACCGACACTCAACCGCCCCGCAAGCAGGAGGAACGCGGCGTGAAATTCGGGACACGATGCGCGCAAGACTCGGCGGCGCTCACTGTGGTGTGCTGGTAGCCGACGGCGGCCAACCGGAACGGCACTGACGGCGATGATGCGCTGGGCGTCCACGGTATCGACGGAACCGGCGCTGGAAAACGCGCTGCGCGACGCCGCGGCCACAATCCGTGGGCAGCTCGGTGACGCCACGCCGGACCTCGTCGTCGTTTTCGTCTCGCACCACCACGGCAGCGGCTTCGATCGCGTGCCGGCCGTGGCGGCAGGATTCGGCGCCGGGGTGCTCATCGGTTGCTCAGCAGGCGGCGTGATCGGCGGTGGCCGCGAGGTCGAGCAGCTTCCGGGCGTGTCGGTGACCGCGGCGGTCTTACCCGACGTCGTGCTGCAGCCGTTCCATCTCGACGCGGATGTCTTGCCGGCGCCGGACGATGGCGCCGCCTGGCAAGATCTGCTCGGCGTGCGCGCCGCGGCGCAGCCGCACTTTCTGCTGCTGCCTGATCCGTTCAGCTTCGATCCGGAACCGCTGCTGCGCGGGCTCGACGCGGTGTACCCGAACAGCCGCACGCTCGGCGGCCTCGCCAGCGGCGGGCGACAAGCCGGAGCGAACGCCCTCTTCCTTGGCGGACAGACTCATCGCGCCGGACTGGTTGGGGTGGCGCTCAGCGGCAACATCGAGGTGGACACCATCGTCGCGCAGGGCTGTCGGCCGATCGGCCAGCCGATGTTCATCACCAAGTGCCAGGGCAACCTGCTCTGGGAGCTCGACGGCATACCTGCGGTCACCGTCTTGGAAGACCTGTACCAAGGTCTGAGCCGATCAGATCAGCAGCTGGCGCAGCGGTCGCTGTTCCTGGGGATCGTGATGAACGAGGGCCGGCACGAGTATCGGCAGGGGGACTACCTGATCCGCAACTTGATCGGCATGGACGCGACCCGCGGCGCGTTGGCGATCGGCGCCACGCTGCACGAGAATTCCGTCGTACAGTTCCATCTGCGCGACGCCCAAACGTCGGCGGAAGATCTCGACCAGCTTCTGCATGGCTACGCCGCCAGTGGGCAGGCGGCACGCCCGCACGGCGCGCTCTTGTTCTCATGCCTGGGGCGCGGCTCTAACCTCTACGGCCGACCCGGTCACGATACCGACGCCTTCCGCCAGCATCTCGGCCAGATCCCGCTCGGCGGCTTCTTCTGCAACGGCGAGATCGGTCCGGTCCACGGCACCACCTTTCTGCACGGCTACACCAGCGCCTTCGGCCTTTTCCGTAGCCGCAGGTGACGCGGCCTGACTCGCGTGACATTTCAGAATCTGCAAACACCCCGCCAAGCTCAGGAACGGTGTACGCCAACGACACAGGTTCAGCGTTGAGTTTAGCGCCCCTCGGCCTTGTCATGGACTTTGCTTTCTGAGCACATGGCCGGTGTTATCGTCCGGTCGCCGGAACTCAGGTGCGGGCAATGAGCGTTTTGGAGCGCGCGCTCACAACATGGACTGAGCTGCAAAGCTTGGGCAGGGCTTTGCCGGAGCTGCCGCTCTTGAATCCGCTCGGGCACCGCAGCTGTGCCCGGCTCCTCCAGCAATTGGCGGCGGAGAGTCCCAATCAAGTCGGCCTGGCGTATCGTCACGAACGCTGGACCTGGAAGCAGATCGGGCAGCAGGCCAATCGGTACGCCCACTTCGCCGTGCAACAGCACGTGCGGCGCGGCGATGTGGTGGCGCTGCTCATGGACAACCGTCCGGACTATCTGTGCATCGTCAGCGGGCTGAACCGGGCCGGGATCATCACCGCGTTGATCAATACCCATGTGACCGGCACGGCGCTGGTCCACGCCATCAAGAGCGCGAAGGCCAAGGTTTTGCTCGTCGGCAGCGAGCATCTCGGCACGATCGAGCCAGTCCTCGATGCGCTCCCGGGGGTTTCCAAGCCGCACAACGTTTGGGTGCAGCTCGATCCCGAGCGCCAAGACCTCGCGACCCGCTTTAGGCTCATCAATGACGCGGTCGCTGCCTCGTCGGTGGAGGAGCTGCGCCAGCGTCCGTGGCCGAGCACGTTGGATCCCATGTGCTACATCTACACGTCGGGCACCACGGGCCTGCCGAAGGCGGCGATCGTCAGCAATCAGCGCTGGCTGGAGGGTGCACTGGTGTTCGCCCGCATCATCGGCGAGATGACGGCGAAAGACGTGCTCTACATGACCCTGCCGCTGTACCACTCCACAGGCGTGATCGCCGCCTGGGGTGCGGTCGTCATGTCCGGCGCCACGATGGGGCTACGGCGCAAGTTCTCCGCCTCGCGCTTCTGGGAGGATGTCCGTGAGTTCGACGCCACCATATTCATTTATATCGGCGAACTGTGCCGGTACTTGCTCGCCCAGCCGCCGACGCCGCCGGAGCGCCGCCACCACCTCCGCATATGCATCGGCAACGGGCTGCGGGCGGACATCTGGCGGAAGTTTCAGTCGCGCTTCCGCATCCCGTTGATTCGCGAGTACTACGGGGCCACCGAGGGCAACCTCGGGCTGTGCAATCTCGAGGGACGGCCCGGAATGATCGGCCGGCTGTTGCCCGGCGTCGCGGTCGTCAGGTGCGATGCGTCGACCGGCGCGATCATCCGCAACGCCGACGGTCGTTGCGAGTCGGTTGCGGTCGGCGAACGCGGCCTGCTCCTCGGGCGCATCAACACCTTGATGCGCTTCGACGGCTACCTCGACCGGGCGGCGACACGCAAGAAAGTGCTCCGCGACGTGTTCACACAGGACGACGCGTACTTCAACACCGGTGATCTGGTGCAGCTGCACGACGACGGCTGGGTATCGTTCGCCGACCGCGTCGGCGACACCTTCCGATGGAAGGGCGAGAACGTCTCGACGCATCAGGTGGCGGAGATCCTGAGCGGCGCGAAGGGGCTGCGCGAGGCGAACGTCTACGGCGTGCACGTCAACGGCGCGGAGGGCCGCGCCGGCATGGCGAGTGTCGTCGTCGCCGACGGCTTCGACCTCGCCGCCTTTGCGCGTTACGTCGTCACCAACCTGGCCAGCTACGAGCGTCCCTACTTCCTGCGCGTCGTGCCGGACATGCACATCACCGGCACCTTCAAGCACTGCAAGGTCGACTACTGCGCCGAGGGCTATGATCCCACGACGGTGAAGGACCCGCTGTACTACCTCGACGGCAAGCAGTACGTCCCCATCGACGCCACACTGTACAGCCGGCTGGCGGCCGGCGAGGCGGGGCCGCGCTAGGACCTGCGGTCGGCGTGGGTTCGGCGGGACCGCTCCCCGTTGGGTCGCTGCGAGCTGCCAACGGGCTGCTAGGAACTCCGCGCCGTCGGGATGGACATTTTCGCTTGTCCGCTTCTATACGTATCTGTGTGAATGCTCGCGTCCGCAGCTACTACCTTCCGGGAATCGAGCGGCAGATCGCCACCGAGACGCGTCAAGTCGGGGAAAATCGGGTCGAGGTCGCACGGCTCGACCCAACGCAACTGCGCGCGGTGATTGAGAGACTCAGGGCCGCGGGCCGCCGTTTGTGCGGGCGCTCAGTTGAGAATGTCCTGGCGTCGATCGATCGCGTGGTCGCTAACTGGCTACGGCCCGACTATCCGTTCCGCCGGCTGTCCGATGAACTGCTGCCGCCAGCAACCGGCTTCTCGCCGGCGGTGATCCGTCACGGTTTCCCGTTGTCGGTCGAACCGCTGCGCGCCACGACGATTGGCGCGTTGCTCGACCACGAGCTGGGTGACGCGCGTGTCCTCGACGGCGTGCGCGCCGGGCGGCGCGCGCTCGGGCCGGCGCTAATCACTCACGTCATGTCCGGCAACATCCCCGGCCTTGCCTTTACGCCGATGCTGCTGTCGCTGGCGCTCAAGTCGGCGGTGCTGATCAAGTCCGCCGCCGGTGACCCGATCAGTGCAGCGCTGTTGGCCGAGTCGATCGCCGAGGTGGATCCAGAGCTCGGGCAGTGTGTCGCGGTCGCGCACTGGCAGGGCGGTGATCGCGGGCTCGAAGCGATCGCGTTCGGCGGCGCCGATCTCGTCGTCGCCTCCGGCTCGGATGCGGCGATCGCAGCGATCGCTGCGCGCGTCCCCGGCCGTTTTATCGGCCACGGTCACAAGATCAGCTTCGCCGTCATCGGCAGGGAGTGCCTCGACGATCCGGCGGCGCAACACGTGGCGCATCAGTTGGCCTACGACGTCTCGTTGTGGGATCAGCAGGGGTGCCTGTCGCCGCAGCTGTGTTACGTCGAGACCGGCGGGCGTGTGACGCCCGCGGAATTCGGCCGGTTGCTCGGCGACGCGCTGGCGCACTCTGCCACGGAACTGCCGCCGCGCCAGCTGAGTCTCGACGAACGTGCCGCCGTGCAGCGCTTCCGGCAGGAAGCGGAGTGGGGCCAAGCGGAGCAGTTGCTCGCCAGCGCCGATTCCACCAACTGGAGTATCAGCATCGAGCCCAACGCCGATTTCGTACCGAGCTGTCTCAATCGCTGCATTCGACTCAAAATCGTTGCGAGCCTCGCCGAGCTGCCCGCGACGTTGGGCCCGCACCGGCGTCATCTCGAAGCGGCCGGAATCGCCGTCGGCCCGGAACGTCTGGGTGGGATGACCGAGTTGCTGGCTGGATGCGGCGTGCACCGCATCTGCCCGATCGGTACGATGCAGCGTCCGCCGCTTTCGTGGCGGCAAAGTGGTCGGCCGCGGGTTGCGGATTGGGTCGAGTGGACGGGCGTGGAAGAGTGTAAAGCGTGAGAGAGTGGGAGCGTGAAGCGATCACAGCGTGAGGATCTGCGAGAGGCCTTTCTGCGCCACGTCTGTCAGACGTCGGCACAGCCACTCGGTATCGTCGTGGCGCGCGCTAGTGGCACGACCATCTGGGACGCGGACGGCCGCGCCTATCTCGATTTGCTCGCCGGCATGGGCGTCGCCAACCTCGGACACGCGCACCCGGCAGTGGTGCGGGCGATCGAGGAACAGATTGCGTCATATCTGCACGTCGCGGTGTACGGCGAGTTGGTGCAACGGCCGCAGGTAGAGCTGGCGCGGCGGCTGGCGGAGACTGCTCCCGGTGACTTGTCGGTCGTCTACTTCACGAACAGCGGGACCGAGGCGGTGGAAGGTGCGCTGAAGACGGCACGCAAGCGCACGGGCCGGACCCGCCTGATCGCCTTCGACGGCGCGTTCCACGGCGATACCTTCGGCGCGCTGTCCGTTGGCGGCAACCCGCTCTATCGCCGGCCGTTCGAACCGCTGCTGCCGGACGTCGAGCATCTGCCGTTCAACGACCATTCTGCGCTTGATCGTATCGACGATTCCGTTGCCGGCGTCATCGTCGAGCCGGTGCAAGGTGAGGGCGGTGTGCGCATCCCGGATGCCACGTTCCTTCCGGTGCTGCGGGAGCGCTGCACGCGGGCGGGCGCGCTGCTAATCGCCGACGAAGTCATCACCGGGTTCGGCCGCACCGGCAGGTTGTTCGCCTGCGAGCATTGGAACGTCGTGCCCGACATTCTCGTGCTGGCGAAGGCGCTCGGCGGCGGCATGCCGCTGGGCGCCTTTGTCGCCCGTCCCGAGGTGATGCAGACGCTGTCCCACGACCCACCACTGGCGCACGTCACCACATTCGGCGGCCATCCAGTGTCGTGCGCCGCCGGCCTCGCCGCGCTCGATGTCCTGCTGAGTCAACGACTGGCGGAACGCGCCGCACGCGTTGGACGCCAATGGGTGCAGGAGTTGGAGTCAATGGCCGGCAACGGCCTGCGCGAGGTCCGGGGAATCGGGTTGTTGATCGCCTTGGAGCTCGACCACCCCGAGGCGACGCAGCGCTTCGTTCGCCGCTGCTTCGAACGCGGATTGATCCTCAACTGGACGCTGCACCGCGACACGGTCGTACGCCTCGCACCGCCGCTGACCATCACACCGGATGAGATCGCGCGGGCCAACGGGATCATGAGAGAAGCCATGGCGCATGGTGCATTTTGAATGGCCGGGCTCCCCTACATTCATCCCACAACTGCCGCTTTGGTAGTCGCCCTGCTCGGCTACGTCGGCTCGCTTGGGCTGCGGGCACGCAACGACCGGCGCCAAGCGCGCGTGTTGCTGGCACGTCACGCACGGCTGGCACCGTGGGCGTACGGTTTGGTGTTGGCCAGCTGGGCCGGCGGTTTCCTGTCGACCTGGCTGCTGCGCCACGACCTGGAGCTCGCGACCAGCACGCACTTCCGCATCGGTGTGGCCATTGTGATCGCCCTGTCCGGCGGCGCGCTCACCTCGCGCTGGATGAGGCATCCGCAGGTGCGCGCGCTGCATCCGTGGTTCGGCGCCGCAGCGCTGCTGCTCGCCGCCGCGCAGATTTTTTTCGGCTTGCAGATCACGCCGTAACAATCGCGGGGAATCGGCCGCTCATTCCATTGTCGCGGTAACTTCTCTTTTTCTTCTTCGCGGTCGGCGCTACCATGAGTGGCGGTGGCTGAAGCGGGAACGTGTGGCGGTGCAGGCAGAGCGCGGTAACCGATTGGCGGCGGGACCGGGGCCGCGGCTGAAGCAACGGCGCCGCCGTTCGCGTCGGCGCCGCGGCGGATGGCAGATCTGGCTGCGCAGCGGCGTCGAGGTGATCGCCCTGCTGACCGGAGCCCTGATCGGGGTCATCGCCTTGCTGGGACGTCTCGCCGACTGGTTCGCAGGTGCAGGCTGGTCGCATCTTCTGCCGTTTGCCGGCGCGGTCCTGGGCTTCGGCGTCGCCATGGCCATCGCGCTGCGGGTGTGGCTGTCGACGCGCGGGTGGTTGGCGCGCAAGCATTTGCCCTTGCTGCCACCGATCATCGCGATCGCAATTGCTGCCGCGGCGGTGTGGTTTGCGCGGCAGCCCGAATTCGATCACGAGGTGATCAGCTTACGCACCTTGGTGGGTGGAGAGGCCGAAGCGGAGCGCGTCGCCATCGCGCATCAAGTCTACGCCGCCTACCGGCGCTCGGATCTCACGCAACTGCTCCGCATTTTGGAACGGGCCCGCGTCTACGAACCGACGGTGCACGAAGCCGCGGCGGCGTTCGGAGTGGACGCCGAGGTGCTGATGGGCGTCGGCGCCGCCGAGTCGTCCTTCTACCCGCGCGACAGCGCCGACGGCGGGCGCGGCCTGTTTCAAATCACCGCGCCGCCACAGGTCGCGGTGACGCTGGCGCGCCGGCAACTCGGCATCGATCGTCTCGATCCTCTCAATCAGCGCCACAACGCCTTTCTGGCGGCAGCGACCTTCAGCCACTACCTCGCGGAGATGCGCGGCGATCTGTTCCTCGGGCTGCTCGCCTACAACATCGGCCCCAGCAACGGCGGTCTGCGCTCGATCATGACGCAGTACGGCGCCCGCGACTTCGTCACCATCCAGCCGTATCTGCAGCATCTGCCGCGCGACTACCCGATCCGTGTGCTGTCCGCGGCACTCGCCTACCGTCTCTGGCGCACCGAAGGCCGGCTGCCGCGCTATGAGGACGGCGACAACGCCATGCACATCCAGAGCGTCGGCGTTCCCGGCCTGCAGCCCGAGTCGCCGCGGCTGACCGCATCACCGGGATGACCCGCTACCACTACGTCGACTTCGCCGCCGCGGCGCAGCCCGGCTTCCGCAACCACGTCGTGACGCTCGACGCGGTCGCGGGGCTGGTGGCGCAACACGGTGCGGCGGAATGCTACGCCAGCATCTTCTGTTTTGCGGATGAGATTCTGCTGTACCTCGCGGAGCATCGTGTCGACGGCCGGCCGTCGATTGCCGGCTATGACGGCCGTGTGTGGGCGCCGTTCTTGCCGCTCGACATCGACGCCCATCCGCCGGCGGCGGAGCTCGCGGACGCTTTGGAACTGGCGCGGCGCACGTATCGGTTGCTGGTCGAGCGCTGGGCGGTCGCGCCGGCCGCCGTGCATCCGTATTTCAGCGGCGCCAAGGGTTTTCATATCCTCATCGACACGCGCGCGTTTGGGCGGGTGGCGCCGGCGCGCGACCTGCATCGGGTGTTCTCCCGCCTGCGCTTGCAGGTCCTGACGGAGCTGCCGGATGCCGCGCGTCCGCTGTTCGATCTCGCCATCGGCGACAAGGTGCGCCTGTTGCGCCTGCCCAACACGCGACACGCCAGCAGCGGACTCTACAAGGTTGCGCTCACCGCCGATGAGTTGCTCACACGCACGGTCGACGAGATCCGTTCGCTGGCGCGCGCGCCGCGGCCGCTGCCACGCGTCGCGGCCGCAGGGTTGTTGCCGGCCGAGGCGGTCGGTCCGGTGCCGCGTCTCGTCGAGCTGTTCGAGAGCGCGCGCCGCGCGTTGCGTCGTGAGCGCGGTCCGCATTCCTACCGTCTCGGCTCCGCCGCAGCACTGGCGTCTTTGCGTCCCGACGATGCCTTGTGCGCCGCGCGTCTGGTGATGTGGCAGAGTCAGATCCGGCGCGGCAATCGCAACAACGTCGCCATCCGTCTGGCGTCGGCGTTCCGCCTGGCTGGCTACACGGAGGAGCAGACGCGGGGCTTGTTGCTTGGATGGAACCGGTGTCAAGGCACCGGTCTTCCCGAGCATGAGCTGCGCGCCGTCGTGCAGTCGGCGTACGCACGGCCCTACCCCTACAACTACGGCTGCCACGACGAGGTCATCCGCACCTTTTGCCCGTACGTGGGTCGGCTTAGCGAGTGCGACGACTACCGCGAGCGGCATCCGCGTTCCGGTAGCAACGGGTGAGGCTTCATCAGATCGTCGTTCTGCAGGCGCGCCGGCGGTCCGGCTCTAGCGAACTCGGGCCGTCATCCCTCCGCGACCGGCGCCGTATGCTGTGGTACGATCTCGGTGTGCCGCGATCCACGATCCTGACGGTTCTTTTCATGTGTGCGCTCGGCAGCGGATTGTGTGTGCCGTGCGCCGCCTCCGCCGACGCCGATGTCGTACGCGCGTTGGTGAACGCGATCGCGGACCCCGTGGCGCTTGACTTGGTCCGCGGCGACGCCATGCAGCGCCTCAAACAGTTGGGCCTGCCGGCCGTGCCGGAGCTCATCCAGCTCACACAAGACACGAACCCGAACGTGCGTGCGGTCGCCGTCGCAGCGCTCGGTCAACTCGACCTCAAGAAGCTCGACGATGATGCGACGCTCAATGTCCTGATCATGCTGGCCGACCGTGATCCCGACCCGGTGGTGCGGATGTCCGCTCTCGCCACGCTCGGCGCCACGGGCAGCCACAAGGCTCTGGACGTGTTGGTGGCAGCGCTCGACAATGACGACGTCCGCTTTCGACGCCGGGCGGTCATCGGGTTGATCCGCCTACACCGCCCCGAGGTCGTGCCGCCGTTGATGAGCCATTTCGCGAAAGAGAAGGACCACCAGGTGCGCGTCAACATCATCCGCACGCTCGGCAGCCTCGGTGCCCGCTCCGAGCTGGAGCAGCTGCGACAGTCGGTAACCGAGACGGACCTGCGCGCGGAGATCGACCAGCAGCTGGAGGTCGCCGTCTTCTTCCCGAAGGGCGCGCAGTAACGCAATACGATCGTGGGCGCGGTGCGCCTTGACTCATCGACGTGCGACGGTCCTTGATACGTGTCGGGAGGACGCCGATGAGACTGTATCGCTTCAGCTACAGCTGTTATGCGCGCAAGGCGCAAATGGTGTTGGACCTGCTCGGGCTCCGCTACGACGACGTCGAAGTGCCGTACGGCGACCGTACGGAGCTGGCGGAGCTGACGGGCGGCTACATCCAGGTGCCGGTGCTGGTTGACGACGCCGGCACGGTGACGGTGGACTCGCGGGCCATCTGCGTGCGGCTGCTGCGCGGAGACCATGCGGAGCGGCTGGTGCCGTCGCCGTGGCAGGGACCGATCTGGGCCTACGCCGATTGGGTCGACGGGCCCCTCGAGGACATCATGTTTCGCATCGCGTCACCCGGCGTTCGCCGCGGCTTCGCGCGGGCGGCGGACCGCGCGCTGTTCACCTTTATCAAAGAGCGCAAGTTCGGCCGCGGCTGCGTCGACGACTGGGAGCGCACGGCCGGCGACCTGACGGCGCAGGCGGGCGTGTTGCTGGCACCGACGGTCCACACCTTGAGCCGGCAGCCTTTCATCTTCGGTGCGCGGCCGACGCTCGCGGATGCGGCGCTCTACGGCCAGTGCGCCATGCTGCGCAGCGCCGATCCGGCGATGCCGGCGGTCATCGCACCGGCGCTCGGCGACTGGATGGAGCGCGTCGAAGCCGCGGCGCGCGGCTGACGAGGCGGGCCCGCGGCGACCTTGCACGGGTCCGGGGCCGCATGTTAGCGCTTTGCTACAGAGGTACTGAACGGATGTGGCATCGTTTCCGTCCCCCGCGCGCTGTCGTTCTTGGCGCGTTGCTGTCGCTGGCAGCACTGCCGGCGCACGCCGTGCTTGTCGACAGGATCCTGGCGACCGTCGACGGTGAGCCGATCACCCTCCATGAGCTGAAGACATTCGGCGCCCGCAGCCTCCACGGCCAGCAGATGAACGCTTCGATGGATCAAGCGCAGCTGCTCGATGCGCTGATCAGCGACAAGATCATGCAGAAGGAGGTCAGCGACAAGGGCATCATCGTCCGCGACGAAGACATCGACCATTACATCGACGGCATCAAGGAGCGGAACAAGCTCAACGACGACCAGCTCCAGCAGGCGCTCGGCGCGCAGGGCTTGACGATGGAGAGCTACCGGACGCAGATCCGCGAGGAAATCCAAAAGGCGCAACTCATCAACCGCGAGATCCGCGGCAAGGTGAACGTGACGCCGGAGGAAGTGCAGCGCTACTACGAAGCGCACATCGCGGAGTACTCGACGCCCGCCAAGGTGCAGGTGGCGCACATCCTGTTTCGGCTCGATGCCAATGCGTCCGCCGACCAGGTCGCGGCGGTCACCGCCAAGGCGCAATCGGTGCGCGACCGCATCAAGAAGGACGCCGACTTCGCCGCGATGGCGAGGGAGTACTCGGATGACCCGAGCGGCCAGAACGGCGGCGACCTGGGCTGGTTCAAGCAAGGAGAGCTGCTCGATGACTTGGAGAAGGTCGCCACGCGGCTCAAGGTCGGCGAAGTGAGTGAGCCGGTGCGCAGCAAGGTCGGCGTGCACATCTTGAAGGTGGAAGCACGCGAAGGCGAGTCGCATCAGAAACTGGATGAGCTCGCCGATCAAATCAAGGAACAGCTCTACAACGCCGCGCTCGAGGACCGCTTTCAGAAGTGGCTGGAAGAGGACCTGCGCAAGCGGCACCACGTGGAGATGCGGCAGTGACGCGGCGCCGGCGCGTGCGCCTGGCCGTCACCATGGGTGACCCGGCCGGGATCGGGCCGGAAGTGGTGCTCAAGGCGATCACCGCACGCACCGTTGCGCCGCTGATCGATCCCATCCTGGTCGGCGATCCGGCTGTCTGGCATGAGACGGCGCGGCGACTCGGCGTGCGGCTGCACATCGTGGACGTTGCTGCGCCGGCGCGCCCCGGTTGCGTGGCACTTGCCGCAACGTCGGCACTGCCGGCGCGCTATCGCGTTTCGGGCCCGCCGCACGGGACGCGCGCCGCCGCCTGCGGCGAGGCGGCGTATGCCGCAATTCTCGCCGCCGTGCGTCTGGTCCAGGACGGACGAGCCGCCGGCATCGTCACCGCGCCGATCAGCAAGGCGCACGTCGCAGCGGCGGGACACGATATCCCAGGGCATACCGAGCTCCTCGCCGCGCTGTGCGGCGGCGTGCCGGTGCGCATGATGATGGCGGGTCCGCGCCTGCGCGTCGTCTTGGTGACGACGCATCTGGCGCTCGCCGAGGTGCCGCGCCGGTTGAGCCGTGACGGCGTGCTCGAAACGATCCGGCTCGCCGATGCGGCGCTGCGCGGCTGGTTCGGACTCGCGACGCCGCGCCTGGCGGTGACCGGTCTGAATCCGCACGCCGGCGAACACGGCCGTTTCGGCGATGAGGAGGAGCGCGTGATTGCGCCCGCGGTGCGGGCGGCGCGACGGCGCGGCATCGCCGCCGCCGGCCCGTTGGCGGCGGACGGCGTGTTCGGACTCGCCTTGGCCGACGGTTACGACGCCATCGTCTGCATGTACCACGATCAGGGGCTCGCACCGTTCAAGTTGCTGCACTTCGCCGACGGCGTGAACGTCACCCTCGGCCTGCCGTTCGTGCGTACCTCTCCCGATCACGGTACGGCCTTTGACATTGCCGGCTCTGGGAAGGCGGATGCGCGCAGCATGATCGCCGCTTTGCAGCTGGCGGCACGCCTGGCGGTGCGGGTGACGCCGGCTCTTGAGAGACAGCCACCGACCGCTGTAAGCTAGCCAAGGAAAAAGGACACACATGAAGGCATTGGTTCTCACCGGCGGCGCCGGGCGCAGTTTGGTTCCCTTCTCGACGACGCGGCCGAAGGCGATGGCGATGGTCGCCGGCGGATCGCTGATCCGCCGCACCTTGTCGCATCTGCGTGAAGCGGGGGTCAGCGACATCGCCGTCGTGCTCGGGCAACATGGCGAACGGGTGCAGAAGGCCTTTCAGGACGGCGAAGAGCTGGGCGTAAATCTGAGTTACGTCGAGCAGGAACGATCGGCGGGCATCGCCGACGCGATCGCACGCGCCCGCGGACGCTTCATTCCCGGAGAGTATTTCCTGTTGGTCTACGGCGACGTGGTGACCTCGGCGAATCCGTTTCACCAAGCCTTGCAGTCCTTCAATTCGTTCCGCTCACCGGTCGCCTGCGTGTGCCTGCCGGGTCCGCCGACGGGGCGTTACGGCAACGTCTATCTGGACGGCACCCGCATTACCAAGATCGTGGAGAAGCCGACGACGGTCGGATTGGGGAACTACGTGTTGGCGGGCGTGTTCGTGCTGCCCGTCGAAATGTTCACCTTGCTCGACAAGAGCGGTGGCGACATGGAGCAGGTCTTCGCCCAGCTGATCCGCGGGCCGGGGCTCAACGCCTCGATCTGGGAAGAGGGCTGGATCGACGTCGAGTACCCGTGGGACATTCTGGCGGCGAACCGCATGGTGATGGACACCTGGGAAGACGCACGGATCTCACGCCACGCGGTGATCGACGGCAACGTCACCATCAGCGGCCCGGTGCATGTCGAGCGCGGCTCGGTGATCAAGTCCGGCGCGGTGCTCGCCGGCCCCTGCTACATCGGTCGCAACTGCTACGTAGGCAACAACGTCCTGGTACGGTCGTATTCGTCGCTGGGACCGGGATCGATGATCGGCTACGGCGTCGAGCTGAAGAACTGCGTCCTGTTCGGCAACTCGAAGGTGGGACGCTTGTCGTTCGTCGGCGACAGCGTGATCGGCGAGAACGTCGACATCGGCTCGGGGACGATGACGATCAACGAGAAGATGGATCGCACCTCGGTGTGGGTCGACGTGCGTGGCGAATCCGTCGACTCCGGTCTGACCAAGCTGGGCGCGTTCATGGGCGACGACGTCAAGATCGGCGCCGGCAACACCTTGGCGGCGGGCACCGTGTTGATGCCGGGCACGAACGTGGCGCACCACGCCACGGTGGGCGGCGGGAGGTAGCCACGGCATGTGCGGTATCACCGGAGTGGTGAGCTTCCACCCCATCGGGGATCGCTTGTACGAAGGCGTCCGCCATCTGGAGTACCGCGGCTACGACTCCTGCGGCATCGCCTTCCTCGACGACCATCACGTCGAGATCCGCAAGGACATCGGCAGCGTCGATGAAGTCGACAGCAAGGAGAACATCCGCCAACTCACGGCGCAAGTGGGCATTGCGCACACCCGCTGGGCAACCCATGGCAAGGTCACCAAAGAGAACGCCCACCCGCACCAGAGCTGCCACGGCGAGTTCGTGGTGGTGCACAACGGCATCATCGCCAACTACAAGCGCCTGCGCGACGAGCTGCTCAAGGCCGGGCATCACTTCCGCTCCGAGACCGACACCGAGGTGATCGCCCATCTCATCGAGCAGCATTTCGCTGAGAGCGGCGACGTCGAGCGCGCCTGGGTCGGCGCGCTGCGCGCCCTGCAGGGCAGCTACGCCCTGGCGATGATCTCGCCGCACGATCCGGACCACATCTACTGCGCCCGCCACGAGGGCCCGTTGATCATCGGCGTCGGCAGCGAGTCGAACTACATCGGCTCCGACTTCAACGCCTTCATCGACTACACGAAGAGCACGGTCATCCTCGAGGACGGCGAGTACGGCATCGTGTCGCGTGACAGCTTTTCCGTGAAGAGCCTGCAGAGCGGCGACGTCGTCGAGAAGACGATCACCGTCATCCCCTGGGACTCCGAACTGTCGCGCAAAGGCGGCTATCCGCACTACATGCTCAAGGAGATCCACGAGCAGCCGCAGGCCGTGCGCAGCGCCTTGAGCATCGGCGACGACGAGATCGCCGCGGTGGCGGACATGATGGCGGCGGCGCGACGCGTGCATCTGCTCGGCGTGGGCACGACTTACTACGTCGCGCTGTTCGGCCAGTACCTCATGGCCCAGCTCGCCGACATGGATGCGCCGGCGGTGAGCTCGGACGAGTTCCGCCACTTGGACCGGACCGACTCGCACTCGTTGGTGCTGGCGATCTCGCAATCCGGAGAAACCTACGACACCGTCATGAGCCTGCGTCACGCCAAGGAGCGCGGCGCCAAGACCGCCGCGATCGTCAACGTGATGGGCTCGTCGATCGCGCGCATGGTCGACCGCGTCATCCTGCAAGGATCGGGTCCCGAGGTCTGCGTCGTCAGCACGAAAGCGGCGTTGGTGCAGATGATCCTGCTGACGCGGCTGGCGATCGAGCTGGGCACACGGCGCGGCACCCTCTCGGCCGCGGTGCGTCGCGAGCACGAGGCGGCGCTGGCAGCGTTGCCCGGTCAGATCGAAACCATCCTGAACGAAAAGTCGGGCTTGATCCGCGCCGCCGCGTATCGCCACGCACGCGTGCAGAACTGGTTGTTCCTGGGGCGCGGCATCTACTACCCAATTGCGCTGGAAGCGTCGCTGAAAATGAAGGAGGTCACCTACGTGCACGCCGAGGGCATGCCGGGCGGCTTCTTGAAGCACGGCACGCTGTCGCTCGTCGACGACAAGCTGTACACGCTGGTCGTCGTGCCGCCGCCGTCGGCGGGTGAGCTGTACGCCATGACCATGTCGAGCGTCGAGGAGGTCAAAGCGCGCGGCGGCTTCGTATTCGGCATCACCTACGACGGCGAGGAGGACATCTTCAACGACCGACTGGTGCTGTCGCCGCCCAGCGAGCTGACGGCGCCGTTCCTGCCGCTGGTCGCCGCTCAGCTGTTGGCCTACTTCACCGCCACCGCGCTGAAGCGCAACGTCGACAAGCCGCGCTCGTTAGCCAAGTCCGTGACCGTTGCCTGAGCGCGCCGCTTCGGTCGCATGGAGCTGAACGACGTCATCGCTGGGCTGCGCGCCGTTGCGGTCGACGAAAGGTATCGCGCCGCCGCGATCCGCAATGTGACCGCGTGGTGGAATGCGCTACGCTACGCCGCGTTCCGCCCGCAGCTGGAGAGCTTGGCGGGGCGGGCGAAGTGGGAGCTGCTGATCGATTCGTTCTACCGCGTCGTGCCGTTCGGCACCGGCGGACGCCGCGGGCCGGTGGGGATCGGTCCTAACCGCATCAATCAAGAGACCGTCGTCACGTCGGTGCAAGGCCACGTGAACTATCTGCGGCGCCGCCTTTCGGGGCGGCTGCGCGTCGTGGTGGCGTTCGACGTGCGCGTCTTCCGCGACCTGCGCGGGCTGTATGATCCGGACGTGCCGAATCCGCTCCTGGGAATAAGCTCGCGCGACTTTGCGCGCCTGGCGTCGGCCGTCTATGCCGCCAACGACGTCGAAGTCGTTACGGTGACGGGCGACGACGGCTTCTTCCTGTCCACGCCCGAGCTGTCCTTCGCCATTCGCTACCTGCACGCACACGGCGGTCTGAACATCTCGGCATCGCACAACCATCCGGACGACAACGGCGCCAAGTTCTACATGCCGAGCGGCGGCCAGCCGGTACCGCCCGACGACGAGCACATGGTGCAGGAGGTCGAGGCGGTGACCGACGTCCCGAGCGGCGACTTCGACGCCGCGGTGCGCGCCGGGCAGGTAGAGTGGTGGGACGCCGCCCTGCACAACGCGTACATCGAGGAGAATCTCTCGAAGTCGATCGATCGCAGCGCCCGCCGCGCATGCATCGTCTACACGCCGCTACACGGCACCGGGCGGCACACGGTGGGCGATCTGCTGCCGCGCGCCGGCTTCGACATGCGCTTTGTCGCGCGGCAGCTCGAACCCGACGGTGCGTTTCCCGGCGTCAAGTTCCGCGTCCCCAATCCGGAGGTGCCGGAGTCGATGGAGCTGGTCACCGCGGAGGCGCGCGACGTGGGTGCTGACGCCGGCTTCGCCACCGATCCGGACGCCGACCGACTCGGCGTGACGGTTGCCGAGGACGGCGGGTGGCGCTGCCTCAGCGGCAATGAGATCGCCGTCGTGCTCGCGGCCTACATCATCGAAACGCGAGGCGAGCGTGGCACCCTGCCGCGGCAGGGTTTCATGATCAAGACCGCTGTCACCACCGAGCTGTTGACCCGTATCGCCCGCGCGCACGGCGTGCAGATGGTCGGCGACCTGCTCGTCGGCTTCAAGTACGTCGGCCAGGTGCTCGATGCGATCGAAAAGGACGGCCGCTGCAGCGACGTACGCGGGACACTCGACGATTTTCTGCTCGCCGCCGAAGAGAGTAACGGCGTGTTGGTGAGCGCCCAGCTGCGCGACAAGGACGCCGCCGGCGGCGCGCTGTTGCTTGCCGAGCTCTGCGCGCGCCTGCGGCAACACGGGGGAACGCTCGCCGCATATCTCGCCGACGTCTACCGTCGCTACGGCTACGCAACCAACACCGGCTACTCGTTGGTGATGGAGGGCATCACCGGCGCGCAGCTCGTGACCGGGATCATGGAGCGGCTGCGCGCGCACGCGCCGCACGCGCTGGAAGGCCGCGCGCTGCATCGCGCCGTCGACTATTGGGACGAGGCCACGTTCGGCCCGATGCGCTCGGAAACCGACCGCGCCTCGCGCAACTTCATTCGCCTCACCTACGATGGTGATTTACACGTGTCCGTGCGGCCTTCGGGGACCGAACCGAAAATCAAATTCTACGTCGAGCAAGTCTTCGACCCGCAGCCCGCATGGACGGGTGACGGCTTCGCTACCGCTCGCCACGAGATGGACGAAGCCACACAGCAGGCTACGCTCGCGCTGGTGGATCAGGTTCTGCGGCTCGTCGACATTACGCTGCCGCGCGCGGCGCTGCTCGTGTCATCGCTGGTGTCGCTCGACAATCGCCTCGATTTCGTCAACTGCTTCCTGCCCGAGCTCCAAGAGCGTGCCGCGAGCGCCACAGACGCCGACAGCCTGGCCGCGTGGGTTGACGATCGGCTCAAGGCGTTCGGAACGGATCCGCGCTACCTGGTGAAAGCGGGTATTGCGGAGTATCTGCACAGCCGATCACTGCCGGCTCAGCAAGATCGTCTGCTCCGCCAGGTGTTTTTCCTGTAGGGGCGATCCTCGTGATCGCCCGACGCGGCGCTGCGATCCGACGGGACGCAGGGCGAACACAAGGTTCGCCCCTACGATGAAGCGCGCTCACGGCGCAATGAGGTGCAGGCTCGGCGTGTCGCTGCGCTTCCATTCCTCGTGGAAGATGTGCCGGTAGCCGATGCGCTGGAACTTCCACGCGCCGCCGACTTTGACGTGCTCATCGGCGTAGTAGGCGCCGATGCGAATGCCGCGGTTCTGTTTCTCGTTGAACATGTAGTTGTAGAGCGCCCAGGTGCTGCGCGCCGTCGTCGGGCCGGTGATTTCGATCTCCGGGTGATGCCCGTGATGGATGGTGACGGCGCCGGTTTCGCAGCCGAGCGATTCGCGTAGAAAGCGCACGATCGCCTCCGCGCCCGTGAATTGATACTTGCCGTAACTTACCGAGGCGGCGGCCACGAACAGCGTTGCGAGGTCGTCCCACTGCTTCAGGTCGATGTGCCGCCAGTAGCGATACTTGAGCCGCTTGATCGCTTCGGTGTCTTCGATGATGGCGATGCGGCGTTCGAGATCGTTCAGATCCGTCATGGGCAGCTCCAATCGTCATTCCGCTGCGGGAGTCGCGCCGGCTCCCGACAGCACTTCCTCGTAGAACGCTTCCTCGACCTTCTGGTTCCAGCGCACGTAGAAGCTCGGAATGTAGTCCGGCATGCAGAGCGGCGGGTAGCCGACGACTTGGCTGACGTGCTGCGCTAGCGCCTGGTGACGCAGGTCGGTCAGATCGCTGACGTCTTGCGTCAGGTTCCAGTGCGGCGGCCGCGGCCGGTCCGGGGTATCGGTGAGCGCGAGGTAATTGTCCGTCGAGCCGGTGGACGGCCAGTGGAAGTCGCCCTGGCAGCAGGACGGGAGGTTCAGCTGTGCGACCTCATCATGCACGATCCAGCCCCAGATGCGGACCGCGAGGTGGCGCTCATTGGCCAGAATCTCCGCCGCCTGCCGCGCGGCGTGATAGGCGGTGCGGTGATCCGGATGGCCGTCGTAGAGCGACGTCGTCATGAACAGCACGGTCTGCACCGAGTCGGGGAGCTGCGTGGCGATCTGCACAGCGCGCTGCACGGCGGTCTCACCGGCGGGTGAGAGCACGTCTTGGCGGATGCCGTTGACGACGGTCGACGACGCCACCAACCCCTGATCGGGTCCTTCCAGAAAAGCGATCGGGATGTCGCGGTCCGGCGAGATGACCTTCCACGCCTTGCGCGTCTCGTTCTCGCGCAGCGCGACGATCATCTTGATCTTCTGCGCCTCGGGGATGCCGTTGCAGTCGCCGGGGACCGTGGCCTTGTCGCCACCCGAGATGTAGATCGCCTGCACGTAGCGGTTCGGGTCGGCGACCATGCGATGGATGGAGGCGGCGCCGAAGATCGATTCGTCATCCGGATGCGGCGAGACGACGATCAGCGCCTCGCGCGGCGCGTTCAGCGCAACCTCTCCGCCGCATCCAGTGAGGAGCAGACTCACGAAGACCGCGTACCAACACCGCATGGCCGCTCGCCTATCGCAACTGCGAAGCGGGAGCAAACCCGCGCAGCCCAGGGGAGTCTGTGTGAGACGCTCGCTGACCAATTGCGATTTCCAGGGGTGCGGTGTTACGGTTGCGATGGTGGATGTTTGGGAGGCTTCCGTTGGAGGATCTGACCCGCGCCTTTTACGAGCTGGCTTTCGAGAACGCGTTTCTCAGGAAGCGGGCCGATGAGTTCCAGGACTTCTTCTGCTCGATCATGGAGAAACGATACCCTGCCGACTTTATCCGCGTCCGCCCTTGGGGCAGTATTGGGGACCGAAAGAATGACGGCTATCTGCGATCGCGTCGGATGTTGTTCCAGAGCTACGCGCCAAACGAAATGAGCGCAGCGACATGCCTTGCAAAGATCGAAGAGGACTTCAATGGCGCGTTGCCACACTGGAAGCAGTTTTTCGACGTTTGGGTGTTCGTCCACAACTCGCGAGATGGTCTTGGGCCTCAGGTTACGGCGAGGCTACTGGAACTCAACCGTGACCACGCTCCACTGCGAGCAACCAGTTGGGGCTTCGAAGAGCTGCGTCAGGAAGCGTTCCAGCTCCTCGACGTGGATCTTGCTTCGTTGCTTGGACCTGCGCCGAGCCAGCGCGACATGCTGGACTTGGGCGTCGCTGAGCTACAGCCCGTTCTCGACCAGATCGGAAGACTTGCAGCAGTGGCTGATCCCGACCTTCGGCCTGTCCCCCCAAGAAAGCTGGAGCACAACATGCTGTCCAGCCATGTTGCAACCCTTCTCAAGGCGGGCATGAGTCGGGCGGATCTGGTGAGGCGTTACTTTCGTGCGCAGACCAACCAGGCTCGCCACGACGAAATCGCGGAGGCCTTCCGGAGTAAGTACCGCGAACTCCAGGCCCGTGGTGTGGCGCCGGACGACGTGTTCGCCGAGCTTCAACGCTTCGTCGGCGGGACGGTGATTGGGACTCCCTCTCGGCAGAGCGCTGTGCTTGCCGTGCTCTCGTATTTCTTTGAGGAGTGCGACATCTTTGAACGACCGGCGGAGGACGGCTCAGCATGATTCTGCCGACGAAGGGAATTGCCGCAGATCGTGCGCTCCTGTCGGTCGGAGCGGGCGTACTCCGACTTCTAGATGAGCCTAAGACAGTATCTCGCGTCTGGGATGAGATGCGGCGCGCTCAGCCCACTTCGTCCGTGTCGGTCACCTTCGACTGGTTCGTTCTCGCGATGGATCTGCTCTGCGTTCTTGGCACAATCGATCTTGAGAAGGGTCGCCTTCGCAAAGTGAGTCGGGCAAGCGTCGAAGACGGTGACCCCGCCGACAGGGGAGAGCAGGTCGAGTGATCCACAGAGTCTTTAGCGACCTGCCGAAGTTCAAGCAGTTGATGTTCCGCAGCGGGCTCAACGTCCTGCTTGCGGACAAGAGCCCCGGCGCCACAGATCGCCAGACTCGCAATGGAGCCGGGAAAACCAGCGTCGTTGAGCTGATTCACTTTCTGACTGGATCGAGGTGCGATCCCGACGCCATGTTTCGTACAGACGCACTCGTGGAGGCCTCGTTCGGCATGGAGTTCGACCTGGGAGGCGCGCCCATCAAAGTCACTCGATCAGGTAGGAAGCCTGCGGAGGTCTTGGTAGACGGTGACTGGTCGGGGTGGCCGATCTCTCCAGGGCAGGATCGCAAGACGGGCCGGTACGCGCTGTCCAATGAGGACTGGAAGACGGTGCTCGCGTCAGCGATCTATAAGCTTTCTGAAAATAGCGGCCAAGAGCCGTGGCGGCCAACTTTCCGGTCGCTCTTTGCCTACTTCGCTCGCCGCGAGCGAGCGGGCGGGTTCCACTCGCCGGTGAGGCACAGTAGCCAACAGCAGATTGGTGACCAGCAGATCGCTCTCTCGTTCCTGATGGGGTTGGACTGGTCAATCCCGCAGCAATGGCAACAAGTGCGAGAGAGGGAACGAAGCCTGCGGGAACTGAAAAGGGCTGTTGGCGAAGGGGCCCTCGGTCCTGTTATCGAATCCGTCGCCACGCTGCGGACTCGGCTCGCGGTCGCTGAGGAGGGAACGCGGCGGCTCAAGTCATCGCTCGCTTCGTTCCGAGTGCTGGAACAATATCATGATCTGGAGGCCGAGGCCTCGCACCTCACACGCGAGTTGGGAAGGCTAGCCGACGAGAACGTACTAGATCGACGCTACCTAGCCGAGTTGGAGGCTGCGACGTCCGACGAAACGCCTCCCGCACCAGATGACCTTGAGCAGTTGTACGAAGAGGTAGGCGTCGCGCTCCCCGGCACTGTCAGGACCCGCTTCGAGGACGTCAAGCGCTTTCACGAGTCGGTGATCCGGAACCGACGCGCGTATCTTTCGAGCGAGGTGGAAGCAACGCGCGAACGAATCGACGAACGCAACGTGCGGAAAGAACGACTGGACACAAGGCGTTCTGAGGTCATGTCCATGCTTCAATCCCACGGAGCATTGGAACACTTCACGGCACTCCAAGCGGAGCTGGCTCGCGTTGAGGCGGAGACGGAGTCCCTGCGTCAGAAGTTCGACTCCGCGGAGGCTCTCGAGGCGGGGCAGCTCAAGCTCAACATCGAACGCACGCGGCTCCTCGAACGCCTGCACCAGGACTACCGAGAGCAGCGTGAGACGCTCGATCATGCGATTGTCGCGTTCGAGGAGATCTCCCGATCGCTCTACGAGCGAGCGGGAAGCCTAACGATCGACGCAAGCGAGAATGGCCCGCAGATTGAGATCCACATACACGGCGAGAAGAGCAAAGGGATCAGCAATATGCAGATCTTCTGCTTCGACATGATGCTCACCAGACTGTGCATCGAAGGCGGGACCGGTCCGGGCTTTCTGATCCACGACAGCCATCTCTTCGATGGGGTGGACGAGCGGCAGACCGGTAAGGCCCTTGAGGTCGGCGCAAGATTGGCCGATCAACTCCGGTTCCAATACATCGTGACTCTGAACTCGGACGCGGTACCGACCGAACTGCCGTCAGGCTTCTTTCTGGAGCCGTTCGTGCTTCCCGTGAGGCTGACAGACGCCACGGAAGATGGCGGTCTCTTCGGCCTTCGATTCCAGTAAGGGTAGCAGGTCACGATCATCATGACTTGCCGATGTCAGGCCCAGATTGCACGGAGACCATTGACCCCGTCGCGGACCTCCGTCACGTTGCCCTCAACACGAACAGTAGGAGGTGCGCCGTGGCTGCCGTGAACTCCACCATGTTGCCGCTGGGAACGTCGGCGCCGGATTTCCGGTTGCCGGACACGGATGGCAAGCTGGTCGCGCGTGACGACTGCCGCGCCGCGCCGGGGCTGCTGGTCATGTTCATCTGCAACCACTGCCCGTTCGTCCAACACATCCGTAACGGGCTGGCGGCGTTCGGACGCGACTACCAGGCGCGCGGCCTGGCGATCGTCGCCGTCAACTCGAACGACGTCGCCAGCCATCCGGACGACAGCCCGGAAAAAATGGCGGAGGAGAAACGACGCGTCGGCTACACGTTTCCGTATCTCTACGACGAGAGCCAAGCGGTCGCGAAGGCGTATTGCGCGGCGTGCACGCCGGATTTCTTTCTCTTCGATCGCGACCGGCGACTCGTCTATCGGGGCCAGTTCGACGACAGCCGCCCCAGCAACAATCGGCCGGTGACCGGCGCGGACCTGCGTGCGGCCGCCGACGCCGTGCTGGCCGGTCGGCCCGTCGGCAGCGAGCAGCGCCCCAGCATCGGCTGCAACATCAAGTGGAAGCGCGGCAACGCGCCGGAGTATTTCTCCGACTGACATGAAGAACGGTAGGGGCGATCCTCGTGATCGCCCGACGCGGCGCCGCAAACCGACGCGAAACAGGGCGAATACAAGATTCGCCCCTACGGAGCCCGATCCCAATCAGCGCAGGCGCGGCAGCACCTTTGACTCGAAGAGCCGCAGACCTTCCCACCCCAGCTCGGGTGACATCCCGCCCATGAGCGGATGCAGGATGATGCGTCCGGTCTCTTGTGCCAGCGCGACGCACTCGTCGGGCGTGACGACGCGATAGACGCCGCTGCGGCGCACGTCTTCGATGGTCTGCGCCTCGACGTGCACCGACGAGCGTTGGTCCGGCGTCTGCCAGGCCGCGTAGGTCTGCGCGTCGTAGAGCGCGTGCGGCGCGATGCGCGCCCAGTCGCGCTCGGGATCGTCGCTAACGTGCACGAAGCCCGGCCCGTTCGGCAGGCTGACGAAGCCGTCGGTGAAACCGACCCGCTGGCATTCAGCGTTGTAGATCTCCGCGAGTTTCGGATCGCCGATCGACGGGAAGAAGCCGGCACGCAGCCGCGCCGCGCGCCGCGCCGCCACCGGCGTCGAGCCGCCCACCAGCACCATCGGCGGCACCGCGGGCTTCGGCGTGACCCGAACGGTGCGCCCGCGCCATTCGAATGGCTCGCCGGTCCACGCCTGGCGCATGACGCCGACGTACTCCTCGAGCAAGCGGCCGCGCTGCGTGCGATCGACGCCGGCCATCTCGAACTCTTCCTGGCGATACCCGAGGCCGGCCACCAAGCTCACCCGGCTGCCGCTGGCGAGGTCGATGACGGCGAGCTGCTCGGCCATACGTACCGGATCGTGCAACGGCACCAACGCCGCGGCGATGCTGATGCGAATGCGCTGCGTGCGTCCTGCAATCGCGGCGGCCAGCGTCAGCGGTGCAGGCAGGTAACCGTCGGCGACGCCGTGGTGCTCCGAGAGCACGACGAGGTCCAGTCCAAGCTGATCCGCCCATGCGCATTGATCGAGGCATGCGGCGTATTGATCGGCATGCGTCGTCGCCGCGAACGGCGGCACGCGCAGGTCGAAACGAATCCCAATGAATGCCATCGCCGGCCACCTCCTGCGTCGAAAGGATCGGCGAGGTTCTATCCGTCTCGCCGCCGCGGCGTCAATGCCGACCGCTCAGCGGGCCTTGTCGCGCCGCATTTCGTTCGTCTGCGCGAAGCCCAAACTTTCGTAGAGCGCCCGGCCGTCGTCGGACGCATGCAGCGTGACGCGCGCCACAGCGCGCGCCTCGCACCACGCCAGGATCGCCTGCATCAGTTGGCGCGCCAGACCGCGCCGCCGATGTTCGGGCTCGGTGTACACGTTGAGCACGTACGCCTCTGCGCCGCCGCGCGGCGCGCCGGGACGCGGCAACAGCGGGCGCAGCAGCACGCCGCCGCCGGCAACGACCTGGTCAGCAGTGTCCACCACCCATCCCAGGTACTCCTCGGCAGGCAACGCATGCGTCAAATACTCCCGCGTCGCCGCTTCGAGCGCCGGCATCTCGGCGTCGTCGAGCTCACCCATGTCGCGAAACATCGCGGCGCGATGATGTGCGATGACGGCAACGTCGGCGATCGTCGCGCGGCGAATTGCGTACTCGGGTCGACTCATCTCGTGCGTTGTCGTGTACGATGAAGACGCGGCGGTACGCAATCCGGGCTGGCGCACCGCATTTTCACACTTGTCGATCGGAACCGTTGCGCAGCCAGTCGATCAACTCGGCGTACGGCCGGGCTCCCGGATCGCAGCGCCGGAGGTCGGCGAGTGCGCCGTCGACGTCGCGGTTCTCGTAGCGCACGAGATAGGCGAGCCCGACCGACGGGGCGCGATTGATGCCCTCCGTGCAGTGCAAGTAGACCGTGCGGCCGCCGGCGATCAGCTGATGCAAGCTCGGCAACACCGCCGGCAATGCCTCGATCACCGCGCCGGGATCGTAGTCATGGATGCCGACGTTGCGAAACTGAATGTGCGGCTCGCAGGCGGCGCGCATGCGCTCGATCGTCGCGCGCGGCAGGTCGACGTCCGGCTGCTGCAGCGAGAGGACCGCGGTGATCCCGGCGCGCTGCAACCGCGAGACGTCCGGCGGATGCACCGACGCGCCGAGATAGAGTTGCGGGCGGAGCTGGCGCATCGGTGCACCTCTAGCCGCGTGCGGCGCAGGTTTCAATTCGCGGCGACGCGTCCTTGACTTCACGCCGGGACGGCGGCACCTTCGCTCTCTGTTCCATATGGCCCAACACATCGTTGTCACCGGCGCGCGGCAGCATAACCTCAAGGACATCACGGTCGAGATCCCACGCGACCAGCTGGTGGTGATCACCGGGCTGTCCGGCTCCGGCAAGTCATCGCTCGCCTTCGACACTATCTATGCCGAGGGGCAACGGCGTTACGTCGAATCGCTGTCGGCATACGCGCGGCAGTTCCTCGAGCAGATGGAGAAGCCGGACGTCGACTCCATCGAAGGCCTGTCGCCGGCGATCTCCATCGAGCAGAAGACCACCAGCAGGAACCCGCGCTCGACGGTGGGCACGGTGACCGAGATCTACGACTATCTGCGCCTGCTGTTCGCGCGCATCGGCAAGCCGTATTGCTACAACTGCGGGCGCGCCATCACGGCGCAGACGATCCAGCAGATCGTCGACCAGATCATGACGCTGCCGGCGAACAGCCGCGTCCACGTGCTGGCGCCGATCGCGCGCGGCCGCAAGGGCGAGTACCGCAAGGAGCTCCTGGATCTGCGCAAGGCCGGATTCGTGCGCGCACGCATCGACGGCACGCTGCGCGACCTGGCCGAGGACATCACGCTCGCCAAGAACGTGCAGCACATGATCGAGGTGCTGGTGGACCGCCTGGTGATCCGCGACGGCATCGAGAAGCGGTTGGCCGACTCGCTCGAAGTGGCCTTCAAGTACGGCAACGAAGTCGCGAAGGTCGAGGTGCTCGGCGACGGCACGGCGGTGAAGGAAGAAATTCTCTTCAGTCAGAAGTTCGCCTGCGTCGTCTGCGGCATCTCGTATCCCGAGCTGACGCCGCGCATGTTTTCCTTCAACAACCCGCACGGCGCCTGCCCGACATGCAGCGGTCTGGGGACGTCGATGTACTTCGATCCGGAGCTGATCGTTCCCAACGAGGAGCTGTCGCTCAGCGCCGGCGCCATCGCGCCGTGGGTGCGCAAGAGCGCGAGCGGATACTACAAGTCCACCGATGAAGTGCTGCGCGCGGTGGCGCGCCATTACAAGGTGGATTTGAACACGCCGTTCAGGAAATTGCCGCCCAAAGTGAAGAAGGCCATTCTCGACGGCACCGGTGATGAGGAGCTGACCTTCGTTTATGAAAAGGCCAACCGGCGGTACGAGCTCAAGCGCCCGTTCGAAGGGGTGATCGCCTGGCTGGATCGTCACTACAAGGAAACCGACTCGGAATGGCTCCGGGAAGAGCTGGACGCTTACATGAACGCGCGGCCGTGCGCCGCCTGCCAGGGCGCGCGGCTCAAGCCCGAAGCACTCGCCGTCAAAGTCCACGGCAAATCGGTGATCGAGGTCACCGCCATGTCGGTGAAGGAAGCGCTGGCGTTCTTCTCCGGGCTGACCTTGACGCCGCAGGAAGTCGACATCGCACGGCGCATCCTGAAGGAGATCGTCGAGCGACTCGGTTTCATGACCAACGTCGGGTTGGACTACCTCGGCATCGACCGCGCCGCGGCGACGTTGTCGGGCGGCGAAGCGCAGCGCATCCGTCTGGCGACGCAGATCGGCTCGAGTCTCGTCGGCGTGCTGTACATCCTCGATGAGCCGTCTATCGGCCTGCATCAACGCGACAACGCCCGGCTCTTGGAAACGCTGAAGCGCTTGCGCGATCTGGGCAACACCGTGCTGGTGGTCGAGCACGACCGCGATGCGATCCTGGCATCGGATTACGTCATCGACATGGGGCCGGGCGCCGGCGTGCATGGCGGCTACATCGTCGCCCACGGCACCCCCGCGCAGCTCGCCGCGAATCCGCAGTCGCTGACGGGACAGTACCTCTGCGGCGCGTTGGAGATCCCGATTCCGTTGCCGCGCCGGCGTGGCAACGGCTGGAGCTTGACGGTCAAGGGCGCGCGGCAGAACAACCTGCAGAACGTTACGGTAGACATTCCGCTCGGCACGATGACCTGTGTCACCGGCGTCTCGGGCTCCGGCAAGAGCTCACTGGTCATCGACACGCTGTACCGCGCGCTGGCGCACCGGTTTTTCGGCGCGAAGGAGAAGCCTGGCGTGCACGACGAGATCAAGGGTTGGCAGCTGCTGGACAAGGTCATCGACATCGACCAAGCGCCGATCGGCCGCACGCCGCGTTCCAATCCGGCGACCTACACGGGCCTGTTTACGCACATTCGGGATCTGTTTGCGCAGCTGCCCGACGCGCGGGTGCGCGGGTACGGGCCGGGGCGGTTTTCCTTCAACGTGAAGGGCGGACGGTGCGAAGCCTGCGCCGGGGACGGCTTGATCAAGATCGAGATGCATTTCCTGCCCGACGTCTTCGTCACCTGCGAGGTGTGCGCCGGCCGGCGCTACAATCGCGAAACGCTGGAAGTCTTGTACAAAGGGAAGAGCATCGCCGAGGTGCTCGACTTGACCGTGGGCCAAGCCTTGGAATTTCTCGCCAACGTGCCCGCCATCCGGCACAAGTTGCAGACGCTGCACGACGTCGGCCTCGACTACATTCACCTCGGGCAGTCGGCGACGACGCTGTCAGGCGGCGAGGCGCAGCGCGTCAAGCTGGCCAAGGAGCTGAGCCGGCGCGCCACCGGCCGCACGCTCTACATCCTCGACGAGCCGACCACCGGTTTGCATTTCGACGACATCAAGCGGCTGCTGCTGGTGCTCTCGCGCCTCGTGGATGCCGGCAACACCGTGGTGGTCATCGAGCACAACCTCGACGTCATCAAAACGGCTGATTACATCATCGACTTGGGCCCGGAAGGCGGCGACCGGGGCGGCCGCATCGTGGCAGCAGGCTCACCCGAGGACGTCGCACGCACTCGCGGGTCATACACGGGTGAGTTCCTGCGAACGATTCTTCCCGAATTGGCGGCCTGACCGCTGCTCCGCTTGACCCATTCTTGCCGCTTGGCTATCATATCCGACCAGCTGAGTGGGATTTGCCTTTCTCGAATGGATCCGGAGTCAGTGCATTAGGAGGACCGATCGAATGGGACGCGTGATTTACATGGACAATCACGCCACCACCCCGATGGACCCGCGGGTGTTGGAGGCGATGTTACCCTATTTCACCGACAAGTTCGGTAACGCCGCGAGCCGCAACCATCAATTCGGCTGGGATGCCGAGGGCGCGGTGGACACGGCCCGCGAACAGATCGGCCGGCTCATCCACGCCAAGTCGAAGGAAATCATCTTCACCAGCGGCGCCACGGAATCGGACAACTTGGCGATCAAGGGCGTGGTGGAGTTCTACAAGGACAAGGGCAACCACGTCATCACGGCGGTCACCGAGCACAAGGCGGTGCTGGACACGTGCAAGGCGCTGGAGCGCACCGGCAAAGCGCAGGTCACCTACCTGCAGGTCGACAAGGAAGGTCTGGTCGATCCCGATGACGTCCGCAAGGCGATCACCGACAAGACCATCCTGATCTCGCTCATGTACGCCAACAACGAGATCGGCACGATTCATCCGGTCGCGGAGGTCGGCAAGCTTGCCAAGGAAAAGGGCGTCTTGTTCCACAGCGATGCGACGCAGGGTGTGGGAAAGCTGCCGCTCGACGTCGAGGCCATGGGCATCGACCTCATGTCGCTCACCGCCCACAAGCTGTACGGGCCGAAGGGCTGCGGGGCCTTGTACGTGCGCTCGAAGGGGCCGCGGGTGCGCCTCACGCCGATGATGGACGGCGGCGGCCATGAGCGCGGCATGCGCTCCGGCACGTTGAACGTCCCCGGCATCGTCGGTTTCGGCAAGGCCTGCGAGCTCTCCGGCGCCGAGATGGAAACCGAGGCCGGGCGCATGCTCCAGATGCGCGAGCGCTTGCATCGGGGGCTGTTCGAGCAGCTCGACGAAGTCTACCTCAACGGGCATCCCACGCAGCGCCTGCCGGGCAACCTGAACGTCAGCTTCGCTTTCGTCGAGGGCGAGTCGCTGCTGATGGGCCTCAAGGACGTGGCGGTGTCGTCCGGCTCGGCGTGCACCTCCGCAACGTTGGAGCCGTCCTACGTCCTCAAGGCGCTCGGCGTCGGCGACGATCTTGCGCACACGTCGATCCGCTTCGGCCTCGGCCGTTTCAACACGATGGAAGACGTGGAGGACGTCATCGAACGCGTCGTCCGCGAGGTGCGGCGGCTGCGCGACATGTCGCCGCTCTACGAGATGGCCAAAGAGGGCATCGACCTGAAATCATATCAATGGGCGCGTGAGTAACGATTGAATCGCTGGAGAGGAGGCTCAAATGGCATACAGCAACAAAGTGATCGATCACTACGAGAACCCGCGTAACGTGGGTTCCTTTGCCAAGGATGATCCGAACGTCGCCACCGGCATCGTCGGCGCGCCGGAGTGCGGCGACGTGATGAAGCTGCAGCTCAAGATCGACGACAGCGGCGTGATCGAAGACGCCCGCTTCAAGACCTTCGGCTGCGGCAGCGCCATCGCCAGCTCGAGCTACGTCACCGAGCTGGTGAAGGGCAAGACGGTCGACGATGCCCTGCAGATCAAGAACACGCAGATCGTCGAAGAGCTGAGCCTGCCGCCGGTGAAGATCCACTGCTCGGTGCTGGCGGAGGACGCCATCAAGGCGGCCATCGGCGACTGGAAGAAGCGCAAGGGCGAGCGGACCCAGCCGGCCAAGGCGGCATCGAACGAATAAGGAGCACCGCGTGGCGATCTCTCTCTCAGCCAACGCCGCGGCCAAGATTCGCAGCCTGCTGGCGACCCCGGAGAAACCGGCGACCGGTTTGCGCGTCAAAGTGGTCGGCGGCGGCTGCTCGGGCCTGCAGTACAAGATGGATCTGGACGTCGAACGCCCGGGCGACAAAGTGTTCGCCGAGGGCGATGCCAAGATCCTGGTGGATCGCAAGAGCTTCCTCTACCTCAACGGCACCGAGCTCGATTACAACGAAGGCTTGATGCAATCCGGTTTCAGCCTCCACAACCCGAACGTGAAGAGGTCGTGCGGCTGTGGCGCCTCGTTCACGGTGTAGGAGGCGATCGACATGGGCTCGATCCCGACTGCAGCAGCGGAGCGGGAAGGAGCAACGTGGCCCGCAGGGGAGCGCATAACCTGCTGGCAGTGCGGCGCTGAGCACGCTCCCGACCTCTTCTGCCCCGCCTGCGATGCCATCCAACCCTTTCCCGAGCGGGCAGACTACTTTCAGGTGATGGGCATACCCCAGCGCCTCGTCGTCGACGTCGAGGCGTTGCAGAAGCGGTACTACGAATTGCATCGGCGCATGCATCCGGACCGCTATCAAACCGGCGCGCAGGAAGCGCGCGTCGCCAGCCTGCGCAACACCGCCGCCGTCAACCGTGCCTATCGCACGCTGCGCGACCCCATCGACCGCGGCCTGTACTGGCTGATGCTGCACGGTGAGAGTCTGGGCGCGAACAACAACCGCGTGCCGCCGGAGCTGGCCGAGCTGGTGTTCGAGATCCAGGAAAAGCTCGAAGAGCTGCGCGCCGCCCGCACCCGCAACGGCGCGGCCGCGAACCTGGCTGGGGACATCGCAGCGGCACACGAAGAGTTGGTGCAGCGCCAAGACGTACTGATGCGGCAGCTCGAACGGAGCTTCATCCGCTGGGATACCGCCGCGGCCGACACGGCGACCCTGATGCGCGAGGTCAAAGCGACGCTGTCGGCGCTGGCGTATCTCGGAACACTGATCCGCGACGTGGAAAAGGCACTGGAGACCTGATGGCGCGCATTTTCGGCATCGACCTCGGCACGACGAACAGTCTGATCGCCTACTCGGATGACGGCACGCCGAAGGTCATCCGGGACCCGGAGACGGGCTCGCCGCTGTTGCCGTCGGTCGTGTCGTTTCCGACGGCCGACGCCGTCATCGTCGGCGCCCGTGCCAAGGAGCTGGCTGCCCATCATCCGCTGACCACCATCGCGTCGGTCAAGCGGTTCATGGGTTTGGGCGCGGAACACGTCACCGCCGAAGACCGCGAGCACTATACGTTTGCGGAAGGCGGCAATCGGGAGATCGTGCGCTTTCGCATCCACGACCGCGACTACACGCCACCGGAGATCTCCGCGCTGATTCTGAAGGAGCTGAAGCGTCGTGCCGAAACGGTGCTCGGCGAGGATGTGCGCAACGTGGTCATCACCGTTCCCGCCTACTTCAACGACAGTCAGCGGCAGGCGACGCGGGACGCGGGTCGTCTGGCCGGCCTGGAGGTCTTGCGCTTGGTGAACGAGCCGACGGCGGCGTCGCTGGCGTATGGCCTGCATCAGCAGAACCAAGGGTTGATCGCGGTGTACGACTTCGGCGGCGGCACGTTCGATATCTCCATTCTCAAGCTGCACGAAGGCATCTTCGAGGTGTTGGCGACCGCCGGTGACACGCGTCTGGGCGGCGACGACATGGACCGCCGCGTCGCCGGGCTCTTGCTGGAGCACGTGCCGCCGGCGGCGCGCAGCGATCCGGAGGTTGTCAGTCAGGCCACGGCGGCGGCCGAAGCCGCCAAGATCAGTCTGACCGACGCCGAGACGACGACGTTGGAGTTGCACGTGGGGACTGTCCACGCCGTGCGGCAGCTCACCCGTGCCGAGCTCGAGCAGCTGGTTTCCAAGACCGTCGATCGCACGATTGCGCCCTGCCGTCAGGCACTGAAGGATGCGGGACTCGCGCCCGAGGATCTTGATGAAGTCGTCCTAGTTGGCGGCTCGACCCGTGTGCCGCTGGTGCGGCGGCGCGTCGAGGAACTCTTCGGCCGCACGCCGCACACCGAGCTCAATCCGGAAGAGGTCGTCGCACTGGGCGCCGCCGTGCAGGCCGGTGTCCTCTCGGGGCGTCATACCGACATGTTGCTGCTCGACGTCGTGCCGTTGTCGTTGGGCATCGAAACCGTCGGCGGCGTGATGGAGCGCATCATCGAGCGCAACACGACCATCCCGACGACGGTGAAGCAGATGTTCACCACCTTCGTCGACGACCAAACGGCGGTCGACTTCCACGTCCTGCAGGGCGAGCGCGAGCTGGCGAGGGACAACCGCAGCCTGGCACGTTTCAAGTTGCGCGGCATCGAGCGATTGCCGGCTGGGATGCCCCGCATCGAGGTCACGTTCATGATCGACGCCAACGGTATCCTGAACGTCACCGCGCGCGACGAGCGCAGCGGCCGCGAGCAGTCGATCGACGTCAAACCGTCGTACGGCCTCACCGACGAGCAGATCGAGCAGATGCTCGAAGAATCGATCGATCACGCCGAGACCGACGTCAGCGCCCGGCTGCTGATCGAGGCGCGCAACGACGGCGATGCGATCCTGCGCGCCACCCGCAAGGCGCTCGCGGAAACCGCGGTCGACGCCGCCGAGCGCGCGGCCATCGATGCGGCGATGGTCCAGCTCGAAGCGGCGATGGTGGCAACCGACTACAACCGCATTCGTGACCTGACGGACGAGCTGAATCGGGTGACCGAGCCGATGGCGCAGCGCATCATGGATGCGTCGATCAAAGCGGCGCTCGAACGCAAGCGTGTCGAAGACGTCGCGTAGAGACCGGCCGGAGGCATGCGATGGGACTGACGTGGGACGATAGCGAAGAGATCGCGCTCCAGCTGATGGAAGCGCATCCGGACGTCAACCCGCTGGCGGTGCGGTTCACCGAGTTGCACCAGTGGGTGACCGAGATCGATGACTTCGACGACGATCCCAAGGCGTCCAGCGAAGGCAAGCTCGAAGCCATCCAGATGGCGTGGCTGGAAGAGTACCAGAATGAACGAGGATAGGGACGTGCGACCGCACGGGAGGAGACCAACGTGTCGATGATGCAGGTGAGCCGAAAAGTGGACTACGCCTTGCGTGCAGTCATCTATCTGTCGGCGCAGAACGGCGTCAGGCCCGTGTCGGTCAAAGAGATCGCTGCACGCCGGCGCATTCCGCGCAAGTTTCTGGAGAAGATCATCCAGGACTTGATCCGGGCGGACCTGGTGAAATCGCACCGCGGCGCCCACGGCGGTTATACGCTGACGCGGCAGCCGCACGATGTTTCCTTTCGCGACGTCATCGAAGCGGTGGAAGGGCCCATCTCGCTCAACGTTTGTGTAACCGAGCAGCATGACTGCTCGGTGCTTTCGAGCTGTAATATGCAGCGCATTTGGCAGGAAGGGCAGCGGCGCATGCTGGAGTATTTCTCCGATACGACGCTCGCCGACCTGGCACCGAGCTTTCTGCTGAATACGCGCGCCGAGGCTGGCGTCTAACGTTGGGAATGCTAAGGAGCATGTTCAATGCGTGACCACATCGTCAGCGACACCTACGCACATCTCCTGCAACCGGACACGCTGTTGCCGTCGCAGTACTTCGCCGCGCTCAAGCGCAAGGGCCCGCACGAACCGGAACGCCGCTTGGCAATCGCGGTCCTGCAAGACGCCGTGGATTGCTTTCAGAAGCATCTGCGCGCCCGCGAGCGCAAGGCCCATCAGCTGTTTCTCGACGCCGAGGAGTGGATCGCCTCCGACGATCGCAGCTGGCCGTTTTCCTTCGAGAACATTTGCGACCTGTTGCAGATCAATGCCGAATACCTGCGCCGCGGGCTGCTGACGTGGAAGGAGCGTCAGCTGAACGACCCGGCACGCGGCAAAGTCGTTCCGCTCATGCCGTTCGTGTCCGCACCCACGCCCGAGGACCGGGCTCCGCAAAAGGTCAACGCGCGCTAAGCCACCAGCGGCTTCCGGCACGGCGGTGGACCGACCCCGCGATCGTGCCGGTCTTTTGGGTGGTGTGCCCAGCTGCTACGTTGACGGTGTCATGTGGCGGCAACTGCAGCGCTACGGCCTGCTTGCGTACCTCAGCCTCACCGAAGCGGTGCTGCGCTCGTTCGGCCGCCGGCCGCCCTACGGGGTGCTGACGATCGGCATCAGCGGAGACCTCGCCGAAACGCCCGGGGTGTACCGGTTGTTCGGCTTGCCGCAGCGCAACCGCGACGATTACTTCAATCTGATTGCCCTGTTGCGATGGGCGCGAGAGGACCCGCACGTGCGCGGGGTCCTCGTCCGCTGCGGCGATCTGCGCGCCGGGTGGGCCAAGGTCCAAGAAATCCGCCGCAGCCTTAACGCGCTGCGCGCCGCCGGCAAGACCGTTTGGGTGTACTTGGCGCACGCGGGTCTCCGGGAATACGTGCTGGCGTCCGCGGCCCATCGAATCGTTTTGGCGCCCGCCGGCACCCTCGACATCGCGGGACTCTCTTCCGAGGTGACCTTTGTCGCCGGCACCTTGAAGAAGCTCGGCATCGAAGCCGAGATCATCCAAATGGGCAAGTACAAGTCGGCGGCGGAGACCTTCACGCGCGACGCCATGTCCGAGCCGCATCGCGAAATGGTCGAGAGCCTGATCGAGGATCTCTACGACCAGATCGTGGACGCCGTGTCCGAAGGACGCCGCATCGACCGCGACCAGATCCGTGGCGCGCTCGATCGCGGCCCGTTCACGGCGCAAGAAGCCGTACGCGAACAGCTCGTCGACGTGCTGCTCTACGAGGACGAGGCCGAGGAGCAGCTGCGGACGCAGTGCGATCAGGCGCCGACCATCGAGTCTGCCCAGTATTTTTCGCGACGCAGCCGCCTCGTGCGCCGCGAGGTGGCGCGACGCAGCCGTACATCCATCGGCATCCTTCATCTCACCGGCACCGTGAAGATGGGTGAGAGCATTCCCGGCCCGGAAGGTGCCAGCGCGTGCGGCGCGGCCGCCATAGCGCGCGATCTGAAGGAGCTGCGCGAGCGCACCGACATCGGCGCCGTGGTGATCCGGATAGCGAGTCCCGGTGGTTCGGGCTTGGCGTCCGATCTGATGTGGCACGAGGTCGTGCGGACGCGGCAGCGCAAGCCGGTCGTCGTGTCGTTCGGCGACGTGGCCGCGTCCGGCGGCTACTACGTCGGCGTTGCCGGCAGTCCGGTGGTGGCCGAGGGCGGGACGATCACCGGCTCGATCGGCGTGCTCGCCGGGAAGGCCGTGCTGCGCGGGCTCTACGACCAGCTCGGAGTGACGAAGGAAGTGGTGACCCGCGGGCGGCATGCAGCACTGTATTCGGATTACATTCCGCTCGGCGACGAAGAGCGCACGCGCCTGCGCAGCGAGGCGGAGTGGTTCTATGCCGATTTCGTCCACAAGGTGGCCAGCGGCCGTAAGATGAGCACGGAGGCCGTCGCGGCGGTGGCGGAGGGACGCGTGTGGACCGGCCGTCAGGCCTGCGCCCGCGGCCTCGTCGATCGCCTCGGCGGCATCGAGTGTGCCCTCGACACAGCGAAAACCCTGGCCGGTCTGGCGCCGGACGACCTGGTGCGTGCCGAGCGCTACCCACGGCCGAAACGTCTGTGGAAGGTCTCACTCAACCTCGATCCGCCGCAGAGCCGGCTGACGGCGATGTTGCCGTGGATGCGGTTCGTCGTCGGCGAGCGGATCTGGGCCATCTTGCCGTTCAATTTCCGCTTCTTTTGACGCTGAGAAAGCATGCCCGTAAGCGTCAAGATCACCTGTCCGGAATGCGGCGTCGAGCTCGTACGCAAGCCGGGCGGCCGTTGCCCGAGCTGTGGAGCCGATGTGCGCGAGCACGTGCAGCACGAGCGGGAACGCGAGACGCGGATCGACCGGATCGTTGCGGTGGTCAGCACGATTCTCGTCGTCGGAGTTTCCCTGCTCGTGGGAGGCTGCAACATTGTCGAAGGCGTCGCCGCATACGCCGTAGCTGGCGCGCTCATGTGGTTCCTCGCCAAGAAGACCTTCTACGAACACGAGTAGGCAGGACAACGGGCGGCGCAGCTCGTTGCCGACCGTTTGGCGGGACACTAGTATTCGGGCGCAGTGGAACGTGTTGCCGTCTTTGCAGCCCTGCAGTGGGAGTGCCGACCGGTGCTCCGGCAGATGCGCCAAGTCGCTCGCGAGCAGGTCGGCGGCTTTACCATCTGGCGCGGTATCACACCTCGATACGAGGTCGTGCTGGTGAAGACGGGCATGGGCGTCATGCAAGCCGAAGCCGCGGCGCGCGCCATCCGCGACCGCGGGCAGTTTGCGCTGTTCATGTCGACCGGCTGTGCCGGTGCGCTGGCGGCTGAGCTCGTTCCCGGCGATATCGTGGTGGCCACCGCGGCCATGGGGAACCACTCACACGGTCGGTTCGAGACCGACCGAGACCATCGCGACAGCGTGCGGCGCACCGCCGAGCGTGCAGGGCTGCGTGTGACGAGCGGGCCGATGCTCTGTAGCCCGCAGGCGCTGGCGACGGCCGAGCACAAACGCGCTGCCGCGGCGCAACACGGTGCGGTTGCGGTCGAGATGGAGGGCGCATCAATCGCGGCCGAGGCGGCAGAGCGCGGCATCCCGTTCGTGTCGGTGCGTGCCATCCTGGATACCGCAGACACCGAGTTGCGACATGCCGGCCGGTTCATCGAGCCGCAGACCGGTGCGGTGAAGCCGTTCGCGCTGGCCGGTTATCTCGCCGCCCACCCGAGCGCGATCGCCGATCTACTGGCCATGCAACGCATGATGCGGGCGGCGCAGACCAGCCTGGAGCGCTTCTTCGCCGTGTGGTGCTCCACTCTCGACCGTTGACTGTAGCCGGAGCTGCCCGAGCTCGTTGACGGTATCATCGCGCGCAAGCGCCACATCTACCTGTGCACCAACGGCATCCTGCTCGACCGCTTCTTCAAGGAGGGCAAGCCGCACACGCGGCTATCGATGAATACGCGCTTGGAAGGTGTGAGGCAGGTCACCGAGGACGCTCGAGATCCCTCAGAAATGCGTGAATCGCTCCGGAGTACTTGAGCATGTACTCATCGACCACCTCGTTCGTCTCATTGGCGATCGCGAAAAATTTCCTGCGGCACAGTTCGGGATCAAACCGCCAAAGGTGGTCGTTGTCTTTGGGATAGTTGGCCTTGGTAAAGGCAGCTTCGCCGCGATCAATCCGTTTCATCCAATCGCGAAAGGAGCGGCACATGTAGTGGTTGATGTGTGCGGCATCGGTTTGTCCTGCGTACGGCTCGGGTGAATAGGGTCGGCTGTTCGCGTCGACCCTTGCGTAGCCGGGTTTCAATTTACAGTGATGAGCGCTCTCGATGGAGGCAATAGCCTTCACCCGCACGATCGATTTCGTCAGTCGTCCGGGAGCGGAGCGTCGTCGCGTCAGTGCCGCGGTGATCAACCCGGCTGGATTGTTCTCGTATCCGTTGTTGCCGAAGAGATGCCACGTGAGCTGCACGGCCCCCACGCCGGTGAAGTGCGCGAGAAAGTCGTGCAGGTTCGCATGGTGCCTGAGGACGATGAATTCGTCGCCATCGATGAAGGCCACCCACTCGTGGGTGATGTGGC
>Ga0209415_10001098_pt1 | contig 51433 bp, 37 predicted proteins | sample PeaSoiSIISIP2007_FD_187696 | JGI IMG/M metagenome (GOLD analysis project Ga0209415, IMG submission 187696) | Peat soil microbial communities from Weissenstadt, Germany - SII-SIP-2007 (SPAdes) (version 2) | ecosystem: Environmental > Terrestrial > Soil > Wetlands > Peat | place: Germany... | reverse complement strand
TGGTACCGAATGTCTCCTTTAGGAGGGGCTTCTTTACAACCCGGGTGGCTGCTATAGGCCGGAGGTTGCCTGTCGGTCTGATTGCGGGGGTTAACCTGTTGCCGGCGAGGTGACCGTCTACGAATTTCTCCAAAGTTGTCCAAGCCCGCTAAGCTTGAACGTCATTGTGTTGGCGGCGCATCGTGCCCGCCCAAGACCCGTGACGGAGACTTCACGTGCAATACATTCTAATGCTGTATGCGAACGAGAGTGGCTGGTCCAAGTTGGCGCCGGCGGAGCAAAAACGGGCAGCTGCGGCCTATGAGGCGTACACCGAGGCGTTGAAGAAGGCCGGTGCCTTTAAGGGGGGAAGTCGCCTCCAGCCGGTTGCGGCTGCAACGACCGTGCGCATCGTCAACGGCAAATCGCAGGTTCTGGACGGGCCCTATGCCGAGTCGAAAGAGCAATTGGGCGGTTACTACCTGATCGACGTACCCGATCTCGATGCGGCGATGTCCTGGGCGGCGCGGTGCCCGGCCGCAAGCCACGGCATCGTGGAGGTGCGTCCGCTGTTTGTCGCTCCCGGTTAACCTCTACCAAGGCGTGAGTGCATGAGCGGCCGCGATGTTGACACGCGTGCACGCGCCACTGCCGATGCGGTTGCGCGCCGCAGCTACGGGAAGCTCGTCGCATTTCTTGCGGCGCGCACACGCGATGTGGCGGCAGCCGAGGATGCGCTGTCGGAGGCATTCGCGTCGGCGCTGACAGATTGGCCAGAGAATGGCTGTCCGCTGAACCCTGAAGCGTGGCTGCTGACCGTGGCTCGCCGCAAGGCCATTGATATCGCCCGGCGGCGCCGCAGCGGCGAGGCAGCGGCCGCGCAACGGCAGCTCCTCGCTGAGGAGTTCGTCGCCGCGGCGGAGGGCGAGGCGATCCCGGACCAGCGTCTGGCGCTGATGTTCGCGTGCGGACATCCGGCTCTCGAGACCGGAATCCGTGCGCCGTTGATGCTTCAGGTTGTCCTTGGATTGGATGCGAAAACGATCGCCTCGGCATTCCTAACGTCTCCGGCGACCATGGGCAAGCGCCTGGTCCGGGCGAAGAGCAAGATCCGGCAAGCGGGCATTCCGTTCCGCGTGCCGGAGCGAGAGGAGCTGCCCGGCCGGCTCGACACCGTACTGGATGCCATCTACGCCGCGTTCACCGAGAGCTGGACAGATCCGGGCGGGACCGATGTCGTCCGCCGCGATCTCGCTGAAGAGACCATTTATCTGGCGACGCTGCTGGCGGACCTGCTGCCAGCAGAGCCGGAGGCGCTGGGGCTGCTTGCACTCATGCTGCACGCAGAGGCTCGGCGCCGGGCGCGGCGCAATGCCGAGGGGGAGTATGTGCCGCTCGCCGAGCAGGATCCGGCGCTTTGGAACTCGCAGCTGATCGATGCGGCCGAGGCGCTACTTCGGCGCGCGAGCGCGTTAGGCCGTATCGGGCGGTATCAACTCGAGGGTGCGTTGCAATCAGCGCACGTGTACCGTCGTCGCACGGGGCTTGCGAATTGGCCGGAGGTGGTTCAGCTATACGACGCATTGCTGGCGCTGTCTGGCTCTCCGGTCGTCGCCATCAATCGAGCGCTGGCGATCCGCGAGCTGCATGGCGCAGCCGCGGCTTTGGAGGCAATGCAAGAGCTGGTCCCTGACATGCGGCTGAATGACTACCAGCCGTACTGGGCTGCGCGCGCAGAGCTGCTGGCGACGACAGGCGCAATTGGCGCAGCTCATCACGCATATGAGGTCGCGATCGGTCTGGAACGCGACGTCGCCGTTCGCCGGTTCTTGCAGCGACGACAGTCGATGCTAACGCCAGATTGATCGCCGTCCTCGCAACACACCGCTGCTGCTGACAGGCGACGAGCGGTCGGTCCCGGACAGCACCGCCGACGTTTCGAGTCTAGGCACACCGCGAACGCGGCGGCCACCGAGGAAATCGAAGACTCGAAGACCGACGGCGTAAACGCAGCGTATCGGGGCGGACTTTCGCGCGACGCCAACGCGTCGCCCGGCAGTTTGAAATCTCCCGGCCACGGCCAAGTCGCGCGCGGTTGCGCTTAACAGATCCAACGTCGGACGCATCTGCAGATTTGCTGTCCAGGTCGGTTCACTTTGCGAAGAACCGGCTTCGCAAATCCGCCGGTAACGGTGAAGCCGCGGCAGGCCACCTGGGAACGATTCCAAAGAATCTTCGATCTGTCCGCGTCGCTTATTCCTTCGCAGGCGCGTGACAGCACGCCGATTTCGATGCAACATGACCCCAACATATGTTAGAGAGTCTCTGACTTGCTGACGTTGGAGAGGATCAGCAGGAGCACTCGGCGCACAGCAGGCATAACTTTGTGCGATGACAGGTGAGTCACAGCGCGCTCAGCACACCTCGCGGCGGACACTATGCTACGTTCGGGTCGGATGATGTCGGAGCCCGGGCTGCCGAGCGATCGGAGTCTGAGACGTGACTCATTACAGACGCATACGAGCTCTGCTCTTTGATCTCGACGGTACGTTGGTCGACACCGAGACTCACACCGGCGGGACCATTGAAGCGGTCGTTGCGCGCCATGGCATCACCGGCTTCACGCTACCGCCCGTTGAGACACGTGGCCGCACCTGGCAGCACGTCGCCGAGCTCATCCGAACGCGGACTCCGATGGACCTGCCGACCGCCGCGCTGGTTGCCGAGTTACTCGCGCACTGGAACGCGGCCACGACCGACGTGAAAGCGATACCCGGTGCACCCGAGGCGCTGCGAGCTGCCGCAGCCCACAAGCTGAAGCTCGCCGTCGTCTCCTCGAGTCCGCGTGCGGTGATCGGACGATTTCTCGAAAAGCTCGGGGTTGCCGATCTGGTTGATGAGCGCGCACGCATCGGCGCGGATGATGTGCGCAACGGCAAGCCCGACCCGGAAGGTTTTCTGATGGCGGCACGGGCGCTCGAGGTCGATCCAGAAGAGGCGCTTGTGTTCGAGGACAGTCGCGCAGGCTTGCTTGCGGCACGAGCAGCCGGTATGCGTTCAATGTTCGTCACGTGTTGTGCGGACGATGTCGGGGAGAATGCCGCGCTCGCCTCGGCCTCTGTTAGGGATTACCGAGCGCTGCCGGCGTCTTTCTGGGATCAGCTGATTCGCGGAAGCGACGATCTTGCCGGCAGATCGTTCACGTGAACGCCGCACATTCGGCGCTGCTGCGCCGCTACCGGGTGCAACTGTTCACCGCGACCTGGCTGTCGTACTTCGGCTTCTATCTCGTTCGCAAGACCTACGCGATCCTGAAGAGGCCGCTGAAGGAACAGTTCGGCCTCGACGACGTCCACGTCGCCTACCCGTGGACCATTTATCTGATGACCTACATGCTGGGTCAGTTTCTCGCGGCGTGGCTCGGTCGGCGCATGCAAAGCCGGACCGTGCTGATGTGGGGAATGGTCGTCGCAGCGGCCTGCAACATCGAGCTGGGCTGGCTCGTCGATTCGCACCGAGCGAGCGCCTACCTGTGGATGTGCATCACGATGGGCATTCACGGATTTGCGCAAGCAACCGGGTGGCCGCACAACGTGGCCTTGTTCGCGAATTGGACGCGCCGCTCCGAGCGCGGAACGCTGTTCGGCATCTGGGGAACCTGCTACCAGTTGGGCGGGATCGCCGGCAAGGCGCTCGCCGCATTCCTGCTCGGCTGGCTCGGCATGGCATGGTCATACTTTGGTTCGAGCATCGCGCTGCTGGCGATCACCGGGCTTTTCGCGTTCTGGGCGCGCGAGCGACCGCAGTCGGTCGGTCTGTCGCTCGAGGACGAAGCTGAGGCCGACGTTCCGGCCGCTGATGAAGGCGGCACTACTGGCTCTCAGCCGCTGCCGGTCGGTTGGATCGGATCGATCGTGGCAATGGGCGTGATCTATTTCGGCTTCAAGTTTCTCCGCTATGCACTCGACAGCTGGTCCGCGCTGATACTCAGCGAGCAGTTTGGTATGTCCGCGACCCGGGCCGGATACTGGTCCGCCGCATTCGACTGGATCGGATTCCTTGGCGTGATCGCCGGCGGCGTCTGGTCGGATCGAATCGGGGGTGCACGCCGTACGCCGGTGATCTTTTGGATGACGCTCGGATGTCTTGGATTCACGTCGCTGATGTGGTTCGTCGGATTGTCGTCGGTGACGTTTTTCATAGTACTGCTCGGTCTGATCGGTTTCACCGCAATGGGCCCAGACTCGCTGCTGTCTGGGGCCTGCGCGATGGATGCGGGAAGCCGCCGCCAGGCCGCGCTCGCCGCCGGCATCATCAACGGACTCGGCTCGGTCGGCCCGATTGTCCAGGAACCGGTGATCGGCTGGCTGAAGCAAACCGCCGGAGTGAATGCCGTCTTCTTGCTCTTGGTAGGCGTGGTGTTTCTGACCACCGTCGGCACTTGGCTGCTGGCTCGCTTCGAGCGCGGCCGACTGTAACGATGCGCCGAGCACCCGTGCGATGGTAATGACTTGATCGGCACGCAAAGGATCGCGGTGCTGACCATCCGAGAGCGAGCCCTTGCTGCCGGTCACGAACGGCGGAGTCCGGGCGTCGACGACCAGAGCATCCGGCCTTCGGACCCGGGACTGCGGCAGTGCTCTTTCGCGCGGCTTGCGTTCGCGTTCCTGTCATCACGGCACCAATTCGCGCTCGACAGACCAGGCTTTCCCTGTCCGCAGTGAGTCAATCGTGGCTACGCTCGGTCGCTTGCACAGGCGCCGCAGATGGAGGAGCTTTAAAGGTTAATGGCGACACTCTACGACCGGATAGGGCGCGGGTACTCCAGCCGACGACAGACCGATCCGCGGATCGCGGCGGCGATTGCAAGTACCATTGATGGCTGCGCGTCAATCCTGAACGTTGGCGCTGGGGCTGGCTCATATGAGCCACCGTCTCGAAGCGTGATTGCAGTTGAGCCGTCTCGCACGATGATCGCGCAGCGTCCCGCAGGCGCCGCTCCCGTGGTGCAAGCTCGCGCGGAGGCGCTACCGTTCCAGGACAGTAGCTTTGATGCGGTCCTCGGCGTGCTGACGGTGCATCATTGGACGGATCAAGCCAAGGGCTTCTCGGAATGCGCGCGCGTAGCGCGGTCCCGGGTAGTCTTTCTGACCATCGACTTCAACGTGTACGCGCGCTATTGGCTATTCGACTACCTTCCGGAGTTGCTGCGGGCTGACCGTCGGATCTTTCCTAGCCTGGAGCGATTCGCCGAAGCTTTTGGATCAATAGAAATACTAGAGGTCCCGATTCCGGCAGACTGTCGCGACGGGTTCCTAGGGGCTCATTGGAAGCGGCCGCGTGCGCATCTCGATCCGCTCGTCCGTGAGGGCATTTCGACGTTCTCAAGAATTGGCAACGTCGATCCCCAGCTCGCACGGCTGGAAAAGGACGTCGCCTCAGGCGCTTGGGGCCGTCGCTACTCAGGGCTGCAGGATCTCGACGCAATCGATCTTGGTTACCGATTGGTGATCGCCCGCAGTCGTGTAGACCGCTAACGCCTGTAGCGACCACCAGCCGACGACCGGCTGCTCTCGACTAGGCGATCTACCACGGCCAGGATCCGCAGTTGACCACATGGCAGCGGTCGGCCCGTGTTCCCGGACGGCTGGCCGCGTCCGGACCAAAATCATTGAGCACCGGAGCGAGAACCCGAACCGATCAGGCGGTCGAGGGACCGGACGCCGCGCACCTGCGACCGTGCCGTCCGATCTCAGCAGTCTTGCGCTTAAGCAATCGTGGCGCACCCCGACGGGCGAAGGATGCGTTGAGCCGACGGCGGGTTAGACGCGAGAGTGTTTGCAGGGCGACGCGGACGCCAAACGAGCTCTCCTCCGCAGTTCGGGCACGCATTGCCCAGAATCGAATCGGCACAGCGTGCACAGAAGGTGCACTCGAACGAGCAGATACGGGCCTCGGTCGAGTCCGGCGGCAGGTCTTGGTCACAGCATTCGCAGTTCGGTCGTAGTTGCAGCATCCGGTGTCTCCTCACGCCACCCGAAGCGGGGCCCTGCAGCTTACGGCATGGCCCCTCGTACGTTCCACGCCGGCGCGCCTACTCGCCGACAGTTTTGAGGGACGAAAATCGGTTCGAGCCGCGGCGTCGGGTACCCCCGTCGGGCAGTGTGCTGCCTGCGCGAGTCGGCCTGACATTCGCAGGCGCGACTCCCGACGCGTTGGTCGTCACCGACAGCTCTTCCGCAGGCATTCCGACTGACCGAATGGCGGAACTTGCCCGGCACGCGCCGTCGGGGTCGAAGGCCGATTCACCTCGATCCGGAGCGTCAGAACGCGCCCATTCCTCGCCGGGGAAGTGCGTGCGGTGCCCGGACGCAGGTCTGCTACGGGCCGAGCAGTTGTCTAATCACGACCGGCCCGTTTTCCCAGAAGATCAGCAGCACGCCCATCAGCGAACCGCCGGCAATGATCCCCGCGGCGACCGGATAGTTGTACAGCTCAGCCTTCGCCGGCCGCGCGCGCTCCATGCACCACCCGGTGATCGCGCCGAGGAAGAACAGAAAGCCGTAATACCAGTGGAAAGTCCAAGACAGGCCGACCCCTGCTGCCGACGGCATCCACTTGGCGTACTTTGGAAACCACCGCGGCACGAGCGTCAGCAGCAGGCCGACCAAGCCGCCGATGGCTATCGACCAGACCTTGACCGGCTCAAGAGATTCGAGCCCCTTGCTGAGTGCGATCGCGACGGCTCGCCACGACTGGGCGGCCGGGGCCGGGAACTGGTCCGATCCAAGCACGGACGCCGTGGGGACCATGACCTGGAATGCGAGTACGGTGCACAGCGTGCCGATGAATATGCCGGCAAATTGCGCCAGGAACTGCTTCCTTGGATGGGCGCCGAGCAGATAACCGCTTTTCAGATCGGTCAGCAGGTCGGCCGCTGAAATCGCTGCACTCGCGGTGATGTTGGCGCTCATCAGGTTGACGTTCATGTTGCCGGGGCTGAGAGCGCCAAAGGTGAGCTGCGTGACCTTGCCCATCGCACCTGTCGGAGTCGTGTCCGTCTCGCCGGTGACGCGGCAGGCGACGAGGGCCAGGAAGAACGACAGCACCACAGCGATCGTGCTCTGCCAGAACGGCATGCCGAAACTGACCTTGGCGAGCCATGCTAATGCCGCGAGCGACACCAGCTGACCGGCGAAAAACCAGGATGTCGGTGTCTCAATCGCATCGATCCCTGTCGGACTCGACGCCCGATCTCGGAACAGGCTGCGAAGCCCGCGAAAAGCGCGCGCAATAGTTCGCCACTCCAGCCCGAATGCCAGCAAACCGTTCACGACCATGCAGGACACCCCGCCCCACAGCGTCCACTGGATGATGTCCCGGTAGCTGTGGCCAGTGATGACCCCGTGTGCCTGCATGTAAGGCACGAATACGCACCAGCAGAGCGTGCCTCCCACCAGGATGCTCGCGGCGGACCGCAGGCCCATCAGCACGCCGGCGGCCATGAAGATCGGGTCCCATACGAACGCGACCGTGCGGCTCGTCCAGGCCGGTCCGACCAGGGCCAGGTTGAGCTTGCCGACGAGATCACCGAGGCCGAACGGCGCAAGCTTCACGCTGACGAGTCGCAGTCCGTCGGTCCAGAACTGGCTGACCGCGGCCGCGATCGCGGCGTAGGTGAGGGCTCGGGCCGACTGCCGGGCTCGATCCCCCCGGGAGTACAGCGCGCTCAGCGTCTCGGCCGTGGCGATTCCGGTGGGAAAGCGCAGCTGCTCGACGTTGATCATCTGCCGCTTCATCGGGATCGCCATCGTCACGCCGAGCACACCGAGGAACAGTACCCAGGCGAGTGTCAGCCCGACGGGCAAAGCGTGATTGTTGATCATGAAGTAGGCGGCGAATGCGGATACCAGGGTCGTGCCGGTCGAATACCCGGCGGCACTCGCCGTTGACTGCATGCAGTTGTTTTCGAGAATGGTCATCGGAGTCTTGGCGATGCCCAACCTGAGCAACACCGACCACAGGCCGTACGACACGATGCAGGCGGTGATCGTGACGCCGAATCCCCAGCCGGCCTTGAGGCCGATGTACAGATTGGTGAGCGATAGGACTCCCCCGAGCAGCGAGCCGACCAGGATTGCGCGCGTCGTCAGCTGAGGCATCACGTCGCCGCGGCCCCGGTAGACCTGCTCAAACCACTGCCGCTCGATCTGTTCGGCAGTTCCGCGGAAGCCGGCAACGGGTAGGGGGCGGTCGATGCCCGCGTCCTCGATTCTGGCCACAGTATCGGCGTAGGCCTTAGCCATGCGTGTCCCCGGCAACGATCGCCATGTGAGGTTAGCGCAGCGGCCCGCCGCGTGTTGGACAATGGAGCGTCATTGTGACGCCTGCCGCAGCAGCCGGTGTCGGCAGAGAGGCGCGCTCGATTGGCCCTCCGCCTCACCAACCTGGCTGACTGTCGACCCGACCTGCAGGGAGTCGATTCACCTTCGCGAACGGAGCCGGGCTAGACTTGCAGGGCAAGCGAGGCAATCGGTGGCCTCGCCGCGCTCGTCAAGGGCCAATTCCTCGTCGCCGTTCGAAGCCGGAGCAGGAGAGCTGCATGATTCGCCGTCTGCACCACAATGCGTACCGCTGCCGAGATTCGGAGCAGACGCGACAGTTTTACCAGGACTTTCTCGGACTGCCGCTCGCCGGAACGCTCGAGATCAAGGAGACCAAAAGCGGTCGCAAGACCGGAACGCTGCACACGTTCTACGAGCTTGGGGATGGCTCGTACCTGGCATTCTTCGAAGCCCCCGACATGCCGTTCGAATTCAAGGCGCAGCACGACTACGATCTGCACATCGCGCTCGAGGTCGACACGCGGACCCTTGACGGCATGTTCGCCAAGGGCAAGGCGGCCGGTATCGAGACGCGGGGTGTCTCGGATCACGGATTCATCCATTCGATCTACTTTCGCGATCCCAACGGTTACGTCATCGAACTTGCCGCGAAAACGCCCGATCACGACACCGCAATGGATCCGGCGAAAAACGGCGCACGGGAGAAGCTCGATCGCTGGACGTCCGACAAACGACGGCGGACCGCAGCGCTCGCCTGAGCCAGGGGACGCGGACCGGGTCGCCGTACCGGAATGCGCCGCATGTCGGAACAGCCCATGCAGAAGATCGCCCAGACATCGAACCGCGGACGTGATGCGCCCGTGCAGGTATCTCGTTCCGCCCCGGGCGTCGGGCAGGCCGGTCGGGAAGGGGGGAGCGGATACGACCTGGATCCGAGGTCCTACGCAAACTACTGCGATCGGAACTCGCTGTTTGAGGTGCTCGCGACTCGAAGGCTCAGCCACGCGCGTCGTTTCGAGCGCACGGAACCTGCGTCATGAGCCGGGTGCCGGAGCGCATGCCACGGCACCCCCTATGGCGGGCCGTGCCTGACCGTTTTCCCGGTCGGGAAAACAACGAAGTCGCTAACCAGCTGTGCTGGAATTCACCGGGCGCGAGGCGCGCGTTGCGACTCTCTCATGCGTGTGCCCGCGTCAATACGGCGGCGATCGACGTGCCTCGCTGAGGTCACAGCACCGCCGATGCCCCGTCCTGCACCACCGCACGCCCGGCCCGATCTGCTCGCCCAGCCCAGCCGGGCAGCGGCGATCGCAATCGCGCCCGAGGTCCTGCTCCTCAAGCACCACGCGATAACAGCGCCGCTCGTGGCTGCGATCGAGCGCATTTCGCGCGAAGCTCCTTTCCGGAGACTCCATACGCCCGGCGGCGGACAGATGTCGGTGGCGATGACCAACTGCGGCACGGTCGGTTGGCACAGTGACACGCGCGGATATCGGTACCTCGACCGGGATCCCGAGTCCGGTCGGCCGTGGCCGCCGATGCCGCCGGCATTCCTGTCGCTCGCGAGCCACGCTGCGGCGATGGCTGGATTTCCGGGCTTCGAACCGGATTGCTGTCTCGTGAATCGTTACGCGATCGGCAGCCAGATGGGCGCACACCGCGACTACGACGAACTCGACATGCGCCACGCAATCGTATCGGTGTCAATCGGGCTGCCCGCCGTGTTTGTATGGTACGGCGCGCGGCGCAAGGGGCTTGCGATACCAGTACTCGTCGAGGATGGTGACGTGGTCGTATTCGGTGGAGCGGCGCGCGCGGGCTATCACGGTGTGCGGCGTCTTGCGGCGCGTCCGGAAGCGGCTTGCGACGCCGTGCGTTATAACCTGACGTTCAGGCGGGCCCGCTAGCACGGATTCCCGCTGAGCACGCCCCGACGTCGCGTCCAGACGCGGGTGCCTGCCTATGACCGCCCGCCCGGAACCAGAGGCACCGACCGGGAGCCACTTGGTGTGGTCTGCGGTGCCGTCGCCGGCAATCCCTGCTCTGTCGCCTCGTCCGACCCGCGAACGCGGTAGCATCCGGGAATGCCCCCCGTCCGTACCGAACTGGTGCCGCATCCGAGCAATCCCCACCCCGCCCCCGACATCCGGGTCGCCGCGTCCGTCGAGCGCACAGCGCGCGGCTGTGACTTCCGCTACGAGGTTGCCGGACGGGTCGCCGACGTCCTCTGGCCCGCCGCCGGCGCACCGCAACGCCGCGAGGGCTTGTGGCGCCACACGTGTTTCGAGGCGTTTTGCGCGGTGCCCCACGGCAGCACCTACTACGAGTTCAATTTCTCGCCGTCGGCAGCGTGGGCGGTGTACCGCTTCGGCGGGTACCGCGAGCGTCTCGCCGACCCCGAGCTCACGTCCGCGCCGGCGATCCACCTGCGACGCGGCGATTTCGAATCGCGCCTCGACGTGACGCTCGACATCGCCGGCCTGCCGCGCATTGCGCCGGCCAGGCCGCTCGATGTTGGACTCGGCGCGGTGATCGAGAGCCTTGACGGCGGGATTCACTACTACGCGCTCGCCCATCCGGCCGAGGTAGCGGATTTTCACGATCGGCGCGGTTTCGTACTGACGCTCGGCGGCTACGGCGGGCCGGCCTCGTGAAGTTCGGGATCGACAGGTTGCTGGAGAGCGCTGCGCTGCGTGCGCCGCTCACCGGAAAAAAGCTGGCGCTGCTGGCGCACCCGGCCTCCGTGACACGCGACCTTAGGCACTCGCTCGATGCGCTCGCCGCGCTCCCGGGGCTCAAGCTGACGGCGGCCTTTGGGCCGCAGCACGGGCTCCGGGGCGAAAAGCAGGACAACATGGTCGAGTCCGCCGACTACCGCGACCCGAAACACGGGATTCCCGTATTCAGCCTGTATGGCGCGGTGCGCCGCCCGACCGCGGCAATGCTGGAGACGTTCGATGTGTTGCTCGTCGACCTGCAGGACCTCGGTTGCAGGATTTACACGTTCCTGACAACGCTCCGGTACGTCCTCGAGGACGCCGCGCGAGCCGGGAAATCGGTCTGGGTCCTCGATCGCCCGAATCCGGTCGGCCGCCCGGTCGAGGGGCTGACGCTTGAGGCCGGCTGGGAGAGCTTCGTCGGCGCCGGACCGCTCCCGATGCGTCACGGGCTTACGCTCGGGGAGGCGGGCCGCTGGTTCATCCGCCAGCTCAAGCTCGACCTCGACTACACCGTCATCGAACTTGCGGGCTGGCAACCCGATGCAGCGCCCGGCTATGGCTGGCCGCTCGGCGAGCGTGCCTGGGTGAACCCGAGCCCGAATGCACCCAACCTCTCGATGGCGCGGTGCTACGCCGGGACGGTGCTGCTCGAGGGCACAACGCTGTCTGAGGGCCGGGGGACGACCCGGCCGCTCGAGCTGTTTGGCGCACCCGGCCTCGATGCCGGGGCATGGCTCGCGGCAATGCACACACTGGCTCCGGCGTGGCTGTCGGGCTGCCGGATTCGGCCCTGCTGGTTCGAACCGACATTCCACAAGCATGCCGGGAGCTTGTGCGCGGGTCTGCAGGTGCACGTCGACGATCCCGCGTATGCGCACCTCGCGTTTCGTCCGTGGCGGCTTGTTGCTGCCGCATTGAAGGCGCTTCGCCATGTGCGCCCCGACTACCCGCTGTGGCGCGACGTGCATTACGAGTACGAGCGCGACCGGCGCGCGATAGACCTGATCAACGGCGGTCCTGCGTTGCGCCAATGGGTCGACGACCCGGCGGCGACTGCAGCCGACCTCGAGGCACACGTGTCGCGCGACGAGGCAGCCTGGCTCACTGAGCGCGCCGGCGTCCTGTTGTATGCCTGACATCCGGCCGGGACGCGACACTGTGCGAAACGAGACGGGCGAACAGCAGGGACGCGGGGGCCGGCGGCTCTTTGTGCAGTCGTGGCTCCCGGACGGTGAGGCGCAGGCGGCGGTCGTCCTCGCCCACGGGCTCGCCGAGCACAGCGGCCGGTACGGCGAGCTCGTGATGCGCCTGACTGCCAGGCAGCTCGCGGTCTATGCGCTCGATCACCGCGGGCACGGCCGTTCGACCGGCGCGCGGGCCTACATCGAATCCTTCGACTGGCTGATCGAGGACCTCGTACAGCGGGTCCGCGCGGCGCGGGCGCAGCATCCGGGCCGGCGCCTGTTCGTGATTGGTCACAGTCTCGGCGGCGCGGTGGCGCTGCTTGCGGCGCTCGATCATCCGCAACTCGTCGATAGACTGGTGCTGTCCGCACCGGCCGTCGGCGCCGATCCGGAGCTTCCTCGCGGGCGACTCGTGGTTGCGCGGCTGCTATCGACGCTGGCACCGATCGTCGGCGTCCTGCGGCTGCCGGCGGCCGCGATCAGCCGCGATCCATTCATCGTTCGTAACTATGAGAACGATCCGCTCGTCTACCGGGGGCTAATTCCGGCGCGGACCGTCGTCGAACTGCTGGGCGCGATGCAGCGCATCGGCAAGCGGGCACCAGAGCTGCGCGTGCCGACGCTGGTTCTGCACGGGACTGCCGATGCGCTGGTTCCGCTCAAGTTCACACGGCCGATCTACGAGCGACTGGGCGCTCCGGATCTGACCATCAAGCTGTATCAGGGTCTCTTCCACGAGCTCTTCAACGAGCCCGAGCGCGATCAGGTCTTTGCGGACCTCGAGGCGTGGCTCGACGCTCACGCCTAGTTGCCGGAGCGGCCCGGCGCCGCCGTCCGCGTTTCTGCATCGCCGACGATGCGAGCGGCCAGCTGCCGGCTTGCCCGGCAGCAGTCGTTCATTGCGACGCCGTGGTAGGCGTTACCGGTGAGATCGAGTCCGGGAAGCGCGGCGGCTGCGGCATCGATGGCCGCGACATTGGCGAGGTGTCCCGGCCCGTAGTTCGGGATGCCGCGTTCCCAGCGCCGCACGAATACGACATCGGGATCGGCATCGATGCCGAGTGTGCCGCGGATTCCGGCCCGGGCTAGCGTGATCAGATCCGGGTCCGGCAGCAGCGCAAGCTCGGGATTGCGTTGGCCCCCGAGCATCGCGCGCAGGATCTTGCCGCCGGGCGGAACCCGGTCCGGAAACACGCTTCCGTCCCACAGGATGCCGAGCACGGGCTGGCGTGCGGCCGCAGTCGTCAACAGCCCGAAGCCGTCGAGCGGGTGGGCGAGGGCCCGGTAGCCGAAGCCGACCACCGCAACGGGCGAGTACTCGATCCGCGCGAGCCGCGCAGCGAATGCCGCATCGAGGCCGGCGACGAGCCCGGCGGTGACGTGGGCGGGAGTTGCGAGGATGACCCGGTCGACCTCGAGGCCGGCGCCGTCCGTGTGAATCGCATAGCGCGGTCCGGCTCGACCGACCGCGACGACCCTGGAATCGAAGCGGTATTCTGCATGCACCAAGTGCCGCAGGTGCTCGATGAAAGTGCTGACGCCGCCGCGAAAGCTCATCAGTACCCCGCCGGGGCCGGCCTCGCGCCGGCGGCGCGCCAGCATGCCGCGAAACAGGCCACCGTGCTCGCGCTCGAGCGCGACTATCAGCGGGAATGCAGCGGCCACCGAGAGCCTTGCCGGTGTTGAGGCGTAAATACCGGCGGTCATTGCGTCCAGGAATACATCGGTGAACTCTCGGCCGAGTCGCCGGCGACCGAACTCCTCGAGCGTCTCGTCGGCACCATCACGCCTGCGCGGGACGAGCAGCTCCGCCAGCACCCGCAGCTTCCCGCGCCCTGTGAGCAGCGGCGTCGCGATGAACGCGCGCGGCGACTCTGGCATCAGATGCAGGGCGTCCGTGTAGAGGAAGCGTTTGCGCGCGAGTGCCGAACTCTCCATCAGCAGCGGATCCGCTCCCGCGGCGCGGACGAGATCGAGGCTGTCGGGTTTGTTGGTCAGAAAACCATTGCAGCCGGCCTCAAAGCGAAAGCCCGCGATCTCCTCGGTATGCAGCGCACCACCCGGGCCGCCCGCAGACTCGAATATCACCAGCTGCCAGTCAGGCCGCGCCCTTTGCAGCCAGAACGCCGTCGCAAGGCCGCTGATACCCGCACCGACGATGCCGATTCGCACGCGACGTTCCCTTTATACGAAGGTCATCATTGTGGCTGTGCCGCGCCCGCCGATTGATACGCGAATGCAGCGCCACAGGTAGACGGAAGCTGCAGCGCCTTCGCCGCGGGCACTGCCGGCCTTCGGCGCCGTCTGCACCGCGGTCTTATGGGTCGCTCTGCGCGGCGTCCGCAGTCGCCGGAACCGGGAAGCCGCGCCGGCGCATCAGCGCGGCGACGCCTGGATCGCGGCCGCGAAACGCGCGGTAGGCCTCGGCCGGGTCACGCGTGTTGCCGACCGAGAAGACATTGTCACGCAGTCGCGCCGCGACCGCGGGGTCGTACGGGCCACCCGCTTCGGTGAAGGCTTCCCAGGCGTCTTCGGACAGCGTGTCCGCCCACAGGTAACTGTAATAGGCGGCCGAATAGCCATCGCCGGCGAAGACGTGGTGGAACTGCGGAATCCGGTGCCGCATCACGATCTCATGCGGCATGCCGAGCGATGCAAGCGTGTCGCGCTCGAACGCGTGCGGGTCGATCGGCTGATCGCCGGCGAGGTGCAGGCGCATGTCGACGAGCGCGGCCGCGAGGTACTCGACGGTCGTGAAGCCCTGATTGAAGGTCTCGGTGCGCCGAATCTTTGCGATCAGCTCCTCGGGGATGGGCTTGCCGGTCTGGTAGTGGAGAGCGAAGCGGCCAAGGACTTCTGGAGTCGCGAGCCAGTGCTCAAGGAGCTGCGACGGGAACTCGACGTAATCGCGCGGGACGGCCGTACCGGCGAGCGAGGGGTAGGTAACGGTCGACGACAGGCCGTGGAGCGCATGACCAAACTCGTGAAACAGGCCCGTCGCGTCGCCCCAGCTGATCAGGATTGGCTGGCCCGGGCGGCCCCGCACGAAGTTTGTGTTGTTCGACACGATCGCCGTGACCCGCCCATCGAGACGCTGTTCGCTTCGATACTCGCTCATCCACGCGCCAGACTCCTTGTACTGGCGCGCGTAGGGGTCGAAGTACCACAGGCCCACGTGGCGACCGTTCGCGTCGGTCACTTCGAACACCCTGATGTCCGGATGCGCGACGGGAACACGGCCCGCCGGCAGCGGCGAGAACTTGAAGCCAAACAGCCGGCCGGCGACCCAGAACATGCCCTCGCGCAGCTTTTCGAGCTGGAGGTAAGGCTTGACCTCGTTGAAGTCGAGGTCGTATTTGGCCTTGCGAACCCTCTCGGCGTAGAAGCGGTAGTCCCACGGCTCGATCGTGATCCGGCCACCACCCGGCGCGGCGCCCTCCCGATCGGCCATCGCCTGCATGTCGGCGATTTCCTCACGCGCCCGTGCGACTGCGGCGGGCCAGACGACGTCCATCAGCCGGAGCGCCCGCTCCGGCGTCTTCGCCATCGAATTCTCCAGCCGCCAGTGCGCGTGGCTCGGAAAGCCGAGCAGCCTCGCGCGCTCGGCGCGCAACCTCAGGATCTGGGTGACGGTGGCGTTATTGTCGTGCGCATCGCCGTTGTCGCCGCGGCTGACGAAGGTGCGCCATACCGTCTCGCGCAGGTCGCGGCGCGTCGAATTCTCGAGGAACGGTTCGACGCTCGAGCGGGTATTGAGCACTGCGCCGCGCGCTTTGATGCCGCGCGATGCGGCCGCGGCAGACAGCGCCTGCTGCCCCGCCTCCGGGAGCCCCGCGAAATCCTCATCGCTGTTGAGCTCGAGCCAGTGATCGTTCTCGTCGGCCAGCAGGTTCTGCGAGAATTTCGTGTACAGGCTCGCCAGCTGCTGGTTGAGCTCCGACAGCCGCGTCTTGGAGCCTGGATCGAGCTGCGCGCCTGCCCGCACGAAGTTCGTGTAGTAGAGCCACGCGAGTCGCTGCTGCTCGGCACTGAGGCGGCTCGTCGCGCGTGCGGCGTAAACCGCGGCGATGCGCTTGAAGAGCTTCTCGTTCTGCGTGATTCGGTCGAAATGTGCGGCCAGCAGCGGGGCGGTCTCGGTGGCGATGGCCTGCACGTCTTTGCCGTTCAGCGTCGAGGTGTAGACCCGGAAGATCCGGCTGACGCGGTCGAGCATCCGGCCGGACATCTCGAGGGCTGCAAGCGTGTTGTCGAAAGTTGGCGCCGCAGGGTTGGTCGCGATGCGTTCGTCCTCGGTAGTCTCCTCGGCCATCGCGGCGAGCAAAGCCGGCTTTAGATCCGCGACCCGTACCTTGTCGAACGGCGGCACGCCGCCGTAGGGGCCGCGCCACGGCGCGAGCAGCGGGTTGATCGTGGGGGCCGCGTCGCCGTGCGCGGCGGCGTTGGCGGGCGGGATCAGGCTCATGGCGGTCATCGTCAGCAGCGACTGCAGCAGCGCCCGCAGCAGCAACCCGTTCATCGTGCGCTCGAGCGGTGGAGACGGAGGCCCCGCATCATACCCGCACGAGTAGCCCTTCCAGCAACCAGCCCTTGAGCCATCCGGCTGCCTTCAGTGCGGCGCCGTCGCCGTATGGTTCGGCGAGCGACCCGCACAGGTCGCCGAACGTGGCGCCCCCGAGCAGCTGGTCGAGCGCGCGGGCCTCGGCGACCTCGAGCGAGCGGAACTCGGTCGTCAACAACCGGCGCCAGATCAGCCACTCGACCGGGTCAGTTGCGCCCGCGGCAACCGGCTGGGCGATGGATTGTGGTGCCTGTGTGGGCTCGGTCGCATCGCGCGGGCGGACCGCGCGCCAGACGGCGACTGCGTTCGTCAGCGTCCGCTGGCGCCGTGCACTCGGGACTGCGCGAAACCTGAGCTCTGGCCAGTCGGCCGGAGCGATGCTGGCAATGTCCGCGGCGACCGTTGGCGCGGCATTCGCAGCGTCGAACGCCGCGGCCAGCGCCCACTCGAATGCAGCGAGTTCGGCGAGCATCTCATCCTCGATCCCCTCGGCGCGTTCACGGAGGAACGCGCTGAGTTCGCTGCCGTAGTCCCGGATTGAGCGGTGCACTGACGGTGTCGCGGCGATGAATGCCTGCACGCGGGCGTCAAATGCGTCCGCACCGAGCCAGGCGTGCAGGGCCGGGTAGTGGATCGCGAGTGCCTCAGCGAGCCTCAGCCGGTACGCCTCCGTGTAGATCTGCCACCGTTCGGCCGCCGGCGGCTCAACCGCCGCGGCGAGTGAGTCTGGCAGCGCCCCTCCGGAGAGGACGTGTGCCTGGACCGCCCGTTCGAGGTCGGCGAGGCGCATCAGGCCGCCTCGAGGCGGGCATCGCGGGCGACGGCGCGCGCATGCTCGAGTTCGGTGACGAGCTCGGCGAGCGGCGGGATGTGGTCGTCGCGCTCGAGCAGGGTGCTGACCGGGCCGAAGCGGCGCACGGTATGGGCGTACAAGTCCCATACCTCGTCCCTGACCGGGGCGTCGTGCGTATCGATGCAGTGCGTGCCATGGTCCTGGTGGCCCGCCAGATGAAACTGCTGGACCGCCTCGAGCGGCACGCCGTCGATGAAGTCGGTGGCATTGAAGCCGTGATTGCGGCTGCTGACGTAGACGTTGTTGACATCGAGCAACAGGCGGCAGCCGGTGCGGCGCACGAGTGCCGTCAGGAACTCCCATTCGCTCATTGCCGAGCTCGTGTAGCTGACGTAGCTCGACACGTTCTCAAGCACGAGTGGACGGCCGAGCCGCTCCTGGACGTGCTCGATCCGCGGTGCGACGTGCGCAACAGCCTCCGGCGTGTACGGCAGCGGCAGCAAATCGTGCAGGTTTCGGCCATCCGTGCCGGTCCAGCACAAGTGATCGGAAATCCACTCAGGCGCGCAGCGCAGCGCGAGGTCACGGACCCGTCCGAGGTAGTCCTCATCGAGAGGTGCCGTGCTGCCGATCGACAGCGACACGCCGTGCATGGCAACGGGATAGCGCGCGCGGACTGCGTCGAGGAAATGCAGCGGCCCGCCACCGCCAACCAGGTAGTTCTCGGTGATGACCTCGAACCAGTCGACCGCCGGGGCGGTCTCCAGAATCGCGGTGTAGTGGACCGGCCTCAGGCCGAGTCCAAATCCGAGCGAGTGTTGCATGCGATTCCTGCCGTCCAACCACCATCCCGGCGTGCCCGGGGAACACCCTCACGCAGGGTCCGGCGGTCGCATTTCAGAGCCTGCACCGGGGCCAGCGGCCAAGGCAAGTCCGTCGATCGATCCGTCGCGCGGACGGCGCGTAGATGGTCGGGCCCACGAACGCAGACCCGGCCGAGGGGACCTTTGTTACACGTGCGCACTGGCGGCAGTCGCCGATGCTGCATCGCAGCAGCGACCGCGTCCGTGTACGATGCTCCCCCAGCCTTGAGCCGACTCTCTGTAATAAGTGACGCAACGGCCCGGTCCCCCTTGATGAGCGACTCGACGGACACTGCGCGCCGGCACGCACGCTTTGATGCGCTGTGCGGCACCCTGCGGCCGGACCTCTACCGGTTCGCATTCTGGCTGGCGCGCGACCGGGCCGTTGCCGAGGACGTCGTGCAGGACACGCTGTTGCGCGCCTGGCGCTCGCTCGACGGCCTCGGCGAGGACGCCGCGGTGCGGCCGTGGCTGCTCACGATCGCGCGCCGCGAATTCGCCCGCCGCTTCGAGCGCAAGCGCTTCGAGACTGTGGACGTCGAGGAGCTCGCGGCCGTCGAGGATCCGGCGCTCGGGGCCGCCGACGCCCATGAGCTGACGGAGCTGCGCGAGGCGCTGTTCGCGCTCGAGGATGACTACCGCGAGCCGCTGGTGCTGCAGGTGCTGATGGGATACTCGACGGAGGAAATCGCGCGGCACATGGACCTGAAGCCGGGTGCGGTCCTGACACGGCTGTTTCGCGCCCGCCAGAAGCTGCGTACCGCGCTCGCGGGCGGTGGGGACGCGCAGTGAACTGCGAGCGTGTCCGCGAATCCCTGGATGCCGAGCCGGCCGGGCGCACGCCAGCGATCGCCGCGCACCTGGCGGTGTGCCCTGAATGCGCGCGCCATGCGGCCGAGCTCGCCGCGTTCGACGCCAAGCTGCGCCGGGCGCTCGAGATCCCAGTCCCGACGCGAGCGCCCCCGGCAGTCGACCAGATACCGGTCGAGCTCGCTGCGCGGCGGACTGCCGCGCGGCGTTCGCGCCGCGTGCCCGGATGGTTCGCCCTCGCCGCGAGCGCCATCGTGGCCGCGGTGCTCGTTGCGGCCATCACGACGATCTATCCGCGGCGGGCGCTCGCCTCTGCAGTCGTCGCGCACATGGCCCTCGAGCCCGAGGCCTGGGCTGTGACTGACGTCAAAGTGCCAGACTCGGCACTCGCCTACGTGCTCAACCGCTCGGGCGTGCGGCTCGAACCCGGCGTGCCGCAGATCACCTACGCCCACAGCTGCTGGTTCCGCGGCTGGTTCGTGCCGCACCTCGTCGTTCAGACCACCGCCGGGCCGATGACAGTCATGGTGCTTCGCCATGAGCACGTGTCGCGGGATACCGCGATCGACGAGGGCGGATATCGGGGCGTCATCGTGCCGGCGGGGCGCGGGGCGCTCGCGGTACTGTCGCGCGGCGCCGCCGACGCGGGCCCGATTGATGCGGTCGCGGCGCGGGTCGCAGCTGCAGTCCGGTTCGTCGACTGAGTCGGGCGCCGGCATGCCGGCGACGAGGACGAGGCCAGCGGCCAGGCGGCAGCGTGCGGTAGCGCAACGCCGAAGATTGTCGCGTCGCTCGAGGATCGTGCTGCCCGGGCATGCGGGGGACGCAAGGACGCTCACGTGGTGCATTGGGCTCTCACGCTGACTCAGTCATCGGTGGCAGCGGGGGTCGGCACTGCACTCATCATCCGCGCGCGCCGCCAGCCGCCCCACCGGTAGTAGCCGAGCGCGAGCAACGCTGCGACGCAGGAGGCGAGCGGAAAGCTCCACCAGATCGCATCTGCCCCAAAGCGCGGAATCAATGCCACTGCGAACGGGATGCGTATCCCCCACAGTGCGATAAACAGCGCCACGAGCGGCGGCACGACGGCGCCGGTCGAGCGGACGACGCCGAACAGCACCATCGAGATGCCGAAGAACACGAACGACCACGCGCTCGTCAGGTTGATGTGGCCGGCGATCGCGAGCGCCCGCCCCGGCGGCAGGAATAGACCCAGCGCGGTCGTGTTGAGGGCGAGCAGGATGAGCACCAGCGCACCGGTCAGTACGCAGTGGAACGTGACACCTGCGCGGGCGATCCGCGCCACGCGGTCCCAGCGGCCGGCACCGACGTTCTGGGCCGCCATCGACGAAACCGCCGCGGCGATGGCGAACGGAGGCATCTGCAGGTAGTTCCACAGCTGCCACGTCGCTCCGTAAGCGGCCGTTGTGTCCGTTCCGAAGCGGTTGACGAGCGTGATCAGTGCGACCGCATTCGCAGAAATCACCAGCAGCTGCAGACCCATCGGCAGGCCTTTCTTCAGCAGCGTCGCGACGATGGCCCCGTCGAGCCGCAGGTAGGCGAGCTCCCGGCCCCTGAGGCACAGCGGATTGCGTTTGCGGTACAGGAACACGATCAGCGCCACGAGGCTGATCGCGTTGGCGATCAGGGTCGCGAGTGCGGAGCCGGCAATGCCGAGGCGGGGGACCGGACCCAGGCCGAAGATCAGCAGCGGGTTTAGGGCGATGTCGAGACCGACCGACAGCACCAGGAACTTGAACGGCGTCTTGGAGTCCCCGGCGCCGCGCAGCACCGCCATGACGTACGTATAGAGATACAGAAACGGGATCGCGACGAAGATGATCCGCAGATAAGCGTGCGCGAAAGGCAAGGCGTCGGGGGGTGTGTGCATCGCGGCAAGCAGGCGTGAGGCGCCGAGCCAGCCGGCGACCGCGATCAAGGTCGCGACCACCGCGAAGAATGTCGCGCTCGTGCCGACAACGCGGCGCGCCGCGTCGAGCCGCTGCGCGCCGATGTACTGGGCGACCAGTATCGTCGCGGCCAGCGATACCCCAAACACGCCGCCGAGCAGCAGGAACATGATCGTGTTGGCGATGGCCGTCGCCGTCAGCGCGGCCTCGCCCAGGAAGCGGCCGACCCAGACCGAATTGACCGACCCATTGAGCGCCTGCAGCACATTGCCGAGCAGGATCGGGATTGCGAAGGTGATCAGCGTCCGGGCGATAGGACCTTCGGTGAGCGATGTGGGGCCGCTCTTCATGCGGCGCCGTCGACCTGCAGCACGCTCTTGCCGACCGTACGCCCGGACTGTAGTTCCGCGAGTGCGGTACGGACCGCGGCGAACGGATGCTGCGCGCCGATATGCGGTGGATCTAAGTCGAGCGCCGCGAGCGCGGCGTAGGCTTCCGGCACGCGCTCGACGCTCTCCCACAGCCAGATCAGGTTGAAGGCCAGCAGTCCGCGGTTCCTGGAAATCATCGCGAGCGGATCGAGCCGCGGGCGTCTGAGCCAGTGCCACGCGAGGCGCGGCCAGCAGGGCCGCGCGCCCGGCGAGATGAAGTCGGCTGCACCAAACAGCACGTAGCGGCCTTCCGGCGCCAGGCGCTCGAAGCAGGGCGCGAACCATTCGCCGAGCACCGCGTCGAACACGACGTCGAATCCCACCGCGCCGAGAGCCGCGAGCGCCGCATCGAGGCGTGCGGCGAAGAGCCCGCGTTCGCGCAGCACGAGGCTCGAGCGCGGCAGCGAGAGGTGTCGGTGCAAGAACTCGATCTTGGCGGAGCTCCCGACCACGGCGACCGGCCGGCCGCCGAGCCGCTGCAGGATCGCGAGGGCCTGCAGGCCGACGCCGCCGGCGGCCGACTGGACGAGGACGGCGCTGCCTGCACGGACCTCGCCGAGGCGCATGAGGCCCCACCACGCAGTCAGCGTCTGCACCGGAAACGCCGCGGCCTGCTCGAAGGACCAGCCCGTCGGGATCGGCTGGAGGTAACGGATGTCGGCGTTGAGCCGGGTCGCATAGCCGCCGAAGCGGGTCAGAACGCTGACGCGGTCCCCGATCAGCAGTCGCCCGTTCCGCCCGGGCAGCGGAGCCCCCAGAGCCTCGATGACACCGGCGGCCTCGAGTCCCGGCACGAAACTGCCGCGGGGCGTCGCCGAATAAAGCCCCAGGCAGGCCAAGGCGTCGGCGAAATTGAGGCCCACAGCGCGCACCGCGACCTGTGCCTCGCCCGCCGCCGGCGGGGGAAGGTCTTCCTCAGTCAGACGCAGCCGGTCGAGCGAGCCGGCCCGGTCGATCCGCCATACGGTCCGTAGGCTTCGCATGGGATCATAGTAGCCGCATGAGCGACGTCCGCGCTGGCTCCGAGGCCCCTGTCGATCCGTTCCGCTGGTGGCGCTGGCTGGCCCCGCTGTTCTCGGTCGTCGTCTTCGCGCTGGTCGCGTGGATACTCCACCACGTACTCAGCGGCTACCACCTGCGCGATGTGTTCGCGGCGCTGAAAGCGATTCCGCGCTCGGCGGTTCTTGCCGCCTGCGCGCTCACCTTTGCGAGCTACTGCATGCTGACGCTGTACGACTGGCTCGGCGTTGAGTACGTGCAGAAGCCGGTGTCTTATCCTCGCACGGCGCTGACCTCGTTCATCGCCTACGCCTTTGGCAATAATCTTAGCCTCGCCGCGTTCACGGGCGGCGCGGTGCGCTACCGGCTGTACTCGGCGCAGGGCCTGACGGCGGTCGACGTGGCGACGATCGTGTCGATGTGCGCTTTGACGACCGCGATCGGAATCAGCATGCTCGCCGGAACTGCGCTGCTCGTCGCGGCACCCGGTGGCGGCGCGCTTCACGTCGGTCACTTCTGGTCGAAGCTGATCGGCGCGCTGCTGGTTGCCTGGGTCGCGGGCTATGTGCTGTGGGCGGGCCTCGCCCGCGCGCCGCTCGCGATCGGGCCGTGGGCGCTGCGGCCGCCGGGCGCGCGCCTCGCGATTGCGCAAGTGCTGGTCGCGGTCGTCGACCTGACGCTCGCCTCGGGTGTGCTGTACGTCCTGCTGCCGGCAGCCGCGACCACCGGCTTCGTGACTTTCACGGGGCTGTACGCCGTCGCGGTCGTTGCCGGGATCCTCAGCCAGGTCCCGGGTGGGCTCGGAGTCATCGAGGCGCTGATCTCGCTCGCGCTGCCTGCGGTACCCGCGCCGCAGCTGCTCGGAGCCCTGCTCGCGTATCGCGGCATCTATTACCTGGCGCCGCTGCTGATTGCAGCGCTCGCGTTCGTGGCCCACGAGTTCTACCGCCAGCGGCCGCGGCTCGTGCGCGCCGGCGGCTTCGCGGGCTCAGTGCTCGGGCCGCTGCTGACGCCGGTGGCGCCGCAGCTGATCGGCGTGCTCGTGTTCCTCGCGGGAGCGGTGCTGCTGGTGTCGGGAGCGACCCCCGCGGTCGATGCGCGGATCGGCAAGCTCGTCGACATTGTGCCGCTGCCTCTGCTGGAGCTGTCGCACCTCGCCGGCAGCGTCATCGGCGTCGGACTGCTGGTGCTGGCGCGAGGACTGTTCCGCCGGCTCGCGGCGGCCTACCAGCTGACATTCTGGCTGCTGGTCGCCGGGATTGCCGCCTCTGTCCTGAAGGGCCTCGACGTCGAGGAGGCGGCCTACCTCGGCCTGGTGTTGCTCGTGATGTGGCTCGCGCGCCGCGCCTTCCACCGTCCGTCGACGATCATGAGCCAGCGTTTCACGCCGGGCTGGATCGCCAGCGTCGCAATCATGGTCGCCCTGTCGGTCTGGATCGGAGTACTCGCGCACCGGCACGTTCCGTACTCGCACGACCTGTGGTGGACCTTCGCACTCAAGGGCGATGCACCGCGGATGCTCAGGGCCTCGTTCGCCGTCGTTGTCGCGGTCGCGGCCTTCATGGCCGTGAACCTGATGAAGCCCGCACCCCCCGAGCCGCACGACCCGGCGCAGCTCGACCTCGACCGGGCGCGAGTCGCGATCGCCCGGTCGGACTCGAGCCTCGCGAATGCCGCGCTCGCCGGCGACAAGCGGCTGCTGTTTCACCCGGCCGGCGATGCGTTCGTCATGTACCAGGTGAGCGGCGCCAGCTGGGTCGCGCTCGGAGATCCGGTCGGCGCTCCCGAGCGCGACGAGGAGCTCGTGTGGGCATTTCGTGAACTTGTCGACCGGCGCGGCGGCCGCACGGTGTTCTACGAAGTGAGTGACCGGGCGCTGCCGCTCTACATCGATCTCGGACTGTCGCTTTTGAAGCTCGGCGAGGAAGCCAAGGTTGCGCTCGCGGATTTTCATCTCGAGGGCAGCGCGCGAGCGGATCTGCGCCATGCGCGGCGCCGGGCCCAGCGCGATGGCGCCCGCTTCGAGGTCGTGGCCAAGGCGGGCGTTCCGCCGCTGCTGCCGAGGCTGAAGGCCATTTCGGATGCGTGGCTCGACGACAGGGTCACCGCCGAGAAAGGCTTTTCGCTCGGGGCGTTCAGCGAGCGGTACCTGAGTGAGTTTCCGGTCGCGATCGTCAAGAGCGAAGGCGACATCGTCGCCTTCGCAAATCTCTGGGGCACCGAGGCGTGCGAGGAGTTGTCGGTCGACCTGATGCGCTTCCTTCCGGATGCGCCGCGCAGCTCGATGGATTTCCTGTTCATCGAGCTGATGCTGTGGGGGCGCGCCCAGGGCTATCGGACGTTCAACCTCGGCATGGCGCCGCTCGCCGGCCTCGAGAACCGCGCGCTCGCGCCGCTCTGGCACCGGCTCGGGAGCTTCCTCTATCGCCACGGTGAATCGTTCTATAACTTCGAGGGGCTGCGACGCTTCAAGTCCAAGTTCGACCCGGTCTGGGAGCCTCGCTACCTGGCCTCGCCCGGGGGCCTGCACCTGCCGCGCGTGCTGCTCGACGTCTCGTCGCTGATCGCCGGCGGCATCAAGGAGCTGATTGTAAAATGAGCGCGTCCGGATGGTGGCTGATGCTGATCGCACGGGCGGCCCCGGCCGTCGTCGCATGGTTGGTGCTCGCGCCCGCAGCGGCGGGGGCCGCAGAGCGTGGCCCGACGCCCGGCACTGGCGGCGATGCCCCTGCGCCGGTGATCCCCGGCGAGCAGAAACTGCGCTACGGCCCCTTTGGCGAGGTGACGGTATACCGGCCGCACAGCCATCCGACGAGCGTAGCGCTGTTCGTCTCGGGCGACGGCGGCTGGAACCTCGGGGTCGTCGACATGGCGCGCCACCTGACGGACATGGGCGCGCTCGTCGTCGGCATCGACATTCGCAGCTATCTGAAAGCCGTCAACGCGCCTGCCAGCAGCTGCCGGAACTTCGCGGTCGACTTCGAGGGCCTCGCGCACGAGGTCGAGCAGCGCGTCAAGCTTCCGGACTACCTGCCGCCCGTGCTGGTCGGGTATTCCTCGGGGGCGACGCTTGTCTATGCGACGGTCGTGCAGTCCCCGAAGGGCACATTCGCGGGTGCGATGAGCCTGGGTTTCTGTCCGGACCTCGCAGTCACGCAGTCGATCTGCAAGGGCAGCGGGCTTGCTTTCCAGGTCGACCACGGGACCTCGCCCGCCCGGCCCGTGGACCAGGGAGTCGTGTTCGCGGCGGCGAGAGGCAACGTCACGCCATGGGTCGCGTTCCAGGGCGACCTGGATCAGGTCTGCGATCCCGGCGCGACCCGCGAGTTCGTCGCCTCGGTCGCCAATGCCCAACTCGTGTGGCTGCCGAAAGTCGGGCACGGGTTCTCGGTGGAGCGCAACTGGCGGCCGCAGTTCAAGGCCGCGTACGCGACGCTGACCGCACGGGCACGGCCTGCACCGGCGACTATTCCTGACGTGCGGGACCTGCCAATCGTCGAGGTGCCAGCCACCGCGCAGCCCGTCGCGGCGGAACGCGGACTGTTCGCGGTTCTGCTGACAGGCGACGGCGGCTGGGCCGGGCTCGACCAGGACATATCGGCAGCGCTTGCCGCGCGAGGCATCCCGGTCGTCGGCCTCAACACGCTGAAGTACTTCTGGAACGGGCGCACGCCGGCCGCGGCAGCCAAGGATCTCGAACGCCTGATCCGCCGCTACAGCGCCGCGTGGCAGCAACCGAACGCCCTGCTGGTCGGATACTCGTTCGGAGCGGACGTGCTGCCGTTTCTCTACACGCGCCTGCCGGATGATGTACGTGCCCGGGTCCGGACCGTGAGCCTGCTCGGGCTCAGCGACTCGGCGAGCTTCGAGTTCCATGTGTCGGACTGGATCCCCGGTAGCGGTGACGGCGACCGGCCGGTTGCGCCGGAGGTGGCGCGCATGGGCGAGGCGAGCGTGCTCTGTCTCTATGGCGCCGACGAGCACGACTCGCCATGTCCGCGACTCGCGAGCGCGAAGGTCACGGCGGTCGCGCTCGGCGGCGGACACCATTTCGACGGGGACTACGCGTCCGTTGTGCGCCGGATCGTCGACTACGCCCACCGCTGAATGGCCCGACGCGCCGGGTGCAGTAGAGGCTAGGGAATTTCCCCTTGCCCCGCGCCCCACCGGGCGGCAACGGACCCTACGCGGGATAGCTCGGCGCGCGCCGGGCTGCGAGCGCGCGTTCGAACACGCGGCCGACCTTGAGCAGCAGCGCCTCACGCCAGCGCGGCGCGACGAAGGCGGCGCCAACCGGGAGGCCGCTGACGCGGGTTGCCGGAACGGTCATGCTCGGATAACCGCCGACCGCGGCCGCGGAGGCGATCGAGGGCCAGCCGCCACTCGCGTCCGAGCGATCGCCCCAGATGAGATCGAGCGCTTCGGCCGGGCCGTTGCAGGGGACCATCAGCACATCGACCGAGTGGTCGCGAAACACGAGAGCCAGCCCCGCGGTGTCGGTGAGCGCCGTGAGCTCCTCGAGCGTCTTGATGTAGGCAGGCGTATCGAGCCCGCCGCGCTTGTCAGCGTCCTCAAAGAGCTCCTGGCCGAAATACACGAGCTCCTCGGAGGCATGCGCGTCGTTGAAGGCGATCAGATCGCGCAGCGAGCGGTACGGGACTAGCCCGTGCAAGCCTTCCAGGTAGGCACTGATGGCGGCCTTGAAGTCATAGAGAAGAACCTCGGACTCGCGATCGCCGAAGTCGCCGAGCCCTTTCGGCAGCTCGATCGGAACCAGCGTCGCGCCGGCCTCCTCGAGCGCCTTCGGCCACGCGGCGCTCTCGCGCGCGACGACGGGGTGGGCATTGGTTGCGGGCACGACGCCGACCCGCAGGCCCCGCGCGCTGAATGAATCAAGGTCGTGCGGTGAAACTGTCGCATCAAGCGGCCGCTCGGCAAGCACGGCAAGCAAGAGCGCTGCATCCGTGACGCTACGCGCGATCGGGCCCGCGGTGTCCTGGCGCGGTGACAGCGGCACGATCCCACGGCCACTCACGAGGCCCACCGTCGGCTTCAGTCCAACGAGTCCGTTGACGGACGACGGCGCCAGGATCGAGCCGTCGGTCTCGCTGCCGATGGCCGCCGCGCACAGGCTGGCGGCGGTCGCGACCGCGGAGCCCGAGCTCGACCCGGACGGATTGCGATCCGTCGCATAAGCGTTGCGGGTCTGGCCGCCAACGGCGCTCCAGCCGCTGATCGAATGGCTCGAGCGGAAATTGGCCCATTCACTCAGGTTGGTCTTGCCGAGCACGATCGCCCCGGCGGCGCGCAGCCGCGCGACCAGCGGCGCGTCGGCCGCGTGCCGTGCTCCGGCGAGCGCCAGCGACCCGGCCGTGGTCGCGAGCGGGTCGTTCGACTCGATGTTGTCTTTGAGCAGCAGCGGTATGCCGTGCAGGGGCCCTCGACTGCGACCCGCGCGACGTTCAGCATCGAGCGCGCGCGCGGCCGTCAGGGCGTCGGGGTTTTGGGCGAGCACCGCGCGCAGCGCCGGTCCGCGCCGGTCTAGCCGTTCGATGCGCGCGAAATAGCCGAGAGTAAGACTTGCAGAGGTGATCTCGCCGCTCGTCAGCGCCGCCTGCAGCTCCCCGAGTGACTTCTCGGCGACGTCAAAGGCGGCGGCGCGCTCGACTTCGTCATCCGCGGCAGTCGATTCCGGCGCCGTGTGCTGCGCGGCGGCGATCAGGCCCGGAGCGAATGCCGTCGCGGCGCCGAGTGTTGCCACGAACTCGCGTCTGCGCATCGTGATTGCTCCCCGCCCGAAGAGCCACAGTCGAAGTATAAGCTCCGGGTCGAGGCTGACCCTACGTCAGGAACGCTCCCGCATCCCGCCCGGAAGGTCCGGTTGTAAAGCCCGTCGGGAGACACCGGCACCATAGCGGTCCGAGTTCAGATGCGCCGCGAGAAAGGCGGGCGAGGCGGTCGGTTGTCCGGCAGGCAGATCCTCGGACGAGGTGGCCGCAGTCCGGGTAAACAAAAGCCCCGCAGATCGTTGGGCCGGCGGGGCGGGGAATGCCGGATGTGCGGCTGAGGTCGACACCGTGGCCGAAGGGCGGGAAGCCTGGGCGCCCGGCCCTCGAGCCCCTCAGGTCAGCGCGGCTGGGTCCTGCGCGACTCGAGCGAGAGGACGGTCGCCTCCCGCTCGGCCCAGGCAGTGTTCGACGCCACTCACTAGAACTTGTAGGTCACGCCGACGGTGTAGAACCGCCCGACGGCGCCGGCCTGGTGCAGCGCGGCGTCATACGCCGAACCGCCGCCACCACCGTAGGTCGCGACGTCGAGCGGCGGTGGCGTGTTGAAGACATTCAGGACCGACGCGTGGAGTTGGACCTGATTGCCAATCGCGTAGCGCGCGTACAGGTCGACGTCCGTGAAACTGTCGACGGTGCAGAGCGAGCTCGGAAAGTTGGCACCAGACAGGAACCGTGGGCCGTACTCGAGCGATAGACCGGCCGCCAGCGCCTGGGCGCAAGTATTCTGGTTGGACGACGGATCGGTCACGTTGAAGCTGCCGATGTAGTTCACGGTCCCAGTCAGCGACGCTGGTCCACGATCCCAGGTGAGTGACAACGCGGCGCGGTCCTTCGGATTACCGGTATCGCCGGAGACACCACTCGGGCCGTGGGTGCCGGCCAGCTGGTATGTAATGCCGTATGCGATAAGATCGAACTGGATGATATGCGTGTAGTTCAATTCCGCGGTCAGACGCCCGGCTTCCGGCGTGTCCCAGAGGCGGGCTTTCATGTCGATGTCGACGCCGCTGGTCTTGTCCTGCGTCGCGTTCACGTACGGGTAAGGCTGATACAGCAGCAATCCAACCGGCGTTGTTGCAGTGCTGATCGTCCCGTTTGGATTGACGAATGGCAGCGGCATCGGGTTGCCTCGGACCGGGGGCGGCAGAACGAACGTCGAAGACACGAGGCCTCCGGCCTCGAACGCGCTGATGATGTCTTGATTGATCTTGATCAGGTAGTAGTCCCCGGACACGTTGAATGACTTGGACGGTTCGAAAATGAGTCCGACCGTCAGGTTGGTCGACTTTTCCGGCTGCAACGCGGGATTTGGAAGCCCGGCACCCACCAAGGCGATCGCGCACTGGCTCGGGAAATTGCCCGGCGCGTTCGGGTTCGCGGGATGCGGGCAGAGAATCGGGTCCGGGACTGCCGCGGCCCCGAAGGTCCCGCCGGATTCGCCGGATTCGGCCACGTTCGGCGCACGGAAGCCTTCGCCCCAGGTGCCGCGGAATGTCAGCTCAGGGATCGGCGTGTATTTCACCCCGAACTTCGGCGTCGTCGACGAGCCGTAGGTGTTGTAGTGGTCGTAGCGAAACGCGGCGTTGAGCTCGAGCTGCTTGGCCAGCGGCATGTTGAGTTCAACGAACGCCGCGGTGTCGTCCTGTCCGCCGATTGCAAAGGTGACGTTGCCATACTGCACTCCCGAGGCAACCGTCGGCGGGGCAGTGTTATTCAACAGCTTCTGGAAGAATTCGACGCCGGCACCGAGTGACAGCGGTCCGCCGGGCAGCTGCCAAAGCTCGCGCGACCCGTGCACGTTGACGAAATTGAGCACGCTCGAGGCAGTCGCCTCGGCCGGCGGCGCGAACAGCGCCGCGGCAGTCGCGGCATTGGTGTCGGCATTCTGGCCGACCAGGTAACCGTTGTTCAACGCGGCCTGCAAGGCCAACGGCTCGAGTCCGCCGAGCTGCACGGAGGTCGTTTTCGCATACATCATGCCGCCCGACGCACTGAGATCCCAGCCGGCCGCGGCGCCGTTGACTTCGGCGACCAGTCGGTAGGTGTTCGTCTCGAAATTCTGCGTCAGCATGCCCAGCTCGTGAAAGCTGTAGATGAGATCCGCAGGAACTCCGAAGGGGTTGCCCGGATAATTCGCCGGAACGGTGATGGGCGAGAACGGGAACGGCACGACCTTTGGCGCCTGTCCGGGCACCCAGCCGATATTCGAGATTCCGCCGGCCGGCAGATTGGTGTTGAAATAACCGCTTCCCAGACCAACCGTCAGCGGCGGGAACACCTGGTCGGACGTGCTGCGGAAGGACGATGCCGTCACCGTCGCCTGCCAGTTGCTGGCCAGATTCTTCGTGAACTTGGCGACGACGTTGAAGTTGGAGTCCTCCGGCTGGATCTCTATTCCGTTCTCCGAGTACGTGCATTGGTTAGCCGCTTGAAGCGCGGCGTTGCATCCTGGCAGAAACGCATAGGGCTGGCCGGAGGCCGTATTTGGATTGATCAGGTAGCCTGTCGTGCTATAGGGATACGGAACGAACGGATTGTTCGCCGCTCCCGGCGTCGTATTGGCGCCGCCCACACTCGTCCAGTCAGTGTTGGTAAACGCCCCGTGGCGGTCGGCCACCAGAATATTGTCCTGATGGCGCCACTCGAACGTCACAAACATGTTGTAGCCGTCATTGGCGAGATCGCCGGTACCGGCGATCCCCGACAGGCGCGTCATGTTACCGCCGCCCTCCTGCGTAGTACCCGCCTCGGCAGTGAACTCGGAGCCGACATAGGTCTTCTTCAAGATGATGTTGACGACACCGGCAATCGCGTCGGAGCCATACTCGGCCGAGGCGCCATCCTTCAGTACCTCGACGCGATCGATCGCACTGAACGGGATCGAGCTGACGTCGACGAAACTGCGCTGCCCGTCATCGGACAGCGGGTAGGCCACCATCCGGTGGCCGTCGATCAACGTCAGCGTGCCGCCGACCGTCAGGCCGCGCAGCGCAACGCCGGAACCGCCGCCAGCGAACGCGTTGTTAAAGGACTGGCTCAATGTGCCCTGTCCATTCGCCGTCAGGTTGCGCAACACATCCGATACGTCCGTGTACCCGGATTGCTGAAGTTCGAGCGAGGTGATCAGTGAGACCGGGCTCGGAGTCTCGGTGTCGGTCCGACGCAGCATCGAACCGGTCACGACGATCGTGCCAAGGCTCTCTTCACCCGCCGGCGCCGCCGGCGGGGTCTGCGCACCCGCCACGCCGGCGACAATGGAAAGCAGCGTTCCGACGACCGGGGCGGCCAGCCGGCGATCTTGGTTGCGACTCGTCATGTGCACTCCCTGTTGTTGCGTCGTCGCCCCACCAATCGTGTGCAGGCGTCGAACTTATTCGCTGTCAGACCATGTCGAGGCGCCGTCTGGGCGCGTCGTCATGCCCTTTGTCCTGCGCTGGTGCCCGGATTATCGCTTCGAACCGACGCCGTCAATGCGTCGCGAGCAGCGCATAGCCTACCCCACGGGTGGTCCGTCCGCCACTGGCCGCGAGGCGAATGCTTCCTGTTCGATTTGCGCCACAGAGCGCGTTCCGAGCCCGCTTCAATGGCTGCGTACGCGTCCGGTCTGTCACCAAAACTGCCGGTGAATCGCGACAGGCGCTAGACGCCGCCGTACGACGAGATGCCGTACCACTCGCCGACTCCGGCAGTCAGCGAACGCACGAGATCCCGCTCCGCCGCGCTGAGAAGCGGACTCCAGATATCGAGGATCAGCACGGCCCTCGGCACGTCGCTGTCGTTCCACGCCTCGTGCTCCATCGTATCGTCGAAGACGAAGGCCTTCCCCGGCTGCCACTCGCGTCGTTCTGCGCCGACCCGAAAGCTGCAGCCGGGCGGGATGATCAGTGGCAGGTGCACGACGAGCCGGGTGTTGCTGACACCCGTGTGGGGCGGGATTCGGGTCTTGGCATCGAGAATGGAAAACACGGCGGTCGGTCCGCAGCCCGGCACGTCGCAGCGCGGCCACGCCTCGAGTGCCGCAACCGTCCGCGGGCAGCGCGCGATGTGGTCTGGAAAAGCAACGCCTTCGCGCCACAGGTAATAGACACCCCAGCGGCGCGAGTGGTTGAGTTCCTTCCACTGGTCCAGCGGTACGCCGTCGCCAATCGCAACGTAAGGCTGCAGCATCTCGGTACCGTCGGCGAGCACGCCGAGCAGCTCCGCTCGGATATCGGCCGTCGCGGCCTCGATCGAATCGAGCCACGGAAAATCACTGCGTTCGTAGAACTCGATCGCCGGCAAGCCGGGGAAGTACATGAACGAAGGCTGCTGCCGGTAAATGGGTTGCTTTTGCAGCATCGTTGCAAGGCACTTCTCGAAGCGTCCCAAAGGCTCCCCCGGATAGCGTGCTCGCATGTCCTTGAGCCGGTCCTCCAGAAATGCCTCGAGTGCCCGGTCGTTCGCCGCGACCACGTCCTTCGCTTGTTGCAGGATCGGCTTCAGCTGCTGCGGCGGCTCGAATCCCGGCGGGATCATCTGCAACGTATGGCGGAAAGTCATGGCCGCGGCGCGCGGCTGACCCTGGAGTTCCTGCAGCGACCCTTTCTGCAACAACGCGCGCACATTGCGCGGTTCGGCCGCGAGGACTTGGTCGATCGCCGCCATCTCTTCGCCGGAGCGGCCGAGCCCACGCAGTGCCGCCGCCAGGTTGAGCCGCAACGTCGAATTGGAGGGATCGATTTCCAGTGCCTGCGCAAGTACCTGGTGGGCGCCCGCCGGGTTGCCGGCGAGCAGCAGGCGCCGCGCGGTTTCATTGAGCACCGTGACATGGCGCGGGGCTTCGGCCTGTGCTTGCCGCAGCAGCCGGTCCGCATCCTGCGTGCGCCCGCCGGCGAACGCCTGTGTCGACAACTCGATCAGTTGCCGAATGCGGCGATCATCAATTTGCGACGTGTTCATCCGACTCCTTCGCTACCCGGCGCATAGCGGCGCCCCAGGTCCCCGGACGAGCGCCCGCGCCGGCAGCCGCCGTTCCCGAGCACTTTGCAGCCCCGGTCAGCCCGGAGCGACCAACCGCCATCCCGCCCGCAGTCATTGTGCAACTGCATCCGGCAGCGTGAACCAGCAATTGAATGCGATCGTGACCCGTTCGCCCTCGCCCTCGAAGGGCTTGACGTCGTGCAGCACCCACGACGGGAAGATCACCAGCTGCCCGGGCTCGAGTCGCACGTGGGCGATCGAATATCCGTAGGGCAGCTGCATCTTGGCGACCGCCGCATCCATGTGCATGGCACTGGTGATCATCGGATTGACGAAGGTCAGCAGCCCGCTGTCCTTCTTGGCGGCATCGTTTTGGCCGGGATCGACGCAATAGACCCCGCTCCAGGAGGCGTTCGGGTGATTGTGCAGGCCGAAGAAGCCGCCCCGCCGGGTGATGTGGAACCAGCAGTCGTTGTATATCTGCAGCCGCTGCAGCGTCGGACGGTCGTAGCCATTCAAACGCCCGATCACCGCGAGCAGCTGGTCCCAGCAGAACCTCTTCAGCTCCTGTATGGCGGGATCGGCCTCCCGGAACAGGTTGAAGTGGCTCTCGAACACGCCAGCGTTGCGCTGGGTCAGCGGTCGCGGATTGGCCGCGGTGCCGCCCGACTCCTGCGCGAAGATATAGCGCTTGAGCGCCGGGTTGAGCTGGGCGTGCTCGCCATAGCGGCTGAAGGCGAATGGTACGGCAAACATGCTCACGACGTCGGGCGGCGGCATGCGCGATCCTCGAGTCGCCCGCGTCGCGGGCGGCATGCGAATTGTAACGGTGTGCGGGCCGCTATGGGCGGCGCGCTATACTTTCGCCATGAACGTGGCCTCCCCAGAGGCGGCGCGCGCGGCCAGTGAGCAGCGGGTCGTCGCGCTGATGGCGAACGTCGAGCGACTCGTCGCAGAGCGACGCGATGTGGACGCCGCGCGCCTGTTCCGCGAGGCCGAAGCGATCCTGCCGGACCACCCGCTGGTGCTCCACGAGCGCGCGCGCCGGCTGCTCCAGGGTGGTGATGCGGCGGGCGCGTATGCGTTGCTCAAAAAAGTTGTCGAACTGGCGCCGCGCCACGTGCCGTTTTGGCTGAGCCTCGCGGCTGCGCTGAGGTTGCTGATGCGGCGCGAGGAGGAACTGGCCGCACTCGAGCGTGCGCTGGCACTTGATCCGACGCACCTTGTCGTGCTGCTGCAGAAGGCCGCGCTCCTCGACCTGATGCACAAGCCGCGTGCTGCGTGCGCCATCTACGGGAACGCCGTGCAGACGCTGGCGCCCGGCACTCGGCTGGCCCCGTCGCTCGAGGCCCACGTCCAGCATGCTCGCCGACGCATCGCCGAAGGTGCCGCAGAGCTCGCCGCAGTCATCGACGGGCGGGTGGCGCCGCTGACCCAAGGCCTTTCGGTTGCCGACCGGCGACGATTCGATCGTTGCATGGACCGGCTGCTGGGCCGCAAACGCATCTACACGCCCGAGCCGACTTTCATGCTGTTCCCGTACCTTCGGAACTACGAGTTCTTCGACCGGGAGCGCGTCCCGTGGCTCGCAGCACTCGAGCCGGCGACCGACTCCATCCGCGAGGAGCTGCTCGGCGTGCTGAGCACCGATCAGGCAGGGATCCAGCCGTACATCGCCTATGACAGCGGGCTGCCACTCAACCAGTGGAAGGAGCTCAACCACTCGCGGCGCTGGGGCGCGTATTTTCTTTGGAATGAGGGGCGGCGCGAGGAAGCGCACGCCGCGCGGTGCCCCCGGACGTGCGCAGCGCTCGCTGAAACGCCGCAGGTCGACATCCCCGGCCGCGGGCCGACGGCCTTCTTCTCGATACTGGATGCGCGCACGCGAATTCCTCCACACACCGGTGTGACGAACACCCGACTCACGGTGCACCTGCCGCTGATCGTCCCGCCGGCATGCGGATTTCGCGTCGGCGGAGAGACCCGCGAATGGAAAGTGGGCACCGGCTGGGTGTTCGATGACACGATCGAGCACGAGGCGTGGAACGACTCGGACGTCCCGCGCGCGATCCTGATCTTCGATGTCTGGAACCCGGAACTCACGCCGGCCGAGCGAGATCTGGTGCGCGAGGCGATGATCGCGCTCGCGGAGTACTACGAGGCCGAAGGAAAGATTGCCGGGGTCGGGATGTGAGCGCACCGATGCATCGCAACGGTTTGCGCGGATTGAGGCTGGCGTGGTTAGCGGCGCTCGTGTGCGTCGCATGGTGCGCGTCGTGTAGCGCTGCTGAGCCGCTCGCGGGGCTGCTTGCGTGTCGGGGCATTGAGGACGCCGCCGCGCGGCTCGCCTGCTTCGACCGCGAAAGTGCCGCGCTTGCGCCGACCGTTTCCGAACCAGCACCTGCAGCGTCTGCCGCACCGGCGCTTGCACAGGCCGCCGCTCCCGGCGCGGCGGCATCGACCGCCGCACCCGCTGCTGCGGCATCGCCTCCGCCGGTAGTCGCGCCAACCCAGGAGCAGCAGTTTGGCTTGTCGGCAGGTGCAATCGCCGCGAAGGAGCGTGCTGCCGGCACGCGGCCGGCCGAGACGACCAAGATCGATGCACGGATCACGGGGCTGCAGCTGAACGCGACCGGTCGCGTCGTGTTCACGCTCGACAATGGCCAGGTCTGGCGGCAACTTCTGGTCGAGGCGGACATGCTCGCGAAATTGGGCGATGCCGTGACGATCTCGCGGGGCTGGCTCGACTCCTATTGGCTGCAGCTGCGATCGGGACGCGGCTGCAAAGTAGTGCGCGTCCGCTGACACCGGGCTGGAGTCAGTCGACGGTGATCCCGCCCGCTTCGAGGCGGGCACGGAGCGGCGCGAGCTCGGCGGCGTAGTGTCGCCATTGCTCCAGCGAGGAGTCGTACAGCGGCTGGCGCACCTGGACTGAACTTGACGTCGTCGTCGGCGCCGGATTCTGGTGGAATTCGAGGCAGGCGGGTTCGAAGGGCAGGCCCACGTATTCGAGCAGCCGTTGGACCATTGCTTCATGGTTTGTCACGACGTCCTCATACGCGAGATCAAGAATCCGGCCGGGCAACACGCGGTGCCAGTGCCCCATCAGCCGGCGGTAGCCGAGATAGTAATTGCCGAGCTCCCCCAGGTCGTAGGAATACGGATAGGCGCCGCCGAAGTCCGTCTTGTAGATCGCGTAGCAAGCGGCGAGCGGATGCCGCATCAGGTGCACGATGCGCGCCTTCGGGAACGCACGGAAGATCAGCGGGCAGTACGGGAAGTTAGCGGCTTGCTTGTCGACGAAACGCGGCCGCTCGCCGCGACGCGCGCGCGAGCGCGCCAGGTACTCGCGGGCGATCTCGGCACCGTCGAGGTCGCCGAGCGCTCCGGCGAATAGGATCGAGCTACGTGGCGCCACCGGAACCCTGCGATCGACGACGGCACTGATCGCTTCGAACAACGCCGCGAGTTCGCCGGCGGCATGCACCAGAGAGTGACTGCCGAGGATGCGTTCGACGAGCGTCGTGCCTGTCCGCGGCAGTCCGACGATGAAGATCGGAGATTCGCCCGTCGAGTCGGCGGTGATCTCTTCGACCTCCGGAAAAGCCTCGATGATCCGCCCGATGACAGCCTCTTCCTGCCGCCCGTCGAACCGAAGACGCGCGCGCTCGAGGCGGTTGGCCGCGCTCACATGCCGCCAGCTCGCGGCGTAGTCGCCGACGTCTTCGTAGGACTTCGCCAGGCCGAAGTGCAGTGCCGAAACGTCGGTCGAATCGGTCGGCGCGACGGCGAGCGCTGCCTCCATCGCGCTGATGGAATTGTCCTCGACCGATTGAAGGCGGAGTTCGACACGCTTGCGCAGCGCCTCGGCGTCCGCGGGCGCGATCGCGAGCACCGCGTCATAGTCGAGCGTCGCGAGGTCGAAATCTCCGAGGAAGCGGTATACCTCCGCGCGCTTGGCGAGGAGTGATCGATTGGCGGGCGCGGCCGCGATGGCGCGCGTGTAGATCTCGAGCGCGCGGCGGTGCTCGCCGGCATGAATCAGTAGCTCGCCGACCGCATCGAGTGCCGCCGGGGTTTCGCCAGCAGCGGTCACTGCGGCGTCGGCCGCGGCGAGCGCCTCCGCCCGGCGGCCGAGGGCGAGCAGGCACTCGCCTTGCTGCAGCAGGCACGGGAAGTCCCCAGGGGTGGCCGCCAGGCGCTGCTCGACGAGGGCGAGCGCCGCCTCTTTTTGATCGGTCAGCAGGGCGACGAAACTGCCGAGCAGCCAGCCGGTCGAGTCCAACGGCCACGCCGCCCGACAGGCCGCCGCCGCCGCGGCCGCCGCCGGCCACTCGCCTCGGCCCATCCGATTGGCGATCTCCCGTTGAAATTCAGGGAGGCTCAGGCTGGTCATCGGATCCACTCGCGCCGACGATAAACCGCCTTTTATGAGACTACGCCTCAGCCCCGTCAAGCTGGCACGCCACGCCCGTAATAGTTGTGCGCATGCAACAGGGCGCGTCGCCTGTCTGCACACCGTGTCCGGCAACCGCGGCGTCGAGGGCGAGCAATGTATCGCGTTCTCATTTCGCCCTGCCCAGGATGCTAAACGCACGCATTCTCATGGCCGTAAGCATATGATTATATTGCGTATAGGCGCCATCCGCAGTGCTGATCGGATTCGACGTTCGCGGGGCACCGCCGAAGCACGCGTCTGTGCGACCCGGTGACCTCGCGTGTTGCGGTCTTCCGACACCGTGCTATATTCGGGCCTCAGCGGCTTATACCTAGAGACGTCAATCGTCCGGTCGAGGGAGTGGGAAGCGCCTAAGGGTGGGTCGAGGACCGAGGTCCTGGCCGCCCGTTAGTCTCGCGATCGCATTCCCCGCAGCCGGGGGCATCTGTAGGCAACGCCACACTTGAAATTTTGGCAACGATCGCCTACCGGGAGCGCCATTCAATGCTTAATCATTGCGGGAACCTTCAGCTGCAGAGGGCGGTGCGCGTAGCACTCGCCAGCGCGACTTTCGCCACCATCGGTGTCGCCCACTCACAGACCCCGCCCGCATCACAGGCGCCAGCTGCCGGTGCCGCTCTCGAAGAGATCGTTGTCACAGGTTCGCGCATCGCGGTCCCGAACTCGGTCGCGATCAGCCCCGTCCTCGCCGTCACGGCCGTCGACATCCAACAGACCGGTGCGACGCGCATCGAGGACATGCTGAACACGCTGCCGCAGGTCAACGCCGCCCAGGGCACCGGTCAGTCGAACGGCGCGGACGGGACGGCGCAGGTCAACCTGCGCGGCCTCGGCGTTAACCGGACTCTCGTGCTGGTCAACGGCCGCCGACTCGGCCCGGGCGATCCGTCAACTGCCGGCGCGTCCGACCTCAACCAGGTTCCGGCGGAACTCATCGACCGCGTCGAAGTGCTGACGGGCGGCGCCTCGTCGGTGTATGGCGCCGACGCCGTCGCGGGTGTCGTGAACTTCGTCCTCAACGACCACTTTGAGGGTGTCAAGCTGATCGGCGATTACAGCTTCTATCAGCATCAGAACAGCAACAACGACGGTGAACAGACCGCGATCACAGACTTTAACGCGGCCAACGGCACTAACTTCCAGCAGGCACCCGGAAACGTCGACACAGGGTTCACCAAGGACCTGGGATTCATCGCCGGCATGAACTTTGCCGACGGCAAAGGCAACGCGACCTTCTACACGACCTACCGCAACGTCGCATCGGTGTTGCAGGCGAAGTACTCCGAAAGCGCCTGCACTCTCAATTCGGGTTACACAACGAGCGGCGGCGCTCGCAAGTGCGGTGGTTCGTCGAACTATGACCGCTTCATCGACCTCAATACGGGCAGCGACCAGTCGATCTCCCCGGGCGGCGTGCTGGTGCCGTTCAGTGGCGCATACCGATATAACTACGGTCCGCTGAACTATTACCAGCGCCCGGACGAGCGCTGGGCGACGGGCGGGTTCCTGCACTACGACATGAACGACCATGTCACGGTGTATTCGGAAATGATGTACATGAACGACCGGACGATCTCGCAGATCGCGCCGTCCGGAGCGTTTCTGGCGCCCACCTACTACACCAACTGCAACAACCCCGAGTTGTCGCCCAGCGAGCTCGCCTCGTGGTGCGGCGGCGTCGTGAGCCCGGGCCTGTCCGACCCGCTGCTGATCGGCCGCCGCAATGTCGAGGGCTCGCCGCGTGACGACGATCTAGAGCACACCTCGATCCGCATGGTCCTGGGCGCGAAGGGCAAGATCAACGACACCTGGAATTACGACGTCAGCGGCCAGCACAGCATCGTGCAACTGGTTGAGACCTATGCCGACGCATCGTTTACGAAGATTCAGGACGCCATCCAGGTCGTCAACACACCGAACGGCCCGCAGTGCGCCGTCAACGTACCCAACCTCCAGTCCTCCGGACTTGCCGCTGGCTGCGTGCCGTGGAACATCTTCGGCGGCCCGCCGGGCAGCAACACCGGCGTGACGCCCGCATCCACAAATTACATTTCGGAAATCGGAATGCAGCGCGGTCAGGTCGACCAGGACATCTTTCAGGCCGACTTTACCGGCGACTTCGGCCAGTACGGCGTGAAGGTACCGACAGCGAAATCGGGCCTGAAGGTCAACGTCGGCGTCGACTGGATGGATACGAGGTCTGAGTTTCTGCCCGACGCCGAGTTCCAGGACTACGATCTGACTGGCCAAGGCGGGCCGATTCTGCCGGTGTCGGGCGGCGTGATCGCTCGCGAGGGGTTCTTCGAAGGTCGCCTGCCGCTGATCGACGATATGCCGGGCGCGCAGTCGCTCGCCTTGGAAGGTGGCTACCGGTATTCGAGCTATAACCTGGGGTTCGACACCAACACCTACAAGCTGGGCCTCGAGTGGACCCCGGTCAGCGACATCCGACTGCGCGGCAGCTGGTCGCGCGCGGTCCGCGCCCCGAACGTCAGCGAGCTGTACTCGCCGCAGTCGGTGGCTCTGGACGGCCACACCGATCCGTGCGCGGGCCCTGCGGTCGGCGGCCTCGTGAATGGACATACCCTTGCCGCCTGCGAGCAGACCGGCGTGACCCCGGCGCAGTTCGGCAATATCTTGGTGAGCGCGGCCGCCCAGTACAACGGCCTGACAGGCGGCAACCCGAACCTGTCGCCGGAGACTGCAGTCACAACGGATTTCGGCCTTGGCTGGACACCGTCGTTCCTGCCGAATTTCCGGTTACAGGTCGACTACTACGACATCACGATCAGCCAGGTCGTCAACACGATCGGCGCCGACACGATTCTCCGCTACTGCGTTCAGCAAGACCTGTTTTGCAATGATGTCCATCGCGACCCGGCCACGGGACTCCTGTGGGGACCGTCGACCGGCTACGTGATCGATTTGCTGTCGAACGTCGGCAAGCTGGAGGAGAAGGGGGTCGACCTCGACCTTTCCTACGGGTTCGATGTCGGCGCCGCCGGCAAGATCCATATGAACTTCGTTGGCACGTACATCGATAGCTATCTCCAGACGCCGATCGCGGCAAATCCGTCGACCCAGTACGACTGTGCCGGGTACTACGGCAACACCTGCAGTAATGAAACCGGCACGGCGAACACCTCTCCGCTGCCGAGATGGCGCCATGTATTCCGGACGACCTGGCAGACGCCGTGGAGCGGGTTCGATCTGTCCGTGGCGTGGCGGTACATTGGTCCCGTGAACGTCGACTACACGAGCTCGAACGTGAACCTGGCACCCGCTGCAGGATGCACGATCGCCAATGGCTGCGTCTCGAACACCGACGTGCGCTTGAGTTCGCGCAGCTACCTCGACCTGACGGGTTCCGTGGCCCTGGCGGATCACGTGACCTTCCGGCTTGGCGTCAACAACCTGCTCGACAAGGACCCGCCGCTGATCGGTCTGACAAATTGCCCGACCGGCACCTGCAACGGCAACACCTTCCCGGGGACGTACGACGCGCTCGGACGCTATATCTTCGGCACGATCACCGCCCAGTTCTGAGCGGCAGCCGAGAAGAGAGTTGAGACGGCGGGCTTCGGCCCGCCGTTTTTTTTCGCTTCCCGGTTCGTTGCGTCCTGCGCCGTTCCGCGGGCGCGCAGGCCGCTTGCACCTGGCTCCGGCGACTCCGGTCAGTGACTGCCGGCGGCCGGGTAGTGGACACGGTCCCCCGGTTCGACTCCGAGGCGCCGGCTGGTGCCGCCGGCCACCTCGAGCACGGCCGTCACCAGCCCCATGGAGTCAATCGTCGCGAGCGACAGCGGGGTCGCGTTCTCGGCGATCCGGATCACCCGCCAGTCCGGCCCGATGAACAGCAGATCGAGCGGGATCAGCGTGTTTTTCATCCAGAACGAGGCGGTCTGTGGGCTCTCCCACAGGAACAGCATCCCGCGGTCCGGGGCGAGCTTCTTGACGAACATGAGCCCTTGATTGCGCCGCGGCTCGGTGGCCGCGATGTAGAGGTGGAAGCGGTGAACAACCCCGTGCGAGTCCACCGTGAGCTCGCCGCTCGGGAAGTGCGTCAGTGGTTCGAGCGGCGTATCGCCGGCACGCAGCGGGGTCGCGCCCAGCAGACCCGCCACACCGAGGAGCGCAAGCAGCGGGGCGCGAGCGCGTCTCACCGGTGCGGAAGGAGCGTGAGTGGCGGATCCGGTTCCCATGTCAGCTGCCCGCGAAAGTCGAACGTGGAGAGCAGTATCGCATCCCGGCCGTCGCCGACGGAGCGCGCAGGGGCGAGGCAGAAGCCGCGCGCGTCGATCCGCCAGCGGTGCGCGGGAGGGACCGCGAGAATCGCCGCCGCGACGGGTGCGGCCGCGGTCGATGCAGACGGCGCAGTGTCCGGCGCCAGCCGCGTCTGGCGGACCGCATCGAGCGTGCAGTTGCCATCGCCGCGCGTCGCGTACACCCGCCCGCCTTCGCGGATCAGAGTGACGTTGACCGGAACCGCATGCCCTGTCGCCCCCTCGGCCAGGTGCGCGACGCCAAAGACGAGCGTCAGCTGTTTGCCGTGCGTCGGGCCGCTGAACGTGACCCTAAGACCCTTGCCGTCCGGCCGGCGCATGCCGTCGCAACGCATCTCCGCCGCGCGCCAGTGCAGCTGCTGGTCGATGGCGCCGGCGAGCCGCGCATCGAGAAATGCGCCGGGCACGTCGGTGCAGCTCACGCGTCGTCCCGCGACAACAGGAGCGTGCGGGCGAGTGTGCCATGCAGCGTGCCGATCGCCCGGACCGCGTGCATGAGCACTGTCAGCAGCAACACCCCGAACAGGCCGACCGGCAGCGTCAGCGGCCACGGCATGTAGGTCCCGTCCCACTGCACGGCCGCGCCTGTATGGCCGAGGATGTGGAACAGCCCGGCCACCGGGGCGGCGATGCAGCCGAGGCTGACTGCGAGTCCGGCGACGGTGACCGTGAAGTAGGTGATGCCGAGCGGCAGCATCAGGATCATGTACAGCAACGTCGTCCAGGTGCGCCGGTCGGTCAGCATGTCCTTGATGCGCACGAAAATCGAGGCACCACGTGCCGACACGACGGGGCGACGCGGCATCCGCGCCCCCAGCAGTCCCTCGACGATCCGGCCTTCCACCAGCGACAGCAGGCGCGTGAAGCCGATGAACAGCAGGAAGAACGGCACGCCGATGATCAGGAATGCGAGCCCGAACGATATCGACAGGCCCGCGACCGTCACGGCGAAGTAAAATATTCCCGTGACCAGCGCGAGCAGCATGTAGAAGAGCGCCGTCCACGCGCGGCTGTCGGAGTAGACCGCGAAGAAACGCCCCAGGGGCGTCGCACGCGCAGGCGGTGCATGGGGCTTGGTGGCCTCGCGCACGGTCTTCTCGGTTGTCCGGTACGCCTCGGCGACCTCGTCGGGCGCGCCGTAGGTGCTTGCGATGAGCTCCAGCACGTCGGCCTCGCTCTTGCCCGGATGCTGGCCCACCTCGGCGCGCAGGTACTCCTCGGCGTCGTAGAGCGCATCCTGCACGAGCGCCGGGTCGGCGCCCTTGAGGGCCTCCCGGAGCTGGCTGAGGTACTGGTCGATCGAGCGGGGGGCTGGCCGGTTCATGGGCGGCTCACTCTTGCTGGAGAAGGGGCAGGCGCGGCGGCGAGGCCGGCGACCGTATCGACGAAATCGCGCGTGCTGTGCCAGGTCGCGAGCCAGCGCCCGAGCGTCTCCCGGCCAAAATCGGTGATCTTGTAATAGCGGCGCGGCGGGCCGGATGACGAGGGGACTACGTGGCTCGCGAGGAGTCCGTGTGCCGAGAGTGTGCGAAGCACCGGGTAGAGGGCGCCTTGCTTCATCGGGCTTCCCGCCTCGCTCAGCCCCTCCAGGCGCTTCGCGATCTGGTAGCCATACAGGTCATCGCCCGCCTTCTCGAGCACCGACAGCAGCACGAGTGCGATCAGCCCCGAGTTCAGCTCCTTCTGGAACTTTCGCACGAGGCCGTTGACGTCGAGCGCTTCCGCAGCGATCGGATCAGTGTCCTCAAGCGGTGCGTCGGGTGGCTGCATGATGGGAGTGAACTATACAGCTAACTAAGCACTAGTCAATACCTAGTAATAGTACTTGGTTCAGCCATCTGGTCTCGACTGCTCGCCGGAAAGGTCTCTGACCGGTGCTAGACTCCCCGATCGCCCGGTTCTGGGAAGCTTCTAAGTCTATGAGTCGTCAGAAGTTCACGCTCGAGGTCAACCCGGCACTTCCGCATTCGCTCGGGCGCCTGGCCGAGCTCGCGGCGAACCTCCGGTTCAGCTGGCACCGACCCACGCGCAAGCTGTTTGAGACGCTTGATGCCCGCCTCTGGGCGGGTGTCGGCGGCAATCCGCGCTTATTTCTGCGGTGCATCGATCAGCCGACACTGAATGCGGCATCCGTCTCCACCGGCTTCCTCGATGATTACCACCAGGTACTCAGGGGCTTTGATGCCTACCTCGAGGAACCGCGCCCCGAAGCGCCGTCGGAAGGCCTCGAGGCAGGCGACCTGATCGCCTATTTCTGCGCCGAGTACGGCTTTCACGAGAGCTTCCCGAACTACTCGGGCGGGCTCGGAATTCTCGCCGGTGATCACTGCAAGACCGCGAGCGACATGGGGCTCAACTTTGTCGCCGTGGGCCTGCTCTACCGCCAGGGCTACTTCATCCAGACGCTCGATACCGACGGCAACCAGGTGCCCCAGTACCGCGATTTCACGCCCGACGACCTGCCCGTCGAGTGTGCGGTCGACGCGTCGGGCAAGCCGATCAGGATCACCGTCCGCATCGATACGCGCGATGTGATCGCGCAGCTGTGGCGTGCGGCGGTCGGTCGCGTGACCGTGGTGCTGCTCGACACCAACGTCGCGGAGAACTCGGAGGCTGACCGGGCGATCACGCACAAGCTCTACGGCGGCGATCGCGAGGTCCGGATCCAGCAGGAGATGATTCTCGGCATCGGCGGCGTGCGGGCACTCCGGGCACTCGGGGTGGCGCCGACGGTCTGGCATATCAACGAGGGCCACGCGGCCTTTCTCGGGATAGAGCTCATGTGCGAGCTCATCGAGCGCGGCGCGAGCTTCGAGGCCGCCCGCGAGGCCGTGGCGGGCGCCTGCGTGTTCACGACCCACACCTCGGTCGCGGCTGGCCACGACGCCTTCCCCTCCGACGTCGTGCTGCGCCACTTCAGCGATTACGCGCGCCGGCTCCGGCTCGACTCCGCCGCGTTCCTCGCACTCGGACGCAACGGCTCGACGGGCGAGTTCAACATGACGTTCCTGGCGCTGACTTTGTCTCGCCACCGGAACGGCGTCAGCCGGATCCACGGCCAGGTGTCCTCCGAGATCTGCGCACCCGTCTGGCCGGAGGTCCCTGCAGAGGACAACCCGATCGGCTACGTGACGAACGGCGTGCACGTGCCGACGTTCATGTTCCAGCGCTGGAAGGACCTGTTCGACAGCCGCTTCGGCCGAGAGTGGCGCAGCCGCATGTCGGACCCCGCGTACTGGGAAAAGATCTCCGCGTTCCCGGACTCGCTGTTCTGGGAACTCAAGCAGGGCCTCAAGACCAGCATGCTGACGCTGGTTCGCACCCGTTTGCGACAGAGCTGCCAGCGCAACCAGGTCAGCGATGCGCATTTCCATCGCCTCGCGCGCTGGATTGACCCCGACAATCCGCAGGTCCTGACGATCGGCTTCGCGCGCCGCTTCGCGACGTACAAGCGCGCGACGCTGCTGTTCCGTGACCCCGGCCTGCTCGCCTCGATCGTCTCCGATTCAGAACGCCCGGTGGTGTTCGTGTTCGCGGGCAAAGCGCACCCTGCCGACGAGCCCGGGCGGCAGATGATCCGCGAGGTCCACGCGATGGCGCAGCGGCCGGAGTTCTTGGGGCGCGTGCTGTTCATCGAGGACTACGACATGGGACTCGCGCGCACGCTGATCGCGGGCGTCGATGTCTGGCTCAACAACCCTGTCTATCCGCTCGAGGCGAGCGGCACCAGCGGCATGAAGGCGGCGATCAACGGCACCGTGAATTTGAGCGTACTCGACGGCTGGTGGGCCGAGGGCTTCGATGGCCAGAACGGCTGGGCGATTCCGTCGTCGACGGCCGACGGGAGCCGCCGCGACGACGAGGACGCGCGCTCGTTGTATGAGATCTTGCAGGACGAGGTCGTGCCGCTGTACTACGAGCGCGACCCGACGGGGCTCCCCAAGCGCTGGATCACGCGCGCCAAGCGCTCAATGGCGACGCTGCTCGGCGCCTTCAACAGCCGCCGGATGGTCGGGAACTACGTGACGGGCCTCTATCGCCCCGCAGCCGCGCACGGCCGACGGCTCGTGGCCGACGGCTGCCGGCCGGCCGAGCAACTCGCTACCTGGGGCTTGCGGGCGAGGGCGGCGTGGCCACTCGTCAGCGTGCGCGCTGCCTCGGCCCGGCCGGAGCGCGTCGGCTTCGGCGATCGCGTGCGGATGCGAGTGGCGGTGAACCTGAACGGCCTCGCGCCCGGCGACGTCCGGGTCGAGCTGCTGCTGACGCGGGAGCTGCCGGACGGGCCCTTCGAGCGGCCGCGGCTGACTTCCTTCGGTCCGGCAGCCGGCGGCGTGCGCGTCCGCGGTGGCCGCGAGGCAGCGATCGAGCTGTTCGCAGCGACCGGCGAACGGGAATCTGACGGAGCGCACGTGTTTGCGATCGAATGCACGCCACCCTGGTGCGGGCGCCTCGGCGCCGAGGTTCGGGTCGTGCCGCACCACGAGCTCCTGTCGCATCCGTATGAGCTCGGCCTGATGCGCTGGCTGTAGCTCCCCGATACACGCATGGGGCAACGGGCGCCCGACGGCGCAGTAGGGACTGTGAGGGACGCACCGCAATGGCACGCGATCTGACTGCCGACCTGGCGCTGCTGCAGGCGATCCGTGGTCTCGCACAGGGCCGCGACTTCGCGAAGGCGGCGTCGCTCGCGCGCACGGCGCTCGCGGAAGGATTCGAGCATCCGCTCCTTCTCAACGTGGCGGCGGTCAAGCTCGAGCAGGAGGGGCGGGTGCCCGAGGCGGCGAGCCTCCTGAGCCGGGCAGTCGAGCTTGCTCCCACCGATGTCGGCGTGCGCAACGCGCTCGGCCTGTGCCTGACCCGGCTCGAGCGTCACGCAGAGGCACTCGGGCACTTCGCGGCACTGCTGCGGCTGAACCCGGCACTGCCGTTCGCGCACGCCAATTACGGCGGCGCGCTCTACGCGCTCGGCGCACTGCCCGCCGCCGAGGCGAGCTATCGTCGTGCGCTCGACCTCGACCCGGCCCAGATCGTCGCGATGGCGGGTCTCGCGTCCATCGCAAGCCGGCGCGGGATGCACCGCGAGGCCCGCACCTGGAGCGAGCGGGTGCTCGCCACCACGCCGAACTATCCGGATGCGGCGATGAGCTTAGCGGCTGCGGATCTGGCCGAGGGTGCAGCCGGGAAGGCCGAGGCTCGCATCCGCTCGCTGCTCGCCGGCCCCGAGCTCGCGCCGCTCGATCGCGCCTATGCGCACGGCCTGCTCGGCGACGTGCTCGATGCGCAAGACCACCCGACCGAGGCGTTCGCCGCCTACACCGCGTGCAACGATGAGCTCAAGCGCCTCTACGCCGCACGTTTCGCCGACGGTCAGACCGCGCTCGAGTATGTGCACGCGATTCGGACTTACTTCGAGACCGCGCGGCCGGAGGACTGGAGCCCGCGGCCGCTCCGCTCCGATCCGTCCGGTGTGCAAGGGCACGTGTTCCTGCTGGGGTTTCCGCGCTCCGGCACGACGCTGCTCGAGATCATCCTCGAGGGCCACCCGCGGGTGGTGAGCCTCGAGGAGAACGAGTCGCTGATCGACGGCGTGCGGGCGTACATGCGCTCAGCGGCGGACCTCGGGCGCCTGTCGAGGGCGACTCCGGCCGAGCTGGTCCCGCTCCGCGCCGCTTACTGGAAGCGCGTCGCTGAGGCGGGCACCGAGGTCACAGGCAAGCTGTTCGTCGACAAGTACCCGCTCAATACCCTGAAGCTGCCGCTGATCGCACGGCTCTTTCCGGACGCGAAGATCCTGATCGCGCGTCGCGATCCGCGGGACGTCGTGCTGAGCTGCTTCAGACGACGGTTCCGGATGAGTGCGCCGATATACGAGCTGTTGTCTCTCGAGGGCGGGGCGCGGTACTACGATGCCGTCATGCGGCTCGCCGAGCGCCTCGAGGCAATCCTGGTGCTCGCAACCCGCGTCGTGCGCCACGAGACGCTGGTGACGGACTTCGAGACCGAGGTCAAGAGCATCTGCGCGTTCTTAGGTCTCGAGTGGACCTCGACGATGGGCGACTTCGCGGCGCGGACCGAGAATCGTGGCTCGGTCACGCCGAGCACCGCGCAGCTCGCGCGCGGCCTTGAGACGGCGGGGGTCGGGCAATGGCGGCGGTACCGGGCGCAGATGGCGCCCGTGCTTCCGCTGCTCGACCCGTGGGTGCAGCGCTTCGGCTACGAGCCATAGCCTCCGAGTCGCGCGCCGGCGCGTGCGCGGCGCGGTTGCGGCGGGCTCGATGCGCGGTAACATAGGGCCGCCATGATTTCGCCGACCGCATGACCGTCAAGGCTCCCAGCAGCAGCTCGGGTCGTTACGTCAGCCGCCTGACGAGCGGCACACTCGCCATCATCATGGCCGGCGGGCGCGGCGAGCGCCTCAAACAGCTGACGACAGGCCGCGCCAAACCCGCGATGCCCTTCGGTGGCAAGTTCCGGATCATCGACTTCGTGCTGTCCAACTGCGTGAATTCCGGAATCCGGCAGATCGCGGTCCTGACGCAGTACAAGGCGCAGTCGCTGATCGAGCACGTGCAGCGCGGCTGGGGGTATCTGCGCGGTGAGTTCGGCGAGTTCGTCGACGTCGTCCCGGCGCAGCAGCAGACCGGGCCGATCTGGTACCGCGGGACAGCGGATGCGGTCTTTCAGAACCTCGAGTACATCCGCGCCCACCGCCCGAAGCATGTGCTGGTGCTCGCCGGCGATCACATCTACAAGATGGACTACGGTCCGATGATCGCCTACCACGTCGAGAAGAATGCCGACATCACCGTCGGCGTCGTCGAGGTACCGGTCGCGAGCGCCCGCGAGTTCGGGGTACTCTCGGTCACCGAATGGAACCGGGTCGTGCAGTTCACCGAGAAGCCGGCGAACCCGGCGCCGATACCGGGCCGTGCGGACACGACTCTCGCCTCGATGGGCATTTACGTGTTCAACGCGCGCCTGCTCGAGAAGCTGCTGAGCGAGGATGCCGTACGCGAGGACTCGCAGCACGACTTCGGCCGCAACATCATCCCGGCTGCGCTGGCGCAGCTGCAGGTGTTCGCCTATGCGTTCCAGGACGTCCGGACGCGCGCCCAGGCCTATTGGCGCGACGTCGGCACGCTCGATGCCTTTTATCAGGCGAACATGGAGCTCGTGTACGTGGATCCCGAGCTCAACATCTACGACGAGGAGTGGCCGATCTGGACCTATCAGCTGCAGCGTCCGCCGGCCAAGTTCGTGCTCGACGAGGACGGGCGGCGCGGCACGGCGATCAACTCGCTGGTGGCGGGCGGCTGCATCATCTCGGGCGCTCTGGTGCGGCAGTCGCTGCTCTTCTCGGACGTGCATGTCGAGGAGCGCTCGGTGGTCCACACCTCGGTGGTGCTGCCGGAGGTCACCGTCGGCCGCGACTGCGTGATCCAGCGGGCCATACTCGACGAGGGCTGCATGGTGCCGGATGGCACGCGCATCGGCGTCGATCTCGCGGCCGACGCCGGCCGCTTCGAGGTCACGGAGCGCGGGGTCGTGCTGGTCACGCCCGAGATGCTCCGGGCACCGGGTTGACCGCGCGCACCGCGGATCCCGGCGTCGCGGCCCGCGAGACCGGCCGGCTCCGGGTCGTGCTGTGCTGGCATCTGCACCAGCCGTGCTACCGGGACCTGGCGAGCGGGGAGTTCGTCCTGCCGTGGGTGTACCTATATGCCCTGCGGGACTACGGCGAGCTGGCCCACCACTTCGAGATGGTGCCCGGCGCGACCGCGGTCGTCAGTGTCTCACCGCTCTTGCTCGAGCAGCTCGACGCCTACGTTGCAGCGCTCGCCGGATGGCTCAGCACGGGCCGGACGATCCCCGACCGGCTGCTCGCAGCGCTTGCCGACGGGGTTCCGTCGGATCCGGCGGACTGGGCGTTCCTCGTGCGTATGTGTCTCGCGGCGAGCCCCGAGCGGGCCGGCGCCGCCTCCCGGCCGTTCCGCGCGCTCCTGAAGCGCGCGCGCCGATGGTGCGCCGGGATCTCCTCAGGCGTCCGGCCCGCCGGCCCGACTGACGAATTCGATGCGGGAGACCTCGAGGACCTGGTGGTCTGGTGCCACCTGCTGTCGTGCGGTGAGTCTCTGCGTCGGGGCGATTCGCGAATTGCGGGGCTCACCACGCGGGCCGGTGGCTTCACCGCTTTCAACCGGCGCACGCTCGTCGAGGCCATCTACGACGCGCTTGGTGGCCTCGTGCCGCGATTCAGGCGGTTGCTGGGCAACGGGCAGATCGAGCTCGCGGTCTCGCCCTGGGGTCACCCGGTGGTGCCGCTGCTACTGGATGTCGGCGCACCGTGCCCGTCTGATCCCGGCGCAGTGCTGCCGGAGCAGGCCACCTATCCCGGCGGAAGTGGCCGCGCCCGCTGGCACCTCGCGCGCGCCGTTCAGGCATTTACGCGGACTTTTGGCGTGCGTCCGAGTGGCTGCTGGCCGGCGAACGGCGCGCTCGACATGGGCACCGCGGCGCTGCTCGAGACCTTCGGCTTCTCCTGGTGCGCGAGCGGCGCGGACGCGCTGCGCTCCACTCTCGAGCCCGTGACTGCTGTGCTCGATCCGTCCCCGGCGCACCGCCCGTGGGGAATCGCCGGGAACCGGCTCGGCTGCTTCTTCGGCGACGAGACCCTGGCCGCGCTCCTGACCACTGTGCCCGCGGCCGGAGCCGGCGCAGCGGTCGCGGAGGGTGTCGTTGCACGGCTCGAGGATCTCGCCCGGGGCTACGCGGGTGACCCCGCCCGGATCGTCAGCATCGTCGTCGGCGCCGAGCAGCCGTGGGCCGAGGCCAGCGACGACCGCCCCTTGTGTCTCTCGACCTTGTGCCGAAGGCTCGCCGACCATCCTCTGGTTGAGCTCACGACGTTCTCGGCAGCGCTCGCAGCGATCCCCGGGCGCCTCGCCCTAGTCGGACTCGCCGCCGGCAGCGCGCGGCGCGAGAGGTTCCGGGAGTGGATCGGGTCGACCGCCAAAGACCGCGTCTGGGAGCTGCTGTGCGAGGCGAAGCGCGTGTTCGACCAGGTCGTGGTCGAAGGCAACCTCGAGGAGGGGCGCCAGCTCGCGGCGGAATACCAGCTCGGCGTTCTCGAAGGTTCCGACTGGGCGACGTGGGTCGACGCCGGCCATGACGAGGACAGCGTCGCGAGCGTCGATGCGCTCTATCGCCGCCACCTCGGCAACCTGTATGCACTCCTTGGCGAGGCGGCGCCGTCGGACCTCGGGCTCACGATCGCCGCGCGCATGGTGGGCCCGGCGTCGCTCGCGCGCCGCGGATGAGTGCGCCGGCGTTGCAGGTGCTCGACCGGCGCCG
>Ga0209415_10001097_pt1 | contig 51456 bp, 60 predicted proteins | sample PeaSoiSIISIP2007_FD_187696 | JGI IMG/M metagenome (GOLD analysis project Ga0209415, IMG submission 187696) | Peat soil microbial communities from Weissenstadt, Germany - SII-SIP-2007 (SPAdes) (version 2) | ecosystem: Environmental > Terrestrial > Soil > Wetlands > Peat | place: Germany... | reverse complement strand
ACGGAAGAACGGCTTACGGAACTAGGTGTCAGTTAATTCCAACGGCAAAGTGTCCAGTTTTAGCTGAGGCAGAACACGAAGGAATTGTTAAGACGGCTCAAAAAGGATCGTGAAGCTGTGGCCCGTGGAATTCTTGAATCCCTAAGACGCAAGGAATCCTTTATTAAGGCCAATGGCTGGACTTGAAGTGACCCCGTGACTGTGCGCCGGGGGCGCCTCGGAATCAGCGCGCCGCGAACCGAGGTCCGGTTCGAGCATCATCTCACACTCGGCCGTCTCTGCCAGGTTTCTTCCGGTCGAAAGAGCCGCGGGCTTTCTTGATCGCTTTCCAGTTGAAGCGGATCCAACGGACGAGCTGGCCCATCGGTGACTTCAAATCCTTTCCGAGGGCCGTCAGCTCGTACTCGACCCGAGGAGGTATCTCGGGATAGAAATGCCGGGTCAGCAGGCCGTCGCGCTCAAGATGGCGGAGCGTCGTCGTCAGCATTCTCTGCGATATCCCGGGAACGGCCCGCATCAGCGCGGAGAACCGCATCCTCTGCTTGGGAGTCTGCTCCAGGGTGACGACGATCAGCATCGACCACTTGTCGGCGACCCGGTCCAGAAAGCTGCGGAACGCGCAGTCGTCCTCCCCGTGTCCCGGCGGCTCTTTCGGCGTCGTCATGGTTCCCTCGCTGTCACCAAGTGAGAAGAATGTTCCGTCTTCCATTTCTATGAGTTACGTAATATACTCAAGTATACAAACGTAACCGATGTAAAAGGAGGTTTTATGAAAATCGCCGCCGTCGTCAGCCGCGTCCTGCTGGGTCTCGGCTTCGTCGTCTTCGGGCTGAACATCCTCCATCCGTTCCTGCCGATGCCTCCGTTCCCGGACGGCTCGCAGCCCGCGCAGTTCATGACTGTCATGGGCCCGAGTGGCTGGATGAAGCTCATCGGCCTGTTCGAGCTGTTCGGCGGGGCCTTCGTGCTGATCGGCCGCACCGCCCCGCTGGGGCTCGCGCTGCTCGCGCCGGTGCTCGTCAACATCCTGGCGTTCCACGTTCTACTGATGGGCGGAGCCGGCATCGCGCCCGGCCTCGTCTTTTCCGCACTCGCGGCTTTCCTCGTGTACGCCTACCGTCGACATTTCGCGCCGCTCTTCTCCTTCGACGCGGCGCCGACGGCGGATTGACGCGCACCTAACCGCTGGAGAGCTTCGCGCCGTAAATTATCTGGTCGAGCAACTCCCACTTCGATCACCAGGAATCCTAAAGGTTTTGCGATAGGCGGGAGATTGCGGAATCGTGAGCTTTCACCACTCACGAGGGCTAAGATAAATCCGTCACGGGTCGTGACTAGGATTCTTCTTCTGCGTTGAGCGCAGGATTTGGTACAGGCGGGCCGTCGTCACGCAGAGTTTCTTGGCGATGTCTCTGCGTGTCAGAGCGGGGAAATCCAGCAGTTTTTGCCGGCACGCTTGGGCAAGGCGGGCATGATCTTTGAGAGATCGTGTCTCGGGTCGGGTGAACGCTTCGCGGGCAGCTTCATCGAAAGCCTCTTTCGGCAAGAGGCGCCTCTCGCCTTTGGCTGCGTTCAATTGACCAAACGAAAACTCAAATAAAAGGCCTTTCCCGTTTTGAAGAGCGTCTGAATCGGGCAGCCAATCTCCGGAACGAAGCCCTTCGCGCATCTTCGCGAGGGGCTTCTTCGTCGTGCGGTCGACGTTTCCCCGCTCGGATAAAGTTCGAGCGAAGAAGCGGGCGCTAGATTTTCGCGCGCAGCCCGAGAAACGCGGCGAACGGGGGCGCGGGCGTCACGGTGCGCGGGTCCGTGACGCCGCCGGGGATCGCCGGGTAGGGCACGCCGCTCTGGTTGGTGAAGGTGCCGTAAACGTCGTAGCGCCGGTTCAGCGCGTTGTCGACGCGGCCGAAGACGCTGAGCGACTTCGTGAGCGCGTACTCGGTGTGCAGGCCGAGCGTCCAGAATCCCGCGAGCGGGGCGGTCTGATTCGACTCGTCGCCTTGGAGGACCTGGCCGCTCTGCGCGTTGATCGCGAGGCCCGCGGTCCAAGCCCGCGTCAGCGAGCCGTCGAGGCCGAGCTTCACGCGGTGGCGCGGCACGCCCGGCAGGCGGTCGCCGGGGCTGACTTGGATGAGCCCGTTGGCGTCCGCAGCCGGGTTGTTCGGGCTGCTCAGGGTCAGCGGCGACTGGAAGGTCGCGTCGACCAGGCTGTAGTCGAGCGCGACGCGCCAGCGCCGCGCGTCGAGCGAGACGCTCGCCTCGACGCCTTGGCGGCGCGTCTTGCCCGCGTTCACGAAATAGCCGCGGTCCAGGGCGGGCGCGGAGACCTGCAGGATGTCGTTCGTGTCGTCGGTGCGGAACACGTTCGCGTTCCACTGCCCGCGCGTCCCGCCCCCGGCCTGGAAGGCGCCGCGCAGGCCCGTCTCGTACGTCCGCGCGACGACCTGATGCAGGTCGGGATCGGCGACGAAGAAGCTCGCCAGGCTGCAGCTCTGCCTGGGATCCGCGCAGGACAGCTCCGCGGCGGTCGGCACGCGGTTGTTCTCCGCGTAGTCGGCGTACGCCGTTGCCCAAGGTGCCAGCTTCCACGCCGCGCCGCCGGCGGGATTGAAGCGGTAGTAATGATGGACGCCGCCCAAGTCGCCGCCCAGGCGGTCGTCGAGATGGAGCACCGCCGCGTTGTAGCGCCCGCTCGCCGTCAGCGACAAGCCCGGCCTCAGGTCGAAGGTGTCGGTGAAATACGCGCCCGCGTAGGAATTCTTGGAGACCGCCGACACGTCGTGGATCGTCCCCGAAGACGTCACCGGCTGGTACGCGTTCGCGACGCGGGTGTCGTCGAACGAGCCGAAGAGAGTCCCGGACTCGAAGCCGGTGAAGCCGCAGTCGAGGCTGGCTCCCGCCGTCAGCCGGTTGTCGCGCCCGCTGAACATGTCCTGCCACGCGCCCTGCAGAGTCCCGCCGACGCTGTTCGTGTTCGTCCGGCCGACGTCGAGCTCCGCCGGGAACAGGCCGCCGGCCGACGACGGGACCGGCGTTCCCGATGGATCCGTCAGCAAGTCCGTCCCCGAGCAGTAGAACGCGCCGCACGCCGTTGCGCTCGTCGGATTGCCGTTCTCCACCTTTTGTTCGAAATGGCGGTAATAGACGCCGCCTTGCAGGGAATCGTCGTCGCCGACGGAAAGCGTTCCGCGCGCCGCGATCATGGCGGCGAGATTCTCCACGTAGTCGGGGTAAGTCGCGCCCGCGGCCCGGTCGAGCGCGAGCAGCTGGACCGGCGAAGGCCCCGTGCCCGCCAGGTGGTCCGACGCGAAGGTCGCGCTCAAGTGCGCGGCGCGGCCCGCCCCGTCGTCGTAGCCGAAGTCGCCGTAGAGCTTCTGCAGCCGCGAGGGCTCCCGCTCGCGCCAGCCGCTGTCGCTGGAGCCGCCCATGCCTAGGTAGCCGCCCCAGGCTCCGCGGCTTCGGCCGTATTGAGCGGAACCCGCGGCGGTGTGGAACGAGCCGCCCGACGCCTCCGCCTCCGCGCCGTGATAGTTGAAGCCGTTCTTCATCTCGAGCGAGGCCGCGCCGCCCAGCGCGTTGAAGCCGAACACCGGATTCATGCTGGTGAGGTTCAGGCTTTGGATCGCGAAATCGGGCACCAAGTCCCAGTTCATCGTGTCGCCGAACGCCTCGTTGAGCCGGACCCCGTCCTGGTAGACCGCGAGGCCCTGCGGCGTGCCCTCGACCGGGGAGGCCGTGAAGCCGCGGTAGCGCAGGTCCGGCTGGTCCGTATTGCCGAAAGTATTGGTCAGGTTGACGCCGCCGACCTGAGCCTCGAGCGCGCCCGTCAGCGACGCCTCGCCGGAGCGCGACAAGTCGCGGGCGCTCATGACCCGCGTCGTGTTCGGCATCTTGTCGACGTCGAGGCCGATCCCGTGCAGAGGCGTCGGCGCGAAGACGATGATCGGCGGCAGTTCCAGCAGGTCGGAGCCGTCGGACGACGCGGCCGCGCGGCTGGCGAGACCGAGCACGAGGACCGCGATCGCGCCGCGCATGTTTGAAGTTACATAAAATCGCCGCGCGCCGGCAGCCGGACGGGGTTCCCGTTCGTTGCTAAAGTTCTGATAGCGTCCACGGCGGGCAGCCAATCTCGACGCGGCGTAAAACAAGAAAGCCCCCCAGCGATGGAGGGCTTTTCTTTTGCTCGCATGGAACAAAATGCCCGCCTGAATCGTATCTATGCGTGATGAGCAACCTGCCGGCGCTCCTGGCGCAGATGCGGCCTCGGATTTTCACCATTCGGAAGCGTCGCGTCATGCTCGACGCGCAGTTGGCCGAACTGTACGGCGTTAAGCCCATCCGGTTGCGCGAGCAGGTGAGGCGCAACATCGATCGCTTCCCGGAAGACTTCATGTTCCAGCTTAATGCCGAGGAGGCGGAGACGTTGGTATCGCAAAATGCGATACCTTCGCGCCGTTCTCTCGGAGGATCGCTTCCGCTCGTCTTCACCCAAGAAGGCATCGCGATGCTCTCCAGCGTTCTGAGGAGCCCGCGTGCCGTGCGAGCGAACATCGAGATCATGCGGGCTTTCGTCTATGCGAAGACGCGCGAGAGATGGCGCGGCGCCGCGCTGACGAAGCTGGAGGAATTGGAGCGAAAATTCCGCGGGCACGACCGGGATATCGCGCTTCTATTCGAGACCCTGCGCGACCTCATGGATCCGACCGAAAAGCCCCAGCGGAAGATCGGATTTCGGACGGATTAGTTCTCAGCCCCCCGCGATCGAGGCGACGACGAGGAACGGCTCCTTGCCGCGCGCGACGTCGTCGGGCAGTTTGGAATCGGGCGGCTCGTTCGAGAGGTCCTCGGAGCAGGCGTAGAAGCGCACCAGCGGGCGGCGCTCCTTCGTGACGTGGTCGCGGATGGTGCCGCAGAGCGCGGGGTAGCGGGCCTCGAGGGCGTCGAGCACCGCGCGCTGGGTCACCGGCGGCGCGACCTCGAGCTCCGCCTCGGCCGGGACCTTGGCGAGCGTCCGCAGGAACGAGGGCACGATCACGCGGACCATCGCTACTCGATCGTCTGGACGGAGACCGACAGGACGTGCGGCAGATCGCGCACGATCGGCTCCCAGGAGTCGCCGCCGTCGGCCGAGCGGTACACTTGGCCGCCGGTCGTGCCGAAATAGACGCCGCAGGGATCCAGCGCGTCGACCGCCATCGCGTCGCGCAGCACGTTGACGTAGCAGTGCTCCTGCGGGAGGCCCTTGGTCATCGCCTTCCAGCTGCGGCCGCCGTCCTGGGTGCGGTACACGCGCAGCTTCGCCTCGGGAGGGATGCGTCCCTTCTCCGGGTCGATCGGGATGACGAAGACCGTGTCGGGGTCGTTGGCGTCGACGGCGATCGGGAAGCCGAAGTCGTTGGGCAGGCCCTTGTTGATGTCTTTCCACTGGCCGCCGCCGTCCTCGGACTTGAGCACGCCGCCGTGGAGCTGCATGTAGAGGACCTCGGGCTTGGCCGCGTGCTGGACGATCTTGTGCACGCAGTAGCCGACCTCGGCGTTCTTGTCCGGGATGTATTCGGAGTGGAGGCCCTTGTTCATCGGCCGCCACGAGCCGCCCGAGTCGTCCGAGCGGAAGACGCCCGCCGCGGAGATGGCCACGAACATGCGGCCGGGGACCTTGCGGTCCAGCACGATCGTGTGCAGGCAGAGGCCGCCGGCGCCCGGCGCCCACTTCGGGGCGGTGGCGTGCGTGCGCAGCGCGGGCAATTCCTTCCAGGTGCGCGCGCCGTCGGTCGTCTGAAAGAGGGCGGCGTCCTCGACGCCGGCGTAGCACGTGTCCGGGTCGTCGAGCGAGGGCTCGAGGTGCCAGACGCGCTTGAACTCCCAGGGGCGGGGCTTGCCGTCGTAGAACAGGTGCTGGCCGACCGCGCCCTCGTAGACGAACTTGTTGCTCTCGCCGTGCGGCATGCCGTCCGGTCCTTTCTGCGGGCCGCCGCCCGGCGTCTCCCAGGTCTTGCCGCCGTCGGAGGAGCGCTGGATCACCTGCCCGAACCAGCCGCTGGTCTGCGACGCGTAGATCCGGTCCGGGTCGGCGGGAGAGCCGGCCATGTGGTAGACCTCCCAGCCGGAGAAGAGCGGCCCGCTCACCTTCCACGACTTGCGCTTGCCGTCCGACGTCAGGATGAACGCGCCCTTCTTGGTGCCGACCAGGACTCGAATCTTCATACGTGACTACTAATACCTCTCCGAGCGCGCGATGTCAACGCGAGGGGCCTTTCGCATTGAAAAGCGGTAGCATCCCTCGATGCGTGCGCCGCTCAGCAAGACTCTTCTCGCTGCCGTCGCGCTGCTGCTGCCCGCGGCGGCATGGGCCAACCCTTTCGGTTTCGGCGGCGAGCCCAAGAGCGACCTCTACATCGATCCTCAGCCGGTCGCGATCGAGGGCTACGACGGCGTCGCCATGGAGCCCTTCATCTCGCCGGACGGCCGGTTTCTTTTCTTCAACAACTCGAACGACCGCCGCGTTCACACGACCATCCGTTTCGCTCGCCGCACCGGCCTTCTGACCTTTCAATACCTCGGCGAGCTGCCCGGCGTCAACGGCGAGGGCTTATCTGCCGTGCCGAGCCTGGACGGGCAGGGGCGCTTCTACTTCACCACTCTGCGCGAATACCCGCGCACCCTCAAGTCGGTCTATGCCGGGGTGTTCGACGGCAAGCAGGTGACCGGCGCGGGCCCGGTCGAGGGCGAGATATGGCCGCGGCATCTGGGAGCCGTCAACCTGGATGTCGGCATAAGCTTGGACGGCGACATCCTGTATATTTCCCGCGCCTGGTTCATCCCTTTCGTGCCGCTGCCCGCTCCGATCGCCTCGCGGCTCATGGTCGCCAGGAGACGCGACGGACGCTTCGAGATCGATGCGCGCAGCGACGAGATGCTCGGCAGCGTCAACAGGGGCGGGCTCGTCTACGCGCCCGCCATCTCGCCCGACGGGCGGGAGCTTTATTTTACCCGCGCCAGCTTCCCCGCCGGCATGCGCATCATGGTCGCCACGCGCGCGGCCGAGGGCGCGCCCTTCGGCGAGCCGCGCGTCCTGAGCGCGCTTTCCGGCAAAGTCGAAGCTCCGAGCGTCTCGAACGACCTCAAAGAGCTCTTCTTCCATAAGGACGTCGCCGGGAGCTGGAAGATATTCCGCGCCCGCCGCAACGAGGCAGTGCGCCAAGCGGACCGATGAAGGGCTTTCTTATTTATAATCCGCCCGTGGCGGCGATTGAGTTCGAGACCTCGCGACTGCGCCTTCGCCCGATGAATCCGGGCGATGCCCAGCGGCTCGTCGAGATTTACAGCGATCCGGAGACCAGCCGGTATTGGAATGGGCCCGATAAGAGCCTTCGAGAATCGGAAGGGCGCGTCGCGCGGATGCGCGCTCATTGGGAAAGCCATGGATACGGAGATTGGGCGCTGATCGACAAAGAGAGCGGGGCCATGATCGGCTTCTGCGGTCTGCATCGAATCAGCGGCATGGATGAGACCAACCTCGGGTTTCTGATCGATCGAGCTTTTTGGGGCCGAGGCCTGGCCACCGAGGCGGGCCGGGCGTCGCTCCGGTTCGGATTCGAGCGGGCGAAATTGGATCTGATCGTGGGAACGACCGCGCCGGACAATGCAGGCGCGATCGAAGTCCTGAAAAAGTGCGGGATGTCCTACTGGAAAGAGATCGTCCGCAGCGGCCCGCGGTCGGTCTTCCGGGTCAAGAGAGACGATTGGTCGCGGCTCGAGCCCGAAGCCAGGTTCTGACAGCGTCCACGACGGGCAGAATTTCGATAATCGTGGTCCGTTGGTGTACAATCGAAAACGGGCACATGAGAATCCACCTCGTGACCGCGGAATCTCCGGAGTCGAGGCGCCTGCGCTACTCGAGGCTCATCCAATTCCCGCAGCTCACCATGCCGCTGATCGCGGCGCTGACCCCCGCGGAGCACGATGTCTACCACACGGACGAGATCGTCGAGGAGATCCGCTTCGATCGTCCGGCCGACCTGGTCGCGATCACGGCGCCGACGCCCTCGGCGCTCCATGCCTACGCGCTCGCCGACGAATACCGCAGGCGCGGCGTCCCCGTCGTCATGGGAGGTCCGCACGCGACGGCGCTTCCGGAAGAAGCGCTCGCTCACGTCGACGCCGTGGCGGTCGGAGAAGCCGACGATGTATGGCCGCGCATTCTCGACGACTGCGCGCGCGGCGCGCTCCGGGGAATCTATCGCTCGAGCGGCCGGGCGAGCCTGGCCGGGATGCCTTCGCCGCGCTGGGATCTCATCAAGGGCCGCCGCTACGGAAAGTCGGTCACGATCGCGACGCGCGGCTGTCCCCATCAATGCGACTATTGCTCGATCCCTCTCCTATACGGGCCCGGGCGCATGCGTTACCGGCCGATCGGCGAAGTCGTCTCAGAGGTCGCCCGCGCGCCGACCCGCGCCGTCGTCTTTTGGGACGACAACATCGGCGCCAATCCTCGCTACGCGAAGGAGCTCTTCCGCGCGCTGATCCCGCTGAAAAAGTGGTGGACGAGCCAATGCACCCTCAGCGCCGCGGCCGACGAGGAATTCATCGCTTTGGCGGCCCGCAGCGGCTGCAAAGCCCTGTTCGTGGGCCTCGAATCGGTTTCTCAGGCGAGCCTGGAAGGCAGCAACAAGGCGCACAACCGCGTCGACCGCTATCACGAGATCATCCGCCGCTTCCACGACCGCGGCGTCGCCGTGCATCTCGGGATCATGTTCGGGTTCGATCAGGACGACGTGACGATCTTCGAGCGGACGATCGAATTCTTGGAGACGGCGCACGTGGACGTGGCGACGGTCAGCATGGTCGTTCCCATGCCGGGCACGCCCGTCTTCGCGCGCATGAACGCCGAGGGAAGAATCCTGACGACCGATTGGTCTCGCTACGACGGAAAAAAACACTGCGTCTTCCGGCCGGCCCGGATGACCCCGGAGGAGCTCGAGGCCGGCACGGAGTACGTGGCGCGGCGATTCTATTCGTGGGGATCCATTTCTCGCCGCCTCGGCGGGTCCCGCGCCGGGCTTTGGTGGAACTTTCCCAGGAATGTCGGCTACCATCTTGCGCTCGCGCGCTCTTCATTCGTCGGTTGGAATCCGGCGCGCGTCCGAGCGCAATGACGCCGTCCAGCGGACGTTCTCGACTTCGGCGCGGCGTCCTGTGCGCTCTTGCCCTCGCCGCCGTGCTCTTCATCGCCGCCAAAGCGCGGCGCGGCGAGCCGGCGGCGGAGCGCGAAGGCCCCGGCGTCACGAGCCGGTTCGAGCGCCCGGCTCAGGTTTGGGTCGTACAGCGGCTCGCCCAATGGATTCCCGAGGAGTGGCTCGTGGCCGTCGGAATGCGGGCGGCCCAAATCGCCGGACTCTTTCCCGGCCAGCTGGCCCGAGCGCGTCCGCTGATCATGGACGACTATTCCCGGATGCGGCGCGATCCCGCTTTTCGTCGGCTCCCCGGCGTCTTGTCCTTGCTTTTGAGCCCCCGCGATCCGGGACACTACTTCCTGTATGTCCCGAAGGATTACGACCCCGCGAAGAAGTGGCCGGTCATCGTGTTCCTTCACGGCTGGGGCGGCAATTCCAAGTACTATCCGTGGTGGTGGTCGCAATTCGCCGATGAGCACGGAGTCATCATCGTCGGACCGACGTTCGGACACGGTCATTGGGAGCGGGAAAGCGGAGCGAGAGACGCCTTGGACGCTCTGGCGCGGACGACGAATACTTTTTCCGTCGATGAAAGGCGAGTCTTCTTGGCGGGGCAATCCAACGGCGGGATGGGCCTGTGGTCCGTCTACGCCCGCAAGCCGCAGGCCTTCGCCGGTCTGATCTGCATCTCGGGAGCCCTGCGCGCGCCCGAGGAAGCGGCCGAAGCCGCTCGCGTCCCGGTGCTCTTCATCCACGGCGGACGCGACGCCAACGTGCCCCTGGAAGCGGGCCGCCGCGCGGCGCGAGCGGTCGGCGCGGCGGGAGGCCGCGTCGAGTTCCTCGAATTTCCCGATGCGGATCATTTCGTCATGGCCGAGGAGCGTCAGAAGATTTACGCCGCGCTGGCTCGCTGGATGACGCTCGATCATTAACTGCGGCCGAGCGAACGCTCGAGACAGCCTTCCGAAGAGAAGGCTTCCTTGCTTGGTATTCGCGGCGGGCTAGTGATGGAGGTTGGGCGGGAATCCGAGCCGTTGAAGTAAGATATGCTTCAAAGGCATGGCCGTGTCGCTTCTCACTCCAATGCGTCGCAGTCCTTCCGTCGTCTGCGTGCTCGGCGAGACCGCGGCATGAAGCGTGATGGGCCCGTGCACCGGCTGCCGGCGGACCTGCGCGAGGCGATCGCCTCGGACCCGTCGGCGCGGCGGCTGTGGGACGATATCACGCCGCTGGCGCGCAGCGAGTGGGTCTGCTGGGTCACCTCCGGCAGGAAGGCGGAGACCCGCGGCATCCGGATCGCGAAGGCGCTCTCGAAGATGAGAGGCGGCATGCGCCGGCCTTGCTGCTGGCCCGGCTGTCCCCATCGATAGACGTCCTCATTCGCGATTTAAACTTCTCGGCGGATGTTCGCTATACTCCGCCATGGCCAAGATCACGGGCGTGGGCGGAGTGTTCTTCAAGGCGCGCAATCCGAAGAAGCTCGGGGCGTGGTACAAGAAGCATCTGGGCCTTCCGTTCAAGGAGGCGTGGAGCTTCGCCATCCTCGAATGGAGCAAGGACCGGCGCCTCGACAAAGGGCAAACCGTCTGGGCGCTCGCGGAGAAGAGCACGAAGTGGTTCAAGCCGAGTCCGGCGAGCTTCATGATCAACTACCGGGTCGACGATCTCGATGGACTGCTCGAGAAACTCAAGAAGGCCGGCATCAAGGCGCAGCAGGGGCCGGAGTCTCACGACAACGGCAAGTTCGCTTGGATGCTCGACCCCGAGGGGAATAGGCTCGAGCTTTGGGAGCCGAACGGCAAGTAGGCGTGCGCGAACCATCCGGCTGGAAGAGCGCGGTGCTGCTCGCCCATTGCGCGAGGGCGCGGCCCGTTCCCGGCGGCTGCGGCTGGTGCGGAGCCCCGCTGCCTCGCGGAAGAAGGCGTTGGTGCGCGGCGGCGTGCGGCGACGACTTCTGGCGCAACCACTGGTGGCCCATGGCGCGCCGGGCGGCCAAGCGTCGCGACCGTCGGCGCTGCGTTCGCTGCGGTCACGCCCCCGCCAAGCGGCCGTTCGGCGACGCTTCCGCGCTCCGCGCCTGGCGCGCGGGGCGCCGCAAGGACCGCCTCGAGGTCAACCATCGCGTGCCCTGCGAGGGTCGGCACGCCTCTTTGAGCTGCTTCCATCATCTGGACAATCTCGAGACTCTCTGCGTGCCGTGCCACGCCGAGCATACGCGCTCTCTGCCTTAAACGCGGAATATCGTACGATGCCTTATGTCCATGAGGCCGAACGCGTCGAGAGTCCTCGCCGGATTGCTGGCGGCCGCCATGCTGCAGGGCTGCGTGGAGGTCCCGGTCCTTTCGGTGAGTTCCGATACGGTGCCGCGGATTTCCGTCGCCGAAGCGCGCGCGGGATTGGCGGCCGTTTCGCCGTTCAGCGTTTTGTACGGAGGGCACGTCGCGTTCAACGATTGCGGCATGAAGGGGGGCCGGGATGGGCTCAACCTCGTCTGCCAATCGCACGGAAGCTTCGCCTGTCCCTACGGCTCCTTGCGCGATGGGAGCGTGACGCTGGCGGGCGGGGGCTATCATGTGGATCTCCGGCCGGAATGCAACGTCTTTATCACGTTTCTCACCGAGGCCTCCGCGGCCTCCTTCGTGAACGCGTTGTACGTCATGAAGCATCCGGCCGATTTCCCGCAAGATCCTTCGTCTCCGGCGCCGCTCGCGGCCGCGCCCGCCCCGGCGCCGGCTCCGCAGGCCCGCCCGGAAGCCGCGCCCGCGTCCGACGTGGACGAGCCGAGCTACAAGAGCGCCGCGCCGCGGCCCGACGATTTCGCTCTGCTGATCGGGATCTCGAAGTATCGCGACATCCCCGAGGCCCAGTTCGCCGAAAAGGACGTCCGGGCCGTGAAGCGCCATCTCCTGGCGATGGGCTATCCGGAGGAGAACATCGTCTCCCTCCTCGGCGACCACGCGACGAACTCGTCGATCGCGGAGAAGCTGGAGCGCTGGTTCCCGATGAACGTGAGCGCCGCCTCCACGGTGTTCGTCTACTACTCGGGTCACGGCGCCCCGGACCCGGAGTCCAAGCAGGCCTATCTGGTGCCCTGGGACGGGCAGCCCGGCGATCTGGCGGACACCGCCTTCCCGCTCGCGCGCTTCTACAAGGACCTGCAGAAGCTGCCGGCCAAGCGCGTGCTCGTGGCTCTGGACTCCTGCTTCTCGGGCGCGGGCGGCCGGTCGGTGCTGGCCAAGGGCGCTCGGCCGCTCGTCACCAGGGTGGACGCCGCGGTGCCGCAGGACGGCAAGCTGGTGGTCTTCACCGCCTCGCAGGCCGACCAGATCAGCGGGACGCTGGAGGATCAGGGCCACGGAGCGTTCACCTATTACTTCCTCAAGGGGCTCGACGGCGAGGCGTCCGACGGCTCCGGGCGCGTGACCGCGGGCTCGTTGTACGGCTATCTCGCCAAACGCGTCAGCGCCGCCGCGCACCGGCAGGAGCGCGAGCAGAACCCGCAGCTGCTGCCGTCCGTGGAGGCGTCCGGAGCGGTTCCGCTTCGCTGACCGGGACCTGCGCCCCGCGGAGGGCTCCTCCATTTTTAGTAATATCCGCCTAAGCAGATATGCCGAAGATCGACCGGATGTTCCGCGCCTTCGCCGACGAGACGCGCCTGCGCATCCTCCATCTGCTGTCCAAGGGCGAGCTCTGCGTCTGCGACCTCATGTCGGTGCTCGGCGCGCCGCAGTCGAAGGTGTCGCGCCACCTCGGCTACCTGAAGCGCGCGGGGCTCGTCCTCGACCGCCGGGAAGGTCCGTGGCGACACTACTCGTTGGCCGAGCCGCCGAGCCCGTTCCAGCGGCGCCTGCTCGGGTGCGTGGGGGGCTGTCTCGACGAAGCTCCGGTCCTCAAGCGGGACGCCCGAAAATTGGCCAAGACGAAGACGGGGCGCTGTCGATGATGCTTTGCCGCGAATATCCGCAAGAGCGAATATGGAGGAGGCGCCGTGGACAAGAAACGAGTTCTGTTCGTCTGCATCCATAACTCCGGGCGCAGCCAGATGGCCGAGGCCCTGCTCCGGGCGGCCGCGGGCGAGCGCTTCGAGGCCGAGAGCGCCGGCTTCGAGCCGGGCGCGCTCAATCCGATCGTCGTCGCGTCCTTGAAGGAGATCGGCATCGACATCTCCCGGGCCAAGACCAAGAGCGTCTTCGACCTGTTCCAGCAGGGGCGCAAGTACCACTACGTCGTCACGGTCTGCGACGAGTCCAGCTCCGAGCGCTGCCCTCTCTTCCCCGGCCTCGTCCGCGAGCGCATCCACTGGAGCTTCAAGGATCCCGCCGGCTTCAAGGGCTCGGCCGAGGAGAAGCTCGCCCAAACCCGCGCGGTGCGCGACGATATCCGGGCGAGGATCGAGGAATTCGTGAAGGCGGAGACCGTTCGTGCGTAGCGAGAGAGCGAAGCTCCTCGCCGAGGCGATCGGGACTTTCTGCCTCGTCTTCGCCGGCACGGGCGCGGTCGTCGTGGATCAGGCGACGGGCGGCAAGGTCGGCGGCCTCGGCATCAGCCTCGTCTTCGGCCTCGTCGTCCTCGCGATGATCTACACGATCGGCCACGTGTCGGGCGCGCACATGAACCCCGCCGTGACGCTCGGCTTCTACTCCGCGGGCCGCCACAAGGGCTCCGAAGTCGCGCCGTACGTCGCGGCGCAGCTCGTCGGCGCCGTCGCCGCCTCTTTGACGCTGAAGCTCCTCTTCGCCGGCCAGGCGACGAGCCTCGGCGTCACGCTGCCCGCCGGCTCCGTGATGCAGAGCTTCGTCCTCGAAGTCATCTTGAGCTTCATGCTCATGCTGACCATCATGGGCGTCGCGACCGACGACCGGGCGGAGGGGGAGATGGCGGGCATCGCCATCGGAGGGATGGTCGCCCTCGAAGCCGCTTTCGGCGGGCCGATCTCCGGCGCTTCGATGAATCCGGCGCGCTCGTTCGGCCCCGCTCTCGCGACGGGGAACTTCACGCACCACTGGATCTATTGGGCCGCGCCGGTCTTCGGGATGGTCCTCGGGGCTTGGGCGTACCGGGCGATCCAGAGTCCGCCCGAGTCCTGATCGCGTCCGCGACGGGCGGTCGATCTTCCCGCCATCGAACCCGCGGCAGTGCTCGCGCCTCCAATGAGCGCGTGTCGCCCCGCGAACCGGCCTCTCCGTTGCGACATTTTCGTATGACGGTCAACGTGAAGGAGGACAAGCGTATGGCGGACAAGAACCTGACGGTGGCGGAAAAGGAGAACGAGCTCGAGACGTGGAATCCGTTCCGGGAGTTCCGGCTGTTCCCGTTCGGCGGCATGGAGGACATCTTCGCGCCCTTGCGGACGAACCTGCCCGCGATGCCGAAGGCGTGGATGCCGCGCGCGGACATCCGGGAGACGGACAAGGAGTACGTCATCGACCTCTCCCTTCCGGGCGTGAAGAAGGAAGACGTGAAGGTGGAGATCAAGGACGACGTCCTGACCGTCACCGGCGAGAAGAAGTGCGAGAAGGAGGAGAAGGGCAAGAACTGGCTGCGGCGCGAGTCGTCCTACGGCTCGTTCCAGAGGAGCTTCGCCCTTCCGGAAGGACTGCATCCCGAGGACGTCAAGGCGTCCTCGAAGGACGGCGTGCTGACGCTGACCATGCGCAAGCCCGCGGAGGTCAAACCCCGCGGCGTGAGCGTCAAGATCGACTGACGGCGCGTCGCAAGGCGGGCGGGTCGAGACCCGCCCGCCGGCGGGGGGACGGCGGCCGAGCCGACCAGAATGTAGAAGTTCTGCCAATCCCCGAGGACGTTCATCGTCGGGAAGTATGCGCATTTCCCGCGCCCGGGTTGAACGCGCTTCCGGTTACTTGCGCGGCCGGCTGCGGGCCGGTCTTATCTGACCTTGCGGAGGTATCGCTCCTTCACGTTGGCGTCGATGAAAGTGCCCAGGCCCTTTCCCGCGATCGCGAGAGACTTCATTTGGCTGATGTTCTTGGGGTCGGCGCTTTGATTGGTGTAGCGATAGACCGTATGGTCCGTGAATCGGATCGTGATGCCGTCCTTCTTCAGCTCATACGCCGCGACTTTCGATGCGGCGCTGAGATTCTTGTAGCGCTTGAATAATTTGTATCGCGTGGGGGTTTTCATGTCGATATTATGCGACATTCTCAGTCCTCGATCCGGCTTTATTTCGTCGAGGATTTCGCTCTCTTCGAAGGCTTCGACCGGACGGAGCCGTTGAGGGCGACGGCTTGGCGGATCAGCGCCTTGAAGGCGGACGCGTCGACTTCCTCGCCCTCGCGGATGTCGATCGCGCGGCGCGCGTTCCCGTCGAGGCTCGAGTTGAAGAGGCGGGCTGGATCCTTCAGAGACGCGCCCTTGGCGAAGGTCAGCTTCACGACGCTCTTGTAGGATTCACCGGTGCAGAGGATGCCGTCGTGCGACCAGACCGGAACGCCCATCCACTTCCACTCCTCGACGACGTCCGGGTCCGCTTCCTGGATGAGCCGGCGCATTCGGCCGAGGGTTTCCCCGCGCCAGTCCCCGAGCTCGGCGATCCTTCTCGAGATGCGCTCCGACGCCGACGGGCCCCGGCTCGCGTCCGACTTTCTCATGTTCTCATCCTAGAAGTTCCAGGCGGCGTAAAACAAGAAAGCCCTCCAGCGCTGGAGGGCTTCCGTTTTTTGCGAGCAGGCCGTCAGATGAAGTGGCGGACGATGAAAAAGGCCGCGACGGCCATCACGATGAATCCCATGATCTTCTCGTGCGCGCACATCCCGCTCTTGGCCTTGCAGCTTTCCATCGAGCACATGACAGACATGACTTCCTCCGTTCGGATTGGATGATCCTTCGCCTATGAGTGCGGAAGGACGCGATTCGATGACACCTCCCGATCCCGAGGCGCTTGAAGGCCGAGGCGCGGGGTGGTACACTCAGCACGTGAGATCTAATTTTTTTCGGCGCTTGAGCCCGGGTCTGCTGGTCCTTCTCGCCGCGTGCGTGTCTCCCTCGGAATGGCTGATGGAAGCCGCCGTCAACGGGCGGACGAAGGAGGTCCCGGGCCTTCTGGCGCGAGGCGCCGATCCCAATTTCCGGGAACCCTACTACGACAACGCGACCCCCTTGATGGAGGCCGCGTTCAAAGGCAATACGGAGATCGTCCAGCTGCTGCTCGATCACGGGGCCGACGTGAACCTGCAGAAGCCCAGCGGCGAAACGGCTCTCGTCGACGCCGTCACCAAGGGCAGCGCCGACATCGTCAAGATGCTTCTGGATCACAACGCGGATGTAAACGCGCGCGACCCGAACGGGAACACGCCTTTGATCGTCGCCGCTTATTACGGGAACGCGGATGTGGTCAAAATCCTGATCGAGAGGGGGGCCAACGTCAACGCCAGGTCCGCCGCCGGCGTCACCGCGTTGAGCAACGCTCAGGCGCGGGGCAATCTCGATATCGCCGATCTCCTGCTGGCGGCGGCAGCCAAGCCGGCGAGCCGGATCGCGGCGCCCCCGGCGGCCGTTCCCGTGCCCAAGTCCGCCGCCGTCCATTCCGACGTGGACGCGCCGCTGTTCCATTCCACGGAGCATCCCGACGATTTCGCCTTGGTGGTGGGCATCGAGAAATATTTGAACGAGCTGCCGAGCGCGCAGTTCGCGGAGCGCGACGCGCAGGCCGTCCGCGCGCATCTGATCGGCCTCGGCTATCCCGAGCGCAACATCAAGTTCCTGACCGGAGGCCGGGCCACGAAGGGGAGCATCGCGGCGGTCGTCGAGGACTGGCTGCCGCGCAACGTGAAGCCGGACAGCCGCGTGTTCGTCTATTTCTCCGGCCACGGCGCGCCCGATCCCAAGTCGAGCCAGGCCTACCTCGTCCCCTTCGACGGCGATCCCTCCTATCTCGACAAGACCGCCTATCCCGTGAAGACGCTCTACGCCAGCCTCGACGCCCTCAAGGCGAAGCGGGTGATCGTGGCCCTCGACTCCTGCTTCTCGGGAGCGGGCGGACGCTCGGTGCTGGCCGAGGGCGCGCGGCCTCTGGTGAACAAGGTGGACGCCTCGGTCGCGGCGGGCGGGAAGATCGTGCTCTTCGCCGCCGCTTCCGCCTCGGAGATCACCGGCTCCTTGAAGGAGCAGGGCCACGGGCTTTTCACGTACTACTTCCTCAAGGGTCTCGGCGGCGCGGCCAAGGATTCATCTGGCGCGATCACGCCGCGCGGCCTGTTCGACTACCTCAAGCCCAAGGTCCAGGACTCCGCCAGCCGCGAGAACCGCGAGCAGACGCCCCAGCTGGAAGGGGCGGTCGACGGCGAGATCGCGCGCTTCGAGTAGCGCCGTTCGCTATTTGTAGAGCCGGCGCGCCATCAGGCGCACGACGTCGGCGTCCTCGTCGATCGCCTCCGAGCCGTAGCCCTCGGCGACGCACTCGAACACGGCGTCGCGGAAGGTGAAGACGTAGTGCCGGCCCTTCCCGCCGAAGGAGCCCAGCGCCCAGGAGGAGCGCTTCACCTCGAACGCGCCGTCGGGCTTGAGGCCGCGCTCGGAGAGCGCGTGCGCCGCGAGGCCGCGCCGGTCCGGCGGCCCGAAGCGGTGCGCGAAGGCGACGTGGAACGAGACGATGACGTGCGCGTGCTTGCGTCCGGCCCACGCCATGTAGGAGAGGACGACGGTCCCGTCCTTGGCCAGGACGATGGGCAGGGGATTCTCCACGTCGGGCGCGGGGACGGCGAGCGGGACGACGCGGTCTTCATCGTCGGGCGTGTGCATGATTCAGCCGTGGGTTCCGTCTGCGTCGGGCCAGTCTAGCATCTTCGCGCTAAAGGGCGAGGACGGCGCCGAGCCCGGCCGCGGCCGCGAAGGAGAGCCACAGGCCCGGCATCGCGCGGCTGCCGGTGGCGTGGATCAAGTACGTGCAGACCGCGGGCGTGAAGCCGCCGAACAGCGCGGTGGCGAGGCTGTAGGCCAAGGAGAAGCCGGACGCGCGGACCTCCGCGGGCATCAGCTCGATCAGGTAGACCACCATCGCGCCGTTGTAGCCGGCGTACAGGAGCGAAAGCCACAGCTCGACGGCGAGCAGGCGCACGAAGGACGGCGCGGAGACGAGCCACGCCATCGCCGGATAGGCCGTGACGAGAGCGAGCCCGGCGGCCGCGAGCAGGACCGGGCGGCGGCCGACGCGGTCCGACAGCGCGCCCATGACCGGCAGCCAGGCGAAATTGGAGACGCCGACGCACAAGGTCGCGGTCAGGCTCTCGACGCGGCCGAGGCGCAGCGTCTCCGCGCCGAACGTCGGCGCGTAGGCCGTGATCAGGTAGAAGGACACCGTCGTCATCGTCACCAGCATCGCGCCCGCCAGCACGAGGCGCCAGTTCCGCGCGAGCGAGGCGAGGATCTCGGCCGGCGCCGGATGTCTTTTGCGCGCCAGGAACTCGTCGGTCTCCTTCAGCGTGCGGCGCAGGAGCAGCAGGAACGGGACGATCGCGCAGCCGATCGCCAGCGGCACGCGCCAGCCCCAGGCCGCCATCGCGTCCGGCGTCAGGGCGCGGCTCAAGCCCACGCCGATCAGCGCGGCGGAGACGACCGCGGCCTGCTGGCTCGCGGACTGCCAGCTGACGTAGAAGCCCTTGCGGCCGGGCGTCGCGATCTCGGCGAGATAGACCGACGCTCCGCCGAGCTCCACGCCCGCCGAGAAGCCCTGCAGCAGGCGCCCCGCCACGACGAGGAGCGGGGCGAGCGGGCCGATCGCGGCGTAGCCCGGCGTGACCACGATCGACAGCGTGCCGAGCGACATCAGCGCCAAGGTGAGCAGGAGGCCGTCGCGGCGCCCGCGGCGGTCGATGTAGGACCCGAGGACGATCGCGCCGAGAGGCCGCATCAGGAAGCCCGCGCCGAACGTCGTCAGCGCCAGCATCAGCGAGACGAACTCGCTGCCGCTCGGGAAGAAGGCCTTGGCGATGTCGGGCGCGTAGTAGCCGAAGACCATGAAGTCGTACATCTCCAGGAAGTTCCCGGAGGAGACGCGGATCACGGCGGCGGCTTTCGAGTCGGTTTTCAGTCGCGGTCAGCGTATCAAAACGCGCGCCGGCCCGCCCGTGGTCGAAGTGATGCACGGTGAAAATCACGGACCGACTCGTTCTGCAAAGGAGCGCCTATGCCCGCCGCCACTCGAAAAAACGAGACTTTTCGGACCATCGAGCTCCCCGCGCCGACGGACGACGGCGGGATCTCGCTTTTCGCCGCGCTGAGGGAGCGCAAGACCACGCGCGAGATCGACACGGCGCCGCTGCCCGCGCAGCTCGTCTCGAACCTGCTGTGGTCCGCGTGGGGCGTGAACCGCCGGACGGGGCCGTTCGGCGCCGCCGGAAGGACCGCCGCCTCGGCCAGCAACTCCCAGGAGATCGACCTCTACGTCGCCCTCGAGAGGGGCGTCTATCTGTACGACGCGCTCGAGCATCGCCTGACGCCCGTCGTCGCGGGCGATCTGCGCGCCCTGGCCATGACCCCCGGTCAATTGCAGCGCGGCGTCGAGGCGAAAGCTCCGGTGCAGCTGATCTTCGTCGTCGACGTGGACCGGCTCGTCCACACGAAGGGCTTTCAGGAGCCCGGCCTGCAGGATCCGGAGGTCCAGAAGTCGTACTACTTCGTCGACGCCGGCCTCATCGCGGGCAACGTCCATCTGTTCGCCGCGGCGCAGGGGCTGGCGGCGTGGTTCCACAACTGCGACAAGGCCGGCCTCGCGAATCGGCTCGGGCTGCGCTCCGATCAGCGCGTGTTGTTCGCTCAGTCGGTCGGCTATCCGGAGAAGAAGCGGCCGGGGAAATAAGACGAACGAGCGGATGCGGGATCGATAGCCGCCGCTCGAGCCGGAGGTTATTTGAACGGCACCGGCACCGGACCGGCGACTCCGTGCTTGGCGCGGCGCAGGACCTCGCGCACCGTCCGGAGGGGGCAGCCGACCATGCCCCTCGGATACAGCGGCTCGGGGCCGTAGATCACGATGCCGTCCCAGCCGGGCTCGAACGCCTTGTTCGAGCCTTCGCGGATGCGCCGGTCGTAATCCGCCTTCGCCTCGCTCTCGCTCAGGCAGATCGACATGGCGAACGCGTCGCCGTCGCCGAAGTCGTCCTTGTACCAGACCGTGAAGACCATGAGCTCCGCCGCCCTCGCCTGCTCCTCCGCGGTCAGGGGCTCGTCGCTCATCCGCCCAGTTTATCGCGCCGCCGAGCGAAACGCAAGAACCCCACCGTTTTGCTAGTTTGATGAGCGTGACCATCGCCACCGTCGGATTCTCGAAAAAAGACGCGCGGGGCTTGTCCGCGAAGACCTTGCGGAAGGTCCGCGCCGCGATGGAGCGCGACGGAGCGGTCGCGTTCGACGGCTTGTTCCCGCTGCCCGTGCTGAGGCGCCTGCGCGCGGAGGTCCTGCGCCGCCACGACTCCGGGGAATTGCGCGCGCGCGGTCTGGTCCGCGACATCGCCGGCCGCTACGCCGCCGTCCTGCCCTTCGAAGGCCCGTTCTTGGACGCGAGGTTCTACGCGAACCCGCGTCTTCACGCGATGCTCGGGGCGCTGCTGGGGAGCTCCTACTGCATCGGGAGCCTGGAGACGGTCGTCGCGCTGCCCGGCGCGACGCGTCAGCATCAGCACATCGACGGGCCGCTCCGCTTCGACCGAGCCGTCGGCGGGAGGAAGATCGGCTTCGCGGGCGACCTCTCCGCGCTCCCGCCCTACGCCGTCACCCTCTGCGTCCCGCTCTGCGACGTCGACGAGGACAACGGCCCGACGGCGATCTGGCGCGGGTCGCACCGAACGGCGCTGCGCGCCCGGCCTCCCGGCGAAGCGCAGGTCGCGCGGGATTTTCCCGTCGAGCACATGGTCGGGGAGTTCGGACGCTCTTTCTTCTTCGACTACCGCGTCTTCCACGGCGGCATGCCGAACCTCAGCCGCGAGCCGCGCCCCGTCCTGATGTTCGTGTTCACGCGCAGCTGGTTCCGCGACCCGAACCTGGTCGACGTTTTCCCGCGCGTGGTCATCACGAGGCGGAATCTCGCGCGAGTCCCGGAGCGAAGCCGGCATCTGTTCATGCTCGCGCCGGCCGCCCGCCGCTCCCTGTGGGAGAATAAAAAGTAGAGGAGGGGACATGGGTCTCCTGAGCGAGTTCAACGAGATCGTCGGGGCGAATCGCTCCGCCATCGAGATGACGGCGGTGCTGATGCGGATCTTCAGCTTCTCCTTGGTGAGCTGGCTGGGGCCGAGAAGCCCGTTCGCGTTCGTCTGGGCGTTCAACACCGCCGACGCGCTGATGCTGTCCTGGTGCGCGATCATCCGAAAAGACCGCGCGTACACGGTGCTCAACGTCTTTTGGATCGCCGTGGGCGTCGTCGGCATGATCCGCGCGCTGAGCTTCGCCAAACCGTAGGCGCGTCTTCGGCGCGGGCTAGAACTTCAGGCGCAGGCTGCCGCTGAGCGTGCTCGCGTAGAAGTCGGAGCGGAAGTCGCCCGAGTAGGCGAGCCGCGTCGAGAAGCCCTTGCCCCAGTCCGCGTCCAGTCCCGCGCCCACGAGCGCGCCGTCGCGCGCCGCGTCGGCCGTGCTCACCGCGAACCCGCTGCCCGGCGTCGTGCCGAACTGCGCGTCGATGGCCCGGCTCTGGTTGTCGTACTCGTGCTCCCAGGCCGCGCTCGCGAACGGCGTCAGGAAGATCGAGCCGCTCTTGAGCTTGCGCGAGACCTTCGCGCCCAGCCGCGAGCGCAGCGACTCCGCCGTCTCCGGCGACACGCTCAGGTCCAGCGCTCCCGCGCCGCTCTCGGTGAACGAGCCCACCATCAGCCGGTCGTAGCTCAGGCCGACGAACGGCGACACCGTCGCGAAGTCCGGCTTGAAATCGTAGCCGACCAGCGCGTCTGCGTTGAACTCCTGGCCCGTGGGCGAGGCGGTCGCGGTCCGGCCGAACGCCGCGATGCTGCGGCTCGTGTCGAACATGTCCTCCGCGCCGCCGAGGTAGAGGTTCGCGTGCCAGCGGTCGTCGTAGGCCGTCGCGTACGCGCCGAAGCGGAGGCTCTGGCTGTCGACCGTGCTCCCGTCCGTGACGGACGCCGAGCCGCCGACGTAGCCGCCCGCGAGTCCCGCCGCGAAGTGATCGTTGACGCGGTAGTCCGCGCCGAACGCGGCGCCGGCCGAGGAGAACGTGTAGCCGGGCTGGGCGCCGGAGCTTCCGTTGATCGCGTCGAGCTGGCCGACCGTGCCGAGCGCCGAGGCGAAGAAGCCCCACGGCGAGCCGTCGTCTCTATTGCCCGCGTACGCCGCGCTCGTGTCGCCGATGCCCTCGGCCACGAGCGTGCCCGGGTACGCGGACTTGCCGCTCGAATCGAAAGAGGCGAGGCGGCCGCCGTCGGGGTTCGAGCCGCCGGCCTGCAGGCCGGCCATGCGCTGGCCGAGCGCGGCGCCGTGCATGTCCGCGCCCGCGAAGCTGATGCCGCGCAGCGCGGAAAGGGAGATGGGGCCGATCTGATCGAGCGCCGCGTTCAGTTGCGTCGGCGTCAGCGTCCCCAGCTGGTTCGTCACGTTGAGGAGATCGCCCGTCGCGCCGAGGCTCGCCGCGTTCAAGGCCGAGCCGACCGCGGCTTGGTTGCGCGACTGCCCCGTCACCGTGAAGGGCGCGGGCGCGCCCAGGTCGATGATGAGGTCGTGGGCGCCGTAGGTGTTGCTCAAATCGGTGTAGCCGGCCGGGAGATCGATGGCGGAGAAGATCGTGGTCAGCGCGTTCCCCGTCGTGAGCACGGTGTAGTCGCCGCTCGCCGGGTGGCCCGCGACCACCAGCGTCCCGCCGGTCAGCGTCGCCGCGCCCGTGACGCTGAGGTTGGGCCCGGTGACCTGTGGGACGATGGTCAAGGTCCCGCCGCCGCCGTAGCTGGACGCCGTCAGCTTCCCGGCGCCCGTCGCGATCCCGCCGTTGTTGGTCACCACGCCGAGCGTCTGGTTAAAGCCGTTCATATTGAACGTCGCGAGCCCGTTGACCGTCAGGAAGCCGCTGCCTGCTCCGTTCGCGGCGCCGAGTTGGAGCGTCATGCCGTGTACGCCGTCGCCGACGGTCGTCCCGCCGGAGTAGGTGTTGGCGCCGCTCAGGGTCAGCACGCCGTTGCCGGCGCTGGAAATCACGTTCAGCCCGCCCGCGCCGCCGATCACGCCGGAAAGCGTGTCGTTCTGGCCGAAGGTGTCGATCGTGCCGTTGCCGCTCAGAGTGACGGTGCGGTTGGAACTGACACCGGACGTCGTTCGCAGCGTGCCGCCGTTGAAGATCAGCCCACTGGACGCGGCGCCCAGGTTGTCGTCGTTGCTGATGGACAGCGTCGCGTTGCTGTTGATCGTCGTGTTCCCGAGGTAGGCGTTTGCGCCGCTCAGCGTCAGCAGGCCGTTGCCGCTGCTCGAGTTCACGGTCAAGCCCTGTATGCCGGTGATGAGACCGGAGAACGTATCGTTCTGCCCATCAGTGTCGATCGTTCCGGTCAGGTCCATGAAGACGGTGCGATTGTCGCTGATGCCGGCCGTCGTCTGCAGAGTGCCGCCATCGAATATGATGGAGCCGGCGGCGGCGCCGAGATTTTGATCGGAGGAGATGGACAACGTCGCATTGCCGGCGACTCCTGTGCCCCCGGTATAAGTATTGTTGCTGGTCAGCGTCAGCATTCCCCCGTTGGCCGAATAAACGCCCAGATTGCCGGCGCCGCTGATCACGCCGGAGAACGTGTCGCTCTGTCCGTCGACGTCGATCATGCCTCCACCGGTCAGCGTAATGGGCCGGCTGGTGTTGATGCCGGCCGTCGTTTGCAGCCTGCCGACAGAGTCGAAGGTCAAGCCGGCGCCCGCCGCGCCGAGGTCGCCGTCCGCAGAGATGGCCACAACGGTATCGAAGCCGCTGATCGTTGTGCCCCCTGCGTAGGAGTTGTTGCTATTGCTCAACGTCAGGGTCTCGAGCGACGGCCCGGCGAAAGATTCGAGCGTGAGGCCGCCCGCGCCGCTGATCAAGCCGGAGAACGTCGCGTTCTGGCTGCCCAGGTTGAGCGTGCCGCCGGCGGCGTTGAGCGTGACGGAGCGGTTGGTGGTCATGTTCGCTGTAATCCACAGCGAACCGCCGTTGAAGGTCAAGCCGCCCGAAGGATCGCCCAAGTTGTTGTCGGCGGAGACGGCCACTACCGCCAAGTTGCCGATCGTCGTGCCGCCGGTGTAGGTGTTGTTCCCGGTCAGCGTCACTTGACCCTTGTATGTGGGGGCGCTGGAAATCACGTTGAGACCGCCTGTGCCTCCGATCACGCCGGACAGCGTCGTGGCCTCGGCATCGGCGTCGAATGTCCCGCCGCCGCTCAAAGTGATTGAGCGCGAGGAGGCGATGTTGTACGCGCCGGCCTGCAGGGTGCCGCCGTTGAGCGTGACGCCGCCGGAGGCGGCGCCCAAGCTGCCGTCGGAGCTGAATTGCAGCGTCCCATTGCTGATGGTCGTTCCGCCGGTGTAGCTGTTCGCCCCGTTGGTGAGCGCGAGCCAGCCCGAGCCCGAAGCGATGAAGCCTCCCGTGCCCGTGACCGCGGTGTTCACCAGCACGCCCTGGCCGGAGCCGACGTTGATGCTGCTGCCTCCGGAGACGGCGACGCTTCCGTTTTGGAGGATCATGTTGCCGAGATTGAAGGCGCCTCCGCCGGCGAGGTTGAAGATGGTGTTGCCGCCGCCGTCGAGAGTCAGCAGGGAGCCCGGCGTGCCGAACGTCAGGGACGAGCCCGGGTTCTTGGTCACGCTCGCGTACGGGGCGGTCAGCGTGACGGTCTGGGGCGTGTTGAATAGGGCGCTGAAATCGATGATGTCGTTGGCGTTCGCGCCGTCGCCCGACGCGCTGGACATCGCGGTGCCGAGGGAGCCGGCGCTGGAGTCGCCCGCGGTGGTGGTGACCGTGTAGGTCTGGGCAAAGCCCTGGTTCGCCAGGAAGGCGAGGACCGAAAAGATGGAGAAGGCTTTCTTGAACATCGTCCGACGCATCGCGCCGCCCGCTTGGAATCCGAAATAGATGGATAAAATTTCCGTTTCGCGAAAGGCGCGAGCCGGAGCAGGGCGCGGAGCGGTCGATCGTCGGTCGATTCAGTATAGGCCCGGCTCGACGGTGGGTCAAGGCCGGCGGCCGAAATATTCAGGAAACGTTTCCTTCGTTCCGGCGGCATTCCCGGGCGCGCCCGCGCGGGCGCCGACTAGCGCGGATTCGCGCGATAGTCCGTCGCGGCCCAAGCGAGGAAGATCGCGGCGCCCGCGGCGACGTAGAACATCCGAGCGCGGGCGTCGAAGCCCAATATCCACGGCGCCGCGGCGAGGGTCGGCGCCACCGCGAGCTCGATCCAGCCGTGGACGGGGAGCGGGATCAGCCGGAAGGCGCCCATGGAAAAATCCGTCGTCAGCGTGACCGCCAAGTGGACGACGGCCAGCGCGTAGGACAGCTGCGCGGCGACCCCTGTCAGGCCGACCAGGGAAGGCGCCGCGAGGAAGGCGAGGACGACGACGTAGTCCAAGACGCCGTGAATTTTGGGGCTCAAGATTTTCATTCGTCTTCGCTCCTTTCCAAGTGAGTGCGCGAAAGCGTCGCGCGATGACATCCCGGCCGGTCCGACGACACTCATTGCGGATGTTGACAGGATATCATTCGGACGGCATAATGCGGCCATGAGACGATTCCGGCCCGGCGACGTCGCGGCCTCGGAGATCACTCCCGAGAGCGTCTATCTCAACCGGCGCGACTTCCTGAAGGCGATGGGGATCGTCGCCGCCGCGGCCGCGTTCCCGCGCCTGGCCCTGGCCAAGAGCCCGTTCGACGCCGCCGATGCGCCGACGCCGTTCGAGGACATCACCCACTACAACAACTACTACGAGTTCGGCACCGACAAGACCGACCCGGCGGCCAACGCCGGCGCGTTCAAGACGCGGCCGTGGACGGTCGTGATCGACGGCGAGTGCAGGAAGCCGAAGACGTACGGCATCGACGACCTGATCAAGCTCTATCCGCCCGAGGAGCGGATCTACCGGCACCGCTGCGTGGAGGCCTGGTCGATGGTGATGCCGTGGACCGGATTTCCGCTGGGTCCCGTGCTCAAGCGCGTCGAGCCCACGGCGAAGGCGAAATACGTCGCGTTCACGTCGCTGCTGGACCCGAAGCAGATGCCGGGGCAGGGCACGAGCGTGCTCGAGTGGCCGTACGTGGAGGGCCTGCGCATCGACGAGGCCATGCACCCGCTCGCCTTCCTGGTCACGGGGCTGTACGGCAAGCCCCTGCCCAACCAGGACGGCGCGCCGCTGCGGCTGGCGGTGCCGTGGAAGTACGGCTTCAAGAGCATCAAGGCCATCGTCCATATCAAGCTCGTGGAGAAGCAGCCGCCGACGACTTGGAACGTCGCGGCGCCCAACGAGTACGGGTTCTACTCGAACGTGAACCCCGACGTCGATCATCCGCGCTGGAGCCAGGCCAAGGAGCGCCGCATCGGCGAGCTGTTCAAGCGCGCGACGCTGCCGTTCAACGGCTACGCCGAGCAGGTCGCCGGGCTGTACAAAGGGATGGACCTGAGGGCGAACTTCTGAAGGAAGCGGCGCTGTTCCTGCTGTGCCTGGCGCCGCTCTTGAGCCTGGTGTGGGCGGGCTTTCACGCGGGGCTGGGCGTCAACCCCGTCGAGTTCGTCGAGCACGCGACCGGCGACTGGACGCTGCGCTTCCTGTGCCTCACGCTCTGCGTCACGCCGCTCTCGCGCCTCAGCGGCTGGTCCTGGTGGGCGAAGCGCCGGCGCATGATCGGCCTGTTCACGGCGTTCTACGCGGCGCTGCACTTCTCGATCTACCTCGTCCTCGACGCCGACCTCAGCGCGGGCGCGATCCTGAAGGACGTCGTCAAGCGCCCGTACATCACCGTCGGCTTCATCGCCTTCGTCATCCTCTGCGCGCTGGCCGCGACCTCCACCGACGCGATGATCCGCCGCCTGCGCAAATGGTGGGCGCGCCTGCACAGCCTGGTCTACGCCGCCGCCGTCCTCGGCGTCGTCCATTACTACTGGCTCGTGAAGGCCGATCACCGGCGGCCGCTGCGCTACGCGGCCGCCGTCGCGGCCCTGCTCGCCTACCGCGCCGTCGTCCGGCTCCGTGCCCGGCTCGCGGCGCCGCGCCCGGCCGTCCCCGCCGCCTGACGACGGACGCCGGTCCCCGGCACGAGTGTTGCGTTTAACGGAGGCAGCCGCGGAATTCCAGCAGCGGCCCACACGGAGGGGCGATGGAAGGCGCAGAGACGATTTCCGGATTCTTCGAGCGGGATCACGACGAGATCGACGCGCTGCTGGCGGCCGTCGATTTCGAGCGGCCGGCGGACGCCCTGCCGCGGCTGTTGGAGTTCGACCGGCGGCTGGAGCGCCATATCGCGTGGGAGGAGGAGCTCCTCTTCCCGGCGGCGGCGCGTCTGGCTCCTCCGCTGGCCGACGGCCCCATCGCCGTCATGCGCCAGGAGCATCGCAGCATACGCGCGCACAAGCTCGAGGCGCTCGCCGCCCTGCGCGCGGGCGACGGGAGCGGCGCGAAGCGCGGCGTCGAGCGGATGCTGGAGGTCCTCGGCCCGCACAACAGGAAGGAGGAGCGGATTCTGTATCCGATGTGCGACGACCTGCTCGCGGGCGCGGAAGCCGGCCGGATCCTCGCGGTCGTGAAAGTCAGCGGGCCTGCGGCGTAAACGCCGCCCGGGCGCGGCCTAGCGAGCCGCGCCGACGGCGAACGGGATGGATATCCCGGCGGTGACGAACCACGCCGCGGAGATCGCCGCGAGGCCGCGGCGCGCGCCGAAGTCGAAATCCGCGTCGTGCCAGCCCGAGCTCCAGATGAATCCGAAGAGGATCGAGTTGTCCGGAGTGCGGCCGCGCACGTCCTCGCCGTAGTACTCCGACACCGCGCGCAGATCGAAGAACAACGGCTTCTCGGCGATCAGCCCCCACGCGGCGAACGGCAGCGAGGCCGACTGATCCACGCCGACGCTCCCGTTCCAATGGAACGTCATGTTCGCGAGTTTGTGGCTCAGGATGCCCGACTCCTCCCAGCCCGCGTGCGGCTGGTCCTCCGCCGCCGAGCCCGACCGGCTCTCCCCGGCCGAGCCCGGCAGGAGCAGGACGGACTCCATCGCCACGCTCGGCCCCGTCGCGCCCTGCAGCACGCCGCGGCGCAGGACGTTCTTGACCGAGAGCTCCGCGTCGACGACGCGCGTCGGCCCGTCCGGCGGCTCGTCCATGAAGAACTGCCCGACCGCCTCGAAGCCGGGGTGGAAGCCGTAGTTGATCACGGTCTGCGGCGCCTGCCCGTGCGTGCGTCCGTCGTCGCGCCCGAGCCCGAAGTAGCCCTCCTCCAGCTCGATGGTGCGGTAGACCGCCACGTCGGCGTCGGTGGAGATGAACGGCCGGTAGGCGTGGGCGCGCGCCGAGAGCAGAAGGAGCGCCGCGGCCGCGGCGCACGCCTTGCGGGAGCTCATCGGGCCTTAGACGTCTCGCGGGTCGGCCGCGCGCCGTTCATCGCCTGGTATTGTGATACAGTGGCCCATGACTACGAAAGGCGAAGGTTTGCGGTACCGGCAGGAGCGCTCGGGCCCGAAGAAGGCGAAGCGCGTCCTGCACCAGCGCCGGAAGACCGCGGTAAACGGCGCGGCCGGCGAATTCCTGAACCGGCGCGACCGCTCCAAGACCTCCTCGCGCAAGCATCGCGAGCGGATCCGGATCGAGACCGGGGCCAAGAAGTCCCGCTAGCCGTCCGCGGCGCGGATTCGGGAGACGTCCCGGAGCGCGAAATCCTAGAATCAGGGCCGCCATGAAATCCTTTCTCGAGATCCGCTCGGACGCGGACATCCCTGAGCGCTGGCGCGCGACGCCGATCGGCGCGCTCCTGCGCTACCACGACCTCGGCGCGCCCCTGCCGCCGCGCGCGGAGAAGCCGGAGCTGCTGATCGGCATGTGCATGGACAGCCGCAAGCACCTGCGCATCCCGGACAACTTCGCCTTCATCCTGCGCACCGGCGGCGCCAACCTGCGCCTGGCCGAGTTCCGCGTCTCCTACGCGATCGCCGTCGGCGGCGTGCGCGCGATCGCGCTCGTCGGCCACACGAACTGCGGCATGTCCGGCCTCTCCGCGCGGCGCGCGCTCTTCGTCGACGGCCTGGTCGACGTGGGCTGGACGCGCGCCGCGGCCGAGGAGCACTTCGACCGCCTCGCGCCCGAGCACGAGATCGGCCCGGAGGGGGACTTCATCCGCGCCGAGACCCGGCGCCTGCGCGCGCTGTACCCGAAGGTCGAGGTCGCGCCGCTCTTGTACCGCGTCGAGGACAACACGATCGCGCTCCTGCGCGAATGATCGCGCTCGCCCTCCGCTCGGGCCGGCGGGCGGCGCCTCCGCGCGCGAAAAAATAGCGCGCGGGCCTTGACAGCCGGCGGCCGACCATTTACACTTAACCGAATGGTTAACTATAGCCAGCGCCGGCTCGACCTCGCCTTCGGCGCGCTCGCCCATCCGATCCGCCGCGGCATCCTCGCGCGCCTGGCGACGGGCGAGACCACGGTGGCGGAGCTGGCCAAGCCGTTCAAGGTCTCCGCGCCGGCCATCAGCAAGCACATGCGCATCCTGGAGGACGCGGGCCTGCTCTCGCGCCGCAAGCTCGGGCGCGAGCACCACTGCAAGCTGGAGCAGAAGCGCATGCGCGAGGCCGAGCGGTGGATCGAGAAGCAGCGCGCGTTCTGGAACGAGCGGCTCGACGCGCTCGAGCGCTATATAAAGGAAAATAAATAGGAGAAGACCATGTCCCCGAAAAAAAGCGCCGGAGAAAAGACGGAGGGCAAGCCCGCGTTCGAGCTCGTTCTCGAGCGGCTCATCGACGCGCCCCGCGAGCGCGTGTGGAAAGCGTGGGCGGAGCCGGAACGGATCAAGCGCTGGTTCGCCCCGCGGCCGCTGACTCTGGAGGTCACCCGGATGGACTTTCGCACCGGCGGCGGCTTCCAGATGGCGATGGTCTTTCCGGACGGCCAGAGGCACGACTTCAGCGGGACGTACGCAGAGGTCGTCGCGCCCGAAAAGATCGTCTGGACCGGCGAGTTCCCGGGCGACCCGAAGAACAACATTCGCACGGAAATCGCCTTCGAGGATCTCGGCGGCAAGACGAAGCTCAAGGTCCGCCAGACGTTCGCGGTCGTGACGTCGATCAGCGAGCAGCCGACGAAGGGGGCGAAGCAGGGCTGGACGATGACGCTCGACCAGCTCGCCGAGACCGTGGAGAAGGCCTGACTCAAGGCGGTAGAATGGACGGGTGATCCCCGTCTGCGCCGGCGTCATCCTCCGCTCGGGCATGGTGCTGCTGGCGCGCCGCGCGCCCGGCCGCCGGCACGCGGGCAAGTGGGAGTTCCCCGGCGGCCGCATCGAGGAGGGGGAGACGCCCGCGTCCGCGCTCAAGCGCGAGCTGCGCGAGGAGCTTGGGATCGAGGCCGAGATCGGCGCGGAGGCCGCGCGCGCGCGGCACGTCTACGACTTCGGCGAGATCGAGCTGATCGCCCACCTCGTCCCCAGGTTCACCGGCGAGATCGCGCTGACCGACCACGACGAGATCGCCTGGGTCGAGGCGCGGCGCCTGCTCGACTACGACCTGGCCCCGGCCGACGTGCCGATCGCGGAGGCCGTCGCGGCGCACCGCCGGCGCAAGCGCTACAAGAGCACGCATCCGCGCAGCTTCGAGGAGAAGTACAAGGAGCTCGCGGCCGATCCGGAGGCGGTCGCGAAGGCGAAGGCGCGCGGCTCCACCCCGGCGGGCGCGCACATGCCGATCATGCTGGCCGAGGCCGTCGCGGCCCTGGAGCCGCTGGCGGGCGCGACGGTGCTAGACTGCACGCTCGGCTGGGGCGGCCACGCGGAGGAGCTCGCGCGGCGCGCGGGCGCGAGCGGCTCCGTCGTCGCGCTCGACCGCGACGGCGAGGAGCTCGCGCGGACCGCGGCGCGCCTGGGCGCGCGCGGGACGCGGATCGTCGCGCGCCAGAGCGACTACGCGGACGCGGCGGAGGTCCTGAAAGAGCTCCGGCTCGACGGCGTCGACGCGCTGCTCGCCGACCTCGGCGTCTCGTCGATGCAGCTCGACCGGCCGGAGCGCGGGATGTCTTTTAAGAACGACGGCCCCCTGGACATGCGCATGGACCGCGCGCGCGGGATCACCGCCGCCGAGTGGCTGGCGAGCGCGTCCGAGGCGGAGATCGCGGAGGTCCTCGCGCGCTACGGCGACGAGCCCGACGCGCGGGCGATCGCGGCCGCGCTCGCCGCCCTCGCCGCCTCGGGACGCGCGCCGAAGACGACGCGCGAGCTGGCCGCGGCCGTCGGCGCCGCCAAGGGGCTGGGAGCGGAGCGGATCGTCAAGAAGAACGCGTTCTCCGCGCACCCCGCGGCGCGCACGTTCCAGGCCCTGCGCATCGCCGTCAACGGCGAGCGCGAGTCGCTCGCGCGCCTCCTCGCGGACCTGCCGCGTCTCGTGAAGCCCGGCGGCCGCGCGGCCTTGCTGACGTTCCACTCCGGCGAGGAAGCGCTCGTCGCGGGCGCGCTGCGCGAGCAGGCGGAGGCGGGGCTGTGGCGCGCGCCGCTCGACGCGCCGCTCGAGCCTTCGCCGGCAGAGGTGCGCCTCAATCCGCGCGCGCGCTCGGCGCGGCTCTGGCGCGCCGAGCGGACGTCGGCGCCCGCCGTGCGATAATGCTATGACGGAGGACGCCTCCCATGCCCCGATCCTTTAAGCCCTTCCAACCTCGGAGACCCGGCGCTCCGTTTCACGGAAAGCCGCGCGAGCACCGGCCGCCGACGGGCCGCTACGACGCGGCCGGCGATCCGGCGCTCGAGGTCCCGGCTCTCGCGCTCGGGACGCCGTTCCGTTTCGACGCGGGACTCGCGAAGCGCCTCCTGCGGCGCGAGGTGAACCCGAAGGAGGCGTTCACCGCGCGCGACGCCGCCGGCGTCTTCTTCCGCGCGAGCGTGAAGGAGCTGGACGCGAACGGAGGGGAGGCCGTGCCCTACGAGCGCATGCCCGTCTCTCCCGAGCCCGTCGTCGCGATCACGCTCGCCTGCGCCGTGCTCGCGCGCCAGCGGATGATCTTCGTCGCGCAGAAGGCCACGGAGCTGGGCGTTTCGCGCCTCGTCCCGCTGCTGACCGAGCACTCCGTTCCGGCGTCGGGCCTGGAGCACGAGAAGGCGCACGCCTGGCCCGGCCAGATCGTCCGCGCGGCCAAGCAGTGCCGCCGCAGCTCCCTGCCGGAGCTCCTGCCGCCGGCGACGCTCGACGCGTTCCTCGCCTCGCCGCTGTCGGCCGAGGCGGAGCTGAGCCTGTGCCTCGACAACGTCGGCGACTCGGCGCCGGTTCCGGTCCCCGCGGGGCATCCGCGGCGGATACTGCTCCTCGTCGGGCCGGAGGGCGGGTTCTCCGACGCGGAGAGAAAAAAATTGGAAGGCCGCGCGCTTCCGTGGGTCCTCGGCGGCCGCGTCCTGCGCGCGGAGACCGCCGTGCTGGCGGGGCTGGCGGCCGTGCACCTGAATTGGGGCGATTTCCGCCCCGGCCCGGCCTGACGCGGACGTCCCGCGCTAAGTCGCCGCCGGCGCGCGCTCGAAGATGATCGTGGGCGCGTCCTTGTAGACCGCGCGCCGGAGCTCGCGGTAGCCGCATTTTTGCGCGACCCGGATCGACGCGAGGTTCTCCGGATCGATCAGGCACACGGTGCGCGCCGCGCCGAAGCGGCGGTCGCCCCAGGCCGAGGCCGCGCGGACCGCCTCGGTCGCGTAGCCGCGCCCGTGGCGCCGCGCGACGAACGCCCAGCCGAGCTCCGGGACGCCGGCGAGCGACGCGTCGAAGCCGCGCTTGAAGTCGGCGAAGCCGAGCTCGCCGACGTACTCGCCCGTCTCCTTCTCCTCGACGGCCCAATAGCCGAAGCCCAGCAGGGACCAGTGGCCGCGATAGCCGAGCAGGCGCGACCAGGACTGCGGCTCGGTCGACGGGACGCCGCCGATGTAGCGGACCACGGCGGGATCGGCCCACATCGCCGCGCAGCCGGCGAAATCCGCGAGGCCGTGAGGGCGCAGGCGCAGGCGCGCGGTCTCGAGGACGGGAATGTCGGGCATGGGGGATATTATAGGCCCCGGCGATGTTAAAATCCCTGACGCGATGACCGGGGACTACGAACGCATCTACGCCGTTGTGCGCCGCATCCCGCGCGGCCGAGTCGCGACGTACGGCCAGGTCGCGCGGCTCGCGGGACTGCCGCGGCACGCGCGCCAAGCCGGCTACGCGCTGCAGGCGCTCGAGGACGACGGCGTCCCCTGGCAGCGCGTGGTCAACGCGAAGGGCGAGATCAGCGCGCGCGCTCATCCTTACGGCGCGCTCCAGCAGCGGGAGCTGCTCGAGCGGGAGGGGATCGTCTTCGGCGCGAACGCGCGGATCCCTCTGCGGCGCTTCCAGTGGCGGCCGAAGGCGCCCGCGCGGTCTAGTCATCCGAGCGCGTCTCGTCGACGGAGAATGCTAAAATAACTCTCGAAGAATCCCGCTCGCACGGAGAGACGATGAATTTGCGCGAATTGGCGGCGTCGTTGGGCGTCCAAATGAAGGGCCCGGAGGACTACGCGATCCGCGGAGTTCGGGACATCGAGAAGCTGGGGCCCGAGGCCGAGCTCGAGGACGGCTTCGTCTACTTCATCGAGACCCCGGCCGTGCTCAAGCGCCACCCGAAGGCCGCCGCGCGCGGCGTCGTCCTGACCACGGTGAAGCTGGCCGAGAATCTCCCGCGCGCGCTGATCGTGCCGGACAACGGCGCCCGCCCGGTCTTCATCGCCCTGCTCAAGAAGTTCGACAAGGTCCCGGCGTTCCCGCCGGGAGTCTCGCCGCAGGCCAGCGTGCACGCGAGCGCGAAGATCGGCGAGGGCGTCACGATCCTGCCGGGCGCGGTCGTCATGGAAGGCGCGATCGTCGGCGCTCGAACGATCCTGTACCCCGGCGTCGTCGTCGAGCCCTTCGCCGAGGTCGGCGAGCGGACCGTGCTCTACCCGTGCGCGGTCGTCGGCCACCACTGCGTGATCGGCAAAGACTGCATCCTCCACGGCGGCGTCGTGATCGGCGCGGACGGCTTCGGCTTCTTCGACCAGCCGGGTCAGCGCTGGAAGATCCCGCAGATCGGCAACGTCGTGATCGCCGACGACGTGGAGATCGGCGCGAGCTCCACCGTCGACCGCGCGACCATCGAGAGCACGACGATCGGAGAGCACACGAAGCTGGACGACCAGGTCCACGTCGGCCACAACAGCCGCATCGGGCGCTACGTCTACATCGTCGGCAACTCGGCGATCGGCGGCTCCGTCGTCGTCGAGGACGGCGCGATGATCTCGGGCATGGTCATCATCAAGGACCACCTGCGCATCGCCGCCGGCACCATCGTCATGGGCATGTCCGCCGTGGCCCAGGACACCGAACCGAAGACGGCCTACTTCGGCACGCCCGCGCTTCCCGCGCGGCAGATGCACAAGATGCACGCCGCCCTCGAGCGCCTGCCCGAGCTGCTCGCGCGCGTGCGCGAGCTGGAGGAGCGGCTCGCGGCGGCCGCGCCGGCGACGACGGCTGCGGCGGCGCCGGCGAAACCCGCGCCGACGAAGCAGACGCCCATGACCTTGGATCCGGCGCCCCACTGAAGCGAAAAAAGCATCCCTTGTAATTTTCATAATTCGGGGGTATGCTGAGTCGACGCACGACTCGCGGCCTTGAGGCCGTTCCCCCCTACCTGATCCGCCGCGGATCGCCGGCTCCCGCCCCGGGAGCCTCGCCGACGACGCTCCGCTCGCTCCGAGCGCGCCATCGCAGGAGGCCGCGCGTATGGGTCCCAAGGTCCTGGTCGTCGACGACGAGGCCGACGTCCGCCAGATACTGCTCCTCGTGCTCGAGCGCGTCTGCGACGCGTCCGAGGCCTCGAACGGCTTCGACGCCCTGCGCCTGATCAAGAGCGAGAGACCGAGCCTGGTCCTGCTCGACGTCGCGATGCCGGAGATGGACGGCCTCGAGGTCCTGCGGACCGCGCGGCTCATCGACCCGGAGCTCGTCGTCGTGATGCTGACCGGCGAGAGCGATCTCGCCGTCGCCCAGCGCGCCCTCGAGAGCGGCGCGCGCAGCTACATGACCAAGCCGTTCGAGGCCAAGACCTTGCGCGACGAGATCCAGCGCCTGCTCGAGGATCTCGCGGCCCCGCGGGCGCCCTACAGGCCCTGGCGGATGCCGGTATGCTGAGCGTCGAGCCGCGGCTCTTCGTCGACGTCGCGCTGGGGGCTGTCATCCTCGCGCTGGCGCTCCTGGTGCGCCGCACGCGCATGCGCGCCGAGCGCACCGACCGGATGCGCAAGATGATGAACGAGGCCGTGATCCACGACTTGAAGAATCCGATGACGTCCATCATGGGCTGCCTGTCCTGCGTCCTCGACGACGAGCTGAGCGCCGAGCAGCGGCGCAAGCTCCTGAGCCTCGCCCTGCACGGCTGCAAGGTGCAGATGACGCTCCTCGAGACTCTGGTGGACACGAACCGGCTCGAGCACGGCGAGCTCCCGCTGCGCAAGGAGTCCCTCGACGCCGGCATGCTCCTGGAGGAGTGCCTCAACGGCGTCCGCGGCACCGCGACGCACCTGGGAGTCCGCCTGGAGGAGAACATCTCGCGCGAGTTTCCCGCCCGCATCCGCGCCGATCCGGACCTGATCGCGCGCGTGATCCTCAACCTCCTTCACAACGCCCTCAAGTACACGCATTTCGGCGGGAAGGTCTCCCTGCGCGCCTTCGTCGAGAAGGGCCGCCCGCAGCTGGAGGTCCGCGACACGGGCGTCGGGATCGCTCCGGAGCACATCAGCCGTCTGTTCGGGAAGTACTATCGGGTGGAGGGAGGCGACCAGACCAGCCGCCGCGGCAGCGGCCTGGGCCTCTACTTCTGTCGTCGAGTGGTCGAGGCGTACGGCGGGACGATCAGCGTCGCGAGCAGCGTCGGAGAGGGAACCTCGATCCGGTTCGATCTTCCGGCGCTCGCGGGGACGCCGGTCGCATCCGGTCTGCCGGCGCTCGCGAGGAGATGAAATGACACAAGAAGACGAAGCGAAGGACGTTCGCGAGATCGAGGCCGCGAAGGCGGCGCGCGGCGGCGGTCCGCGGCGCCCCTGCCTGCTCGTGGTCGACGACGACGGCATCATCCGCGAGATGCTGCGCGTGTCCCTGGAGTCCCGCTACGACGTCGTCTGCCGGTCCAACGGCGAGAACGTCATCCATGCTTTGGAGGAAGTCCGTCCGAACCTGATCATCCTGGACATCAACCTGCCGGGCGGAGACGGGCACAAAGTCTGCGAGAGGGTCCGGTCCGTCGCGAAGTACCGGTCCCTGCCGGTCCTTTTCATGACCGTCCGCAAGGACAACGCGGCTTTCCTGCAAAGCCTTCAGTCCGGCGGCGACGCGCTCATCGTCAAGCCGTTCGAGATCGCCGCTCTCCGCGAGAGGGTCGAGTACCTCCTCAAGAGCCATCTCGCGAATTGAGGCCGCGCGCCGCCTCGGGAGTTTTGTTAATGTAGGTTCCGCCGCTCCCGACCGCGATGGAACTGCTGACCTACACGGACGACGATCTCGCGCTCACCGAGGCGCTCGAGTGCGACCCCGCGATGATGGCGGAGCTGGGCGGGCCCCAGCCGCGCGAGATGATCCCGGAGATCCACCGCAAGCGCCTGGCGCACGTCGCGCGCGGCGCGTGGTGGCTCAAGATCGTGCCGGAGCCGGGCGGCGCGCCCGCGGGGACGATCGGGATCTGGGAGATGGAGTGGAAAGGCGCGAAGACCCACGAGATGGGCTGGATGGTGCTCCCCGCGTTCCAGGGCCGCGGCCTGGCCGGCCGCGCGGCGCGCATGATCCTGGCGCGCGCGCGGGCGGACGGGAGATTCGACGCGGTCCATGCGTTCCCCGGGATCGCGAACGGCCCCTCGAACGCGATCTGCCGCAAGTCCGGCTTAACGTTTATCGAAGAATGCGACATCGACTACTCGGGCCGTACTCTGCGCTGCAATCACTGGCGCATCGACCTCCGCGCCTGAGCGCGCGATTTGGCAGAATGGCCCCATGAAATACCGCAAGCTGGGCGCCAGCGACATGACGGTCTCCGAGATCGCGCTGGGCTCGTGGCTCACCTACGGCGGCGGCGTCGACTTCGAGCGCGGGCGCGCCTGCCTCGACGCGGCGTTCGACGCCGGCATCAACTTCATCGACACCTCGAACGTCTACGGCCTGGGCGCGGCCGAGGAGTTCCTCGGGCGCGCGCTCAAGGGGCGGCGGCGGGATTCCTACATCCTCGCGACCAAGCTCTACTTCCCGATGAGCGACGCCGACCGCGGCCTCTCTCGCGCGCAGGTGCTCAAGCAGATCGACGCGTCGCTGATGCGCCTCGGGACAGACCACGTCGACCTCTACCAGTGCCACCGCTACGACGAGGACACGCCGCTCGAGGAGACGATGGCGGCGCTGAGCGAGGTCGCGCGCGCGGGCAAGGCGCGCTGGCTCGGCTTCAGCGAGTGGAGCCCGGCGCAGATCGAGGCCTCGCTGCGCGTGCCGAAGTCCGAGCGCTTCGTCTCGAGCCAGCCGCAGTACTCGATCCTATGGCGCAAGCCCGAGGCGGCGGTCTTCCCGCTCTGCGCGCGCAGCGGCATCGGGCAGATCGTCTGGTCCCCGCTCGGCCAGGGCGTGCTGACGGGCAAGTACAAGCGCGGCGCGCCGCCGCCGGCGGACTCGCGCGCCGCGAACCCCAAGATGAGCGGCTTCATCGGGCGCTGGCTGAACGACGAGATCCTCGCCGCCGTCGCGCGCCTGGAGCCGATCGCGCGCGAGGCCGGCCTGACCTTGCCGCGGCTGGCGCTGGCCTGGGTCCTGCGCCGGCCTGAGGTCTCCGCCGCGATCGTCGGCGCGTCGCGGCCCGAGCAGATCGCCGAGAACGCCGCGGCCTCGGGGCTGACGCTTTCGTCCGACGTCCTCCGGGCGATCGACGCGGCCGTGTCCGGCGTGGCGACCGCGCGGGCTTAAAAAAATTAACCACAGAGACACAAAGACACAGAGACACGGAGAACGAAAGGGTTAACGTCGTTTCTTTTCTCCGCCGTTCTCTGTGTCTTTGTGTCTCTGTGGTTCATCCGTTGATCCGTGCGGCCGTGGAGCCGCGCTCCCGCGTTTGCTAGCGTAGGCCCATGCGCGTGCGCCCGGCGGGAAAAGCGGACCTCGAGGACGTCTACGCGATGGGCTACGACGCCTGGGGCGGCCCGCGCACCGTCGCGGACTACCTCGCGTCCTGCGCGGAGTCGGCGAAGTACCGCGAGGGCGAGTGGCGCGTCCTCGACGACGACGGCCGCCTGCTGAGCTCGCTGATCGTCTACCGCCTGGAGGCGCCGCCGGCGCGCGCGGCGTCGGGGCTCGGCTCGATCGCGACGCCGCCCTTGGAGCGCGGGCGCGGCCGCGCCTCGGCGCTGATCGCGGGCGTCCTCAAGACGCTCGACGAGCGCGGCGACGACGCCGTCTTCCTGTACAGCGACATCGATCCGCGCTTCTACGAGCGCTTCGGCTTCCGCGCCCTGCCCGCCGCGCTCCAGCGCTACCCGCGCTCGGTCTGCATGCTGCGCGCGCGGCCGGAGCTGCGCGAGTCCCTGCCGGGCTCCGCGAGCTTCCGCGCGCCGGATTATTTCTAGCCCGATGAGCGGAGCGAAAGCGAAGCCGCGCGCCGCGCTCGCCGACGTCGGCCTCCTGTTCCTGCGCCTCGGCGCGACGGCCTTCGGCGGGCCGGCCGCGCACATCGCGCTGATCCAGGAGGAGGTCGTGCGGCGGCGCGGCTGGCTGACGGGAGAGGAGCTGCTCGACCTGCTCGGCGCGGCGAACCTGCTCCCCGGCCCGACCTCGACGGAGCTCGCGATGCTCGTCGGGCGCGCGCTCGCCGGCCCGCGCGGGCTCCTCGTCGCGGGGGCCGCGTTCATCGCGCCGTCCGCGCTGCTGACGTCCGCGCTCGCCTGGGCCTACGTCCGCGGCGCGGGACTGCCGCCGGCGCAGGCCGCGCTGGCCGGGGTCAAGCCCGTCGTCGTGGCCGTCGTCGCGCAGGCGCTGTGGCGGCTGTCGCGTACCGCGCTGAAGACGCCGGCCCTCGCGCTGATCGCGTCGGCGTGCGCGGCCGCGGCGCTCGCGGGCCTCGACGCCCTCGCGATCCTGCTCGCGGGCGGCGCGCTGGCCGCGGCGCTCGCCGCGCCCGGGCGCCTGCGCGCGCTGGCCCCCGCGCCGCTCGCCGCGGCGGCCGGCGCGGGCGCGGCCCCGTTCGGGCTCTGGCCGCTGTTCCTGTTCTTCCTCAAGGTCGGCTCGGTCCTGTTCGGCAGCGGCTACGTCCTGCTCGCGTTTTTACAAGTCGGCCTCGTCGAGCAGCGCCATTGGCTCACGTCGTCCCAGCTCCTCGACGCGATCGCGGTCGGGCAGTTCACGCCGGGCCCCGTCTTCACGGCCGCCACCTTCATCGGCTGGCTGCTCGGCGGCGCGCGCGGCGCGGCCGCGGCGACGGCCGGCATCTTCCTGCCGGCCTTCGTCCTTGTCGCCGCGAGCGGCCCGCTCGTGCCGCGCCTGCGCGCCTCGCGCGCGGCCGGCGCCTTCCTGGACGGCGTCAACGCGGCCTCGCTCGGGCTCATGCTCGCGGTCCTGCTGACCTTCGGCCGCGCGGTCCTCGTCGGCGTTCCCGAGGGGATGATCGCGGCCTGGGCCCTCTTCCTGCTCGCGCGCGGCGTCAACTCCGCCTGGCTCGTCCCCGCGGGCGCGGCGGCGGGTCTGCTGCTGCGCCGCTGAACACCGCTTGTGCGGCTCGGGCGGCTTTGGTAGATTCGCGTTCGGCGCCGCGCGCCGGGAGAGCCATGACCAGCGATAAAGCCACGCGCATCGAGATGCTGAACAGCGAGATCGACGAGATCCAGGCCAACATCCAATCCGTCTCCGCGCGCATCGCGAAGCTCCCCGACGGAGAGGTGCGCCGGCAGTTCGAGGCCGACAAGGCCGACTTCGAGGCCGAGCTCGCCTCGCGCCGCGCCGACCTCGAGGCCCTGAAGGCCTCCTGACCGCGACGACGAAACGGCGCGAACCACAGAGACACAAAGACACAGAGAACGGCGGAGAAAAGAAACGTCTTAACCCTTCTTTCTCCGTGTCTCTGTGTCTTTGTGTCTCTGTGGTCGATGCCGTTCCGTTATTTCAAGTCTTCGAGCACGAGGCGGCCGTTCGCGGGGTCGACGCGCGCGACGAAGTGGTTCAGGAAGGTCATGCCGAGCAGGCCGTCGATGTCCGGCGGATCGAACGGGACGACGACCGCGAGCGCCCCGTCGACGCGCGAGCGGCCGACCTGGATCGAGGCGAGACGGACGATCTCCGCGTCGATCTCGCGCCCGTCGGCGACGCGCGAGCGCGTCTTCCCGACGACCGCGTCGGAGCCGAGGGCCAGGCGCGTCGCGATGCCGCGGTAGAGCAAGGTCGCCGAGGCGCCGGTGTCGACGAGGAAGCGCCCCGTCTCGCGGCCGTTGATGACGACCTTGACGATCACGCGGTCGCCGCGCGTCTCTGAGGCGACGGTGTCGGAGCGGAAGTCCTTCGCCATCGCGCGCGTCTCCCCCGCCAGCCAGCCCACGTACTCCTTCTGGGCGGCGCCGGACGCGGCGACGAGGCGCGCGGGCTCGCCGCGGACGGCGGCGTCGAGCTCGCGCCAAGCGTCGAGGTAGCGGTGGGCCTCGGCCTCGGTCGCGCGCTCCAGCTCGTCGAGCTGCTCGAGGCGCAGGTGGTCGGCCTGGATCCCGGCGCCGGCCGCGTTGACCTCCGCGATCGCGCTGTTGTAGGCGCGCGGGTCCACGTTCGGGTCGTGCCCGGCCAGGTCGGCCGCGGCCTCGCGGAAATGCTGCTTGCTGTCGGGCAGGCGCTCCTGGATCGCGGTCTTCTCGTCCTCGAGGGACCGGCGCGCGGCCTTCGCGTCGAGCGCCTTCTCGCGCTGCGTCACGGCGCGGCGGTAGAGCGCGTCCAGGCTCTCGGCGCCCGCGGGAACCTTCGCGCCCGAGTCGTAGCCGCGGCGGCGCTGTCCGGCGCCGCCGTCGAGTCCCGGCGCGGTCCCGCGCGCGATCCGCGCGACGTCGGAGACGGCGAGCGTCACGGTCCCGTAGCCGATATCCAGAACGAGCTCCGTCTTGTTCTTCGAGACGACGACGCCCTCCATCGTGTTGCCGTTCGTCAGGTAGACCGTGTCGGCGCGCGCGGCCGCGGCGGCGGTCCAGAGGGCGGCGGCGAGGGCGGCGAGCCTCATCGCGGGCAGTATAGCCCGCCGCGGACGGCGCGGCCAGCCCCGCGCGCCTACTTTCCTTTATATCCCGGAAGGGCGCGGGCCTTGGGGTCGCGCGCGACGGCGTGGGCGCTCTTGAGCGCCGCGGCGAAGCCCTCGTCGCCCGGCACGATCTCGATCTCGCGGCGCAGGTAGTCGGCCCAGAGGAACTCGGAGAAAGGGTGGTCGTTCTTCTCGTAGGCGCCCGCGTGGCGCAGGGCCCAGGCCAGGCTCCGGAACGGGTCGTCGGCCATGCCGCGCACGTCGTCGGGCAGGAGGTGGGGCGGATGCGGGCCCAGGCCGAACTGGTCGAGCAGATGGACCCAGCGCGCCTTCTCCATCGTCGGCCAGAACTCGTCCTGGCTCAAGTGCGAGAAGTCGGCCTTGACGTCGAGCGGGAGCTCATCGATGCCGGCCTCCCAGCACGCGCGCACGTGGTGGTGGTGGTCGACGATGCGATAGAACTTGCGCGGCGAGATCACGACGGCCACGGGCCGCGAGCGCAGGAACTCGTGCCGCTCGTCGTGGCCCATCGCCTTGAGCTCGGCGACCTTGCGCGCGACCTCGCGCAGGCCGAGCGCGTACTGCGTGGGCTTGAGAGTCAGGAGGGGGACCTTCATGCTCCGGCCATTGTAACGCGCTGAGGGCCTGGAATCAATGGCGACGATAAAAAACCGGTAAAAACGGCGCTTCCACTGGACGCGGGCGCGAACCCGGTCTATACTGGGGTGTCGGGTAAGGGGGCTTTATGGTTCGACAGATCCTCGAGAAGATGTTCGGCGGCGCCGTCATCGCCGTCTTCGCCGCGGTCGCCCTGTTCGCGCGCGTCGGCGACCAGCCGCGGCTGTGGGACGTTCTCAGCGAGCATTTCTCGGGATCGGCCGCGGCTCCCAGCGGCCCCAACGTGATCTGGGTCGACAGCCAGAGGCCCGTGAACCGGATGATGGTCACGGCCGACTCGGCCTTCGCCCCCGCCGAAGCCGCGGCTCCGTCCGCCGTGAAGCGCGCGGTCGCCGCCGCTCCCGCCCCGGCCAAGAGCTCGTGGGCGCGTCACCTCTCGGGCGTTCTCGCCTTCTTCGACATCCACGGTCCCGCGACGCAGACCAGCAGCGCGTCCGCCTCGGTCGCCTCGGCGCCCGCGGGCGCGGCGCCCGCCCCGTCGGCGCCGGCGGGCGCGGCTCCGGCCTCGGTCGCCGCGGCGGCTCCGGCCGCCGGAGCGACCGCGACCGCGTATGTCAATTACGGCAGCGCCTCGCGCTCGGACATCATGAGCTCGGCCTCGGGCCCGACCTACAACTTCGCCGGCTCGAAGAAGTGACGGCCGAATAGGGCGGGCCCGGCCCGCCCTCGATGCGGACCTCGCGGGCTAATCCTATGTACAATTGAACCGCCATCATTTACAGGGGGGCGGCATGTCCAAGATGACCGAGCGGCAGAAGGAAGAGCGCCTGCAGGAAAGGCTCGCCAAGGGCGAGACCATCAACAGCCCGGAGGAGATGACCGAGGAGTACCGCGAGAACATCGTCCACCTGATGATGATGCAGGCGGACTCGGAGCTGGCGGGCGCCTTCGGCTACGTGCCCTGGATCCAGAAGTCCCCGTCGATCTCGGAGACCTACACCGTCGCGCAGATCGTGAAGGACGAGGTGCGCCACGGCCACGTGATGTACCGGCTCCTCGAGCAGCTCGGCGTCGACGTGCAGAAGTACTACGAGGGCCACAACTTCAACCTGCGCGTGGACAAGGCCGACATCGGCACCGAGCGCGTGGCCGACGACAAGCGCGTCAACATCTTCTACTACCCGATCACCACCTGGTACGACTTCATCATGTTCAACTTCTGCATGGACCGCGGCGCCGGGCACCAGCTCGAGGACGCGCTGAAGTCCTCCTACAAGCCGTGGGCGGACGTGATGGAGGGCATCTTCAAGGAAGAGGCCATGCACATGGCGCACGGCGACTGGTGGGTCAAGAAGCTGGCCTCCGATCCCTCGACGAAGGGCCCGGCCCAGGAAGCGCTGGACGTCTGGTACCCGCGCACGATGAACATCTTCGGCCGCCCGAACTCGCCGAAGAACAAGATCTACCGCCGGCTCGGCATCAAGAAGCGCGACAACGACGAGGTCCGCCAGGCCTTCGCCGCCGACATCAAGTCGAAGTGCGACGAGTTCGGCCTGCGCGCGCCGGACTGGAAGCCCGTCGAGAAGAACATGACCGAGGAGCCCTTCATCCCGGGATGACCGCCCCGCGGTCGGACCCCATGACGACCCGGTCGAATCTGGCGACGCTGATCGCCAAGCACCCGCGGCTGGTCCTGCTCCTGCACGAGCACGGCATCAACTTCTGCGCCGGCTGCTACCTGACCCTGTCGTCGGATCCCGAGCGCGCGGCGGCGTATCACGGCGTGCCCGACGTGGCCAGGTTCCTGCGCGAGCTCGACCGCGTCGTCGCGCCCAAGCCCCGGCGCCGTCATTCGCGGCGGCGCTGACCTCCGGCGCCGGCGAGTCCGGCCCTCACCAATTGTTCACCGGGTGGAACCTCTCGCCCCCCGCGGCCAGCGCTTTGAGGAGGAAGAACTCGAGACGCGGCCGGTCGTCGGTGTCGAGCGGGATGCGGAGGTCGCCGGGCGGGACGCGGATCCAGCCCGAGGAGAAGAAGTCCGGAGGCAGGCGGTCCCACTCGTTGATGTCCGCGCTCACGGCCGGGTTCGAAAGCCTCCGCGACAGCGACGCGGGGGCGAAGTCGATCGGCTCCATCGAGCCGACGAGGTGGAGGCCGATGGGCAGGAACGCAGCGTGGTAGTAGACGTAGGGGAACGCCGAGGCGAAGGTCGCGGTCAGCATCATCATGGTCGCCTTGTCGCTGACGCCGGCCCGGGCCTGCGGGTAGGGCACCCAATGGGCCATGATCCCGCCTTTCTTGAGATGGGCTCGGGCGAGCTCGATGAATTCCTTCGAATAAAGACTGCTGACCCCGGCCGCGTCGATGGGCGGCGGCGGATCGATCGTGATCACGTCGAACGTCTCGCGCGACAGCTTGAGGAAGCCGCGCCCGTCGTTGACGACGATCCTGCCGCGCGGCGCGTTTAGAAGCTCGGGCGCTTGAAAGCGGCCGAGTGCGTCGACGACTTCCTCGACCAGCTCCACGGCCGTGACGCGGCCGCCGTAAGACAGCGCGGAACGGTACGTGGTCCCCATTCCCAGGCATATCACCAGCGCGTCGTCCGGCTTCGGGTGGAGGAGCATGGGCAGGTGCGCCATCATCTTCGCGTCGGTCGCGAGAGCCGTCATGCCGATCCCGTTGACGAGGAGCACGGCCGAGCGCGCGCCCGCCTTGGCGCGGACGACGCTGGTCACGCCCTGCAGCCCGGGACGATGGAACGTCGCCTCCCACTCGGGATGCCGCGCCTCGAAGCTGCGCGCGTAGCGGCCCGCGTCCCGCGCGCGCTCCAGCGCGAAGAGCGCCGCCGCCAGGGCCGCCGCGCCCAGCGCCGCGGCGGCGAGCCGCTCGCCGCGGCGCGCGCGCCGCAGGGCCAGGTAGGCGCACGCGGCGGCGGCGCCCGCGCCGTACAGGCACGCGAGCATGTAGAGCGCGTTCGTGAAATCCCAGAGGGGCGCGAGCATGAAGCCGCCGATCGCGGAGCCCGCCACCGCGCCGAACGTGTTCCACGCGTACACGTCGGCGACCCGCGCGCCCGAGGCGTCCGAGGCCTCGGGCTCGACGAGGCGCGTGGCCACGGGAAAGCAGGCGCCGGAGAGCAGGGCCAGCGGGAACAGCACGCTCGTCGCCTCGAGGGAGTGCCGGAAGATCACTCCCAGCGGCACGGCCTGCAGGCTGAACTGCGCGAGCGAGGCCGCGATGATCCCGAACAGGCCGATCGCGGCGAGCGTCCACAGCCCCATCGCGAGGAGGAGCCCCGCGAACCACAACGGCAGCGCCTTGAGGCGGCGGACGGTCCGCGACATGGCCCAGCTGCCGAGCGCTATCCCGCAGAGATAGACGACGACGATGCTGGAGAACGCGTAGGTGGAGTTGCCGACGATCGTCTCGAGAGTCCGAGTCCACAGCACCTCCGAAGCGAGCGCCAGCGCCCCGCTCCACGCGACGGCCCAGAGCGCGTAGGTCCCGAGCGCGCCGCGCTTCTCGTCCGGCGCCGCGGGCGCGGTCCTTTCCGCGGCTCCCGCGGACCGCGACAGCCGGTAGCCCAGCCTCGCGACCAGGAAATTCATCGCGGCGGCGACGAGCGTCGTGCCGAACACGCCGACGAGCTCGATCAGGAGGAAGCCCGCGAGCAGGATGCCCGCGGCCGCGCCCGCCGTGTTGGCCGCGTACAGGAGCCCGACGCGCCAGCTCCGCGCGTCCGAGCGGCCGCGGCGGAAAAAATCGCTCAGGAGCGGGAGCGTGGTCCCCATGAGCAGCGTCGGGATCAGGAGCAGCGCCGCGGACAGGCCCGTGCGCACGATCAGGCTGTAGCCCGCCGGAGAGTCGACGCTCACGAGGGCGGTGAAGACCCGGTCCGTCAGCTCGATCAGGGGCCGGCACGCGAGCGCGTAGAGCCCGATGCCGAGCTCGGCCAGCGCGTACCAGCGCATCGGATCGCGCAGCCGCCGCAGGCGCGCGCCGGCCAGCCGGCTGCCCAGGCCCAGGCCGAGCATGAAGCAGCCCAGGACGACCGAGATCGAGAGCGTCGTGTTCCCGAACACGAGCCCCAGCCAGCGCGTCCAGATCACCTGATAGATCAGCGCCGACGCGCCCGAGAGGGCGAACAGCGCGTAGACGGCGGGGGCGTCGACGCGCGGATGGGCGGGGCGGCCTGCGGTCGTCATGCGGGTCGGTACGACCCTAGCAAAACGAGCGCGGGGCCTGCTTACGCGCGGACGGGCGTCAGCGCTCGAGGCGGCAGCGGTTGTCCCACATCGGGCCGACCTCGTCGTCCTCGTCCGCGCTGATGAACTCCCAGCACACGGCCGGCGCGTCGAACGAGAGCGCGTCGGCGCGGCCGCCTTCCTCGCGCGTGATCCCCGCGTGCTGGAGGCGCGGCGCGCCCGGCCCGGGCTCGGCGTCGGCCGCGTGGCTGGCGAGGCGGTAGAGCGCGCCGTCGTCGCCGGTCAGGAAGAATTCGGAGGAGCGCGCGGGTCCGGCGCGGCTGATCCGCGAGAGCTTGAGGTCGTCGTGCGACGCGACGGCGCAGGAGTCGCCGCAGATCACGGAGCCGGGCGCGTGGAGCGTCTCGGGCGTCCGGCGCGGCAGGTGCACGCGGCCCGACTTGTCGAATGCGCACTCGACGTAGTTGTCCACCGACGCGCTCTCCTCGTCGGCGATCTTGCGGCAGCCGGTCGGCGCGCAGCGGTAGATCTCGGGGCCGGAGAAGCCGTAGGCAAGCTTCGCCGGCGTCGGTCCCTCGCAGGTGCCGTCGAAGAGCACCATCTCGCGGTCGGAGACGCGCGCGCACTTGCCGCCCGCGCACCAGAACGTCCCCTCGGCGCTGGACATCACGAAGGCGCCCGGGCGATAGACGCCGGCGACGTAGTTGTTGTAGATCTGGATCGGCCCGGCGCTCGCGGGCTTGCACGCGTCCGGCGTGCAGTGCCAGCCCGTCTTGATATCTGAGGCATAAACGTCGCCGTCGTCGCTCGCGGTCAGCGGGAAGGTCACGCGGCCGGGGAGCAAAGTCTTGCAGCCCGCGGCCGAGCACCAGCCGGTGCCCTTCGGCCCGGTGTAATAAAGGGAGCCGGGCTTCGCGAGCAAGGTGAGCGCGGCGCCGTCGGCGAGGAGCCGGCAGCCGGAGGCCGAGCAGAAGTACAGCGCGCCGGCGCCGCTCTGGGAGTGCAGGAACACGCCGCGCGCGTCGGACGGCGCGGCGGGGATCGGCGCGCCGGCCGGGGCCGCGGCGGCGGCGGGCACGGCGCGGACCTCGCGCAGGCCCGCGGCCTGGAGCGAGTCGAAGCTGGGCGCCTCCTGGGCGCGCAGGGCGAGCGGCGAGAGAAGGAGAACGGCGAGAGCGGCGAGAGCGGCGAGAGCGGCGCGGGTGGATTTCATGGGAATACCTCGGTTCGGCTGTTCCTTCGACTCCGAGTGTACCGGAGCGGCCTCCGGATCGTGTCTGAACGGCGTGAACTCCGAGTGACGAAATAAGTCGAAAAGTCCCGCCGTAAAAATGGGACCAAAGTCCCGGCGTTCGTTTTGCTAGGCTGGTCGCGGAACTCATCCGCGACCGCGAAAAAAAGGAGAGCTTGCCATGCGCCGATGTTCATCGAAAATCCTCGTCGCCGTGCTGGGCCTCGCCGCCGCCGCGCCGGTCTCGGCGGCCGTGCCGCTCAAGGAAGCCGCGCCGAATTCCGGCGATCAGCAGGGGTTCGCGGTCGCGCTGTCGGCGGACGGAACGCTCGCGCTCGTGGGAGCGCCGGGCGCGACGGTGAACGGGCAGGCCCTGGCCGGGAAGGCGTACCTGTACGCGCTGTCGCAGCGCGTCTGGAAGCGCGTCCACGAGTTCGCCGACCCCGCCGGCGCCGGCGGCGACCAATTCGGCGGCGCGGTGGCCCTCTCCGGCGACGGCGGCACGGCCGTCATCGGCGCGCCGGCGACCGCGGCCAACAACGGCGGCGGGGCTCAGGGCCGGGCCTACGCGTTCACCTCGGCTTCGGGGGCGTGGACCGCGCATCCGCTGCCCGAGCCCGGGGCCGCGGCGGTCGACGCGTTCGGCAGCGCCGTGGCGGTCTCGGCCGACGGCGGCGTCGCGGTGGTCGGAGCGCCGGGCTTCGGCAACAACTTGGGCAAGGCCTATGCGTTCAAGCTCGGCGGCGGCATCGGCGCGCCCCGGGAATTGAACGATCCCGCGACGGACGCCGGCAACGCGCGTTTCGGCTCGGCGATCGCCGTCGCGGCCGGCGGCGGCGCCGTGCTGATCGGCGCGCCCACGGGCGTGGGCACGGCCTATCTCTTCACGGGGCGGGGGCTCGACTGGAGCATGAGCCGGCAGTTCGCCAATCCGGTGGCGGACATCCCGGGGAATTTCGGCGCCAGCGTCGCGCTGTCGGCGGACGGCGGCGCGGCCCTGATCGGCGCGCCGGGCGCCAGCGCCAACCCGGACAACGACGGCCGGGGCGACGGCGTGGGCGCGGCCTATCTCTTCGCGCGATCGGGCGGAGCCTGGGGCGCGCCGGCCGTCCTCGGCGACCCGGCGGCGGCGCGGCTGGAGAATTTCGGCGGCAGCGTCGCGCTGTCCGGCGGCGCCGCGACGGCCGCCGTGGGCGCGCTCAACGCGCCGGCGAGCGGCGCCGTGTTCTCGTTCAAGCGGACGGGCGACGGTTGGAGCCAGGTCCGCAAGATCAAGGACCCGGCGCCTCATGCGGATGCCGGCGCCTTCGGCAACGCCGTGGCCTTGTCCGCGGACGGCGCCACGCTGTTGGCGGGAGCGGACAACACCGGCGTCGAGGGCAAGGGCGGGGCGGGCATCGCCTACGTGCTGCCGCCGGTCATCGTGCTGGCGGTGACGATCAAGACCGATCCGCCCGCGCCGGCGGCCGGAAAGCCGTTTCGTTATCGCGTGAGCGTCACCAACACCGACGCCGTCGTGACCGCGACCCATGTGGGACTGCGGGTCGGCCTTCAGTCCGCCGTCGCGTTCGACCTGCCGTCCGATCCCGCGTGCGGCCATTCCGCGACGGAGCTCGCCTGCCGCTGGCCGACGCTGGCGCCGGGCGCCTCCCGGGAGATCGCGCTCGGCGTCAGCCTGACGGCGAACGCGGCGCGCCTCGCCGAAAAGGCCGCGGCCGAATCCGATCAGACCGATCCGCGCGACCCGCGCAATCGCGCGAGCCTGGAGACGGACGTTCCCGCCGCTCCGTAGCGGCCGGCGCGCCGTCAGGCGCGCGCGAGCTCGTCGAGCAGGACCTCGCGGCGCGCGGCCATGATCTCGTCGGACAGGACCAGGACCAGCAGGTAGACGGCCCAGGCCGGGCCGGCGAGGACGAAGAGCGCGTGCAGTCCGAAGTCCGGGTCGCCGAGCGCGCGCGACCAGACGACGGCCAGCGCGCAGACGCCGAAGAGCGCGGCCTTGAGCGCGAGGCCGATAAGGCCGCTGAGCTGAGACTGCTGGCGGCGGTTGAGGGAGGAGAGCTCGCGCTTCTTGGGCAGATAGAGCGAGAGCAGGTTGCCGGCCGCGAAATCGGCTGGGACGGCGAGGAGCAGGACGGCCAGCGTCAGCCAGGCGTCGTCGGCGCCGGGCGGAGCCCCGAAGACGGAGGCCGCGGCCCAGACCCCGAGCACGGCGGCCGCGAGCGCGGCGGCGCAGGCCAGGTTCTTGCCGAGCAGGATCTCCCGCGGGCGCGCGGGGGACGCGAGGAGGAGCTGGACGCCGGCGCCGTCGTGGCCCAGGCAGTCGTACACGAGCGCGCTGAGCATCAGCAGGGAGTACGCCGCGCCCAGCGGCAGGGCGTGGCCGAAGCGAAAAGGCGAGGCGGGCGCGCGGGCGTTGGGATGCGCCGCGGCCGTCTGCAGGAACGCGACGAGGATGGCGGGCATCGCGAGCAGGAACAGGAACGGCCCGCCGCGCAGGTAGGAGCGCAGCTCCTTCTCGAAGGTCGCCGCCGTCGGCGCGCTCAAGCCGGGAAGGAGCCAGCCGCGGGCGACGGCGGCGCTCGCGGCCGCGCCGGCGCCCGCGCCGGAGTCGGCGTCGGCGCGCCCCGCGTACTGCCCGCGCAGGCGGCGCTCGAGCACCGCGAAGGCGAGCAGCCCCTCGGCGAGCAGGAGCGCCAGCCAGCCGGCGGCCGCGGCGGGCCGTCCTTCCGCCATCGCGGCGAGGCTGCGCGCGGCCTGGACGGGCGGCAGGGCGCGCAGGAGCGGCTCGGCCCGCGCGTAGGCGCGCGCGACGGCCGCGGCGTGCCCGCCGGCGAGGCGGCCGACGAGCGCGCCGGAGAACTGGAACGAGATCGCGATCGCGAGCGTCGCGGTCATCAGCAGCTCGCGCGAGCGGCGGCGCGCCAGCCAGCGCTCCAGCCAGGCGAAGGCCGCGCGCGAGAGCAGGAGGTTCAGCGCCGCGAAGGCCGCGCCGACGAGCGCGCCCCAGGCGAGGAGCCCGGGCCGCGCGAGGCCGGCGCCGACGGCCATCGCGGCGAGGACGGCGGTCCCGCTCGCGGCCCAGGCGTTCAGCGCGCCGAACGCGAGCTGGAGCAGGACGTAGGCGGGATAGCGCAGGGGGAAGCGCAGCAGGAGGGAGAGGTCCTCGGCCTGGACCTGGGCGGCGGCCAGCAGCGGCCCGAGCTGCCACGCGGTCATGACGAACCCGAAGCCGACCCAGGTCCAGTAGACGTGGCCCGTCCGCGCGAGCGTGTAGGTCAGCGCGGCCGCGGCGGCCGCGACGCCGCCGAGGACGACGACGAGCACGATCGCGCTCACGGCGCTCGAGACGGTCTCCAGCGTCCCGCGCAGGCTGCGCGCGGTGTTGACGAGGAGGCGCCAGCGCAGGAGCGCGACCGCGCCGAGCTGGGCGCGCGTCTCGGGCGAGGTCAGCCCAGCCACGAGAGCTCGCCCTCGTCGCGGCGCGCGCCGCCCACGACGCGCAGGAAGATGTCCTCGAGTCCGAGCTTGGCGCCGTCCGCGCCGGTCGAGACGCCGGCGCGCAGCTCCTCGATCGAGCCCTGCGCGACGAGCTTCCCTTGGCGGATGATCGCGACGTGCGAGCAGAGGCGCTCGACGATCTCGAGCACGTGCGAGGTCAGGAAGATCGTGGCACCCCGCGCGATCATGCGCGAGAGCAGGGCCTTGAGAGTCCCGGCCGCCACCGCGTCGACGCCTTCAAAGGGTTCGTCTAAGAGCCTATCCGAATACCGTGAAATTTCATAGAGTGGCTACGCCACGCGCCGAGTATCCCACGCCGAGGGATA